>Ga0210143_1000291_pt1 | contig 11240 bp, 12 predicted proteins | sample MayberryNW_TuleC_2_FD_185527 | JGI IMG/M metagenome (GOLD analysis project Ga0210143, IMG submission 185527) | Wetland microbial communities from San Francisco Bay, California, USA, that impact long-term carbon sequestration - MayberryNW_TuleC_D2... | ecosystem: Environmental > Aquatic > Marine... | reverse complement strand
GGGCTAGGAGAAGGCCGGGGTCGTCGGCGAGGTGAGCCACTCGGTGAGGAACGGCCCGAGGTCCTGGCCGGTGCGCGCGCTCAGCCAGGCGATGTAGTCGTCGCGGTCGACACTCGCGTCGCGGTGGGTCTGCGGCCACTCGCGCAGGACCTGGGCGAAGACCTCGGGCCCGAGACGGGCGCTGAGACGGTCCAGCATCAGCGCACCGCACAGGTAGACGCAGTCCTCCGCGAACCTGCGCGGGTCGTAGGCACCGGGCGGCCCGTCGGACTTCCGGAGGTCACCGTCCACGTCGACCAGGAAGCCGCGCAGGTCCTCCCACGTGGTCCAGCCACGGGAGACCTGCCACGAGAGCTCGGTGTGCATCGCGAAGGCCTCGTTGAGCCAGAGGTCCGGCCAGTTGTCCGGCGTCACCGTGTCGCCGTACCACTGGTGGGCGTACTCGTGGACCAGGATGCTGCGGAAGCCGAAGCGGTCCCGGATCAGCGGCCGGCCCATCGTGATCAGCGTCTGGGTCTCCATCGCCGACGCCCACGGCACCATCACCACGCCGATGCGGTCGAAGGGGAACGGCCCGAGCCGCGCCTCCAGCCACCGGATGAGCCCCGGGGTGCGGCGCAGCTCCGGAAGCGCGCGCTGGTCGCGTCGCGGCAGCCAGTAGCTGATCGGCAGCCCGTGCGGGCCGCGGTCGCGGTAGCGGACGTAGTCGCCGATCGCGATCGTCGTGAGGTACGACGCGGCCGGGCTGGCCAGGTGCCACCTGGTCACGGTGCGACCGTGCACGACCTTGCGGTGGGTCAGCCGGCCGTTGAAGACCCCGACCATCCCGCGCGGCGCGGAGATGCGCACGTCGTAGAACGCCTTGTCCGACGGGTGGTCGTTGACCGGGTACCAGGTGAACGCCCCGAAGGGCTCCTGCATGGTCCACACCTCGCCGCGCCTGGTGGTGGTCCACCCCGCCGTCTGCGAGTCGGAGCGGGTCGTCGGCAGGGCGACCGGACGCGGGGTGCCGCGGTAGGACACCACCAGGGTGTGCCTGCTGTCGGCGGCGAGCGGCCCGGTCCGAACGACCAGGTTCTTGCCGGGGTGGCTGAACGGCTTCCTCGCCCCGTCCAGCCGCACCGACCGGACCCGCAAGGGATCGCCGAGGTCCAGCTGCACCCGGTCCTCGGCCACCGGGGCGCGGAACCGGATCCGGGCGGTGCCGGTCAGGACCTTGGTCGTCGGCGACCAGCTCAGCCGCAGGCGGTAGTGCAGGGCGTCGACGCCGGGGTCGCCCTTGGCCGGGTAGTACGGGTCCTCCCGCGGGGTGGAGACGGCGGCGTCGTCGCCGGCCGCCACGGCAGCGACCGGCCCGCCCGACCCGAGGGCGAGGCCGAGGGCCAGGACCCCGGCCACCGGCATGACCAGCACTGGCCTGCGCATCGTGTGCTCCGCTCCCCCGCGTCCCGGTCGTCGTGGTCGACGCACGGTCGACGCATGCGTGACGCTACTCGAAGGACGACGCGAGAGCAGGCCGGCCGGTTCAGGGCGCGGGGGCGTGTCGTTTCGCCAGACTTGGGTCATGACGGTGACCTTCACCCACGAGTACCGGGCCCAGTGGCGGGACATGGACTTCAACCAGCACATGGCCAACTCCGCGTTCCTCGACTACGCGAGCAACACCCGCATCCTGTTCTTCGACTCGGTGGGCTTCACCGCCCGGACCTTCGCCGAGCTACGCATCGGTCCGGTGGTCCTGGACGACCGGCTGGTCTACCGCCGCGAGATCCGCCTGCTCGAGGCGTTCACGGTCGGCTTCCAGACGGTCGCGCTCTCACCGGACGGCCGGCGCTTCAAGGTGCGCAACCGCTTCACCACCGAGTCCCAGGGCCTGTGCGCCACCGTGGAGTCGGTCGGCCTGTGGTTCGACCTCGCCGGTCGCCGGCCGGTCGTGCCGCCGGACGAGCTCCAGCAGTCGTTCGCGGAACTCGAGCGCGCCGAGGACTTCGAGGAGTGGGACTGACCGGCTACCGGCCCCCGTGGGCCATCATCTCGACGGCGACCGTTGCCGCCAGCACGACCACGGGGTCCTGATCGGCTGCGACCTCGACGCCGTAGCTGTCCGCGACGCGGAACCACTTCTTCGACACGGTCGCCACCGGCCGCCGGCCGTCGGTGAAGGTGTACTCGTGGTCGAGGACGTTGCCCTGGACGTCCAGGTCCGGACCGTCGGCGATCTTGACGACCCATCGCTCGCGGAGCGGGGTGATCATGGCCTTCTTGACCAGGGCGACCCGGTGCCCGTCCGGGTCCTCGACCTCCATGGAGTCCTTGATCCGGGCCACCCTCTCCTGGATCTTCGCGAGCTCGTGACCGGCGGCGTCCTCGAACACCAGGGTCTTGCGGAGGCGCAGCGCCTTCCCGTCGACCTTGAAGACCCGCTCCCCGTCCTCGTTCTCGATCCAGAAGTCGTCCCCGATCGACGCCAGTCGCTGCCGCATCCGGTAATGGGTCGTCCCGCCGGAGCCACGCTCCATGCGCCGTTCCTGTCGCCGTCCTCGCACGCCGACCACCGTCCTCTCGCCTCCGTGCCAGACTCCCTGCGCCCGAGAAGCGGCGGCATCCCCCGGCGGGGGTGATCCGGCGGCCGGTGCAGGTGCCTGAGGCGGCACCGGGACGGCAGGGCTACCCCGCCCGGCGCCTCACGGGAACTCCACGACGTAGCTGGGCACTCCGATGTCGTCGGTCGTGGCGGGCGCGCCGGTGTCGTTGACGACGTGGTCGATGGTGCCGGCCGCGAGGTTCACGGTCATGACGTGGTGCAGCCGGACCCCGTCGGTGACCGGGACCTCGAAGCCTCGGGCAGCATGGATCGTCGGGTCCACGTTGAAGAAGACGTAGCTGCCCCCGCCCCAGAGCTCGTGCTCGGCCACGTCGTCGGCGACCTTGTACGCGGCCCAGCCGAGGGTGCCGTCGTGCTGGTAGGAGGCCTGGTCCGGCGGGTCGTACGGCAGCTCGTTCTGGAACATGACCGTGCGGCCGCGCTCGCCGTTCCAGATCACGTTGTACTGCTGGTAGTGCTCGACGAAGAGCCCGGTCGCGGTCACGTCGTCGCCGTTGACGACGACCCCGTTGCGGCCGGTGCTGGTCGTCCAGCCGAACGCCCCGTCGTTGCCGTGGTCGGCCCGCCAGGCCCAGATGTGGTCGAGGAGCACGTGGTCGCTGTTGACCTCGAGGGTCGTGGTCGCCTTGCCGACGTGCGGCCCCCCGATCCGGAAGAACACGTCGCTCAGCGTTGTCGGGTTGCCCGCGCTGCCCCCGACCGCGTCCGGCGGCCCGACCTGCATGAGGACCGGCGAGTTCGTCGGCCCGGCGTCGACCATGAAGCCAGCCAGGCTGACGCCTTCCGTGTCGTGCACCCGCACCGCGACCGAGCCGTTCTGCGCGGTCAGGGTGGCGAGTCCCAGGCCGAGCACGACACTGTCCGGCCGCTTGACCTTGATCGGCTTGTCGACGGAGTAGACACCCGGTGTCAAGAGCAGGTTCCTGCCCATCGACAGCTGCTTGTTGAGGGTCTTGACCGTGTCCGTGGGCTCGGCGACGTAGAAGTCGGAGAGGGGGACGCTGCGTCCAGGCGTCGAGCCTCCGGACCAGGTGGTGCCGCGTGAGTCGGTCCGCGCATCGGGGACCAGGACCTTCCAGGCGCCGTCGTCGTCGACGTACAGGTAGGGCTTCTCCCGGCTCGCCGGCGTCGTCTCGAGCGTCGTGTACGGCGGAACGGGGAAGTCGGCGTCGTCCGGCGCCCCCTCGACGCCGGCGAAGACCTGGTTCCACACGGCGTTGGACCAGCCGCCGACCGAGCTGTCCCTCGTCAGCCACTGCTGCTGCGAGCCGTTGATGACGAAGGGCAGCCGGGAGTCCGCGACGAAGCCGCCGCTGGCGTACTGCGGCCCGGCCGTGCAGTAGTCCATCAGCGAGAGGTTGCCGCCGGTGACCTCGACCCGTCGCATCGGCGATGCCTGCGAGACCGCCCAGAAGTTGGCCGACGACCGACAGCCGTCCTGGCCGGCCGCGTTCACGTCGAGGTGCAGGTTGGACATCGACCGCCAGAAGTTGTTCAGGGCGATGCAGTTGCTCGTCCCGCCGTCGGCGAGGCAGCGGTTGTAGACCTCGATCTTGCCGTGGATGACGACGTCGCCCGGGTCGCGGCCGAGCCCGGCGACCTCGGTGTAGTAGCCGACCCGGAACTGCAGCGGGTGCTCCGCCGAGCCGTACGTCCCCGGCTTGAACAGCAGCGCCTTCCGCGCGCTTCCCATCTCGTCGTCCACCTGCGCTGCCGCCACCGCGTCGACCGCCGCCTGGATGTCGGCCTGCGGCATCGAGTCGTCGAACACCAGGACGTTCGGACCGAGGTCCGGGTCCTCGGCTGCGCTCGCCGAGGCCTGTGCGACGGTGACACCGCCCAGCGCCAAGGCGAGCACGAGCAGAGTGCGAGCGGTGAGCGAGCGGTGCGACGGCATGGGCGACCCGACCTCCTGCCTGCGGGGCGGCGTCGCCGCCTCGTCCGGTCTTGTCCGGTACGGACCTCGACCGGACGGTACGCCCGCCTTCGTCCCAGGTCCATGCTGCGGCGCGATCTTCTCGGCGTCGCGCGGCCGACCTGCGCCGGCCCGGTCATCTGCTTCGGGGGATGTCAGGGGCGCCGCGCCGCGGGAGCGTTCTCGCATGGCGACCCCGCGCGGCCTCCGCGCATCAGCGGAACGCTCGCGGGGTGCGGCCCTCGGGGCGCTGGTGGTCCTGCTCCCCACCCTGGCCCTGAGCGCGTGCGGAGGCGGCGACGGTCTGCCCGACGGCTCCTCCAGCTCACGTCCCGGCGCCACGGCGTCCCGGTCGATCACGCCGCCGACCCTCAGCGTCAGCCCGACCCGGTCGCTGACCGCCTCCCCGGAGCGGACCCGCACCGAGGACTCGGCACCGGAACCGACCGCGTCGGCGACCCCGGCGGACGAGACGTCCTCGGCTGAAGCGCTCCCGGCCACGACGACAGCCACCCAGACCGCGACCGCCACCCAGACCGCCACGGTCACGGCCTCCCCTACGCCGACCTCGGAGCCCGTCTCCACGCTGGAGTCGGAAACGGCTGCCCCGGTGTCCGACGACTCCTCGGCCGAGGACGACGGGCTGAGCACCGCCGCCCTGGCAGCGCTGCTCGCGCTCGCCGTCGTCGCCGTCGTGGCCCTGGTCGCCGTGTTCCGCTCCCGGAGCGGGTCGTCCGACGAGCCCTCTGACGCGACCGGGCCCCCCGGCGCCACCGGGCCCCCCGAGGACGGCGGACCCGGTCAGTCCCCCGGGTCGCCCAGGTAGGCGGCGAGCCGGGCCAGCGAGCCGTCCCAGTCGGCGGCGAGCGCGGCGAGGTAGGACTGCGCGACCTTGATCGGCTCCGAGCGGTGCCGGAAGAGCACCCGCCGGCCGCCACCGGCGTCGCTGGTCACCAGGCCGGCGTCGGCGAGCAGGCCGAGGTGCTTGGCGACCCCCTGCCGGGTGATGGCCAGCCGGCCCGAGAGGTCGGTCGCCGTGCTCGGCCCGTGCTCGGCCAGCGACGCCAGGATCGCCCGCCGAGTCGGGTCGGCCAGCGCCGTGAAGACGCCGGCCGACACCTCCTCGGGATCCGGGCGCCGGGTGGCAGGCGGCGGGTCAGGCAGCATCGCCTCAGGCGGCATCGAGGTAGGCCACCAGCTCGCCGAGCTCGTGCCGCCACCCCTCCGTGTTGCCCTGGTAGCTCGCGTCCAGCCACTCGTCCGGGAGCTGGGCGAACCCGCTCTCGGTGACGGTGAGCCGGGTGCCGGAGCCGGCCGGCTCGAGGGCGAACTCGACGTAGGTCCGCCTCGGGTCGCCCTCGGGCGCACCGTTGATCGTCCAGCAGTAGGCGAGGACCGACATCGGGTCGACGACCTTGATCTCGAGGGTGCCCTCGGCGTCGTGGTCGCCCCAGTACATCCGCACGTCGTGGCCCGGGGCGACCTCCCCCTCGGCCTTGCTGCCGAACCAGCCGGTGAGGCCTTCGATGGTGGACAGGGCGCCCCAGACCTTCTGCTGCGGGTGGGCCAGGTCGAGGACGCGGGTGATCGTGTTCGGGATGGGCATGGCTCTCTCTCCTGTCGCAACTGATTGGTTGCTATCAACTTAAGGCAACCTTCTGGTTGCGTCAAGCCCGTGGGCCAGGTTGGCTGAAGGGACCCGGCGACCGCGCGGCGCCCCTACGCTGGCGCCATGTACTACGTGGGCGGCTTCGCCATCGGCATCGTCCTGGTCGTCGTGCTCGTCGTGGCAGCCGCCAAGACGATGCGCAAGCGTTAGGCCGCGTCACGGACACCACGCGTCCCGCGACCGCCTCCGACGTCGCGGGCGTCGTCGCGCTGCAGCAGCGGTGGGAGACGCACTGGTACGGGGCGCCGGAGCACGACGAGGACGACGTACGGGCCGATCTCGGCCGCGCGGAGCCGCTGGCCGAGCGCAGCCGGCTGGTGCTCGACGGCGCCCGCCTGGTCGCGGCCGCGTGGTGGTGGCGCCCCGACGACCCGACGGTCCTGGTCGATCCCGGTCCCGACGTCGACGCCGTGGGCGCATCCCGCGAGCTGGTGGCGTGGCTGGGCCGGAGCGGCGCAGTCCAGGTCGAGGCGCTCTCGCGCGATGCAACCCTGCTGGCAGCCCTCGCCGAGCAGGGCTGGGTGCACGTCCGGTCGCAGTTCGAGCTGGTACGGCCCGCCGACGACCTCCCGGCGCCCGCATGGCCCGACGGTGTCACCGTCTCCGCGCTGGGTGACGACCCGGCCGAGGTCCACCGTCTCGTCTACGAGGGAGCCGGCTGGGCCGACGTCCCCGGGCACCCGGTCCGCGACCTCGACGAGTGGCTCGACCTGTTCGTCACCGGCGAGGACCCGGCCCAGCAGGTCGTGGCGCGGGTCGACGGGCACGTGGTCGGGGCCGCCGTGGGCAAGGTGTTCCCGGACGGGACCGGATGGGTCGCCCAGGTCGCCGTTCGCCGCGACCAGCAGGGACGCGGCCTCGGGACAGCGCTGCTCGCGGAGGCGTTCGCCCGGCGGGCCGCCGCAGGTGCGACCCAGGTCGGCCTCGGGGTCTCGGCGACCAACGTCCACGCGCTGCGGCTCTACCAGCGACTCGGGCTCGAGATCGACCGCGACTGGATGGTGCACCGGGCACCGAGCACCATGTAGTGCCCCGACCGCTCCCCCGACCGGCTGACCGCCCCGCGACAGGCCGCCGGATGTCACATTCTCGGGACCAGCGGTGCTGTAGAGACATGGACGTGGTCGAGCATGCCCGTGCAGCGCCCGCGGCCGTCCTGACGGTCACCGGGGCGGGCGCCACCGAGCGGCGGGACGGGAGGACGAGGCGGGTGAAGGAGCCGCGGTCGACCGGCCCGGTCCGCGACGACCTGGCCGACGTCTTCCGGCGGGACTACCCGCTGGTCGTCGGCGTCGCCGCCCGGGTGCTCGGCTCGCGGGACCTGGCCGAGGACGTCGCTCAGGAGGTGTTCCTCGCCTTCGGGCGCACCACGGTGCCGGTCTCCGAGGCCCGCGGGTGGCTCTCCGTGGCCGCCGCGCACACCGCCCTGAACGCGATGCGGTCCGGCCGGCGCCGCACCGCCCGCGAGGAAGCCGCCGCCGTCACCCAGGACTCCGTCGTGTCCGACGTGGCCGACGCCGTGGTGACCCGGGACGAGCGCCGGGCCGTCCGTTCCGCGCTCGGCCGGCTGCCGCGGACCCAGGCGGTCGCCCTCGTCCTGCGGCACAGCGGCCTGAGCTACTCCGACGTCGCCGCGGCCCTGGACCTGTCCCCGTCAAGCGTCGGCACCACCGTGCGGCGCGCCGAATCTGCCTTGCGCAAGGAGCTGAACCGTCATGCGTCACCCGACTGAGGGCGCACTGCGCCGCCTGCTCGACGACCCGGCCGGCGTGGCCGACGCCGACCGCCGGCACGTCGTCGACTGCCCGGAGTGCCTCGACGAGCTCGCGTCCGCACGCGAGGACGCCGACCTGGTCGACGCCGCCCTGGCGACCGAGGCCGCCACCGACCTGGACGTCACCGCTGCCTGGCGCCGCCTGTCGTCCGGGCCGTCCGCACCGTCGGCGCCGTCCGCGACAGCACCGGGACGTACGGCCCGGCCGAAGGCAGCCAGGGCCCGCGCGGCCCTGCACCGTCCGCTCGCCGCGGCCCTCGCCGTCGGCGTCGTCCTGGCCGGCGCCGGCACCGCGGCGGCCAACGACTGGCTGCAGGTCTTCCGCACCGAGCGGGTCGCGCCGGTCAGCATCTCCACCGGCGACCTCGTCGCCCTGCCCGACCTGAGCGCGTACGGCGAGCTGCAGATGACGAGCGACCCGGACGTCCGAGGCGTCGCCGACGCGCAGGAGGCGGCCGCGGTCACCGGTCTCGAGGTGCCGGAGGTCACCGCCCTCCCGCGCGGGGTCAGCGGTCGACCCACGTTCCAGGTGGGCGACCAGGTCAGTGCCACCTTCACCTTCTCCTCGGAGTCGGCGGCCAAGGCGGCCGCCGATGCCGGTGCGGCGCTCCCGCCTCCCCCACCGGGGCTGGACGGGAGCGCGGTGCGGCTGGACGCGGGTCCGGGCGTGGTGCAGACATGGTCGTCCGACGTCGGGGCTCCTGCCCTGGTCGTGGCCCGCGCCGTGGCGCCGACGGCGTTCTCGTCCGGGGTCCCGTTCGAGACCGTGCGCGACTACCTGCTGTCGCTGCCCGGCCTGCCGGACGACGTCGCCGCGCAGCTGCGCACGTTCACCGCGGACGGCGCCACGCTGCCGCTGCCGGTCCCGGCCGACGAGGTCACCACCTCGTCGGCGACGGTGGGCGGCGCGCCGGCCACGGTGCTGGAGACGCGTGACCGGACGCTGGCGGCCGTGGTCTGGGTCGCCGACGGGACGGTGACCGCCGTGGCCGGCTCGCTCGACGTCGACGAGCTGCTCACGGTCGCGCGGGACCTGCGATGAGCGTTGCGGAGCGGCCCGCCGCGGTCGACGCACGGCGCGCCGCGGCGGACCTGGTGGCCGGCCTGCCGCCGACGCCGGCCGTCTGGTGCTCGGGCCTGCGCAAGCGGTACGGCCGGCAGCAAGCCGTGGCGGACGTGTCCTTCGAGGTCGGCCGCGGCGAGATCGTCGGCCTCCTGGGCCCCAACGGCGCCGGCAAGACCTCGGTGATCAAGATGCTGCTCGGCCTGGTCCACGTCGACGAGGGCGAGGTCATGCTCCTCGGCCGGCCCGGCGCCGATCCCGCCGCGCGGGCCCGGGTGGGCTACCTGCCGGAGCTGTTCCGCTACCAGCCGTGGCTGAGCCCGACGGAGGTGCTGGCCCTCCACGTCCGCCTGTCGGGGATCGGCGTCACCGTCGCGGAGCAGCAGGACTCCCTGGCCCTCGTCGGCCTGGCCGACCGCGCGGGCGACCGGCTGGGCGGGTTCTCCAAGGGGATGCAGCAGCGGCTCGGGCTCGCGGTCGCGCTGGTCGCCGGGCCGGAGCTGGTCGTGCTCGACGAGCCGACCAGCGCCCTGGACCCGCTCGGCCGGGCCGACGTCCGCGACATCGTGCTGACCCTGAAGGAGCGCGGCGTCGCGGTGCTGCTCAACTCGCACCTGATCGGCGAGGTCGAGCGGGTCTGCGACCGGGTCGTCATCCTCGACCGCGGGCAGGTCGCCGCGTCCGGGACCCTCGCCGAGCTGCTCGGCCAGCGCGAGCTGCACCTGCGGCTGAGCGACGTGTCCGCCGAGGCGGAGGCACGCCTGGCGGCGACCGGCCAGGTGGACCGGACCGGCGACGTGTTCACGCTGGCGCTCCCGGCCGACGACCACGGTACCGCTGTGCCCGACCTGGTCCGCGACCTGGCCGCCCTCGGGGTGCGGGTGCACGCCGTCGAGCCCGCCCGGATCACCCTGGAGGAGCGTCTGCTCGGGATCCTGCGCGAGGGAGCAGCGGCCCGGTCCGGTGACGCGCGATGACGACCACCCGGACCGTGCTGACCATCGCCGCGCTCACCCTGCGCGAGGCGACCCGCCGTCGGGTGCTGATGGCTCTCACCGTCCTCACCGTCGCCCTGATCGCGCTGAGCGGCTGGGGGTTCTCCCGCCTCGCGGCGGAGTCCGGCGGCAGCGCTCTGACCAGCGGCGAGGCCCGCCTGACGGCGTCCATCGTGCTCAACCTGGTGATGTTCGGCTTCAGCCTGATCGCGGCCCTGGGCACCGCCTTCCTGGCCGGGCCCACCGTGTCCGGCGAGACGGAGTCCGGCATCGTGCTGGCCGTGCTGGCCCGGCCGATCCGGCGCTCGGCCTACCTGATGGGCAAGTGGCTGGGCCTGGCCGCCTTCGGCAGCGGGTTCGTCGTGCTCGCGGGCCTGGTCCAGTGCCTCGTCGTCCGTGCCACGACGGACTACTGGCCACCGCAGCCGGTGACCGCACTGGCGCTGCTCGCCGCGCAGACCACCGTGCTGCTCACGCTCGCCGTGCTGCTGTCGACCGCGATCTCGCCGATGGCCTCGGGCGTGGTCGCTGTCGGCCTGTTCTGCACGACCTGGGTGGCCGGCGTGGTCGGCGGCGTCGGCGAGGGGCTCGGCAACGAGGCCGTCGGCCGCGTCGGGACCGTGTCGCGGGTGCTGCTGCCGACCGACGGCCTGTGGCAGGGAGCGATGCACGCCTTCCAGGACCCGTCGGTGTTCGCCACGTTCGGCGGCGAGGACGTCGAGGCCTTCCCGTTCCTGAGCTCGTCACCCCTCACCGCCACCTACCTGGCGTGGGCGGCCCTGTGGGTGGCCATGGTCTGGGGACTGGCGGCCACCTCCTTCGTGCGCAAGGACCTGTGACGCCGACGCCGTGCGAGGGTCAGGCCGGGCAGGTCCCAGGTCGTGCTCCGTCACCGGGACGACGAGGTGCCGACGCGCGAGCTCGTCCTGCAGCGCCGCGATGAACTGACCCCGGCCGGGACGGGTGGCCGGGGCGACCACGGTGGCGTTGATCCACTCGGTGGTCACCGGCTCGCGTGGGCCGGCGGCGATGGCGGCCACGGCGGTGGCCAGGTTCAGCGTCGTCCGGACGCCGCAGGACGGCGAACCGGCCACGCCCACGATGCCGGTCACGGTGCACCCTCTGCCCGCGTAGTCGCCTACGTCGTCGATGACGGCGCGGGCGAGCTGGCGGTAGCGGCGGTGGAGGTAGGCCGTGGCGAGGGGGGCCAGCAACGGGC
>Ga0210143_1000290_pt1 | contig 11242 bp, 11 predicted proteins | sample MayberryNW_TuleC_2_FD_185527 | JGI IMG/M metagenome (GOLD analysis project Ga0210143, IMG submission 185527) | Wetland microbial communities from San Francisco Bay, California, USA, that impact long-term carbon sequestration - MayberryNW_TuleC_D2... | ecosystem: Environmental > Aquatic > Marine... | reverse complement strand
AGCAACCGGAACTTCGAGGGCCGTCAGGGCAAGGGCGGGCGCACCCACCTCGTGAGCCCGGCCGTCGCCGCCGCGACCGCCGTGCTCGGCCGGTTCGGCACGCCCGACGAGCTGTCCGCGGCGGTGGCCTGACGATGGAGCCGATCGCCGTCATCGAGGGCACCGCGGTGCCGCTGGACCGTTCCGACGTCGACACCGATCAGATCATCCCGGCCCAGCACCTCAAGCGCATCGAGCGGTCGGGGTTCGGACCGTTCCTGTTCGACGAGTGGCGCAAGGACCCCGACTTCGTGCTGAACGACCCCCGGTACGAAGGGGCGAGCATCCTGATCGCTGGGGCGAACTTCGGCAGCGGATCGAGCCGCGAGCATGCGCCATGGGCGCTCGAGGACTACGGCTTCGAGGCCGTGATCGCTCCGAGCTTCGCCGACATCTTCCGGAACAACTGCTTCAAGATCGGGCTGTTGCCGGTCGAGGTGCGCGCGGAGTCCGTGCGTGCCTTGATGGACGCGGTGCTCGATGACCCCACGACGCGCATCGTGGTCGACCTGCCGAACCGTTCCGTTCGAGCCCCCGGCCTCGACGAGACCTTCGAGATCGACGAGTTCACGCACTGGCGGCTGACCGAAGGGCTCGACGACATCGGCCTGTCGCTGCGGAACGAGGAGAAGATCAGCCGCTTCGAGGCGACGCGTCCGGGCTGGATGCCGACCGCGTAGACGCGTTCGCACGGCCGACGAGCTCGGTTCGTGCGGGGGCGCTCGCCGACGAGCCGATCACGTTGGCCCGTCGCAGTCGCAGGATGTCCGACGATCCCGTCCGGCAGTTCCGTCGCTCGTAGTAGAGACGGTCGAACGGGCCGGTGGTGTCGACGGTCAGGTTCGTGGCCTCGCGCCGCTTCCTGAACGACAGCAGCTCGACGAACGTGCCGTCCTCGTTCACGCGGTAGACCTTCGCGTTCGAGCCGCAGCTGTCGCCGCCCTGCGCCACGTACGAGACGCCGTCGGGCGTCACGGCCACCGAATACTCGTCACGATCGGTCGGCAGCAGCTCGACCCGTTCCTGGGTCTTGATGTTGTACCGCCAGGCGGTCGCGTCCTCGCCTACCGCCCAGGTCACCCAGGGGTAGGCGATCGTGCCGGGGAACAGGCATCCGCAGCGGTTCGTGGTCTCGTCGAGCAACAGCTTCTCGCCCGTCTCGTCGTTGTACAGGTACAGGCGCCACGGAGCTCCGGGGCTGGCGAATCCATTCACCCCGTAGAGGATCCAGCGCGTCCCTTTGTGCGTGTCGATCGACGGGTTCCACTGCCACTTCCCGTCGTTGAGCGCCCGCAGCGGCATGCGCTTGCGATCGCCCACGTCGTACAGGAACAGGTCGCTCTGGTTGCCGCGCACCTGCTGGTAGACCAGCAGGTCGGTGTTCTGGTCGTAGCCCCCCACGTAGGCCGACGTGCGCCTCGGGTTGATGCGCGTCACGGTGCCCCCGTTGACCTCCGTGAACGCGGCGATCCGGCTGCCGTTCGCCTCGTTCGACCATGCGAACAGCCGCCGTGACCCGATGTGGGTCGCGGCCGGGTGGCCCTCGAACAGCGTCGTGCCCTTGATGACGTCGGGGTTGACCAGCCTGGACGCTGCGGGCGTGGCCGTGGCGGCCAGCAGTGCGACGGCGACGGCGAGACGGAACGCCTTCCTCATGGTTGGCCCTCCCCTGGGGGGATCGGTTCGGGTGTTGCGGGAACCCTACGTGGGCCGGCGGTCTGGGACAACCGACCCCGATCACCCGCTCCCGAGGAACGCGTGCACGGCGTCGCGGTACGCGGAAGGATCGAGGTTCCAGCAGCCGATGTGCTCGGCGCCCGTGCACGATGCCAGCGTCACTCGATCGCGCAGCAGCTTCGCGAACTCGACGCTCGTGCCGATCGGCACCGTCGTGTCGTCGGTTCCGTGGAAGACGAGGAACCGCATGTCGTACCGATCCCTGTCGGCGAGGTAGTCGAGCTCGCTCCAGTCCACACCGAAGCGTCGCGCCGCCATCCACTTCGCGACCGACGTGAGGGAGTGCGGCAGCGGAAGCCCGAGCAGTGGCAGTTCCTCTCGCGAGGCGTTGTCGTCGACCGTCGTCGAGAAGTCGAGCATCGGAGCGTCGAGGATCACGGCGCGCACCTCGCGAGCCAGCTGGGACCGCTGCAGGAACGCCATCACGACGGCGCCGCCCATCGAATACCCTGCGAGCACGACCTCGTCGGATCCCCGTGCGAGCGCCAGGCGCACCATCGCCTCGAGATCCTGCCACTCGGTGAGCCCGTATCGGAGCTTCCCGCTCGGGTCTTCGGGTGCGCCGGGATCGTTCCGAAAGGTCGCGACGAGCGTCGGGAACCCGGCGTCGGTCAGGATCGGCACCATGCGCAAACCGTCGGCCGGCGAGAGCGAGTTCCCGTGCACGACGATCGCCCAGGTGTCGCCCGCGGCCGATCCGAGCCAGGCCGGGTAGCTCCCGAGGGGGCCCGTCACGGTCAATGGCTGCAGGGAGAGGCCGGCGTCGACGGGGTCCGTCGGATACGCACGCACGTCGAGTTCTGCGGGGGTGCCGGGCAGCGGAGGGTCCCCGTTCACGAGGGTGAACGAACCCTCGATCATGCCGTCGTCCGCCTGTTCCGTTCCCTCGAGCCTGCCGTAACCGTCCGCCCAGCGGAGGCCCTGCACACCCTCGGCGGCGACGCCGAGGTCGCCGTCGAGCGACCGGAGCACCATCGCCGTCGGCGCTCCTTCGCGATCGAGCCGCGTCACCTCGACGTCCGGGTCGATCTCCGCGGTCGCGGCGCGCACCGCCACTGCATCGAGGGCGCGTTCGTCGAGGACGTTCGAGAAGTACAACCCTCCCGCGACGTAGAACGTCGCGACGACGACGAGCGCAACGAGGGGCACCACCCAGGGCCACCGGCGCCGGCGGCGTTCGCTCGTCTCGGCCGGCTCGGTTCCGATCTCGTTCACCGCGCCGTGCCCGACCGGCGGATCGCCTCGTCACGGGTGTGTTCGGTCAACGCGAGCAACGCATCGCTGTGCGCGACGACCAGGTGCTCGGGATGCGAGAGCCGCCGAGCCTTCTGCGGCACGTGGGGCAGGTCGCCCTCGAAGCGCACGCGACTCTCCTCGATCGACGACGCAGGTGTGATCCGAGCTCCGGCGCGTATCACCTGCTCCAACAGCGCTTCGGACCCGGACGTGCCGGGCTCGTCACGCAGGGCGAGCACGTCGGCATGCTCCCCATCGTTGCGGCGCCAGATCTGTTTGCGGCCCGGCGGGCTCACCTTCGCCGAGGACAGCTTCATCACGGGCCGGTCGTCGTACTCCACGAGCTTGTAGACGGAGTCGACGTACGGGGCGTCGGCCGACACGCCCATCTGCGTGCCGATGCCGAACGCGTCGACGGGAGCCCCGGCGCTCACCAGCTCGTGCACCTCGAGCTCGTCGAGACCGCCGCTCGCGAAGATCCGAGCTTCCTGCAGGCCCGCTTCGTCGAGGATCGTGCGGGCGCTGCGAGCCAGCGCGTCGAGGTCGCCGCTGTCGAGCCGCACGCCCAGCGCCCCGTCGAGGGCCAGCTCGCGGATCGTGTCGATCGCAGCCCGCACGCCGCCCACCGTGTCGTAGGTGTCCACGAGGAACGTCGTCCGGTGCGGGTGGTCCTCGGCGAACGCTCGGAAGGCCTCGCCCTCGTTGGGGAACGCCTCGACGAACGAGTGCGCCATCGTGCCGGCGACGGTGAGTCTGTACCGGCGAGCCGCCTCGACGTTCGACGTGGCCGCGAATCCGACCAGTGCGCTCGCGCGGGCAACCGCCATCGCGGCTTCCGCGCCGTGGGTCCGCCGGAACGCGAAGTCCACGAGCTGTCGTCCCTCGGCGGCGAGCACGTAGCGGGCGGCCTTGGAAGCCAGCGTGGTGTGGAGCGTGATCTGGTTCAGGAGCATCGTCTCGACCACCTGCGCGACGGCCACGGGCGCCGTCACCTCCAGCAGCGGTTCCTCGGAGTAGACGACGCGCCCCTCGGGCACGGCCCAGACGTCGCCCGTGAACCGCAACGTCGAGAAGTCGGCGAGCGCTCGGTCGTCGAAGCCCATCCCGCCGAGCGCCTCGAGCTCGTCGTCGGTGAACGAGAAGGATTCCAGGAAATCCAGACACGCCTCGAGCCCGGCCGCCACGAGGAAGCCCCGTGACTTCGGGAGGCCGCGAACGTAGAGGCTGAACGTCGCCGAGCCGTCCATGTCGCGGCGCAGGTAGCTCGCCGCCATGTTGAGCTCGTACAGGTCGGTCAGGAGCCCCCCCGGCATGGGCGTAGGCTACCTGCATGTCCCCCGGCAGCATGCGCCTTCCTCGTGCGCCGATGCCCGATCGCGATCGGTTCGGCGAGCTCGTCGTGGAGGCGCTCGACGCCTTGCCCGAGTGGGTGCATCGCGCGCTCGACAACGTCGAGGTGCTCGTCGACGACGATCCGCCAGAGGGGGTCGACCCCGACACGCTCGGGCTATACGAGGGGATCCCGCTCACCGAGCGCGGCAGTGACTACACCGGGGTCCTGCCCGATCGCATCACGCTGTTCGCGACCCCGATCGTCGGGGAAGCCGGCGACGACGAGGTTGCCCTCAAGCGGGTGATCGGGGAGACCGTGGTGCACGAGATCGCCCACCACTTCGGCATCGACGACGATCGGCTGCACGAGATCGATCGTTACTAGTATGAGTCAGACTAGTCCGGTCGGCGACGAGGCGCTGATGCGACTGGCGCTCGACGAGGCGAGGTCGAGCATCGATGCCGGGGACGTGCCGGTCGGTGCCGTGATCGCGCGCGGTGACGAGGTGCTCGCCGCCGCGGGCAATGCCCGGGAACGGCTCGGAGATCCCACCGCGCATGCCGAGATGCTCGTGCTCCGGGACGCCGCACGCCGCACCGGATCGTGGCGGCTCGAGGGATGCACGCTCGTCGTCACGCTGGAGCCGTGCGCGATGTGCGCCGGCGCGATCGTGCTCGCCCGGCTGGACCGGGTGGTGTTCGGCGCCGCCGATCCGAAGGCCGGGTTCGCCGGGTCGCTCGGCGATCTCCTGCGCGACCCGCGCCTGAACCACCGCGTCGACCTGACCTCGGGCGTGCTCGCGGACGAGTGCGGGGCGGCGCTCCGGGACTTCTTCCGTTCCCGTCGGGAAGGCGCTCAGCCCTCGGCGTGACGGGGCGATCGTTCGTGCACGGCCGCGTGGATCTTCTCCGCCACGTGGGGCAGCTCCCGCTGCATCATGTCGAAGTCGCGTTGGTGCATCACGATCGCGCTGATCGGGGTCGACGCGACCACGCTCGCGGTGCGTCGGTCGTGCTCGACCAGCGCGACCTCTCCGAAGAAGTCACCGGGCCCGAGGTCGGCGAGGTGTTTCCCGTCCTGGGTCACCTCGACGTTGCCGGCGAGCAGCACGAAGAACTCGTGCGCGAACGCTCCCTCTTCCACGAGGTGGTAACCCTCGGACAGGTCGACGATGTCGGCGTGTCGTGCGACCTGCTGGCGTTCCTTCTTGGTGAGCCCTGCGAACAGGGGCACGACCTCGAGCTCGTGCGCGTCCATCGATCAGCCCGTCCTCTGCCCGGGGCCCCTCCCCGGCTCGCGTCGCGATGATGCCACGGAACGGCCGGGCGCGCCGTTGCTAGACTCGGCGACGGAGGCGTGCCGGAGCGGACGAACGGGACCGCCTCGAAAGCGGTTAGGGGTCTAAACCGCCCCTCGCGTGTTCAAATCACGCCGCCTCCGCGCTTCTTGGTGGGCCCGGGCTTTCGCCCGGGCCCTCTGCGATGTGTCTCGCGTCGCCGCGGGCTCTAGCATGTGCCGATGACCCGCCCGCCGACACCTCGCGTGCGTCACCTGATCGTCGTCGCGTCGATGATCGCCGTCCTCGCCCTCTCGGTCGTGCCGGCGTCGGCGGGCGGCATCCCGAAGGGCAAGGTCGCGATCGGCGATTCCGTGATGCTCGGCGCGAAGCAGCGGCTCCGGAGCAGGGGGATCCGTGTCGACGCCAACGTGAGCCGGCAGTTCGGTGCGCTCCCGTCGGTGATCAAGCAGATGCGTCGGGCCGGGAGGCTCCGCAAGACCGTGATCGTGCATCTCGGGAACAACGGCTACGTGGAGCCGGCGGCCTGTCGCAGGGCCGTGCGTCTGGCCGCCAATCGGCAGATCTACCTCGTGACCGTCAAGGTGCCCCGAGTGTGGCGTCGCGCGAACAACAAGCGCCTGGCGCGGTGCGCCGGTACCTACGCACGCGTGCACCTGATCGACTGGTACTCACGCAGCAAGTCGCACGGGTCGTGGTTCGCCCGCGACGGCTACCACCTCACGCGCACCGGCGCGCGACGCTACGCCGGCATCCTCTCGAACCAGACCCGATAGCCCGGCCGGCCCCGCTCGCTAGACTCGGCGACGGTGGCCTGCCCGAGCGGCCGAAGGGACACGCCTGGAAAGCGTGTAGGGGGGCAACTCCCTCGAGGGTTCGAATCCCTCGGCCACCGCCCAGCGGCAACCTGGGCCGCGTCCGTTCTCGTGCGATAGTCACTCCCCGATGGAGCAGGTCGAAGCGCCGGACGTCGGCACGTTCCGGCTCGGCGTGCGCGCGCGACTGGTGGTCGCGAGCTTCCTGATGCTGTTCTGCGAGCTCGCGCTGATCCGCTGGGTCTCGGCGTACCAGGTCCACGTTGCGTACTTCACGAACTTCGTCCTGCTCGCGAGCTTCCTGGGGATCGGTGTGGGGTTCCTTCGGGCCGGCAAGCCGCGGGACCTGTCGCGATGGGCGCCCGCCATCCTCGCGGCCACGCTGGCGGGGGTGTTCGTGCTCCGGGTGGTGAAGGCGACCGACACCGACGCGCTCCGAACCGCGTTCGACCTTCCGGCCTTGCCGATCTACGTGATGCTGCCGCTCCTGTTCCTCGGGTCGGTGGTCTCCATGGCCGCCATCGCCGAGGGCGTCGCTCGGCTCTTCGCGAGGTTCGAGCCTCTCGAGGCCTATCGGCTCGACATCGCCGGCAGCCTCGGCGGCATCGTGGTGTTCTCGGCGATGTCGTTCCTGCAGCTCGGGCCGGTCGCGTGGGGGCTCGTGATCGCCACGGGGTTCATCGCCGTCGCCCCCCGGGGGGGTCGTCGGCGCCTGGCAGCTTCCGTGGGCGTCGGTGGGGTCCTGGTGGTCGGATCGTTGATCTCGCCGCTGGACTCATGGTCGCCGTACTACCGCGTCACCGTTCGGGGTGCCGACGACTCGGGTCGGATCGGCATCGTCGTCAATTCGCTGCCCCATCAATCGATGCTGTCGCTTCCGGTGCTCGAACGACGCTTCTACAGCCTTCCCTACCGGCATCTGCCCCGGATGCCGAGCGAGGTGCTGATCGTGGGGGCGGGCAACGGGAACGACGTGGCCCTCGCGCTCTCGAAGGGCGTGGACCGCATCGATGCGGTCGAGATCGATCCCGTGATCCAGGAAGCCGGGCACGACCTGCATCCCGCGCAGCCGTACCGGGACCCGCGGGTGACCGCCCACATCGACGACGGGCGAGCCTTCCTCGAACGGACCGACCGGACCTACGACCTGATCCTCTTCGCCTTGCCCGATTCGCTGACGCTCGTGAGCGGTCAGGGGTCGCTGCGGCTCGAGAGCTACCTGTTCACCCGCGAGGCGATGGAGACCGTGCGCGAGCACCTCGCTCCGGGCGGGGCGTTCGCCATGTACAACTACTACCGGGACGACGTGTTCCGGCGCTACGCCGAGACCATGTCGAAGGTCTTCGGACACGATCCGTGCTTCGACGACGTCGATGCCCGGTCGGGACCTCGCCGACAGGCCGTGCTGACGGTGAGCAGGGACGCATCGGGGCTCGACTGCGAGACGATGTTCGCTTCCGAGGCCGACGCGCCGACGCCGTCGACCGACGACCATCCCTTCCCCTACGTACAGGGTCGAACGATCCCCCCGTTCTACCTCGGGTGGCTCGGCGGCATCCTGCTCGCGTCCCTGCTCATCGTCCGCGTCGCCTCCGGTGCTCCCCTGGGCCAGATGCGCCCCTACATCGACCTGTTCTTCATGGGCGCGGCCTTCCTGCTCTTGGAGACGAAGAGCGTGGTGCAGTTCGCCCTGTTGTTCGGCACGACGTGGTTCGTCAACTCGCTCGTCTTCGCGGGGATCCTGCTGTCCGTGCTCGCGGCGATCGAGGTCGCACGACGGATCCGGCCGCCGCACCCCTTCCTCATGTACGGCGCCCTGCTCGCCTGTCTCGCCGTGGCATGGATCGTGCCGCCCGCGTCGTTGTTGGCCCTGGCACCGGTGCCTCGGTTCGGTGTGAGCGCGCTCGTGGCGTTCGCTCCCGTGTTCGTCGCGAACCTGATCTTCGCGCAACGCTTCCGGGGGGTCGGCGCGTCGACGGTGGCCTTCGGCGCGAACCTGCTCGGCGCCATGCTGGGAGGCGTCCTGGAGTACCTCGCGATCGTGACCGGCTACCGCATGTTGCTCGTGGCGGTCGCGCTGCTGTACGGGGCCGCGTTCATCACCGGACGACGGCACCTGTCGTCGATGGGCTCGACGCATCGAGTTGCTTCGTCCAGCGCGTGAAGCTCGACCGCACCCGCATCCCGACGTGCTCGTAGAGCCCGAGCGCTCCGGTGCGAGAGTCCGTCGACAGGCCGCACCGGCGGTATCCGACGGCGTGGAATCGTCGGAAGGTCTCCTGCAACAGCGCCCGCCCGAGCCCCCGGCCGCGGTACTCCTTGTCGACGGCCAGCTGCTGGGTCCAGCCTTCCACGTCGTCGTCAAGCCCGTAATGGAGGTTCAGCGCGACGCCGACGATGCGCTCGCCGTCGACGACCAGCGGCACGAGCCCCGGGTCCACCTCCGGCCGGCGAAGCGTCGACGCCGCCCAGTTCTCGAAGCCCTGCGTCTCGCGATCCGACCACTCGTCGAACGCCACGTCGATCACCTCGAAGACCGCCCGATCGTCCTCCCCCGGCCGCAGGTCGCGGAAGGCCAGTCCGTCGGGCAGGTCCGGCGCTGCCGGTGGCTCGTCGTCGAGATCGATCCGCAGCGCCCACGAGGTGTGGCCCACGTCGTATCCGTGCGCCCGGAACAGCTCGGCGGCATCGGTGCGGCGATCGGAGACGGTCTGGCCCACCGAGCCCCGCCCGTCGGCCTTCGCCACCCGCCACGTCCAGGGAAGCAGGGCGGATCCGAGCCCGCGCCCCCGGTGCTCCGGAGCCACGTCGACCTCCGCCCGCCCCATGAAGACGTCGCCGCTCGCCGCCAGGTCGTCGCCGTGCCACACGGTGATCGACATCGTCTCGGCGTCGAAGTCCGGCCGGTCCCAGTCGGCCGCGATGTCGCCCAGGGCGATATCGGCCACCCCGTCGTCGTGAAGCTCGGAGTCGGCCACGAGCCGGAAGACGGCCTCGAGGTCCTCACGCCTCGCCGGCCTGGCGGAGTATCCCTCGGGCAGCACGATCGCATGCACGCCGATCAGGCGACGGTCCAGCCGGGGCAGCGTGGCGGCGAGACGGCGCCGGGAAGTCGCTCGCCGTTCTCCAGCCACCGCCGCACGTCGTCGAAGTCCCGCCAGGGCACGAACGGCACCCCGTCGCGTTCGCAGTGCGCGATCAGATCGAGCTTCGCGAACGTCACGTCGGCGTACAACGCCCCGTACCGGTCGCTCGAACCCTCGCCCACGAACGCGACCGGGCCGTTGGGCCCGCTGTCCAGCACCGCCCGCATCTTGCACGTGCCGCATCCCACGCAGTCGGGGTGCCCGTTGGGGAACCGAAGACCGGCCGGCCGGCCACCGTTCCACAGCTGCTCGTTCGAGACCACCCGGATCGACGGCATGCCCGACGCGGCGAGCAGCGGTTCGATGTAGAAGCCGAAGCCGTCGGAGGCCACGACCATGTCGATGCCGTGATCGCGGGCCCACGAGACGAACGGACCGAACGTGGGGTCCATCGGGCAGTGCCCGAGCGCGTGATGGAGCAGGGTGGCCCGGTCGGCGTCGAGCATCGCGCTCTGCTCGGCGACGACGGTCCGCGATCCGCGCTCACCCCGTTCCCACGCCCGGTCGAGCGCCTCCCAATCGCCGTTCGCGAACGTGCCGAGCAGATGCTCGGCGACGTCGTGCATGCACGCGGTGCCGTCGAAGTCCACGATCACGGTTCCCACCTTCATGTGAGCGAGACTACCCATGGCCATCACCGGTCGCCGGCTCGGGGGTGGGCATCGGGGGGTGTCGGGAGCCGCGCGTATACTGCCCCTGGCCGTGCTAGGCGGGGAGCTAGCGGTGCCCTGTACCCGCGATCCGCTTCAGCGGGGCTGAATCCCCGCCCGAGGCCCGGAAGGTCCGGGGCAGCCCTCGGAACGGAACGATGAAGGTCGGGTCCTGCGTGACATCGGCCCGCGAACCCGGTCAGGTCCGGAAGGAAGCAGCCGTAAGCGGAAGCCGGTGGGTGCCGCAGGAGCGCCTGGCTGGAGCTGCCGTTCCAGGTAGCGACCGAGTCATCCGTGGTCGACGGTGGGTGCACGGCCATCCCTCTCCTTCGAGGGGGCGGGCGGAGAGGCGCGCGGCGAGCGGCGGGAGGCACGTGGCGGACGAGCACCAGCATCAGGCCCTGTACCGGCGGTACAGGCCCCAGACGCCTGCGGAGGTGCTCGGACAGGACCACGTCGTTCGGGCCCTCACCGGGGCGATCCGCGAGAACCGGTTGCACCACGCCTTCCTGTTCTGCGGTCCTCGCGGCACGGGCAAGACGTCGACGGCTCGCATCCTGGCGAAGATGGTCAACTGTAAGCAGGGGCCGACGGCGGAGCCCTGCGGCACCTGCGATCAGTGCGTCGCGGTGCGGGAGGGCACGCATCTCGACGTCGTCGAGATCGACGCGGCGAGCCACGGTGGCGTCGAAGATGCGCGTGAGCTTCGGGAGAAGGCCCCCACCGCCCCGGTACAGGGCCGCGAGAAGGTCTACATCATCGACGAGGCCCAGCGTCTGTCGCGTGAGGCCTTCGATGCGCTGTTGAAGGTCTTCGAGGAACCCCCGCCGGGGGTGCGGTTCGTGCTCGCGACCACCGAACCGCACAAGATGCCGGCCACCATCGTCGGGCGGTGTCAGCGCTTCGACTTCCGACGGCTGACCATGGACGACCTCGCGGCGCACCTCGTCAGCGTGGCCCAGGCCGAGGGGCAGACGATCGATCCGACC
>Ga0210143_1000289_pt1 | contig 11253 bp, 7 predicted proteins | sample MayberryNW_TuleC_2_FD_185527 | JGI IMG/M metagenome (GOLD analysis project Ga0210143, IMG submission 185527) | Wetland microbial communities from San Francisco Bay, California, USA, that impact long-term carbon sequestration - MayberryNW_TuleC_D2... | ecosystem: Environmental > Aquatic > Marine >... | reverse complement strand
TCTCGAAACTATTATTGCTCAACTAATTCTGCTGTCCGTCTATCTTGTCGGTTCAACATATATTCTTGTTATTCAGCCACGAAGAAAGAGACTTATCCAGTCCTCTCGCAAGTCTATGTCTGATTTAAAAGAATAGTTAATACTATATTAGTAAGGCTACATTTATAAGTTAGTCTGACCTAATTAGTTTAGCCTAATATGTATAGCTTGACTGAAATCAAGAATAGTTGGAATATAGATAAAAATGAAACTATTTCCTTTTTAAGTAATATCATCGAAAATGATACATATAAAATTATTTTATCAGTTATGGAAAGTTCCAAAACAGTTTATCAAATTCACGAAGAAACATCTCTTCCATTAAGTTCTATTTATAAAAGAATAAAAAAGCTAGAAGAAATAGGTATAATATCAATAGAGAAAATTACTATTAATAATAAAGGACGCAAATTAATTTTTTATAAAAGTAAAATAAAAAACCTAACTTTTAAGCTCAATGAGAAGGATGTAAGTCTTTTAATAACCTAAAATTTTAATCCTACTGCAATTATATTAGACTCAAATAAAAGTTAAAGAATGGTTTTATAAACTTCTATATATATTAAGAATACATAAAGAATATCTTTGATTGGAAAAAGATTAATATGAAATTATCTTATTTTTTTAATATTATCACGCCTTTTACTACATCTAATCAAATAGACGCTTATAAAAAATCATTTAGTCTGTATTATTATGATTTAGTTCGTTCATTATTTATTACACTTGCTTTCACAGGTATTCTCTCTACAGGTTGGTTTGGAATTCCACTAGCTCCCCACTATTTTACTGATACACCAATAAATAATTTAGATGTATTCTTTGTTCTTTTTAGTTCGTTAGGAAGCATTTGGGGTATGATGGCATATAGAGAATTTACAAAAACGAGAGATAATATTTTATTAGTTAGAGATTTGTGTAAAAAATTAGACCCAGTTATTGGAGATTATGACTATTCGACTTTTAATCCTATCACAAAAAAATATGAACAAGGTTTTGTTCCGTTGGGACCTACAGATTTTTGGGACAGGGAAACAGTGGTTCCTGACTGGTTAGATAAAGGAAAATATTGGCATATTATGCTTAGATTACGAATTAAAGATAAAGATATTATTCTTAAAGTTGTTAAAGACAATGATCTTCCTTTTTTTTCTGGAAGACGAAATGTAGCAACAACCTTAAGAGAAAATTTAAAAACTAACAGTAAGTTTAAAAAAAAATATCGTTATACTGTTTGCATTCCACAATGGTTGGTAATGAATACTGAAATGAGTAATTTCTCTAGAAGTGAACTAAATTTAAATGATTCTGATTTTGGTTTGTTAATAAATGCTATTAATAAACAACTTGGTTTAGCATCAAATGACATCACAGAGCATGAAAGACAACGAATTAAATATTCCTGGAAATTTAGTTCCTTACCAATTTACTTAATAAAGAGTTTACCGATTCAAATTATTTACAAAGAGTTTTTTACTAAAACAGCTAAATATATATCCTCACAAAAGAAACATATTATTGAAGAAACTAATATTAATTTAGCTTATTTAAGTAATGATGAATTAATTGAATCATTACTAATTCTTGCAAGACTTAAGAACATCCGATCAAAAAGTATAGAAAAAATTAATATTCTTTTACAATTTCTTAAAAATGAATATGAAAAATTAGGGTTAGGTGATGGTTCTAAGAGATATCATAACCTTCACCATAGTCTTGAGGTAGCATATGTTAGCTTGCAGATGTTACCTGAGGAGTTACATGGATATTTTTTTTCAGAAGAAGAATATGAATATTTGATTGTAACAAGCTTATTACATGATTATGATCCTTATCAATATAATTATAAAACCAGCATAGGATTATATCGGTATGAAGGCCCAAAGGTTGAAAATACCATCAGAGAACTTTTGAATATTAGAATTATAGATGCATATTTTAGTATGAATGTTATAGAGTTCAAAAATTATTTCCGTCAATATCATTATCATTTATTGCCACCAGTTGATTATGTTACTACTCATCATGAGTTTGTGAAGTCCAAACCACAACAAAGTTTGATAATTGAAGCATTGATCTGGAGAACAGATTATCCATTTACAAAAAAACTGTATGCTCAAAGAAACTATCAAGAATTAATTGATAAAATTTCTAATTTAATTGGATCATCTGAAAAATACATATTATTATCTGAAGTATTATCTTTAGCAGATTTATCCGTAACATATATGGGATCTGATCCTATTAGTGCATGGTACAGAGTAACAAGTCTATATGAAGAATTAGATCTTCCACAATTTGAGGCCGTTTCTAGAACTGATCAGTTTTTCTCTGAAATTATGAAAATAGAGTTATTTCAAGAATTATTAAATCACCGTAATTTTTCTAGAGTTTTCAAGCAAAGATGGAATTTGGTTTATCAGTTTTATCACGAGGGAAATCCATCAACTCAAATAAATAGGACAATAGAAAGTGCCCAAACTTCCTATTCTAAAATTAACTTACAAATTGGTGTGAAAACTGGTGATATTTTGTACCATATTGCCATAGAACATAAAGATGAATACTTTATAGGTATTAGTACTGATGAAGATGCTGTACTCCTTATTAAAGACAAATTTGCCAATTTAAAGCAACAAAATGTATCTTGTTTTTGGGGTGATGCAAAAAAACTTCTACCAAATCTTCAAAATAAATCTATTGATAATATTTTATTAATACTATATAATTTTAATAATTTAAACAATCATTATGAACAGGAGTCAGAATTATTGTTATTATTTAAAGAAGTATCTATACCACTTAAATTACATGGTACATTTCAAATTCTTACTAATATAAATAAAAATAGCGATAAGGAAAAAGAAATAATAAAAATTGCATCAAATTGTGGATTTCAACTTTTGGAAAATAATATTGATTATAAATTATATTTCCCTCAATCATATATTCCAAAAGAATTTATACAAAATGATTCAGTTTCAATATTATTATTTCATTTTTATCTTCAGTCTCCTCTTGTTTGATAAATTTGCTAAATCATTCAATTCATAGTGATGTTAAAAGTATATAAATAAATGAAAAAGTAAACTATTAAAAACAATGACAAAAAAAATCAGGGTTGCAATCGCCGGCGTAGGAAATTGTGCTTCTGCGCTAGTTCAGGGAATCCATTATTACAAGTCAATAAATGAGAAGGATTCTATTGGTCTGACTGCATATGATTTGGATGGTTATACTCCTATAGATATTGAATTTGTAGCAGCTTTTGATGTTTCAGATTCAAAAGTTGGATTAGATCTATCCGATGCAATTTTTTCTCACCCAAATAATGCTATAAAAATTACAAATGTTAACAATTTAGATGTTAAGGTAAATAAAGGAAACGTTTTAGATGGAGTAGGAAGACATCTCTCAGAAAAGATAAATCTATCAAATCATCCTACATCTAATATATCTGAAATATTGAAAGATTCCCAAACAGATATCCTTTTGAATTATTTACCAGTTGGAAGTCGCTTAGCAACAAAGTTCTACGCAGAGCAGTGTTTGGTAGCAGGAGTTTCATTCATTAATGCAATTCCAGTTTTTATTGCATCTGAACCTCAATGGCAACAGTCATTTAGAGAGAAAAACATTTTGTGTGCAGGAGACGATGTGATGAGTCAAATTGGAGCCACAGTTGTACATAAAACTTTAGTAAAATTATTTATTGACAGAGGTGTTAAAGTGGATGAAACGTACCAACTGAATATCGGTGGTGACATGGATTTTTATAATATGTTAGATGAGGATAGATTAGAAGATAAAAGGATAAGTAAAACCAGTGCAATCGAAGCAATGTTGCCATATTCTATTCCTATGAGGATAGGTCCATCAGATTTTGTAGAATCGCTAAAAAATGATAAAGTTTGTTATATTAATATTCGTGGTAAAAAATTTGGAAATATTCCAATAGAACTAGATGTGAAACTCAGAGTGGCGGACGCATATAATAGTGCTGGAATTATGATCGATGCCATACGTGCTACCAAAATAGGACTTGATAGAGGATTATCAGGAGCATTAGAAAGCGTTTCCGCTTATTGTTTTAAACACCCTCCAATTCAAATGTCGTATAATCAAGCAAAAGAAAAATTTCTGCAATTTATTAAAGGAGATCGAGACACATAATAATTCATATAAATTAATGATTAATTTATTTTCTATCATCAAACAATAAAGTTTAATGACAAACTCCAAACTCAAGATCTTCTTCATTTTTATATTCAGTAGGGCTAGGTTCGTCATTGTTTGCCAAAATGCAGTGAGTTATATTAGATAAAAAGTTATCTGATTTATTGTTTTAACATATATTTTATCGCAAAAGTGTATTCTTTTAGACTGCAAAGTTAAGGAAAATGGATGGAATAATTGAGGCTTGTAAAAATATAGAACATTCTAGATAATATAATAGATATTATCACTCTTCAGTTAATATGACTATTTTAATATCAGTGGTTATTTCTAGCGTCGTTCCACAAATAGTTAAAATAATCTTTTGCGTATCCTGCTAGTCCTGGATGGTCTGCCCAGATTGCAATGGGTTCACCCTTCCGATTTCCTTCTTCTCCTAATAAGATTAAAACTTGAGTGCTATCACCAATAACTCCTCCCCCAAACATATCATCTTTAATTCTTACATTTGCAATTCTTGAAATAGTTTTTATAATTTCTGTACTTGTTCCTTCTGAAACAAGAACTTCAATTCTAATACCTTTGTCATGTAAAGTTCGTAATAGTGGTTGTAATGGTTTAGCTATTTCTTGTGCTATTTGTGGTAATGCTATTAACAATTCTTTTTGGCTATTCTGAATGATCTCGCTGACTTTACCTGCAATATTGTAAAAACCTCTTACTACCCATATTTCTGGTTTTTCTTTTACTCCGCTTTTTTCATAAATAGGCATTAGTTCATTTCTAATGATTTCCTCATTACTTTTAATTTCATTTTCTTTTTGGAGTCTTATTGCATCTAATGCAGTAGAAGGAGATTTCGGAAAAAATGTTTGTGGCCTCGAACTATCTGATTCAAGCCATATTTTATTTTCCAAACTATTCAATACTTCATAAATTTTTGAGTACGGAACACCTGAAGTTTTGCTTATATCTGCTGCTGTCATAGAACCATGCTCTAATAATGATAGATATACTTTAATTTCATAGCTTGTCAAGCCAAGACTTTCCATTGATTTTCTTGACTTGTCAGTAATATTCATTGAACCATTTTTAATTATTTAACGTAATATATGTATGTTCAATTATACCTTAATAGAAAATCAATTAAACTTTTTATCGCTAGATCTTTTTTATTATTCTCAAAAAGTTCTAAGTTTTTCTAAATGATTCATTTTCAATAACAGCAATCGTAAAATATCAATCAAATTAAATCTATGAACCTTGCTGTCATACTTGTAAAATAAGCTGTTAGAGATCAGAATAATATAATAACAATAACAATAAAAATTATTTATTGTTAGTTAAACTTTGAGTATTGTATGTTTCATCAATTTTTCTAAAGTTATTGATAACGAAAAAACAAAAAATAAACCAAAAAAAGGTAGGTATCCATCTTTTTGATTAGAGTTTTTCAGATTTCTAAATAATTAAGTATATTATTTTCAGAGTGTTTAAACACTATATTCATCTTAGTTTGTATTAATATAATAGAAATTGTTTCTGTTATTTTTTAACAAAAATCAAAATTCTTTAGCTATATATCATGGAAAAAAGTTACAGTATTTGAAAATTGAAAAAATATTTGTAGAGAAGATTTATTATGTCAATATTTATACCATTTTTAATTTTTGTATAATAATGTGTTCTTCATTTTAAAAATATAAAATATTAGTGAGTTCGCCGTTTGAATTCGTGAGTATTAAATATTTTCGTATCAAGGAACGTTTAATAACCCATTTAATTTTTTTTTGTCTATGCCTAAATTCAAATCAACTCAAGATATTATTAGAATTATTGATACTAAAGATCAAATTCGTAATTTTGGTGTTATTGCTCATGTTGATCACGGTAAAACTACCATGAGTGATAGTCTTTTAGCTGCATCAGGAATTATTTCACCTTCCGTAGCAGGACAAGCACTAGCTCTTGATTCAATGAAACTCGAACAAAATAGACAGATGACTATCAGAGGAGCGAATGTGACACTATTTTATGAGCACGAAGGAAAGGAATATGTTATAAATATGATCGATACACCAGGGCACATTGATTTTACTGGTAGAGTCACAAGAGCCTTACGTGCTATTGATGGAGTAGTAGTTGTTTCTGATTCAGTAGAAGGCATTATGACTCAGACAGAAACAGTAACAAGACAAGCTCTAGAGGAAAGAGTTAGACCTGTTCTTTATATAAATAAAATAGATCGATTGGTAAAAGAATTACGCCTAGATCCTCCTGCAATGCAAAAATGGCTTTCAAATATAATAGCAGAGTTCAATAAATTAGTAGATATTTATGCAGAACCAGAATTGAAGGAGAAATGGAAGGTAAGCATCCAGGCCAATAATGTAGCCTTTGGATCTGCTAAAGATAGATGGGGATTTAATTTCAAAGTAGCCCAAAAAAAGGGGTTTAGTTTTAAAGATGTTTATGATGCATATACTTCTGATGATCCGTCTAGAATCAAATCACTTTCTGAGAAAGCACCTCTACATGAAGCTGTTCTCGGTATGGTTGTTCAACATCATCCTCCTCCTTATATTGCTCAAAAATATAGAATCCCAAAAATATGGCCAGGGGATCTAAATTCTGATATTGGAAAATCATTAATAAATTGTGATGAAAAAGGTCCTGCAGTAATGATGGTCACTACAATCAATGTGGACCCCCAAGCTGGTAGAATAGCTACAGGACGGTTATTTTCAGGTACGATTAAGGATGGTGATGAGGTATATTTGATTGATGCCAAACGGCCTGGAAAAGTTCAATCGGTAAATATCTATATGGGAAATACTAGAGAAGTTGTTAGTGTTATACCTGCTGGTAATATTCCAGCTCTTTTAGGTTTAGATTATGCAGTCGCCGGTGAAACAATTTCAAGTGTTAAAAATATTGTTGCTTTTGAATCTATTAAATATGTTTCTGAACCGGTAGTAACAATTGCTGTAGAAACAAAACATCCAAAAGATCTACCGAAACTTGTAGAAGCTCTTCGTAAAATAACAGTTGAAGATCCAAATCTTATTATCAAAATAAATGAAGAAAGTGGGGAAACATTAATGGCTGGAATGGGAGTATTACATCTTGAGATCGCTACTTCACTGTTACAGGAAGCAGGTCTATCTATAACTACATCGCAACCTTTAATAAATTATAGAGAGACAATTCGTTCCAAGGGTGGACCTATCATGAGTAAATCTCCTAATAGGCATAATAAGATATTCATGAGAGTGGAACCACTTAGGGAAGATATTATTGAGATGATTAAAACTGGACACATAAAGGAAGATATGGATAAAAAGGAATTAGCTAAAATCCTTAGAGAAAAGGGGTGGAATGCGGATGAAGCGAGAAATGTTAGTGCTATTGATCCATTAGGAAACATGTTGATTGATGAAACTAAAGGTGTTCAATTTATTCAAGAATCAATGGACTCTATCAAATCAGGATTTGATGATGTCGTGCATTCAGGAGCCCTGGCACATGAGACTCTAAGAGGTGTAAAATTTGTTCTTAACCATTTTGTACCACACGAAGACCCTGCTCATAGAGGGTTAGCACAATTGATGCCTGCAACTAGAAGATCTATGTTGGGTTCTATGTTGATAGCAGATCCAGTACTTTTGGAACCTATACTGGGAATCGAAGTAAAATGTCCTCAAGAACAAATAGGTATCGTAGCAGGAATTTTATCAGGAAAACGAGGTAAATTATTAAACGTTGACCAAAAGGGTGTTATAGCCATTATGCAAGGTGAAGTTCCAGCTTCTGAAACTTTTGATTTATCAGAGATTATGCGTGGTGGAACAGCAGGTAAAGCAATGTGGAGTACATACTTTAAGAGTTGGCAAGCAGTCCCTCAATCAGTTATAAGACCACTTATCGCTGATGTACGCAAAAGAAAGGGACTTAACCCAGAACCCCCAAGTCCTGATGAATTTATTGACAAAGAATAGTATCGAAAATTCCTATTTTTTTATTATTATTATTTCTCTATTTGGTTTTAAATGAATTTTGCACAATTAGTTTAATTCCAATGTATTAAAGTAGTTGCTTTGTCATGTAATTTTTTATCAAATGTTTTTATATTCACTTCTTTAAACGGATTTATTTTTTCTAATATTGGTGGAGCTTCATTATTATCTAACGTTGATTTATTTTTTAGTTCTTCGAGTATCTTTTCTTGTAACTTTGGGTGACATATACTACTATGGTAAATACATCCTAGTGATCCATTAATCATCTCCTTCAAATGTGCTTCTCCTTTGTCCTCATGAAAGTGTGGATTTCTGGTTTCAACTTGCATTACCTCTACACCTTTGTCCATTGCATCCTGATTTTCTGTAGGTAAAATTCCACCGAATTGTTCAAGTAAATTCACAATTTCATAAGTTTCTACTGAAAATCCTGAAGAAAAATTAAGTAGTTCTGCAAGTTTGAGAGACATACAATGTTCACCTGAATTTCCCGTTCGCATAACTTCGGTTTCGAACCCAGTGTAATATGAAATAAGTGAGTTTAAATAGTGATTAGTAATTTCAGAAACTCTTCCCCATTTTGAAAAATAAATTCCACTTTCAGATATCTTGGGCTTGTAGATCCAAGAAACTCTTATCATCTTATAAGGTGTATCAGACATAGCAATTCCGGATGCAAAAATTTTTACATATTCATTGACAGCACCAGGTACATAATTATCTCCATCAATGAAACCTACATATTCTTTGTCAGCCATTTTCCCAAGAAGCATTCCTAATACCATTCCTTCTGCCTTGCCGTTTCTAATGAGATGATCTGGACCTATCAAATCATTGTAATTAACTTCTCTTAATGTATCAGCTAGGCCTTCATCTCTCTGATGGATAATTAAGGCATTTTTATTAGCAAATCTATTAAATTGTTGAAGTGACTCTTTTTCTAATTTATATCTATCAACTGGTTGCCGAGGGCTATTTGAGACTATAATCGTCATACAATCATGAGGAATTCCACTTAAAACACCTTCTAGAAGCTTCAACCTTTCGTTTTTTATAGGAATAACTATCGCCATCTTACTTTCTATCTCTGAAATTTGTTCATTTCCGACACCTGTAATATTTTCTGATACTCTTTTTCCTTTATCTGAACCAGAATCAAGCTCAAATACACGTTGAACACCATGAAGACTTATTGATCCAAATCTCTCAGTAAATCGAGGTAAATCTAATTTCATTTTTCTTTCTCCTTTTATAGTAAAAACAAATTAGAACTAGACTCTCATATATTTAAATCAGATTCAAAATTATAATAAATAAATTTTAATTGTAAAAGGGATTTAATATGTCTTTACTTGGTATCTTTCTAAACTTTTTATTAATTTTCTGAGATTCTTTTTCTTTATTTTCTTCATCAAATAACCTTAGTAATTTAATTAAAGATTTTTCATCAATGAATGATTTTAATACTCTTTCTATTGATTCGTCTTTCAATTTGCTAAAGAATTGATACTATTTTATTTAACTGATATTCAAACTGGTAACACTATAATTTTACCTTTTTTTGTTAAAAAAAATCCTCTAGTTTTTTTATTATAACTTTATTCTTAATAAATTAGAGATCTGTTTGTTCAGATAAAAACTTAAAATTTTAAATAATTTTTAAATGATTCGATTTTTAACTGTCTTTGCGATTATAAATGGTGCAATCATTAATGCAGGAATACTTATAACAATAAATACTGTTTGAAACGATGCCAATATAGATATAGTTGTCGTTCCAGCACTAAATCCAAAAATTGTTGCTATTAGACTACCTGCACAAGTGGGACAGCCTATAAATAATCCACATGTTGCACCTAGACTTCCTATTATCCTTGATTTCTTATTATCATTTTCTTTTAATCTTTTTATCATAAATATATTTAATGAAATATTAAAACCTACTAAAAAAGAAACTATGAATAATAATGCTATATTAATTGGAATTAGAAAGATAAAAAAATATTCAGTTAAATAGACATATGTTATAGGTACATACCCTATTGTGTTACAACATGGAATTATTTTTATCGATGGACTAAATTTAATATCTTCAAGTAAGTTAGATCCATTATCGATAAAGACAAATATCTGAGAAAGAAAACTAAAAATAATACCATAAAAAATTCCAGATACTATCATTATTAAAGTGTATCTTTTTTCTTTAAATGCTAAGGATATGAGATATTTTAAATTTTTTTTTGTTTGTTCATTTGAAACATAAAGATTCCACAAACCAAAACAAATAGCTATAGATGAAATAAATGTTATTATTAGTATTCCTACTGATATATTAAATAACACGGGTGTAAACATAATCATATCATTAAAATTTGGATTAGTAAAATTTGAATAAAAAATATAGGAGAATATTAATGACGAAACACTAAATATTATTATCCTTAATCCTTTATTCAAGAAAATATTCTGTTTTATCTTCATAGTTGTGAATTACCATACTAAAATAAATCACCAAAAATAAATTTTATTATTATACATTAATCACATGAAAAATTTATCTCGTAGTTTATCCTAATATTAATAGAGATGAATGACATTTTTTCATCAAATGATGACTATATTCCAGTAGTGATCAGTAATATTGGATACGCAGATCATTTGGGATTAGAAGGGTTTTTAATTTTAAAATCTGTGGAAGGGAAGGAATTTCCTATTAATGCATTTTCAGGTGAGGTGGCAAAACATATACTCCGGTTCAGAGAAGGAGATAAAAATACTATTCCTACTATATACAATCTAGTCGAGGAGATAGCTGTAATGCAAGACTTATTATTAATGGAAGTCAGAATATATATGAGTGGATCAGTACTACGTGCTAACTTGTATTTTAGAGGAAGAAAGGATACACTTATTCTTCGCAATTACAGGGCATCTGATGCGATCGCACTTGCATCTTATTATGACGTTCCAATAAAAGTGAGAAAAAACTTATTTGAAGATGAATTGCAAACTACTGAAT
>Ga0210143_1000288_pt1 | contig 11279 bp, 13 predicted proteins | sample MayberryNW_TuleC_2_FD_185527 | JGI IMG/M metagenome (GOLD analysis project Ga0210143, IMG submission 185527) | Wetland microbial communities from San Francisco Bay, California, USA, that impact long-term carbon sequestration - MayberryNW_TuleC_D2... | ecosystem: Environmental > Aquatic > Marine... | reverse complement strand
AACTCTAAACTTTATAAATCTAGAATGAGTTTAAATAAAAATATTGTACTATAAAAAATTAGTATAAGAAATATCCAATCTAATTATATAGAAAATGGAATAACTACATTATTCTTTAATAAAGTTAGATTTCTTTAGAATATAAGATATAGAAATTAGAGAATCTTGACATTATTTTTAGAAAGTTAGAATATCTATTGTTTTTGATCATCTAATAGAAATATCTATTTTCTAGAAAACATATAAATAAAATAATTGTTTACTATCAAATTTCAATGGATAAGAGCGGAGAACAACAAAAACCTGAAAAAATAAACCCAAAGAGCCCTTCATATTGCGACCAATGCGAGAAGGATTCCATCATTTTTGATAACTCTGCAAATGAATTTGTTTGTTCTTCTTGTGGATGTGTAATTAATAACGAATTATTGAATAATGAAAATATGCAAGGCTATATTACTCAATCAGATTATAATGATAGAGCTAGAACAGGAATGCCTGAATCTCTAGCCGTTCATCATAAAGGTTTATCTACATTAATAGGAATGGGTGATATCGATGCACGCGGTAAAGCTTTGCAACCAAAACAAAAAATGGAAATTCAACGCCTCAGGACTTGGAATAGTAGATCACAACTTAATGATTCCGTTTCAAGAAATCTTGAAAAAGCATTAAAATACTTAAATAATTTTGGAGACAAGCTCGCTGTAAATCATGCTGTCATTGAAAGTGCTGCATATATTTATAGAAAAGCTGCAATAAAAAAATTAGCTAAAGGGAGATCTACGATAGGATTAGTAGGAGCATCATTATATGCTGCCTGTCGCGAAGCATCAACTCCCAAAACTATTTTAGATATTTCTGAAATTTGTAATATTTCAAGTAAAGAATTAATGGCTCATTATAAACTTATCCTAAATGAATTAGAACTTAATATTCCTGCTACCAAGGGACCTGATTATGTTACTATTATATGTAACAGACTAAAGTTAAGCGAGAAGACCAAAAGAGAAGCATTACATATATTTTCAAAGGTAGAGCAGAAAGGTATTTCGATTGGTAAAAATCCCAGAGCGATAGCAGGAGCTGTTATATATTTAGCGTCTCAGGTATGCGATGAGTTTATTAGACAGGTAGAAATTTGCCAAGTAGCTGACATTTCGACTGTATCTTTACGTAAAAGATGCAAGGAAATTAAGGCTTTAACGGAAATGGAAAATATCGTTAATATCTAATTTTTGAGGACAGGATTTTCTTTTATAAAGAAAAAAGAAATAAAAATTATTAAAGGTATTTGAATTTATTTATAGGTTTCTTCCTGCCAAATACCAATTCTCCTTTGGATTTTCTTCAAAGACAACTATTACATGTTCAGGTTTTGTTTGTAGAATTTCTACTGCGGATTCTGTTATTTTTTCTACAAATAATTTTTTTTGTTCATCCGATCTACCCGGATACAGAGATACTGTAATCAGAGGCATTAATATTTTGCATAAAGGTATTAAATAAACTAATTTACTAAATAAAGCTAAATAGTAAAATGAATGATTTTATTTTATAATTCTATATCGTATAAGGAAAGGTTGAATTTGTATTATTAAATTATAACCTCATAAATCAAGATAATCAACATAGTGTACATTGAAATAACATTGTTATTTCCCCAAAAGATATTCTCATTTAAATACTAATAACTTCAAGTGAAAGGATATTAAGTATGAGGTAAATTCAACAATGTGCAGTCTATTTATTATATAGTAATATAGAAATAATTACATAGACAAATATTTACAAATTTTATTATTAGAGAGGCAAATATATGATAATTGATTCTCTTTATTATTTTAATTCCTAGCTCAATATGATTCAAACTTTTTTATAAAATTATTTTTTAGCTTGAAAGGAGGTACAATTTTAACATAGGATAAAGTAATAGTCATATTATACAATTATATTATGTTCTATGCTCACTTTCACAAGATTTTTTCAATTCTATTCATCTACTTTCCATAACCTAACAGAGCCAAAGGTTTATTAAATTATTTTAACTCTAGAATCCATCTATAAAATACTAGATTTTTCAGTTAAACAATTGTTTCTAAATAACTTTTCCACTATTCCAAACTTCTTTAAAAGATTTAACAGCATCACAATTCCCAAACTCTGATATAATTTCATATTAGTATTTACAAAAGGCGTTATATGTAAATATTATATAAATTTGATCTTTATGCTTATATATTTCTTAGAAAATAGCTCTTAATATCTAATGCTTAGCGTACAAGAATGGAAAAGATGGTTCCTATACCAACTTATCGGTGGAGGAGTACATAATGCAATCTACCATGACCATATCCTAAGAGAACTTGGAAAACATTACGATATTAACTTGGACAGGGCATTGAGAGATTTAATTGATGATGGAATAATAATGTTAATAGAATCAAAGAAGAATAAGAAGTATATTGTAAATTTTGAAAGCCTTTCAGAGGCACAAATGATAATGAGTCTAGATAAAAATTCCTATGCTCAAAAGACTAGTAAAATTCATGACCATAACAACGTAAATTATATGAAATCTACAAACGAGAAAAAATTTGTTCAACCTTATCTTTCAGAACCTAGTGGATATGTTTATTGGTTTGATAATGAAGAAAATAGGAAATTTAAAAAACAAAGTGTCTATAGAATATACTTTAAAGAAACAGACAAGACCAATTTTGCTGCACAATTAATAACAAAACCAATAGGCACCTCAAAAATCATATATATGGGTTCTATCAATGATCCGAATTCATATATATCTAGATTATGGCGAGCCGTAGTATCCGTTTCAGAAGAAAATAATGAGGGAACATTTATTCTTCAAAACATACAAGATAAAGATAGAATGGCATGCGGTAATAATAGACAAAGAGGAAAAATTGCATTGTCTATTTTCAAGAAATTAGGATACATTCAACAATCCGAATTCAAAGGTAATTCCATTCGATTCAAGGTAAGTGGTAAAAAGCCATATTCAATAACATTAGATGAGATTTTTAATCTAAAAACCAAATAATTATCTTTACCATTAAGTGAGTTAAAGTTATAGCATCTTGGATCTAACCTAATTTTTACCTACGTTAGAATAATAATCTTGGTTCAAGATGACAAGTGATTCATTAATTACGTTCTTTTATTTAGGTGGAAAGGTTCATTTTATGATCACCAACTTGATGCTAGAAACAACAATAGTGATGAAAGAATATTGGATATCATTGTTCAATACTAAATGGAGAGTTTGATTTAAAAAGAGATCAAGCAATTGAAGAAAAGTCACTACTCTTCTTCAATGGATGATCAAGTGAAAAATGAGCATTTAATGTATCAGAGGATATAACTAATTGACTTAAAACATATAATAATATTAAAAAAGCAACTATTATAATTACCAAGATAACAATTCTATATTTTATATCTTGAGGTTTATTTTTATTTTGTGTTGGTGCTTGTTTTTGTTGTTGCTGTTGTTGCACATTACGATTCTGTGCTAGCCTCTTTTTTTCTAATTCTTCTTTTCTTTTCTTGGATTGTTTAGTATTTAGAATTGGAATTCTCTTAATTACAGAACCATTTATTTTAGACTTTTGAACCTCATACAATATGGTATCTTCGTCTTGATCTGATTTAATATTAAACAGATCCAGAGCTTTTGAATAGTCATCGAATTCTTCAATCGATGATGGCGATTCTACCTCCCATGATTTTATATTTTCCACTGAGGAATCAGATTCATGATTTGAGGACATTAATTATACTAATATTTGGATATTATTTAATAATTTACTTGTGTTAAGTATAACAAATGTTAATTTAAGAAACTGAATCTGTCCATGACATTTAATGAAAAAATGCATCTACCATAAATGCTATGAAAACTGCTGTAAGATATGGACTTGAAAATTTAAAAACTGTCCATGATGCCTTTTCTGTAGGTTTTAGTAATAGCCATAAAGAAAGACCCATCATTATAGCACCAAACAAAGTTGCAGTAATTAAATATATTTGTCCAAATTGATTAAAGAAGAAAGGAAGTATACTAAATAAAACCATTATCAAAGTGGTTGCAGCGATTACTCTTACTGCCTTTTTCTCTTCACAAACTACTGGCAACATAGGTATTTTGGCTTTTTGATAATCTTTTCTTACATGCAAAGCTAAGCTCCAGATATGCGTTGGTATCCAGAAGAATACAAGACCAGCCATAACTAAACCAATTTCCAAGTTTTGAGTAGTTACAGTAACATATCCTATTAATGCAGGAACGCCACCTGAAAATCCTCCAAGGATAATATTTGCCTGGTTTCGCCGCTTTAGCCATTTACTGTAAACTATAATATTGTCAAATAAGCCAAATAGCATTAATAAAAATACCCACAAATTGATTAGCCAGGAAAATATTAATGCAATAGCAGTTAAAATAAGACCAAAGATTAATGCATTTCTTGGAGAAATTCTTCCCGATGGAATAGGCCTGTCTTTGGTTCTTTCCATTATAGCGTCGATATCACGATCATTATAACCCGTAATAGTATCAGCAGCTGCTGAACCGGCTGCAACTCCCCCTAGAAGTAGCATCCAAGTTAAAGGAGTTATCGGTATATTAAATAATAAAGATGCAGTCAGAGCAGATCCAAACGCAGTAAATACTAGCAAATACCAAATCTTTGGTTTTGTTAATTCATAATAATTCTTAACCCTGTTCAAGATTGTGATTTCGTGGATCACTGACTTAATATCAACTCTTTACCAACCAATCTAACTAATCATTGGCTTAAATATTAATTCTTCAAATCGAATTTTAATTTAATATAAAATTAAATCATATTTTTAGTTTTGAGTAACTCAGCTAATAGTACAGCTCCCTTCGCAGAGCCCATTTTTTCATTATGTGAAAGCAAAACATATTTTATGCCATTGTCAAATACTGTATCTTTTCTCAATCTACCTACAAAAGTAGTCATTCCATCATTTATTTCTCTATCTATTCGAGGTTGAGGGCGAGTAGGATCATCATGGACTATAATATATTCACTTGGAGAGGAAGGTAGATCATTAATTTTTATTGATTTCGAAAACTTTAGCATTGATTCTTTAACTTGTTCAGGTTCTGAAGGTTTTTGTGTTTCAACAAAGACAGTTTCAGTATGTCCATCCAAAACAGGCACTCTAGTACAGGTACAACTTACTTTAATCATTGATGAGGAGATTGACTCATTGGTAAGGGTTCCTAAAATTTTTTTGGTTTCGACTTGCACCTTTTCCTCTTCTTTAGGTATAAAAGGAATAACATTCTCTATAATATCAAGTGCTGCTACACCTGGAGATCGTCCTGCACCTGAAAGGGCCTGCATGGATGTCATAAAAATAGAATTAATTCCAAAATTATCGAGGATGGGCTTTAATGTAATTGCTAATCCTGTAGTGGTACAATTAGGAAGCGGACAAATAAATCCTTTCCAATTTCTCTTTTTCTTCTGTATATTCAATAATTCGATATGGTCATCATTTATTCCCGGAATTAGGATGGGTACATCATCTTGATATCTAAATGCAGCGGCGGTACTGATAACAGGTGTAGTTTTTGCAAATTCTGGTTCAATTGTTTGTGCGTCAGATGATTCAACTGCTGTAAATATTAGATCATATCTTTTTGGGTCTATTTCATCAACACTACTTATGATTTTATCTTTTATATAATCAGGAACTTGTTCCTTATTATGCCATTTTAAAATACCTGTGCTATCATCACGAAGTGCATCAATATATCGCTTGCCAGCCGATCTTTTTGAGGAAGCTATTGCTGTCAGTTCAAACCATGGATGGTTCTTGAGTGCAATAACAAACTCTTGGCCTACTGCACCTGTAGAACCAATTAGTGCAACTTTAAACATAATAAGGACTATTTGATACCTTTTTAATAATCTTTATTCAAGTTTAAAAAAACATTTACATGATAATTGATAGTGATATTTTAGATAGTGAAGTTTTGTTAAATCTTGGTGATAGTATCAATGTAAATCAGGAAAATAATCTACAAGGAAGAAAAAAATTGATCAATCTTGATTCGTGTTCTCATGGAGGTATATATTCTACTAAAAATTATTTTAAAGTTAAAATCGATTTCAGTTCCAATGTAAACCCATTAGGTATTTCTAGACAAGTTCTAAAAGAGATTAGAAAAAATTTAAAACAAATATCCCATATTTATCCCGATTCAAACTGTAATTTACTCAAAAAAAATATTGCAGACTATATAGAGCATGGTATTGATAAAGATTGGATAAGTGTAGGCAATGGTGCAACAGAGCTAATTCATAATTTTGCAAGGGCTGTTTCGTTAAAGAATTCCATCATAATATATCCTACGTTTTGTGAATACGAATTGGCATCTAAAAGGTGTGGAATGAAAATAGATTATATACCATTGTCAAAAAAATTGCAAATACAAGCCAATTTAGTTATAGAAAAATCAAAAAATAATCATAATAGTCTGATTTTCCTTTGCAATCCTAATAATCCTACAGGGCAAGTGAACACTGACATAATAGAGAAAATTATAAGTTGTATTGATAGTTCCAAGACAATTTTACTGCTTGACGAGAGCTTTATAGAATTCCTAAATAATATTGAAAGACAGTCCCTAATATCTAAAATAAAAGAATATAAAAACCTAGTAATTCTAAGATCGATGACAAAGTCTTATGGATTAGCTGGTTTACGTTTAGGTTATTTGATTGCCCACCCTCATTTAATACAGAAATTAAAATCATTTCAAATTCCGTGGAGTGTTAATGGAATTGCTCAAATTGCAGGAATTGCAGCTTTAAAAGATCAAGTACACATATCTAGGGCAAAAAAAATTATTCAAAAAGAAAGAAATTATATGTATAAAACACTTAATAAAAAAGGAAGCAACATTCATGCTTTAAGATCAGATGTTAATTTCTTTTTAATTAAATTAAAAAATATCAATTCTATTGCATACCAAAAAATATTGTTAAATATTCATGGCATTTTAGTTAGGGATTGTTCTAGTTTTACTGGGATGTCCACTGACTTTATTAGAGTAGCGGTAAGGACTCATAGGGACAATGTGACCTTGTTAAAAGCAATTTATGATATCAACAATAATTTGGATAAATACAAGTTGCTTAAGGATTAAATAATTCCACATGAGAAGAATGATGATGAATTCTTATGAATGCTAAAATATTGATGGTTCAAGGCACTTCGTCAGGAGCAGGCAAAAGCACTATTGTAATATCATTATGTAGAATTTTTTCTAATTTAGGATACAAAGTTTCTCCCTTTAAAGCTCAAAACATGTCTTCTAACGTTCAGAAAATTTCAAAATCACACTGTATCTCCAGGATACAAGCAATACAAGCATTTGCAGCAAGAAAAGAACTTGTATGGCAATTAAACCCGATTCTACTTGTACCTTTAGGAAATAATCTCAGCAATGTCTTTGTATCAGGAAAATTTTTTGAAGAAATGACTGCATTAAAGTATTATAATGAATTTGTTTTGGCGAAAGGATTTCCTATTGTATTGGATGCCTTGAATAAACTGAGAAATGAAAATGATATAATAATAATTGAAGGAGCTGGTTCTCCAGCCGAAATAAATATTGCAGATTTCGATATCGCTAATATGTTACTAGCTGAAAAAGTAAATTGTCCTGTAATATTAGTATCTGATATTGAACGAGGTGGTTGTTTTGCGAGTATATTTGGAACAATAAAATTGTTAAAAATAAAACATCAACGTCTAATCAAGGGATTTATTATTAATAAATTTCGTGGTGATGAGAAAATACTTGAAGATGCGATACAATTTATTGAGCGCAGAACTAAATCGACCAATCTAGGAATAATTCCAAAATTTGAATTTTTTTTGCCTCCTGAGGATTCTCTTGATGGTAATAATAATTACAATGATAATCCAAATAAACTAAAAAAATTTAGTTCAAAAAAAAGATTGAATGAACAAATAGACTTATTAGCTACAACTATTGAATCTAGAATAAATATTGAATTTATCTTAAAGAAAATTTTAAAAATAGAACAATAATGCTATCCTCCATTCACTTTATTGTCATTCTATCTATATCGATAATTTTAGATTTGATATTTGGAGATCCAAATAATCGAATTCACCCTGTTGCATGGCTAGGAAAATACATTAATTACTTCATTCCAAAGATTAAAAGAGATAAGAATAAAAAATATGAAAAAATAAACGGAGTAATTTTTACTATTTTTACTATTGCTTTTTTTGGGTTTATCCTTCAAATCTCGCTAGTGTATCTATATCATATTTCTTTTATCTTAATGATGATTTTATCAATTTTCATCTTGTTTTCTGTAATAGCAATAAAAGGTATGGAAAAACATATCAATGCAATTACTACAGCTTTACAAAACAATGATATTGAAAATGCTAGGACAAATTTGTCTATGATTGTCAGTAGAAATACTAAAAACTTGGATGAACAACATATTTTATCAGCAACAATAGAATCTATTGCTGATAGTACTGTAGATGGAATTCTATCGCCAATATTTTATTTTTCTCTTTTTGGGCCTGCAGGTGCGTTTATTTTTCGAATAATTAATACATTTGATTCAATGGTTGGTTATAAGGAAAGTTATTTTGAAAACATAGGATGGATAGCGGCAAAGGCGGATACATTTGCCAATTATATTCCCTCTAGGATAACGGCAATATTAATGATATTTGCTGCCTTTATTAATAAAATGGACTGGAAAAATTCCATAATCTTATTCAGGAAAGAACGAAATAGTACAATTAGTATCAATTCTGGTCAAACTATTTCTGTATTGGCAGGAGCGCTACGCGTAAGATTAGAAAAATTAGATCATTATAGTATAGGCAAACCTGTTGAAAATATATCAATTGAAAAATGTAAAATGGCTGTAAGGATAATGAAAACAACTATTCTTATTTTTTGTCTAATTGTAGCCACCCCAATTATAATTAGTCTAGGATTTTTAAATTGGTGGAATTTTCTATTTGGTGTTTAATAGAATATTTTCTGTCCTTTCATTTTTAACAGTATTTCCAATTAAGAGTTACGATATTACATTTATCGCTCAAAATATGTATTTGTTCCCATTAATAGGACTAATAATTGGTTTAACAATAGGAATTTTATCTTTTTTCTTATTTTCTTTTTTCGAAGGATTCTTGCTAGGATTTATTATTACTGCGGTTATTATAGGAATAACTGGTCTTCATCATAGTGATGCATTAGCAGATCTCGCTGATGGATTGATGGTTAAAGGATCTTTTGAGTTTAAACATACAGTAATGTCTGACCCAAGGATTGGTACAGCAGGAACAGTTGTTCTAATTTTCTATATTATAGGAATGATAATATTAGTTACATCTATAGAGGACAAATCTAGATTGATCTCTGTTATAATCATAGCTGAAGTTCTAGCTAGGTACAGTATGGTTTTACAGTGCTATCTAGGAAAATCTGCATGGAAAGGAATGAATTCATTATTTATAAAAGAAATGAAAAATAAAAAAAAATTTTTAATTTCAAGTTTAATTTTACTGGTAAGCTTAATTACTTTTGGATTCAATTTTTATTATATGATAGCATGTCTGATAACGATGTTATCATCTAGCATAACCTTATTATTAATAGCAAATAGATCATTTGGCGGTATTTCAGGGGATACAATTGGTGCAACTAATGAGATTTCAAGATTTTTAATTTATCTAATACACATAAATTTTTAAAGAATTGCCAGATAAAGTTTTACACAATTTCAATAAAAAAATTATTGCAGTTGTTATGGCTGGTGGAGAAGGAACAAGAATGAAGAGAGATTACAAAACAGAAAAACCATTGATAAAAATTAAAGGAAAAAGGTTAATAGAATATGTCATTGAAGCGCTGATTAAATCAACTTGTTTCTATAAAATCATAGCCTGTGTAAGTAAAAATACTAGGAAAACAATGAAATTTTTACAAGATTACAGCTATAACTGTCATCCTCCTGTAGAAATCATTGAAGGTAATGGTAAAGGATATTCTAGTGACGTATCCTTTATTATTGAAAATTTTTTTGAATATATAATATTTATGGTATCCGCAGATCTACCTTTACTTTCAGAAATAGATATAATAGAGATCTTGAACAGATGTGATTTTAATGCTACCTGTTATTCCATTATATTTGATAAAAAAATTGTAGATTCAATATGCATAAAACCTAGCCTAGTATTTGAATATAAAAAAAGGAATTATTGTTATTCAGCTATAACCATATTCAATCTCAAGGAAAGGATTAAAGATCAAACTTTTATTGATGAAAGACACATGATCTTGAATCGTATTGGAATAGCTGTAAATGTAAATGAAAAAAATGATTTACTTGTTGCTAGAAATTTATTTAAAAGTTAACTTTCAGCTATGAAAAACATGTTTACAATAACGATAAACTTAATCCAGAGAATTTAATAAATTCCCATTAATTTTTGCTTTACCACCTGATCTCTCTGCTAATAATTCATTACAGGACTTGCAATAGATATTAGAAGTAGTGTGGGAATAAATTATATTTTTTTCTTGACATTTTGAACATTCAATATTTAGAAATGCACTATTTGGTTTTGGTATTAATATATTTTCTTTCATAATCTAAACAATACCTATTTATGCACCAATTTCTAATTTTCGCATACGCATACCTTCTCTCATTGATTTGCTTTGACAGGTTTTACACGTATATCTTAAAGTAATCTTTTTAGTTGTTTTAGCTGTTCGTTTTAATTCAGGAAATTTCTGGCCTCCGTAGCCTTTTTTATCTTCTGCGTGCCTTCGTGAACCCAAAGCTGTTTTCCTATCTTTTCCTTTTTTATAGATAGAGACAGCTTGTGCTGTATGGCTTTTGCATTTTGGACAGAATTTGCGCATTTCCTTCTGCATCTTCATATTAAACCTTTAGAGAATTAGGGTTATTTAAGGAAAACTACTACGATAATTAAAGATCATAGGATATATCTAATTTTTTCCTAATAAATTACAAACAATCGTGAAGGATTTTATTATCATGTAAAATAATTAGCTAAAAACGTGATTTATATAATAATATAATTTTAAACGCTTATAAGCAACCTTTTTATTATTTACTACAGGAAAATGGACATATTTGGTAATTTGATACAACAGCTCAGTATTGGAAGTGTACCTGTTA
>Ga0210143_1000287_pt1 | contig 11283 bp, 12 predicted proteins | sample MayberryNW_TuleC_2_FD_185527 | JGI IMG/M metagenome (GOLD analysis project Ga0210143, IMG submission 185527) | Wetland microbial communities from San Francisco Bay, California, USA, that impact long-term carbon sequestration - MayberryNW_TuleC_D2... | ecosystem: Environmental > Aquatic > Marine... | reverse complement strand
AAGAGATACATAAACAAATTATTCGAAAATGTAATAATTGTGGCAAACAGTTTTTGAATGAAAAAGAAAGGTTGCATCACATGAAGGAGGAAAAACAAAAAGAAATTGAGTATAGAAGGCACAAAACTTGAAATAATACAAAATTAGTTTAATTTTTTAGTAACTAATTTATTTACAAATTATACTATAAAATATTAATCAATATAATTGTCATAAAAAATAAATTATATAAAAAATGATAAATATTAATCCTAATAGATAACATTGGTCATATGCAATATGCGTGTAATATAGGCAATTTTGATACCTTTAGCAAAAGTAATATAATTAATTAATTAAAAAAATTGATTGAGAAAAATCTTTATTACTGCTTCAGAAAAAATAGTTAATCAGATAGAAAACAAATTTAGACATCATTTTGACATAGAATTCGAATACTCTGATTCTTCAGAGGGTAAAATTGAAGTAATAAAGAATAAGCGATGGGTCACAATTTGTAGATTTTCTTCTAATGAAAGTATAGATAATATAGTTACAATGTTTAACGTCAATTATGAAATTAAATGCAGGTAATATTTTTTATTTATTGTATCTAATAATTAGGGCTTACCTCTAGAGATTGAAGATAGATTTCATCTCCTTTTCTGAAACTTGAACCAATTCGATTTGTCATGGATATCATCCTTTACGAGCCCCAATCCACATCCGATTATAAATGAGCAGAATAATGGAGAAATCTTTCCCATAGATAATATGAAAAGTAATAAAAGGCCTATTTCTCCATGGTGGATCCTCCTATCAAAGAAATAGATCTTGTTTGGATGTTTTTTCTTCCAATAGTAGGTTGTTATTTCAGATACTGCCAAACCGATTATTGCCGATATTAGAAATGGTACCACATTTATAGAAGTGATCTGATGTATTAAAAGTATTAAATTGTTTTGAATAAAATAATAACAAACGAACCAATCATCTCTGTTAAGATAAGGATAATATGTGAATAAGATTAAATAATCTTCTAAACAGAACTATAAGGTAATATTCCCTCATTTATGTTAACTCGTGGCAATTTCCAGAGTAACATAAATCGTATTGATTTGAAAACTAAATCGTATTGATTTGAAAACTAAATAGTAAGCTCAAAAATTAAATAAAACTTGAAAATTACTTATTGGATGGATAACATTATTTTAGAATTCTTAACGTCATACTTTCATTTTTTTTCTTCAGTTCTCTGGTGGGGAATAACTTTTTTTGTATTTTTTATATTACGACCCGTTAATAAAGAGGGATCTTATTCTCTTATTCTTCCAAGAATTCATAAATTTATACTGCCGATCTCTACCATATCTATATTATCAGGTATAGCTTTAGCCTTTATAAATACAAATTTTGATCCATTCAGGCTTTTTAATACCCTATGGGGCTATCTGTTGTTTATAGGAAGCTTGTTTTCAATTCCTGTTTATATAGCTATTTTATTACAGAGTAAACCAGGGAATATCAAAATCCAGTTAAACAAAAAGAAAAATTTAAAAAAAATAGTTTTACCACCTTATTTACTATTCATTTTACTTACGATTACTATATTTATCATGGTTTTTGTAACGAAATTAGTTTCTTATTAGTAAAATCTAGAATGTTGATTTAAAATATTATAAATAGTCATAACTGCTATTATTAGATTTTTATCTGGGTATGTCATCTTTAATAACATTTGAAGGAGCAGCGTAATACGATACTAGGAACAATATTTTTTATGGCCATTTTCCTATTAACCACTTCAAATATAGATGATGATTCCATTTCAAGTATCGAGTTCAAGAAAAATACATTAAGTTATTCTATTCATGGAAATTATAATATCTCCTCTAATGTTATTCCAACCAGTTATTCTACATCTGATGATTACGAAGGTAACTCCAATTCTATTATCATATTAGAAAGGATAGTAAATTATATTATTTCTATTCAGGTTGTCCATATTTCGGGGGATACAATTAAGAGATCACTTATTGCTCAAATAAATAATGCCATACTAGTTTTAAAAGATGAAGATTCGGATAATGATAAAATTATTTGTAATAATTTTGTTAATAAATTTGTATCAAACATAAAATTGTATGAACGAATTGGAATTTTTCAATCTAATACTTCTAGCAAAATACTTCAGGATATCTTAATTCTTAAGAAGTCATTTTGTGACTCTGATACAAAAATACCTAAATAAATTCAATATTGCAATTTAAAATTTATTATTTCCAACTCAATAAAATATATTTTCAATTATTAAGTAGTATATACAAGCTGTTGATAAAACATAAATTACATCATTGATAATTTTATAAAACCTTTTGCTGCCAAACAATTAACAAACAAATGGGACACTTTTTGTAATCTGATTATATTATAAGATTGATTTATTAGACTTGAGGAATAGAATGATTTCCGTTTGAAGGAAATTCACGAGTTATCTTGTGTTATCTTGAAGGGCTTTGGACTTTTTTAAAGAGGATCTTATTTATTCTTTTTTTCTGATTTTTTCTTTTCAAGAATCGCTATCTATTCTTCTAACTGTTTCATTTTATTATCTAATTCTTCTATTTCCTCTTTTGTTATCTGAATATAACTTGGAAGCTCTGAAAAAGGCATTGCCTGCGAAATATTGACAAATTCTAATAAGACATCTCTAAGAATTTCTGAATTTATATCCATCTATTGTGAAAATTCAAATATAGACGTAAGAAATTCTTCTATCTTTTTTGTTTCTGGTATCTTTAATTTTTGAAGAATTTGGAATATTCTAAAATCTATTGCACAGTTGTTTGACGTCATCTCTAGTTGTCGTAATTCTTTTCCCAATGTTCTCATTGCATCTAAGTCATAATGACTTATTTCATTTCTTAATTTGGTGATTATTTTTGATACAGTCCCCTGACTTTTATGAATTCTTGTGTTATTTCATCTCGTATTTTTCCTTTTAACCAAGGCAATTTGGTACTTGATTTTATGCAACTTGGAATACTTTTCATATTTTTTAACCAACCTAGTTAGTGTTTTTGACAGATTTAAAAAACCACGGTTTATTCGTCAAATAATCCGTCAAATTGTCTTATTTTTCGTCATTTTCGCCATAATGTTCGTCAAATATTTTATGCGGCAATAACCTATAGTATAGAACAATCCTTTTTAAAAATTGTAATTGTAAAAACAAAATGGAATTATTTACAAGACAGTAATTAAACATAGAAAACTACTCTCTTTAACTCTATCATGTGATAGCTATCTTTATATAAAAAATGTAATGGTTAGAGAACTTTATAAATGATATCCAAATATGAAATTCCAAATACATTGTATATAAGTCAACCAACTTTTTCTATAGATATCCACTTTTTCAAAAAGAAATGCAGAAGAATAATGAAATTATGGTAAAAGATTATTCGAAGTATATCTAAATTCATTGCTAGGTTTAGATAAAGTCTTAAAGAAACTCTGGCCAATTAAAGATTCATTAATAACGGCTCTGTTAAGTTAAGATATATTCACCTCTTTCATTCAATTCGTTCATAAAATTAGTCCTCTTAGATATTGCATCATAATATATAGAAATAAAAAATTGTATCAAGTTATATACATGAAATAGATTGCTTTCATCTTGCATACATGGATAATAGTCATTAAAAGATTCTGTCCTATCTTTAAAATATTGTTTTTGTATTTCCATCAAACTCTTCTCTAAAGAATAATGTAGAGAGTGTTTCAATCTCAAGACATTACATGCTTTAACATAGCATGTATCTTCATTAGAATATACAGTATGTTTTCTATAATTCTCAACAAGAGATTAAATGATTTTTCAGCAAAAAAGCATATTCTCTCTTGTGAAATGTAGATTTTATGCACAGAGCTGTGTACTGGTTCTATACATACCCATAACCAGAAATGCTGGTTACCTGTTTGAATATCTGTTTCATATATTATGAATCCTGATACTCTTTTACGTTTTTAAATCGTATACTCTGCAAATTTTCTAAATCCAGTTCCAGACAGACACGTAACTTCTTTTTCGTCCTTGAAAATTGTTAGTGCTTTAAATTTATGACATAGACTAAGACCAAGAAAGTACAAATACAAAGAATACATAATCACGAGAGTGAGTGTCTTGTTGCTTTCAAATCTAAGATCCATCGATTAGAAATAGGATATCCATAGCTATAGATTTATCGTTGACTTAACAGGGATCTTAATATCTAAAATTCTTGTTCATAATGATTCCTAATTATAATATTTCATTACTTTTTGATACAATTCCTTTGTCTGTTATGGTAACTGATTTATTATCTGACCTAACTTTACTATGCATTATTCTTTTTCCATCAGGAAGCAAAACATAATTTTGGGTAATTGTTAATATTTCGTTGTTTATTACAAATTTTCCGCTAATGATAATTGTATCCTTATTGAAAACACGTGATTCAACTATGATTTCACCATTTTTATCTATTATTAAAATATGATCTCTTTTTATAACTTTTTTATCAAATGCAGGGTTACATAATAATAAATTATTTTTCTTAATTTCAATAATTTTTTTGCCTGTTGCATCCAACAATTCTGTATCTATATATGGACCCTCAATATCTTCATCGATACTAAAAATGTGAGAATCATTATAGTATATTTTTTTAGGTTTGCCAAAAACAAAATTATTTCCTATTAACAATTTATATTCCAATACAACATTATCTTAATTAGATAACAAATAAGTTTTTCTTTTACTCTTAATTAACATCTTGGTATCTCGTTATTCCTAAATTTAATGAAATTTACCGTTATACTGTTGCTCATTTCAGAAGAGATATTGTTTTTAATATTTTATTAAATTTTTCAATTAGTCATTCTCACAGAGACCCAAACCTTCACTATTTTGTATTGTTTTGGTATTTTCATTACAGTGAGCACCAAATTTGATTTTTCTAGGTATTTTTATTCCCAATTCATACCATTAATATATTTGAAGAAAAGATTATTCAGTTAAATTTTTTAAATTGAATTGAATCTTCACCACTAGGATTCCTACAAATATATATATACTGTTTTCTATAGAGGATTATACACCTAATCTTTATTTTAAACAGAGATAATTTAATATTTAAAAAATGTTTGATTATCTATCTATTTTTGTATAGTTAGAATTATAACTACTTTTTACTATGAATGATTCATTTTTTTCATTTTACTCTAGCTCATAAAATAAATATAATTATCACATGTTTGTAGTGCTCTTAATTTAACATAAGAGATTTAGTTGTGACTTTCACATTCTAACTTGTATGTTACTAGGATTTGTCAGGAACTGAACATCCTCTATCATAGTTATGTATTCTTTGTTTTTGTATTTGTACTTTCTTGGTTTGAGTTTACGGAATACGTAAGCATTGGATATATTCAATGACGAGAAACAAGTAATGTTGCTATATGGAATTTTATTTAAAGATTTGGATCCTGTCAGATCTATAAAAGGAAAAGAAATCAGCATTTATTATAGATGAAACTGTCCTTCAAATTGGAGATCATCATTATTGGTTATGGATTTGTATTCAATCAATTCTTAAATCCGTATTTGGAATTAATATTTAATATGAAAGAAATATGTTTATAGCAGAGAACTATATCAATTCTCTAGTTGAAAAATATGTTAGAAATATAGTTTACACAGATAATTATATATGGTATTCTCAAGCATGCAACTTTCTGAATCTAAAACATAGATTACATTCATCACTGGAAAAGAGACTCATTGAAAGGGTAATGCAATATTTCCAAGAGAGAACGGAAAGTTTTGGTTATTATTATCCTTGTATTAATAACAAAAAGAGAAACTACAATTTACAACATGTGTACAATTGGATCAACCTATTCATCTATTTGTATAATGCCAAAATTAGAAATCCAATTCTATTCAAAATTAGAGGTGATATAATCTTAACTTAACTGAGCCTTGAGGATTATTATATATTGAGTATTTGGTCCTATGATGTACTTTGTTTTCTTTTCAACCTAATTTGACATAAATATTAGTTTGATATAAAATTTATTGTATAATTTTTTTTCCTGGATTCATTATATTTGTAGGGTCGAAAATAAATTTAATTTTTTTAAATATATCAAAAATTGTTTTTCCATACATATTGGAAATATATTTTGTTCTACTAATACCATCTCCATGTTCTGCAGTGATACTGCCAGATAATTTGGAAACTTTAGAAAATACTTCCATTGCAAGAGAACTAATCAAGTCTATGTATACATTAGAGGCAGTATCAATTACGGGTCTAGTATGAAGATTTCCATTTCCTGCATGTCCATAAAATACGTAATCCAATTTGTACTTTTTGTATGTATTTAAGAGAAATTGTGTGTATTCATATAGATATCTAGGATCGACTATAGTATCTTCGATTAAACTAATAGGCTTTCTGCTTCCAACTGTTAATTTCATTACATTATTAAGAGCGCTTTTTCTTGCAGACCAAATTCTTTCAGTACTAATATTATCTGATGTTACTTCTAATATCTCCCCATAAGCAGATAATTTTTCTCTACATAACTGTATTTGTAATTCTAGTTTAATAACAATGTCTCCAGCAAATTCTATAACAAGAAGGGTTCCTCCATTACTGTTATTAACTTTAAAATTTGATTTATTACCTATCATATTATTAAAATATAACACCGATGAATCAAGTAATTCCAGAGATGAAGGAAAGAAAGTTAGAATTGTAGGCACTGACTTTACTGCTTTTAAAATGTTTTCAAATCCAATCACCATTACATATCTATAAAGCGGGATATCAAGAATCCGAAATTTAGCTAAAGTTGTTATCCCTAAAGTACATTCTGAAGACGCAAATATTTTATGAGGTAAAAATCTTTTATTATTATCAATTAGAGCATCAATACGATAACCACAAGAATTTTTTGTTACCTTGGGAAATTTTAAAGAAATATAGTCTAAAATTTCAGGAGATAATAATTTTAATAATTGATTAATCTTGTTGGTCATATTAGACTGAATTTCACTTTTAGCAGAATGATATATATCATGGGAATTTTGAAACAACGATTCTGTTATTCCATTTGAATATATAATTTCTATACCATCCAGAAAATCAATTGTATTTCCATATCCCAATGAGTGTATACCACTCGAATTATTTGCAATCATACCTCCAAGGGTACAGAAATTACTGCTGGCAGGATCAGGAGGAAGAAATTTATTTTTTTTTTTTAACTCTTTATCTAACACTGCCTTGACAATTCCAGGTTGTACTATGACATGATCATTTTCAAATTCGACTATTTTATTCATATATTTCGTAAAATCAAGGGAAATCCCTGTGGTTAACGATTGTCCTAACAAAGCTGTGCCTGCTCCTCTACCAGTAAGTGTTAAGTTTTTAGAATATGCATATTCACAAATATTGGAAATATCCTCTTTATCCTTAACCTGAATAATAGTACTTGGAAGTATGGCAAACTCACTCGCATCAACAGAATAAATTTTTCTACTCCATTCATCAGAGAGAACATTTCCTTTAGCGATACTTCTAAGGTCATCATCAATTTTTTCTTGATGCATAATGAAATTATACTGACTATCACTATAAAGTTTTTATAAAAAATAAATTTAATTAAAAGTTATCAAAGTAGACATATTTAATAGTTACTTTAACAATAGTATTATATGGAACCTTCTTTTAGGTCGATAAGATATTGTTTAGTTTGCAAAGAGTATGTAATTGGTAAAATCTATCCCCAAGCAGTAGAATCGGTAAAATGTCCTGTTTGTAATTCTACATTACCTCCCATAATGGAATTTTGTTTGCTCGATAAACCTACTTACATATTATAATTTTATTTTTTTCAGTCTGAAGGTATAATTAACAACCACTCTCAATTAGTAACATATCAACATAACCTATAATTAATCAAAATTTTTGAATTTTTATAGAAAACTTTTCTATAAAACATTCGCTAGTCTTTAGAAGAATTATTATTATATAAAAAATCAATTCTGAATTTAATCTAATAGTTTAAGTTTTAAAATAATAAGATTTATTGAAATGAGGATTGGTTTTAACAAAGATAAAAGAAAAGTATTTGACAAATATTTGTATGGGTGTCCTTGTTGTCATTTATCACGTTATGTCATTTTATCAGAAGATATTCAAGATCCTGCATACCACAAGTATGAACTTTATTGCCATAGTTGTAATGTAGTATTTTCATCTATGCATGCAGTACTTCCAATGGAGTTTAACAAAGAAATTTAACTTATCGATGTTATTGTTAAGTTCCTCTTTTGAATGTTTAATTATAAAATTTTATAATTTTTCTATTTTTTCTTTGTTCGCTTATTTAATTTAAGCATAATCAGTGCGGCTCCTCCCCATAGCATGAAGGCGGGCATTTTTTGTTGAAAAAACCACGCTACCCCACCTAACACTGCCATCACTATACCTACAATCCCTAGAATTTGTCTAGTCTTTGCCAATAGTATGGATTACACTTATTCATATATAATTTGAGTTATGAAATAAGTTATTTTTAAATTAAATATTCAAATATCAATCTTTAAAACCTTATCTATTCATATATAGCTTCTCAAGATAATTACCAAACATTAACAACTTATAATCATTGTGTGGTTTTGCTATTATTTGAATGCCTATTGGCATGTTAGAATGAAATGAGTAACCAAAAGGAATTGTAAGTGCTGGAAAACCAATGCTATTAAATACATATGTATTTCTCAATAATGCTTCTCGCACAGAAAAAAATTTGTTTTTTATATGAACAACGCCTTCTGTAAGTAAAGGAGCGGATATAATAGTGGTTGGTAAAACCATAAAATCAAATTTAGAATACAAGTACAAAAACTGTTTTTTTATCTTTTTTATTGTGGTTAGTGCTTCACTGTAGTCTTTATATTTGATTTTTGCTCCTTCTAATAATTGATCCCTAAGTTCAGGCCCATAAGAGCTGAATTTGTTCTTAGTTTCTTTTTTATGAATAATATATGATTCAAATAGCCTAACAAGCAACCATGATCTAAAAAAGTGCTCTGCATTAATCTCCACATTGATAAATGAAAGAAATTTATTAGATTTTAATAAATTGATAAAATTATTAAATGTATCTTCTACACCATTTTCCAGATAATCCAAGAAATAATTCTTAGGTATTCCAATAGTAATAGTTATTTTGTTTTTTAATAATATCTTCTTTAGATTTAATAAAGATAATTTTTGTCGTTCAAATTCATTGATATAATCATTGAATTTATCTTTTTTTTTTCGAATAATACTAAATACAATAGATAGATCGATTGAGCTCCTACCCATTATTCCGACATGATCTAATGACGGTGATAATTTGTATACTCCTTTGTTGTTAATAGAATCATAAGTCGGCTTAAAACCAAAAATACCACAAAGAGAGGAAGGAACTCTTACTGACCCTCCTGTGTCTGTTCCCAATGCAAAGGGCACTATCCCGGCGGCAACGGCTACTGCCGACCCTCCACTGGAACCTCCTGAGATTCTACCTAATGAATACGGATTCTTTGAGTTTCCAAATATAATATTTTTACCAGTAATACCTGCTGCAAATTCATTTAAATTATTTGTTCCTATTAAAATAGAACCTGCTTTTTTCATATGTTTTATTATTGTGGAATCTGCTGTAGATTTATGATCTATAAATATTTTTGATCCTGCAGTTAATGGTACATTGTTAATTGCTATAATGTCTTTTACAGAAAATGGCATACCATGAAGTGTTCCTCTATAAATTCCTCTTGATAATTCATTTTCAAGTCTTTTTGCTTCTTGCATTGATTGTTCATTTAAAACAGTTATAAAGGAATTTAATTTTGGGTTTAATTTTTTGATAGCTTTTAAACAATATTCAACTAATTCGGTCGGCTTTATATTCCCGTCTTTGATTTCCTTTGAAAGTTCAACCATCGTCAAATGGTCGTATGAATAGCTCTTAACCATTTTTTTAATATTTCATATTAATAAAAAAATTGATGAAAATTATTAACAAATAAAAAATTTAAAAAAATTATTTTTTGAGAACAGCTGTGAGAGCCAAACTATTTCCTGATTTAAAGTCGAGAGACTTTTTAGCAATATTATATAATGCTAAACCATTGATTTTATCCAATGTTACTTTCTTTCCTGTCACTGGATCGATTCCTGTCATTTTATTGTCAAAATTGACTACATAAAGGCCATTATCTTTACTAAGGCTTTGAACTTTTTGTTTAGTGACTATAGCACCTTCATGATTATTTCCTTTTTTGTCTATGAATAATATTACGAATTTAAGATTAGGGCTGTCTGGAATATTAAGTGTAGCACGTCCGTCTTTTAATTTACATGGTTCAAAATCAGCTAAAACTATTACGCCTTTTGGTAATATTTTTCCTTTGAGTTGTATTGAATCTGATTGAGTTGGACAGGAATTATCACGTTTATAGACCTTTTTGATTATCTTGACATTATCATTATCTCTATCATCATCAATGTCTATCTTTATTTTATTTTTAAAGTAGTTGTTAGTTATTTGATTGGAAACTTGGACGAGAACTTGATTAATATTATTACCTACTGCTACTTGGGTACCTATTTGTTTAACAGCTTGGTTGACTTGGTCTTTATTACCTGATCCATAGAATCCGGCTAGATTTCCTAAAGATTTTGCCAGATCACCTGAAGGATCTTTAGCTATTTGGGTAGATATTTGATTAACAATTTGGTTGACATTACCACCTCCTGATGCAGCTTGATTTGCAATCTGATTGATTACTTGTTGAACATCCCCCGCATCTTCGCTGTCTGGATCTTCTGATGCTTTAGCAACTTGGGTTGCAGTTTGAGTGATTTTTTGATCTATTTCTCCTCCGAAGGCTTGTTGATTTGATTGTTGTTGAGCTTCTTGATTTACATTTTCACCTTCAGCTGCTTGGTTAGTCTCGGTTTGTGCTTGTTGGTCTACATTAGTACCGCTTGCTGCCTGGTTAGTCTCGGTTTGTGCTTGTTGGTCTACATTAGTACCGCTTGCTGCCTGGTTAGTCTCGGTTTGTGCTTGTTGGTCTACATTAGTACCGCTTGCTGCCTGGTTAGTCTCGGTTTGTGCTTCTTGACCTATATCTTCACCTTCAGCTGCCTGGTTAGTCTCGGTTTGTGCTTCTTGACCTATATCTTCACC
>Ga0210143_1000285_pt1 | contig 11304 bp, 11 predicted proteins | sample MayberryNW_TuleC_2_FD_185527 | JGI IMG/M metagenome (GOLD analysis project Ga0210143, IMG submission 185527) | Wetland microbial communities from San Francisco Bay, California, USA, that impact long-term carbon sequestration - MayberryNW_TuleC_D2... | ecosystem: Environmental > Aquatic > Marine... | reverse complement strand
TGGCTCCGGCGCTGCTGATCGCTGAGCTGGCCCGGCGGCACCGCGACCGCGGCGCCAGCTGGGGGCGGATCGTCGGCCTGACGTCCGGCGGCGACCTCGGCTTCCCCGAGGAGGTCTCCTACGGGGCCGCGAAGGCGGCTCAGTCGAACTACACGATGTCGGCCGCGGTGGAGCTCGCCGAGCTCGGCATCACCGCGAACATGGTCCATCCTCCGGTGACCGACACCGGCTGGGTCACCGACGACGTGCGCCGGGCGGTCGAGGACAGCCCCACGCACGTGCACGTGGCCACCCCGGCACAGGTGGCCGACGTCATCTGCTACCTCGCCTCCGACGCCGCGCGGCTCGTGACCGGCAACGTCATCACCCTGCGCTGACCCGGCAGCTGCCGCCGGGTCAGGCGAGCAGCAGCAGGATCGTGCGGACCAGCCCGACCGGCGGCCCGAACGGGAGAGCGAACCCGACCCAGAACACGGCCTCGAACGGCAGCAGCGTGTAGGCCAGGGCGGCCGCATGCGGGGCCTCCCACCAGAGCAGCAGCCCGACCACGACCTCCGCCGCACACACGACGAGGAACCCGGCCATCAGCGGGATGCTCGTGGGCAGGCCCACCCGCTCGAACGGCCCGTGCCCGTAGGTGGGGAAGCCGAGGAAGGTCCACACCTCACCGGTCTGCGCGAGGTGCCGGATGCCGACCGCGCACGGCAGCCCGAACCCGAGGCCGAGCAGCACCGACAACGACCCGGCCACCAACCTCATCGCCGCAGCGTACGGGCGGCGACTCCGCCGTGGCGGAGCTCGCCGGCTGCTCGCGAAACGGTCGTCCAGGGGCCTCACCGTCCGGTCACGTCCCAGACCCGCCAGCCGTCCGGCTGCCGGGTCAGGGTCAGCAGCCAGCGCGCCCGGCCCCGGCCCGGACGGCGCTCGACGACCCGGCCGGTCCGGGTCTCCAGCAGCCGGTAGGGCGCGAGCTCGTCGCTGACCGCCAGCCGGACCTCACCCCCGGAGGCCGAGACGACCCGGACGTCGACGGCACGCAGACGCACGCCCGCAGCGCGGAGCCCTTCGGCCGTGAGGTCACGGACAGCGCGCCGGTCACGACGCAACGCCGGCGACCCTGCGGCGTAGACCCGGTCCAACGCGTCGACGTCCCCGGCGGCGAAAGCCGCTGACCTGGCCAGGTCGAGGGCCCGCAGCCGGGTCGACCAGGTGTGCTGCCCGGCGTGCCGGCCGGCGTCGGTCGAGGCCACCGAGGGCTGACGTGACACAGCCGATCGAGCGCCCACGTCCTGCCCGGGTGAAGGGGCCGGACCCGCACCGGCCCACGCGATGCCGGTCACGGCGGCCAGCGCGACGACGAGGGCCGTCCCCAGGGCGGCCACGCCCCGCCGCCTCAGCGCCGACCACGACCACGGGGAACCGCGGGTCCGGGCGGCGCGCGGACGGGCATGGGCGCCGCGCCGTCGGCCCGACCTCGGCGCCGCGGCGGAGTCGAGCGCCTCCCCCGACGCCGGCCCGGACGCCCTGGCCCACCCCGCCGCGGACAGCTGGGTGATCGGCACTCCCCACGAGGTCGCTCCTGAGGCCCCCTGGACGAGAGCCTCCGGCCCCTCTCCCGCGGCCCACCCGGCCGCGCCGGAAGCTGCGTCGAGGAGGTCCACCGTCATCGGCTCCGGCCGTGCCGCGTCGAACCCGGCGCGAGCCAGCCGGGCCGCATCCGGCCGCTGCCCCGGGTCGGGGTGCAGCGCCGGCTCGAGCACGGCCATCAGCCGCCGGACCGCCGGGTCGGCGGTGGTGTCACGGTCGAGCGGCACCCGGGCACCAGCCGAGTCGTAGGGCGGCCGGCCGGTGAGCAGGTAGACGCAGGTCGCTGCCACGCCGTGCACGTCCGCCGCCGGTCCGCCCACGCCGGAAGGGTCGGCGAAGCCCGGCGTGCCGACCGGCGCATCGCCCCGGGCGACTCCCCAGGGCGGGGCCGGGTCATTGCCGGGCCGGATGGAGGCAGCGCCGAGCCGGGCGGAGCCGAGGTCGCCCAGCACCGGTCGGCCATCATCGGTCACCAGCACGTTGGACGGCGTGACGTCGCCGTGCGCCAGGCCGGCGCTGTGGACCGCCGCCAGCCCGCCGGCGACCGCCACGAGCACGGTCACCACCTGGCCCGGCGGGCGCGGGCCGTGCCGGGCGACGAGCCGGGCGAGGCTGCCGCCCAGAGCCGCGTCGAGCACCAGCACCAGGTCGTCGGGTGCGTCGAGACAGCCCACCACCGAGCGCAGGCGCAGCACGTGGGGGTGGGTCAGGCCGGCCAGCGCGGCCGCCTCGCGGCGCAGCCGGTCCCGGGCGGCCAGACCGGCTCCGGGACGTACCCGCTTGAGCGCGACCTGCTCGCCGGTCCCTCGGTCACGCCCGAGCCAGACCTCGCCGCCGGAGCCCGCGCCGAGCAGCCCGGTCACGTCGAAGCCCGCCACCTGCGGCGCCACCGGATCGGTCATGACCCCAGCCTGGCCCGGGCCGCGCTGTCCACAGCCGCCGTCGTCCACAGGCAGCTCCGACAGCCTCCGCAAGCACCGACCGCAGACACGACCGGCGATCTCCGGCAGGGTGGGGCGATGAAGATCTTCGCGACCTCCGGGGGCTTCCTGCCCACGGACCGCGGCGCCTTCCAGTGGCGCACCGGCCCGATCATCGACCACGCCGTCGAGCTCGCCGGGAGCCCGGGACGTCCGCGGCTCTGCTACGTGGGCACCGCCGGCGGCGACAGCCTGAACGGCACCGCTGGCTTCTACCGCGCGATGGCCGGACTGGACGTCCGGGCCAGCCACCTCGAGCTGTTCCCGATGCCCAACGTCGACGACGTCCGGGCGCACCTGCTGGCCCAGGACGTCGTCTGGGTCGGCGGCGGGTCGGTCGCCAACCTGCTGGCGGTGTGGCGGGTGCACGGCCTCGACGAGGTCCTGCGCGAGTGCTGGGAGCAGGGCGTGGTGCTCGCCGGGGTCTCGGCCGGCTCGATCTGCTGGCACGTCGGCGGCCCGACCGACAGCTACGGCCCCACCCTGCGACCGGCTCTCGGCGGCCTCGGCCTCCTGCCGTACGGCAACGGGGTCCACTACGACGCCGAGGCCCAGCGCCGCCCCCTGCTGCACCAGCTGGTGGCGGACGAGGTGCTGCCGCTCTCCTACGCCACCGACGACGGCGTCGGCCTGGTCTACGAGGGCACCGAGCTGGTGGAGGCGGTGTCCGACCGGCCCGGCGCCGCTGCCTACCGGGTCGAGCGGTCCCCCGACGGCACGGCCGTCGAGACCCGGATCGTGCCACGGCTGCTGCCCGGTGCCGCCGCTCCGCAAGGCGACCTGCTGTGACCGCGCCCACGGGGGACCCGCTCGCCGACCGCACGATGAGCGCCGAGGAGGCGGCCCGGCTGGTCCGGCCGGGGCAGCTGGTGTTCGTCGGCTCGGCCTGCGCGACCCCGCGCACCCTGCTGCGGGCGCTCGAGGAGCTGCCCGACCCGCCGGCCGGCGTGACGCTCGTGCACTCGCTGACCGACCGTGTCGGCGTCGGCGACCCCCCACGCACCCGCTACCGGCACCGCGTCTTCTACGCGGGCGCGGACGTGCGCGACCTGCAGCCGCGCAAGCAGGTGGACTACGTGCCGGTGCGGCTGGCCGACGTGCCGGCGATGTTCGCCGACGGGCACCTGCCGCTGGACGTCGCGCTCGTGCAGGTCGCCCCACCGGACGACGACGGCACGTGCAGCCTGGGCGTCTCCGTCGACGTCACCCTCGCGGCGGTACTCTCGGCGCGCACGGTCATCGCCGAGGTCAACCCGGCGATGCCCTCGACGCGCGGCGCGTCCCGCATCCCCCTCGAGCGCCTCGACCACGTCGTGCCGGTCGACACCCCGGTGACGGAGTACGTCCACGAGCCCACCGCCGGTGTCGCCGAGCAGATCGCGCGGTACGTCGCCAGGCTGGTCGACCACGGGTCGACCCTGCAGGTCGGGCTCGGCCGGGTGCCCCACGAGATGCTGGGCCACCTGCGCAACCGCCGCGAGCTGTCGGTGCACTCCGACGTCGTCACCGACCCGGTCGTCGACCTGGTCGAGGCCGGTGTGGTGACCGGGCCGGTGGTCGCCAGCTGGGCGATGGGGACGCGCCGGCTCTACGACCGGCTGGCCGACGACGAACGGTTCTCGCTGCACCCGCTCGACCACGTCTGCGACCCCGAGGTGATCGCCGGGCACCAGCGCATGGTCTCGGTGACGCAGGCGTTCTCGGTCGACTTGTCGGGCCAGGTCTGCACCGAGCGCCTCGACGGCGTGCTCTACGGCGGCGTCGCCACCGGCCCGGACTTCCACCGCGGGGCGCTGCGTGCCCGGCGCGGCATCCCCGTCGTCGCCCTCGCGTCCCGCACCCCGGCCGGGCGGCCCGCCGTCGTGCCCGCCCTGGGGCCTGACGACCCGGTGGCGCTGCCCCGGTCCGACGTGCGCTGGGTCGTGACCGAGTACGGGACGGCGTACCTCTTCGGCCTCTCCGTCGCCGAGCGGGCGGTCGCACTGATCGAGCTCGCGCACCCCGACGACCGCGCCGACCTGCTCGCGGCGGCTCGCGAGCGCGGCATCGTCGCCGCCGGTCAGGAGCTGCGCAGCCGCACCGCGTACCCGGTCGAGGAGGAGCGCGAGATCGAGCTGCGCGACGGCCGCCGGGTGCTGCTCCGGCCGACCCGGGCGCGCGACCGGGCCGGCATGCAGGCGCTCTTCCACCGGCTTCCGGAGACCGATGTGCAGACCCGCTTCTTCCAGAAGCTGCGGTCTCTCACCGACCAGGCCGCCGACCACCTGTGCGACGTCGACTACACCGCCGAGATGGCGTTCGCGGCCGTCGTCGGCCCGGCCGAGCACGAGCGGATCGTCGCGACGAGCAGCTACTTCGTCGACCCGCGCGACCAGGTCGCCGAGGTCGCCTACATGGTCGAGCCGGAGTGGCAGCGCACCGGCCTCGCGACGGCCCTGCACGCCCGGACCGTCGAGTACGCGAAGGCCCACGGTGTCCGCGGCCTCAGCGCCGACGTGCTCACCAGCAACCCGGCGATGCTCCGGGTGTTCCGCCGCGGGCAGGAGCACGGGTTGCACGGGCTGGCGATGGACGCCGACGCCGGGGTCTACGAGCTGGACATGCCGTTCAGCCGGGAGTCCTAGTCCTGCTCGAGCTCGACCACGTCGACGACGACGCCGTCCCGGGCGGACGTCCGCGCCGCGTCGAGCACCTCGATCACGGCGGCCGCCTCCGCCGGGTCGACCGGCACTCGCTCCCCCTCGACGAGGGCCGCGCGAACGCCCGCGTAGAAGTCGGCCCACCGCCCCGGTGCCCGCCGGACCGGCTCCGACTCGGTGCCCCGTACCAGGAAGCCGCGGTGCTCGTCGTCGGCGTCACGCCACGCGTCGAAGACCGACGGGTCGCCGTCGACGTCGCCCACGAGGTAGGCCGCGTCGCGGCCCAGCAGCCGGGTCCGCGGGCCGGGTGCCCCGGCCAGGGAGGTCGCCCCGAGGTGGCTGACGACGCCGGACAGGTGGTGCAGCGCCAGGAACGCCACGTCGTCGCCGACGGTCGTCAGCGCCTCGAGCTCGGCGTAGACCGAGCGCACCGGCCCGAACAGGTCCAGCGCGCCGTCGACGAGGTGGGACTGCAGGTCCATCAGCACGCCACCGCCGTCCTCGCTGGTCGACTGCTCGCGCCATCGCGCCTTCGGCACCGGCCGCCACCGCTCGTAGCGCGCCTCGTAGCGCACCACCTCGCCCAGCACGCCCGACGACAGCACCGCCCGCGCGGTCAGGTGCTCCGGGTCCCACCTCCGGTTCTGGAACACGGTGAGCAGCACGCCCCGCTCGGCGGCGAGCGCCACCAGCTCGCGGGCCTCGACCGCACGCACCGTGAGCGGCTTGTCGACGACCACCGCGACGTCCCGCCTCAGGGCGTCCCGCGCCTGCTCGGCGTGCACCCCGGTCGGTGACGCGAGCACCACGAGGTCGAGGTTGTTGGCGTACGCCCACAGGTCCTCGGTCGACCCCACGACCCGGACCTCGGGGTCGTCGAGCTGGGCGGCGGCGGCCCGCTCGGGGTTGGCCGTCACGACGTGGGTCACCTGCAGCCCCTCGACCTCGCGCAGCAGCGGCGCGTGGATGTCCCGTCCGGCCATGCCGTAGCCGACCAGCCCGACGCGTAGGTCCCGCACCCGCGCAAGCGTAGGGGCAGCGTCGGTCTCGGCCCGAGCCGGGCGCGGGCTCGCAGCCACAGCGACCTGCTGACGTACGCTCGATGCGTGAACGACCTGCGGATGCTGCACCCCGGGCTGGTCGACTACCAGGACGCCTGGGACGAGCAGCGCCGGGTGCACGCCGCCCGGGTCACCGGCGACGTCCCGGACACCGTGCTGCTGCTCGAGCACCCGCCGGTCTACACCGCCGGGAAGCGCACCCTCGACATCGAGCGGCCGGTCGACGGCACCCCGGTCGTCGACGTCGACCGCGGCGGCAAGATCACCTGGCACGGGCCGGGGCAGCTCGTCGGCTACCCGATCGTCGCGCTGCCCGAGCCGGTCGACGTCGTCGGCCACGTGCGCCGGGTCGAGGAGGCGCTGATCCTGGTCTGCGCGGACCTCGGGCTCGAGGCCGGCCGGGTCGAGGGCCGCTCCGGCGTCTGGGTGCGGGACGACCGCGGCGAGCGCAAGGTCGCGGCGATCGGCATCCGGGTCTCGCAGGGCGTGACGATGCACGGCTTCGCGCTCAACTGCGACTGCGACCTCACCTGGTTCGACCGCATCGTGCCGTGCGGGATCACCGATGCGACGGTCACGTCGCTGACCGCCGAGCTGGGCCGTCGGGTGACCGTGACGGACGCCATGCCGTACGTCGAGAAGCGGCTCGCGGAGGTGCTCCGGGGGTCCTCTGCTGCTGACGTAGGCTGGAACGCGTGACCACCGCACCGGACGGCCGCAAGCTGCTGCGCCTGGAGGTCCGCAACGCGGAGACCCCCATCGAGCGCAAGCCCTCGTGGATCAAGACCCGGGCGACGATGGGGCCGGAGTACACCGAGCTCAAGTCGCTGGTGCAGCGCGAGGGACTGCACACGGTGTGCGAGGAGGCGGGCTGCCCCAACATCTTCGAGTGCTGGGAGGACCGCGAGGCGACCTTTCTCATCGGCGGCGACCAGTGCACCCGCCGCTGCGACTTCTGCCAGATCGACACCGGCAAGCCGCAGCCGCTGGACCGTGACGAGCCGCGCCGGGTGGCCGAGTCGGTGCAGGCGATGGGCCTGCGCTACGCGACCATCACCGGCGTCGCGCGCGACGACCTGCCCGACGGCGGCGCGTGGCTCTACGCCGAGACGGTGCGGGCCATCCACGCGCTCAACCCGGGCACCGGCGTCGAGAACCTGATCCCCGACTTCAACGGCAAGCCCGACCTGCTGGTCGAGGTCTTCGAGTCGCGCCCCGAGGTCCTCGCGCACAACGTCGAGACGGTGCCGCGGATCTTCAAGCGGATCCGCCCGGCGTTCCGCTACGACCGTTCGCTGGACGTGCTGACCCAGGCCCGCGCGTTCGGCCTGGTGACCAAGTCCAACCTGATCCTCGGCATGGGCGAGACCCGCGAGGAGGTGTCCCAGGCGCTGCGCGACCTGCACGAGGCGGGCACCGAGCTGGTGACGATCACGCAGTACCTCCGCCCCTCGCCGCGCCACCACCCGGTCGAGCGGTGGGTCAAGCCGGAGGAGTTCGTCGAGCTGCAGGCCGAGGCAGAGGAGATCGGCTTCGCCGGCGTGCTCTCCGGGCCGCTGGTCCGCTCGTCCTACCGCGCCGGCCGGCTCTACCGGCAGGCCAGGGAGGCCCGCGGCGCCGAGCTGCCGGCCTAGGGCTGCTGCAGGCGGTCCCAGGACCAGCGCGGCACCGGCTGGCCGGCCGGCACGTCGTCGGCCGCGGCCCATCCTGCCTCGCGTCGCGACGTCGGTGCCTTTCCTTCGGCACAACGGCAGACCGCGGCCGGCACAACCGATTGCCGTCGACGTTGTGCCGACAACGGCACCGGTCCGGGCCGGCCACCCAGGCCCGGCGACCCAACCAGGTGTCCGGGCAGCGGTGCGGAAACCTTTGCATCCCGGACATTCGCACGTAACGCAGGCCCGCAAGGCTGACCGCATGACGTTCTCCGAGCTGGTGGCTGCGGTGGTGCAGACGGCGAGCCAGGGTGTCGCGGCCGGGTCCCGGGCCAACGCGCTGGCAGCCCTCGAGGCGCGCTACCAGGACACGCTGGAGGGCCGTGACGTCCTCGCGGCGCTCACGGCCGTGACGGTGCCCGACGCCGGTGCCCGGAGCGGCCGCCGCTCCGCCTGACCGGGCCGGTCGGAGCTCGACCGGGGCACGTATCCTGCGCGCATGGCACGCAAGGACTCCACGGCCGACGAGCCGGCGAAGAAGCAGGGCCGGCTCAAGCAGATCGGTGCCGCGTACTCGATGACCCGCAGGTCCGACCCGCTGGTCGGCTGGGTCACGCTGGCGGCCGCCCTGCTCGCCTTCGGGGTCCTGCTGGCGATCGGCTTCCTGGTCGGGCACCCGGTCTACCTGGGCATCGTCGGCGTGATGGCGGCGATCCTGGCCGCGACCATCGTGTTCGGCAAGCGCGCCGAGAAGGCCGCGTTCTCCCAGGTCGACGGACAGCCCGGCGCAGCAGCCGCCGCCCTCAACATGCTCCGCCGCGGGTGGACCGTCACCCCGGCGGTCGCGGTGACCCGCAACCAGGACATCGTGCACCGGGTCACCGGCCGTCCCGGTGTCGTGCTGGTCGGGGAGGGCTCGCCGACCCGGCTCGGCAACCTGCTCGCCGCGGAGAAGAAGAAGGTCGCGCGGTACGTCCCCGAAGTCCCGATCTACGACCTCCAGGCCGGCAACGAGTCGGGCCAGGTGCCCCTGCGCAAGCTCAACAACCACCTCATGAAGCTGCCGCGCAACCTCAAGAACGACCAGGTGATCGAGGTGAACCGGCGACTCAAGGCGCTGGGCACCATGCAGCTGCCGATCCCCAAGGGCCCGATGCCCAAGAACCTGCGGATGCCGCGGGGGCCGCGCGGCTGACGCACGGCCCCGGCGGGCGACGCGTCGACTCAGCCGGTGGGCTCCGCCGAGCCCTCGATCGTGCGCTGCTCGCCGGCAGCGCGGATCGAGACCTTCTGCGGAGGCACCGCAGGCTTGCTGACGTCACGCACCCGGACCATCAGCATGCCCTGGTCGTAGGACGCCTCGACCTGCTCGGCAGTGACGCCGTCGGGCAGGGCGAAGTCGCGGCGGAACGAGCCGTAGCGCAGCTCGCGGACGAGCACCTTGCCCGCCTCGTCGCGCTCCTCGTTGCGGTCGCGGCGCTGGCCGCTGATCGTCAGCCGGCCCTCGGCGACCTCGATGTCGACGTCCTTCGCGACGTCGACGCCGGGCAGCTCCAGCGTGATGAGCACGTCGGCGCCGTCGGCGCGCATCTCGACCGCGGGTACGAAGCCGGCGGTCATCCGGGCCCGGCCGCTGCCGACCGGCTGGCCGCCCTGGCCGCCCCAGGTGCGCCGCACCAGCTCGTCGAAGTCCTGGTCCAGGCGGGCCAGGGTGGTGAAGGGATCCCAACGGGTGAGAGCCATGGCCTCCTCCTCGTGAACGCTCCCGAGGGCTCGCCCCCCGGGACGATTAGCACTCTCATCTATAGAGTGCTAAATGACGAACGGATCGTCAAGAGGCCTTGTTCCGGACGTTCACGACGACCGAGCCGGCCGCCTTGTCGTGCAGCCCGCGGCCGTCCCGGTCCCAGATCAGCGCCGGGACGAGCAGCAGCAGGAGCAGGGTCCGCACCGCCGCCCGGGGCAGCCCCAGCGGCCGGCCGTCCAGGCGCACCACCCGCAGCCCGCGGGCGATCTGGCCCGCCGACCCGCCGGCCAGCCCGGTGAGCACCAGCACCTCGACGGCGAAGATCACGACCGTCCAGGACTGGTCCCGGAACAGGCCGTACGAGATCACGGCGCAGGCCAGCGAGTCGATCAGGTAGGCGACGATCCGGGGGCCGAACCCGGCGACCGACCCCGGGCCGGAGCGGGGTCGGCCGAGCCGCTGCCCGGCGTACTCCTGCGCCTCCCCCGTCCCGCGCCCGCGCGCCGCGCCGGGGCCTTCCAGCCAGGACGCGACGTCCTTCCGCTCCACCACCGGGCCAGCGTAACGTCGCCGGCGACCGCCCCCGCCTGATACGTAACACCGGCGAAACATGTGGGTCACCGAAGGGAAACCCCCCGCCCCTAGCGTCCCTTTCCAGACGGCACGGTGCCGGTCCCGAGGAGGATGGATGTTCAGCAACGCGGACGAGGTCCTGCGCTTCATCAAGAAGGAGGACGTGAAGTTCGTCGACGTCCGCTTCTGCGACCTGCCCGGCATCATGCAGCACTTCAACGTGCCGGCCGAGTCGGTGGACGAGGACTTCTTCGTCAACGGGCAGATGTTCGACGGGTCGTCCATCCGTGGCTTCCAGGCGATCCACGAGTCGGACATGAAGCTGATCCCGGACCCGGCGACGGCGTACGTCGACCCGTTCCGCACGGAGAAGACGCTCGCCCTGAACTTCTCGATCGTCGATCCGTTCACCGACGAGCCCTACAGCCGCGACCCGCGCAACATCGCGGCGAAGGCCGAGGCCTACCTGAAGACCTCCGGTGTCGCCGACACCGCGTACTTCGGCCCGGAGGCGGAGTTCTACGTCTTCGACGACGTGCGCTTCGAGACCAAGCAGAACGCCGGCTACTACTACATCGACTCCATCGAGGGCGCGTGGAACTCCGGTCGCGTCGAGGAGGGCGGCAACCGGGGCTACAAGACGCGCTACAAGGGCGGCTACTTCCCGGTCCCGCCGGTCGACCACTACGCCGACCTGCGCGACCAGATGACCCTCGAGCTCAACCGGGCCGGTCTCGAGGTCGAGCGGGCGCACCACGAGGTGGGCACGGCCGGCCAGGCCGAGATCAACTACAAGTTCGACACGCTGCTGCACGCCGGCGACAAGCTGATGCTGTTCAAGTACATCATCAAGAACGTCGCGTGGGCCGCCGGCAAGACGGCGACCTTCATGCCGAAGCCGCTCTTCGGCGACAACGGCTCGGGCATGCACTGCCACCAGTCGCTGTGGAAGGACGGCTCGCCGCTGTTCTACGACGAGCTCGGGTACGCCGGGCTGTCCGACACGGCACGGCACTACATCGGCGGGTTGCTCAAGCACGCGCCGTCGTTGCTGGCGTTCAC
>Ga0210143_1000283_pt1 | contig 11309 bp, 8 predicted proteins | sample MayberryNW_TuleC_2_FD_185527 | JGI IMG/M metagenome (GOLD analysis project Ga0210143, IMG submission 185527) | Wetland microbial communities from San Francisco Bay, California, USA, that impact long-term carbon sequestration - MayberryNW_TuleC_D2... | ecosystem: Environmental > Aquatic > Marine >... | reverse complement strand
CAGGCCATGGGCGAGACCGCCGGCCGGTGGGGCCGCTGGCGGGCCCGCCTGCTGCCTCGCTCGACCCGGGCGGTGGCCACCGCGATGTCCGAGCGGCTGGCCGACGCGCTCGACGCCGTCGACAACGCCGTCGCCACGGTCACCAGCCGGCTCCGCCTCCGCCTCCGCCGCACCTGACCATCCCCCCGCACCTGACCACCCACTCCAACTCACGACGAACCCTCGGCCGCGGCATCGCAACACCCCACACGCTCAGGCGATGTCGCGTTCACCCCGTGAACCCGGGACCGAATACGGTGCGGTCCGGGTGCAATTGGCGCGGTCCGGGTCCGGTCCGGCCGGTGCACGGGAAGCCGACGGGTCAGCGGGATTGATGCGTCAGCGAGAGCGATGCGTCAGCGGGAGCGATGCGTCAGCGGAGTGATGCGTCAGCGGTGCCGGACTGTTCAGCGGCCCTCGTCGCGCCGGCGGTTCCACCGGTCCTCCATGCGCTGCATGAATCCGCCGGAGGACGCTGCGGCGCCTCGGCTGCGACGGGTCGTGGTGCGCGGCTTGCGCACGCCGGTGCCGTCGACGACGCCGAGCTGGTTGGCAGTCGTGACGGCGCGGTAGCTGGTGACCGCGAAGAAGGCGCTGGCCAGCATCGCCAGGAACCCGAGGATGCTCACCAGGATCACCTGCGCGACCAGGCCGGTCATCAGCAGGACGACACCGACGACGAAACCGACGGCAGCGAGCAGGATGCGGCGACGGAAGTTGCTGCGGGGGTCCTTGCCGCGCAGCGAGGACGCGAACTTCGGGTCCTCGGCATAGAGGGCGCGCTCCATCTGCTCGAGCAGTCGCTGCTCGTGCTCGGAGAGCGGCACGGGCTCCTCCTCATGACCAGGGCCGCAACCTGGGGGTGCGGCCGCGGCTCCGTCGTACTTACAGGATATGCGCCGGATGGGCTCGGGGAAACCCGAGTGCACAACCTGGTGCGACTTCCTCTGCCGGAACCGGTGCGGATGCCTCATCCAGGAGAACGTTCGGGCGGCCCCGAAGGTTGCCTCCCGGTCGCTCGGGACGAGGCCTCGTCGGGCAGGTCTGTCCGTTCCGTCCGTTCCGGGACCAGGCTGGCCGGGCGTACGGCGCCGGACCCGAACCGCAGGGCGGCCCGGTCGGCGGCCTGCTCGGCCTCGCGGCGGCCCCGGCTGCGCTCGCCGAGCAGCAGCTGGTGCGGCGCCGTCTCGGAGCGGACCAGCTGCTCGACCCGTACCCCGACCAGCCGCAGCCGAGCCCGGTCGAGCCCGAGCGCCTCGAAGAGGCCGCGGGCGGTGCCGTAGACGACGGCTGCCACGTCGGTCGCCTCGGGCAGGGTCCGGGACCGGGTGATCGTCGTGAAGTCGGCGAACCGCACCTTGAGACTGACCGTCCGGCCGGCCATGCCGCCGGAGCGCAGCCTGGCCGCGGTCTTCTCGCTCAGGCGCAGCAGCTCGCGCAGCACGACCTCGGGGTCGTCCACGTCGCGGGCGAAGGTCTCCTCCGCGCCGATGCTCTTGTCCGGCTCGTGCGGCACGACGGTCCGCTCGTCGCGGCCCCAGGACAGTGCGTGCAGGTGCGAGCCGGTCGCCTGGCCGAGGGCCCGCACCAGGGTCGACCTCGGGGTGTGGGCGATGTCGCCGACCGTGCGCAGGCCGAGCCGGGTCAGCGCCAGCTCGGTCTTCTCCCCCACCCCCCACAGCGCCCCCACCGGCAGCGGGTGCAGGAACGCGACCACGTCGGCGGCCGGCACCACGATCATCCCGTCCGGCTTGGCCCGGGTGGACGCCAGCTTGGCGACGAACTTCGTGCTGGCGACGCCGACCGAGCAGGTGATGCCCTGCTCGTCGGCGACCCGGTCGCGGATCAGCTGCCCGATCTCGGCCGGCCGGCCCAGCCGGCGCACCGCACCACCCACGTCGAGGAACGCCTCGTCCAGGGAGAGCGGCTCGACCAGCGGCGTCACCGACCGGAAGACCTCCATCACACCCGCGGAGATCGTCGAGTACAGCCCGTGGCTGGGCGGGACGACGGTCGCCTGCGGGCACAGCCGCCGGGCCCGGGTCATCGGCATCGCGGAGTGCACGCCGAAGCGCCGTGCCTCGTACGTCGCGGAGAGCACCACACCCCGCGAGCCGCCGCCGACGATCACCGGGGTGCCGCGCAGCTCCGGCCGGCCGATCAGCTCGACGGACGCGTAGAAGGCGTCCATGTCGACGTGCAGCACCGTGCAGCCGGCGTCGTCGCCCGGCGGCCCGCTCGGCGGTCCGGGTCGGTGCAGCTGCTGGCTGCGGCTCACGGCGAACGCTCCGCGCGGTGCTCGTCAGATCCGGGAGGCGAGCACGTGCAGCTGGGTGGCCACGGCCCGGAACTCCGGCAGCCCGGCCGTCGCGAGCTCGAGCTCCACGAGCTCCTCGGCCGGGTCGGCCTCGGCGTCGGCGGCCGGTGCCAGGTCGGCGAGCGTGCGCACCCCATGGACGCTGCCCACCTCGAGGCCGGCCGCACCGAGCACCGCGAGCAGCCCGGCCTCGGTGAACCGCCGGGGCAGCGGGTCGCCGGGACCCCACCTGCCGTCCGGGTCGGCCAGGGCGTGCCGCGCCTCGGCGTAGTGGCCGGCGACGGTGCGCGCGACGACCGCTGCGTTGCGGTGGGCGACCAGGATGCTGAGCGTGCCGCCGGGACGCAGCACAGCCACCAGCGACTCGACCGCGGGCCGGACCTCGTCGACGTGTTCGAGGACGCCGTGGCAGAGGACCAGGTCGGCGCTGCCCGGCGCCACCACGTCGAGCAGCCCCGCGGCGTCGCCCTGGACCGCGTGGACCACGGCGCCGGTCTCGCCGGCCCGGCGCAGCAGCGAGGCCAGGGCGTCGGGGCTGGGGTCGACGACGGTGACCCGGTGACCGGCCTCGGCCAGCGGGACGGCGAACCCGCCGGTGCCCCCGCCGACGTCGACCACGTCCAGCGGGTGGTGGGCCGAGTCGTCGGGCCGGCCGTAGGTCGCCAGCGCGTCGCGCAGCAGCACCCCCCACACGACGGCCGTGCGCGGCGAGCGCGCCAGGTGGGCGGCAGCGGCGGAGAAGGCCGGGGGCGCCGAGGTCGAGCCGTCGAGGGAGGCCACGGCGCCAGGCTACTGAGCCGTCGGGTGACCGCAGCGGTCCGCGCGCCGGGCGGGTCGGAGAAGCCGGCGGGTCGGAGGATGGTCATCGCCCGGAGCTGCCGGGGCTGGAGTGCCAGAGCTTGCGCGGTGCCTCGCCGCTGCGACCCCCGCCGCTGCGACCCCCGCCGCTGCGACCCCCGCCCTCGCGCTCGGCCGCCCGGCGCGCCTCGTCCTGGCGGGCCACCGCCTGCCGGGTCGACGCCGCGTCGTCGCCGGGCGGCTTGATGTCGGCGTAGGGCGACTGGCGGAAGCCGCTCGGGTGCACCAGCACCCGTCGGGTCGCGTGCGACGGCGAGGACATGCCACCGGCCGCACCGCCGGCACCGACCTCGCGCGGCTCGTAGACCGCGACGCTCGCCCCGGTCGGCAGCCCCGCCGCGGGCGGCCTGGTCATCACCGGCCGGCTCGACCGGCTCTCGGCCGCCCCGGCCACCGACCGGTCGGTGACCGGTCCGCCGAGGTCGTCGGTGGCGGCCATCAGGTCGGCGACCGCGTCGAGCCCGCCGAGGCGCCAGGCCTCGTGCAGCTCGGTCAGCTCCCAGCACCCGGTCGCCCGCAGCGACACCCCGCGCGGCCCGGTGCGCCGGACGTGGCCGCGGATCACCAGCAGCCACGAGTGGAACAGCGTCGCGGCGTAGGGCCCCTGCGCGTCCTCGAAGAACGTCGCGTCCACCGGACCGTGCGCGTCGTCGAGCGTCACGAACACCACCCGCTTGCCGGACCGGATCGGCGGGGTCTGGGTCGCGACCTTGACCCCGGCCACCAGCACCTCGGCCTGGCTGCGGGACCGCACCATCTCCGGCGCCCGGGTCACCCCGAGTGCGGCGAGGAACGGCTCGTAGAAGTCGACCACGTGCCGGCTCGCGTCCAGCCCGAGCACCTCGAGCTCGGCGCGCACCCGCTCGGCACCCGTCATCTCCGGCAGCCCGCTCGGCACCACGGAGTGCGGCGCGTCGCCGAGGTCGAAGGCCAGCTGCACCGAGCTCTCCTCCACCGGCCGCGCGGCCTGCGACTGCCGGGCGGCGAGCTCGCGCACGTCGACCCCACGGGCCAGCCCCGGGTGCTCGGCCTCGGGGTGCTCGACCATCGTGAGCGCCTCGCCGCGGGCGGTGGCGCGCGACAGGTCGCGGGCCGCACCCGAGGGCACGACCGCGCGCAGCACCCCGCCGGCCGGCGTTGTGACCGCGGCGACCGCGGCCGACCCGTCCCCGGTGCCCGTGGTGCCGGTGGTCGCGCCCCGGGACGTACGTCGTGAGCGGGACCGCCCGGCACCGCGGGCCACCGCCCGTGACCACCGGTCCAGCTCGCCCACCTGCAGCAGCAGGTCGCGCCGGGTCAGCCGGTGCCGGGTGGACCCCACGTGGTCGGGCCCCCGCAGCGCGTAGAGGTCGTCGAACGCACCGGTCAGCACCAGCCGCTCGACGACCGGCCGGGCCACCGACGCGCGGTGCCAGAAGTCGGACAGCGACCCGAACGGCCGGCCGGCGACGATGCGGGCGACCTCGGCCTCGGAGATCCCCTTGACCTCCGAGAGCGCGAGCCGGATGCCGTACCCACGGGGGCTCCGCCCCCGTGCTCCCCCGACACCCTCCCCCGCCGGAGTGGACCGGCCCGGCGCGGCGAGTCCTGCCACCGAGCCGGTCCACTCCGGCTCCTGCTGGTCGGGCTCCAGCCGCTCGACGCGGTAGGTCGCGTCGGAGCGGTTGACGTCGAGCGGCAGCACCGCGATGCCGAACTGGCGGGCGTCGTCGAGGATAAGCCGCTTGGGGTACATGCCGGGGTCGTGCGTCAGCACCCCGGCCAGGAACGCCGCGGGGTGGTGGGCCTTGAGCCACGCCGACTGGTAGGTCGGCAGGGCGAACGCGGCCGCGTGGGCCTTGCAGAACCCGAAGGAGGCGAAGGCCTTGAGCACCTCCCAGACCTTGTCGACGGTCGGCACGTCGTAGCCGCGGGCGAGGGCGAGCGGCCGCAGCCACAGCCGCACCTCGGGCTGACCGTCCGGCGTGCCGAGGGCGCGGCGCGCCTCGTCGGCCTCGGCCAGGGTGCACCCGGTGAAGGTCGAGATGATCTGCAGCACCTGCTCGTGGAAGACGACGACGCCGCAGGTGTCCTCGAGGGCGTAGCGCAGGTCCTCGTGGAGGTACTCGGCCTCGGCCCAGCCCTGCCGGGCCTTGAGGAACGGCGTGACCATGTCGCTCTTGACCGGACCGGGCCGGAACAGCGAGATGTCGGTGATCAGGTCGCCGAAGGTCTCGGGTGCGAACTTGCCGACCAGCTCGCGCTGCCCCGGCGACTCGATCTGGAACATGCCGAGCGTGCGGGTCGACTGGATCAGCGCGAAGGTGTCGGGGTCGTCGAACGGCACCTGCGACTGGTCGTCCAGGTCGATCGGCTCCGGGGTGTCGCCGATGCGGACCAGCTCGTCGACGGCGTAGGCCATCGCGGACTGCATGCGGATGCCGAGGACGTCGAGCTTGAGCAGGCCGAGCTCCTCGACGTCGTCCTTGTCGAACTGGCTCATCGGGAAGCCCAGCCAGCTCGCCTCGACCGGCGTGCGGTCGAGCAGGGTGCGGTCGGACAGCAGCACGCCGCACGGGTGCAGCGCGACGTGGCGCGGCAGCCCGTCGAGGCGGGCGACCAGCCGGAACAGCAGGTCCAGCCCGCCCCGGTCGCCGAGCCGGGAGGCCCGCAGCTCGGGCAGCTCCTCGAGCGCCAGGTGCACGTCGCGCGCCCGGATGTGCGGGAAGGCCTTGGCGATCTGGTCGATCTCGCCGGGCGGCATGCCGAGCGCGGCGCCGACGTCGCGGATCGCGTGGCGCACCCGGTAGGTGTCCATCATCGAGACGCAGGCGACCCGGTCGCCGCCGAAGCGCTCCAGGATCTGCTCGTAGACCTCGGTACGTCGCGCCGACTCGACGTCGACGTCGACGTCGGGCAGCGCCTCGCGCAACGGCGAGAGGAAGCGCTCCATCAGCAGGCCGTGGCGCATCGGGTCGACCCCGGAGACGCCGAGCAGGTAGTTGACCAGGCTGCCCGCGCCGGACCCGCGGGCGGCGACCCGCACCCCCATGTCGCGGATCAGGTCGACGACGTCGGCGACGGTGAGGAAGTACGACGGGTAGCCGAGCTGTTCGATGACGCCGAGCTCGTCGTCGAGCCGCCGGCGCACCTCCGGGGTAGCGGCCATCGCGCGCCGGCCGAGCCCGGCCTCGCACCGCTCCCGCAGCATCGCCTGAGCCGCGCGCACCGGGTCGGTCACCGAGCTGTCCGCCCCCAGCACCTCGAGGTCGGGGAAGTGCACCTCGCCCATCCCGAGGTCGGCCCGCGGGTCGACGGCGCACCGGTCGGCGACCCGCCGGGTCGCGGCGAGCAGCCGGTGGGCGGTGCGCTCGTCGAGACCGGCCGCCGACACGACCTCCTCGGCGACCAGCGCCATCTCCTTGCCGGACTTGAGGTAGCCCTCGGCGTTGACCCGGTCGACGTGGCGGGCGTCCAGGGCGACCAGCCGGCGCGACGCGTCGAGCACGTCGGTGGTCGGGGCGTCGCCGCGGTCGGCGTAGCGGACCGCGTTGGTGAGGACGGCGGTCAGCCGCTCCTCGGTCGCCAGCCGCAGCATCCGGGCCGCGCGCGGCCGGTCGTCGGGACCCCGGTGCGACACCACCTCGAGCAGCAGGTCGTCGCGGTCGACGACCTCGCGCCACCGGGCGAGGACCTCCCGCGCCAGGTCGGGGCGTCGCGCGGTCAGCGCCCGGGCCACCTCCGACCCGGGACCGAGCATGACGAGCAGCCCACCGGTGCCGGACCGGGCCAGGTCGACGTGCTCGGCGACCAGGTCGAGCGTGGTCACCGGCGAGCCGCGCTCGCCGCGCAGGTGGGTCGCCGAGACCAGCCGGCACAACGCCGCCCACCCGGCCTTGTCCTGGGCGAGCAGGGTGACCCGCGGGTGCCGGGGGTCGACCGACGCGCCACCCCGGGCCGGCTGGGCCCGGCCGGCGCCGCGCAGCGAGGGGTGGACCATCGGCGGGCCGGCGAGCAGCCCGCTGGGCTCGACCGCGAGGTCGACGCCGAGCACCGGGCGGATGCCGGCCGCCTGCGCGGCCCGGGCGAACTTCACCGCGCCGTAGACGCCGTCCCGGTCGGTCAGCGCCAGGGTGTCCATGCCGTGCTCCGCGGCCCGCTCGACGAGCACGTGCGGGTGGGACGCCCCGTGGCGCAGCGAGTAGCCGGAAGCCACGTGGAGGTGGACGAACGGGTCGCTGGGCACGGGTGGTCTCTCGTCGAGGTCGAGTCGGGCGGTCGGGCGGTCGGGCGGTCGGGCGGTCAGGTGGTCAGGTGGTCAGGTGGTCGGGTGACTCGACCGGCTCAGCTGGCGCGGGGCGCCAGGTGCGGCAGCACCGGCTGGTGGTCGAGCCCGAGCGTGGTCTCCACCAGGGCCAGGAAGGTCTGCGCGTCGCGCAGCAGGTCGTCGGCCTCCCGCGGGGTGACCGCCCGGGAGAGCCCGGCCTCGGCCGCGGCCCGCTTGCCGGCCCCGGCCGCGAAGAACGCCGCCCACTCGGTGAGCTCGGGCGCGACCTGCGGCAGCATCGACCACACGTTGCGCGGGCGCTTGGTCGCCGCCGGCCGGGTCCGCACGGCGAGCACGGCCGCGGCGGTGCGCAGCGCCGCGAGGTGGGCGGCGGCGTAGCGCTCGGTCGCGACCGTCGTCGCGGTCGCGTCGGTGAGGTCGTGGCGCGCGGTGGCCAGCAGCTCGCGCGCGGCGGACACCACCGGTGGTCGGCGCACCACCGCGTCGACCCGGGTGACCCTGGTGCCCATCGCCGGTCCTTCCCGTCGTGTGTCTCGTCGTGTCGTGTGTCTCGTCGTGTCGTGTGTCTCGTCGTGTCGTGTGTCTCGTCGTGTCGTCGTGTCTCGGCCGCCTCAGTCGTGGGAGCGGAGCAGGATCCAGCCTCCGCTCGCCCAGTCGAAGCACAGGTCGTAGACGCCGGAGCCGTGCTGCCGGCCCCGGGTGGCCTCGACCCGCCAGACCTCCCGCTCCGCGGCCAGCACAGAGGAATCGATGCTGACCGCCGCGGACCCGGCCCCGGTGACGGCCGGGGACTGCCACCACGCCCCGGTCTCCACCCAGTGCGCCAGCACCTCACGCACCGCGTAGTGCCGGCCGCGCCACAGGAACTCGGCCGGGTCCTCGTCGCGGCGCCGGACGTCGACCGGGTCGTCGTACCGCCTCGTCATGGCCCGACCACTCCTCCCCGCGCCATCCGCGCACCGGACCCGGAACCACCGGGCCACCCGGACCGGTGACCGGGTCGGCCGGTCCCGAGATCCCGCCCAGCGGCCCACCGGGGGTCGAGTCCGGCGACCGCCGGGCGGGAAGTCGTCGTGCCTCCCCTGCACCGGATGTTCGAACACGTGTTCGAACACGTCCCACAGTAGACCCCACCCCGGACAGTTCGTCAACCACTCGTCCCCACCCGGGTGCCGCCGGTCCGGCTAGCCTGCGGCGCCATGCCCGACAGCGCGCCCGACAGACCGGAGCCGAGCCCCGGACCGACCCCCGGGCAGAGCCCACCAGACCCCACCGACAACCCTGCGACCCCGACCGGCCAGCTGGCCCACCCGGCGGTCCGCCGGGTCACCGCCCGGCTGGCCGAGCTCGGCGTCGCGGGGCGGGTCCGCCTGCTCGACGACTCGGCCCGCACCGCTGCCGCCGCCGCGGCCCAGCTCGGTGTCGGGGTCGCCCAGATCGCCAACTCGCTGGTGTTCAGCGCCGACGGCGCTCCCCTGCTGGTGATGGCCTCCGGCGGGCACCGGGTCGACACCGCCAAGGTGGCCGCCCTGGTCGGCGCGTCCAGCGTCGACCGGGCCGACCCCGACTTCGTGCGGACCCACACCGGGTTCGCGATCGGCGGGGTGGCCCCGGTCGGGCACCCCGAGCCGCTGCGGACGCTCGTCGACACCGACCTGGCGGCGTACGACGAGGTGTGGGCCGCATGCGGCCACCCGCACACGGTCTTCCCCACCACCTACGACGAGCTGCTGCGGATCACCGGCGGCACGCCCGCCGACGTGGGCGTCGGGTGACCTCGCAGGTGCCCGGCGCACGCTGAGCACCGCGCTCCAGCACCATGCGCACACCGTCCGGTGGCAAAACGTTTCTCATGCCCGATCGCCAATTTCGGACAGGTCCCGACAAGCCGCCAGGGGTCGGCCGAACGGACGATTGATCTCCTCCGAGCGGCTGACTAGGAAGATGGGCGCCTCCGCCGGTGGGGCGGGGCTGAGCGTCGCGGCAAGGCCTAGGGGATGGGCTGCGTCGCTGCTCGTGGAGTGCGTGCACGTCGACCGGGGCCGATCCATCACGCCCTGAGCCGGCGCGGCACCATGCCGTTGGGGGGCTCATGCCCGAGGTCCGGTTCCTGCCAGCCGTCCGCCTCCTCGTCACAGGGACTCGGCCATGAACGGCCGTCGGCGGCGCTCGTTGACCGCCTTGCTGACGGCGCTCGCCACGGCCGTCTCGTACGCCGCGGTGTCCATCCCCGTGCAGCCGGCGCAGGCCGTGGATGCCCAGACGACTGCCGTCATCGGCCTCTACGACGAGCTCGAGGGCTTCGTGGCCGGACTCGGCAGCGTCGGTGACCTGGGTCAGCCGCTCGACACCCTTTCGGTCTCACCGGGCGGACCGAGCGGTCTCGACCTGGCCACGCTGCTCACCGACGCGCGCGCCGGCGTGCTCGGTGGCGCGACGTTCAACGGTGCCGCCACTCTCGACGACCTTGCCGACGAGATCGACGGCGCCAGTGGCATGGCGGGTGACCGCGACTTCGACTTCACCGCGTCCCGGGACAACACCGGCGACGTCGAGTCCCTGACGATCGGCGTCACTGCGAGCGACACCGTGACCAGCAGCCTCGACATCGCCGACAGCGACCCCGAGTTCAGCTTCGCCTCGGCAGGCGGCGTGAGCGTCGACCTGCAGCTCGCCGCCTCGTTCACGCTCAACGTGGACACGACCAGCATGGCCACCTGGATCTCGCACAGCCCCGAGCTCTCGATCACCGCCGCGGCCAGCATCCCCGACGTCCATGCCGTCCTCGCGGGCGTGGGGATCCTCGGCGTGCGCCTCGGCACCGGCTCCTCCTTCGCACTGAGCGCGACCATCGGCACGACCTGGACCGACCCCGACAACGACGGACGTCTGGCCTTCGACGAGCCGGGCGGCTCGCCCGACGACGGTGAGCTGTCGGCGCCCGGCGCGGGCGCGGGTCACGTGTCGGCGACCCTGACCGCAGGCTCGATGAACGCGGTTCTGCAGATCGAGGCGCGCCCCAGCCCGGCCATCTCCCTGCCGGCAGCGACCGCCACCGTCGACGTGTCGGCGCCAGACCTGACGGCCGGGCCGCCGCAGGTCTCGTTCTCGAGCGGCGCACTCGACGCGATCACGCCGTTCCTCACGCTCAGCCCTCGCGACCTTGCGCAAGGACTTGCCCAGGCGGCGTCCGCAGTCCTCACGATGCAGCAGGACACCGGGGCGGCGCTGCCGTTCATGAGGGGTGACGTCGCCGACGCGGTCGGGTCGGTCGAGGCCATCATCGCCTTCCTCGACAAGTACGTCCCCGAGCCGGCTCCCGACGACGAGACACCGGGTCTGCCCGCGTTCCCGTCCCTGCAGGACCTGCTGGAGAAGCTGAAGAGCGAGACCGGGCTGCCGGGCGGCGCGGACATGGACGTGCTCGGCGCGGTGTACGACGCCGCGGAGAAGGAGGTCGCGTGGACCCTGCAGGTGAGCCGGACCGCCCCGGGCAGCGGCGAGCCGCTCAACCCCTCGGGTGAGGCGACCACCGGGTCCGGCGCGACCGTCAGCTACACCGACACCTCGCTGCAGGACACGGCGGCGGACTTCACGGCCGCACTCATCGGCCGGCAGGTCACCGCCGGCATGTCAGCAGGCATCGTCAAGGACGTCAGCGCGAACGGTCAGGTACTCACGCTGGACGAGAAGCCGCTGGACCCCGACGGCGACGGGCCCGAGGACCGCAACCGCTGACCGGCGACGGCCGCGCCGGTCAGGTGATCTGGTCGAGCACGAAGGCGTGCAGGAGCGCCTCGTGCCGCCACGCGTCGTAGCGTCCGGCGG
>Ga0210143_1000281_pt1 | contig 11329 bp, 11 predicted proteins | sample MayberryNW_TuleC_2_FD_185527 | JGI IMG/M metagenome (GOLD analysis project Ga0210143, IMG submission 185527) | Wetland microbial communities from San Francisco Bay, California, USA, that impact long-term carbon sequestration - MayberryNW_TuleC_D2... | ecosystem: Environmental > Aquatic > Marine... | reverse complement strand
GCGAATGGCGAAGCCGATCCCGAAGGCGCAGACGAGTGCCGCCGCAGTCACTCCGAACCCGCGCAAATCTGTCTCACAATCAGGCCGCGGGAGCCGGTCGGCTATGCCTCGCCCGGGGGAGACGCCAAGATCGTGCGATCCGGCACGAGCTACTCGAAGATCAGCGAGCGGTAGCGCAGCGTCTCGCGCATGCCGATCCGCTCGTAGAGCGCCAGCGCCGGGGCGTTCTCGGGCCGGACGAACAGGCAGACGATCGGCGTCGATGCAAGGAGGAGCCCACACAGGTCGGCGAGCGCCCGCGTCGCGTACCCGCGGCCGCGCAGGTCGGGCTCGACCCACACCTGCTGGAGCTGAACGGCCGTCTCCGTCCAGGCCGACGCCTCGGCCTTGAAGAGAATGTGCCCCTCCTCGCGCCAGAGCCAGCTGCGCCCCTGCTCGACCTGCACGCGCGTGCGCCACTCGAAGAGGGCGGGGTCGCGCGCGTAGGCGTCGATTCCGACCTCCTCGCGGTACGCCTCGGCCGCCGCCGGGACGAGCAGGTCGAGGTCGTCGAGCGTCGCGGCCCGCAGCCCGCTCCCGCCGGGCGGCGGTGCGGCTTCGAGCTGGTACACGGGCTGGCCGGGCCGGTCGTCGAGCGGCGCCGGGAGCGACTCGCGGGCCGCCTCCCAGAGCTCGCTCACGGCACGCTCCTCCCCCACGATCATGCGCGGCTCGCTCTCGGCCGTCTCGGCGGCGAAGCGGGAGGCCTCCCGCCCGGACGGGACGACATTCGCACCGACGTGGCAGAGCGCCACGAGCCGCCCGTCGTCCTCGACGGCGCAGAAGCGCCCGAGGCCCCGGCGGGCGACGTCCTCGAGGAAGACGCGCTCGACCGGGTCCTCGGCACAGAACTCGAGGATCCGGGTCAGGTCGGGCCGGCGCACGAGCCGCGACACGGCCGGACGATATCCGGCCTCACCGCATTCGCCCAGGCGGGCGGGTTACAGTCCCCGCCGTGCCGATCCACCTGCGAGCCGAGCCGGGCGACTACGCCGACGCCGTCCTCCTCCCCGGGGACCCGCTGCGCGCGAAGTACATCGCCGAGACGTTCATGGACGACCCGCGCCAGGTGAACGGCGAGCGCGGCATGCTCGGCTATACGGGGACGTTCCGCGGCAAGCCCGTCTCCGTCCAGTCGACCGGGATGGGCTGCCCGACCGCGGGGATCGTCGTCGAGGAGCTCGCGCAGCTCGGGGCGAAGCGCCTTCTCCGAATCGGGACGTGCGGCGGGCTCCAGCCGGACCTCGCGCTCGGCGACCTGATCGTGGCGCTCTCGGCGGTGCCGCAGGACGCGACCGCGACCCACTACGTCGGCGGCGAGCCGCACGCGCCGACCGCGAGCTGGAACCTCGTGCACGGCGCCGTCCACGCCGCGAAGGAGCTCGGAAAGCCGGTGCGGGTCGGCCCGATCGTCTCGAGCGACGTCTTCTACGACCCCGACCCCGGCCGGGCGGAGCGGTGGTCGCAGCGCGGCATCCTCGCCGTCGAGATGGAGGCGGCCGTGCTCTTCACCGTCGGCGCGCTCCGCGGGCTCGAGGCCGGCTGCCTCCTCACGGTCAGCGACATCATCGTCGAGGGCGAGTTCACGCGGATCTCGGACGAGGCCCTCAGGGCGGCTGTCGACCAGATGACCGAGCTGGCGCTCGGAACCGTCACCGCCGGGGACTGATGCCCCGCGAGGGCGTCGTCTTCGTCGTCAACCCGGCGTCCGCGAACGGCTCGACCGGACGGCGCTGGGCCGAGATCGCCCATCGCGCGGCGGCGGCCGGGCTCGAGGGCGAGACATTCATCTCGACGAAGCAGGGGGAGGTCGCGGAGCTGACCGAGCGGGCCGTCGCGGAGGGAGCCGGGCTCGTGATCGCGGTCGGCGGCGACGGCACCGTGTACGAGGCGGTCAACGGGCTCATGCGCTCGGGCGCGGCCGGCGAGGTCGACCTGGCGCTCGTTCCGCGGGGCACGGGAACCGACTTCGTGCGGACGTTCCGCATCCCGGCCGACCTCGACCGCGCCCTCGCGATCGCCCGGGAGGGCGCCGTCCGCGAGGTCGACGTGGGCCTCGCCCGCTACACGGCCTGGGACGGCTCGGCCGCCGAGTCATGGTTCGCGAACTTCGGCGGCGCGGGGATCAGCGGCGCGATCGCGCGCCGCGCGAACGCGAGCACCAAGGCGGCCGGCGGACGCATGTCCTTCATGTGGGCCACGGTGGCAGTCTTTGCGCGCTGGAAGAGCGACGTCGTCGCAGTGACGGTCGACGGCGAGCGGCGCGAGGGGAGAATGCTCGAGGTGCTCGCGACGAACGGCGAGTACGCGGCCGGCGGGATGCGGGTCACCCCGGGCGCGTCGCCCGACGACGGGCTCCTCGACGTGATGACGATCGGGGACGTGTCGAAGCTCGACTTCCTGACGACGTTCCCGAAGATCTACCGCGGCCGGCACGTGAGCCACCCGAAGATCGACGTCGTGCGCGGCGCGACGGTGACGATCGAGTCGGAAGGGCCGCTGCCAATCGCGCTCGACGGCGAGCAGCCCGGCACGACGCCTGTGACGTTCAGCGTCGTGCCGAAGGCGATCCGCCTGAAGGTGCCCGGTTAGCCGCTAGCTCGGGGTCGAGCCGCCGCCGGAGGGCTTCTTCGCCGCCGAGCCCCTGGCGGGAGACGACGTCCGCTTGGCCGTGCCCGTGGTCTTCTTCGCCGCCGTCTTCGGCTTCGCGGCGCTCGTGGGCTTGGAGGTCCCGGTCGGCTTCTGCTCGAGGGCCGCGAGGCGCTTCTCGAGGCGCTCCAGGTGCTTGCGGAGATCCTTGATCTCGTCGGCCGCGGCGACGCCGACCTGCCCGAGCGTCCGCCGGGTCGCGTCGTCGACCTTGCCCTTCGCGGCCAACGCCCGCGCAACCGCGTCGGTGACCCGCTCGTTGCGGCCGAGCTCCTCGACGAGCCGGTTGACGGCGTCCTCGCCGGCCTTCGAGAGCTTCGTGATCACGCCGGTGTCGCCTTCCTGCTTGCCGTTCTCCGCCACTGGGTCCTCCCGCGGTCGCTTTGCCCTCACCATACCCGTGCCCGCGTGAGGAGATTCCTCCCTACTGCGAGCCGGCCGGCAGGGCCCGGCGGCGGCGCACGGCGCGGAGGGCAAGCCACGCGAGCGCGGCGAGGAGCGCGAGCGGCGCGAGCGTCGCGAGCACGACGAAGGTCCCTGCAACGACCCGGACGAAGGCGCGGGCCCCGTCGCGCCACGCGTCGAGGACGCCCCAGCCGCCGCCCGCCGGCTGCGCCTCTCCGCGCTCGCGGAGCTCGAGCGAGATCGTCGAGTACGCCGTCTGGTCGTCGAGGAACCGGATGCGCCCGCGTGTTTGCTCGAGCTCGAGCTGGGTCTGCGAGAGCTGCCCCTGGACGGCCAGCGCCGCGGCCACCGTGTCCGCGCGGTCGAGGAGCTCGAGCAGCTGCCGCTCGACCGCCTCGAGATGCCGCGCGCGGGACTGGAGGTCGACGTACTCGGCCGAGACGTCCTCGCTCCCCTCGTTCACCGACTCGATCCGCCCGAGGCGCGACACGGCGGCCATCGCCTCGGCGTAGCGGCGCGACGGCACGCGGATCGTGAGCGAACCCCGGAGCGGACGACCGGCCGTCCGCTGCACGGTCTCGGACGAGACGACGAAGCCGCCCAGCCGGGCCGCGACGGTCCGTGCCTCCGAGACCGCGTCCTCGTAGCCGCCGCGCGCGACGCTCAGGCGCAGCGAGGCCGTCTGGATCACCTTCGGCGTGATGCCGGGGAGGGGCGCGGCCGCGGGCGCAGCGGCCTCCTCGCCCCCGGCCGCGGCCTCGTCGGAGACGGCGGCGCCCCCGGCGGCGGTCGTCTCGCCGGCCGCGGAGCCGGCGTCGTCGCTTCCGGAGGAGCAGGCGGCGGGCACGGCGGCGAGGAGGAGCGCGAGCACGAGAACGAGCGGTGTCTTCGTCATGGTGTTGCTCAGACTCGCGCCGCCCTGCGAAAGTTCCCGGTTCGATGGACGGCTTCCGCTTTTCCGAGGACGTGCGCGTCCGCTTCAGCGAGACCGACGCGCAGGGGATCGTGAACAACGGCGTCTACCTCGACTGGTTCGAGGTCGCGCGCGTCGCCTACCTGGCCCGCTTCCGGGGCGGGTACCGCGGGATGATCGAGGAGGGCTTCGAGGCCGTGACGCTCGAGACGCACGTGCGCTACCGCGCGCCGACCCGCTTCGACGACGTCCTGCGCATCTGGGCGCGGGTCACGGATCCGGAGCGGCTGAAGGCGCGCTTCCGCTTCGAGTACGTGATCGAGCGGCTCGGCGAGCCGGCCGGCGAGGTCGCGGACGGCTGGACGAGCCACGCGACCGTCGACGCGACGACCCTCGCGCCGGTGCGCATGCCGGCCTGGCTCGCGGACGAGATCCGCGCAGCCGAAGGCGCGGGCTAGGGCTTCCCGGTCGTCGTCGGCGCGGTCGTGGTCGTCGGCGGCGCGGGCGGAGGCGGCGGGGCCGGCGGGTTCTCCGGCGGCGGCGGGGACTCCTCCTCGACCGGGATCGTGCCGACGCGGACGAGCTTCGGCTCCGAGGCGTAGTTCGTCGTCCAGGACTCCTCGTAGAGCACGCGGTCGCCCTCGTAGACGGTGCGCTTCACGGTCACCGTGCGCGACGGCTCGCCGACGTCTTCGACCACTTCCTCGCCGACGTGGAGCGTGGGGTCGGGCGTGCGCTCCACCTCGGGCTTGCCCGTCGCGCGGAGCGGGCCTGCCACGCTGACGACACGTCGGTTCGTCGGCGCGCCGAGCAGGCGGATGGTGATGCCGGTCTCCCCGACGACGCCCTGCATGTAGAGCCAGTTTCTCGTGTCGTTCTCGAACTTCAGGTCGACGTCCGGGTAGTTGACCGTGGCGTCGCGACCGAGCGGGTAGCGGCTGATGTAGAGGCTGTGGGCGGTCCGCTCGGTGATCTTGAGCCCCGCCTCCCACGCGGCGTTGAAGATCGTCGTTGCGACCTGCGAGACGCCGCCGCCGACGTTGTCCTCGTACTCGTTGTTCATGATCGTCGGGGCGAGCCGGAAGCCGCGCTTCGTCGTCCGCGGCCCGACGACGTCGTTGAAGGAGAAGGTCGTGCCCGGCCCGAGCGTCGTCCCGTCGAGGATCTGCGTCGCCTTCTGGAGGTTCTGGATGCGGTCATAGGTGCCCGAGTACGCGGTCGTGTACGAGGCGAGCACGCGCGAGACCTTCATCTTCTTCGCGTCCTCCGTGGTCAGCCGGGCGGCGACCGGCACCACGACGAGCTCCGCGTCGCGGCGGTCGGGCGAGAGCGCGGCCGCGAGGAGCGCCTCGCCGCTCGCCCCGGCGTCGAGCCGGCGGCCGGACTGGCTCGGTGCGACCCGCACGTGCTCGCCGTCGGGCGCCACGACGAACGCGGCGTCGCGCGGCTTGCGGTCGACCGCGCGCGCGAGGTGGCCGAAGTACGTGTCCGCGGCCTTGCCGCCGATCTCGAGCCTGCTCCGGCCGTCGGCCGGCAGGCGGAGGAGCGTCGCGAGCTCGGCGGGCTGCACGGTCCAGTGCGCGTTGCGCCAGCCGAACCGGATGGGCGCCGAGAGCGCGATGCGGACCTGGTCGAGCACTGGCGCGAGATCCGCGGCGGTCACGGTCGGGCGCGCGACGGCGATCGGCATGGGAACGGGCTCGCGGTCGAAGCCGGCGAGCGCGGTCACGATCTCGTCGCCGGCCTCGCGCCGGTTGAGCGTCCGGCCCTCCCGTTCCGCGACGATCGACGGCTCGAGTCCGGCGAGGACGATGGACGCGTCGCGACCGGGGCTGTCGATCGACTTCGCCATCGCGTCGAGCTCGTGCGCGAGGCGGGGCTCGAAGACCTCGGCGCGGGCCTCGACGTCGCTCCCGAAGAGCCGTAGCGAAACGCGCTTGAGGCCGCGGAACGGCATCGGCCAGTCGCCCTGCGACTCGGCCTCGGCCGTGAGCGCGGCCCAGTCGACGGTCGCGTCCAGCTCGCCGGGCGTCAGAGGGAACTCCTGCCCGTCGGCCGTGAACACGACGGGGCGGTCGGCGTACGCGGCGGCCTTTTCCTCGAGGAGGGCCGCCGCCTCGTCCGGCTCCTGGCCGGACAGCTTGACGCCGGCGACCGTGACCCCGGCGGGGATGCGCCCGGAGTCGCCGGCGAAGACGACGCCGGTCGCGAGGACGAGGAAGAGGACCGAGGCGCCGCCCCAGAGGCCGATCGCCTTCCACGGGACCCTGCGGAGAGCCGCGAGCCGGCGGGCACGACGGCGCTCGCGCACCGGCCGAACGTCCACCTCCGCGCGCATGAGACGGGCCACTCTAGCAAGGCTCAGGGCGCCGTCAGGCCGCGCCGGGCGCGAAATGCGAGCACTCGACGGACCGACTGGTCGAGCCGGCCGCGACGGGCCAGCGGTACGAGCGCCCGGATCGCCCGGCGGGCGTGCACCGGGCTCGTGAAGAGCAGCAGGTCGGCGCCCGCTCGGGCCGCGCCCACCGCCCACCGCGTCGACCAGCGGCCGCTCGAGACGACGTTCAGCGAGTCGGTGATCACGACGCCGTCGAAGCCCCAGCGCCGAAGCGTCGCGTAGACGCCCGGCGTCACGACGGCACGGCGCGGCCCGTAGCCCGGATAGACGGCGTGGCTCGTCATCACGCACGCGACGTCCGCGTCGACCGCCGCGCGGAAGGTGCGCAGCTCCGCGGGGACGATCCGGGCCGGGACGTGGACCTGCGTGTCGGTGCTCGCAGCCGCGCTCCCGAGCCCGGGGAAGTGCTTCGCGCACGCCGCGACGCCGCCGGCCTCGAGCCCGCGCGCGAACGCGAGTCCGAAGGCAGGCCGGCGGAAGTGCCGGGACCCGAGCGGGCCGCCGGCCGCGTCGAGCACCGGCGCGAGGTCGACGTCGACCCCCCGTCGGCGGAGCGCCCGGCCGGTGGCGCGACCCTCCGCGAACGCGGCCTCGACCGTTCCATGGACGGACGCGGGCACCGCCGGCGGGCCGCTGAACGTGCTCGCCTCCCCGCCCTCCTGGTCGACGAAGACGAGCGCGTCCGGCGGACGGCGCTCCGCGAGGCTGAAGCGCTGGACGAGCACGCCGCCCACGCCGGCCGGCGCCGGCAGCCCCGACACGACGACGAGCCGTGCCTTCTCGAGCGGCGTCAGCGACGCGGCGGGATCCGGAGCGGGCGGCCCGGCGAGGGCGAGCGCGGCCGCGAACGCCTGAGCGAACGCCGAAAAGAGCAAGCGCCGTACACTAGCCCGCGTGGATTTCGACCTGACTCCCGAGCAGCGCGAGGTGCAGGCGACCGTCCGCCGGTTCGTGGACGAGCGGGTGCTGCCGAACGCGATCGAGAACGACATCGGGCACCACCTCGACCTTGGGGTGATCGAGGGCATGGCCGAGCTCGGCCTGCTCGGGATCGTCATCCCGGAGGAGTACGGCGGCGCGGGGCTCGACTTCGTCTGCGAGGCGCTCTCCTGCGAGGAGATCGAGCGCGGCGAGGCCGCCTTCCGCACGCTGATCTCCGTCCACGTAGGGCTGAACTCGCTCTCGCTCCTGCGCTACGCGAGCGAGGAGCAGAAGCAGCGCTACCTCACGCCGCAGGCGCGGGGCGAGAAGCTCGCCTGCTTCGGGCTGACCGAGCCGGGTGCGGGCTCCGACGTGGCCGCGATGACGACGAACGCCCGCCGGGACGGCGACCGGTACATCCTGAACGGCCAGAAGAACTGGATCTCGTACGCCGGCGTCGCCGACCACCAGCTCGTCTTCGCGAAGACCGACCCGGCCGCGAAGCACAAGGGCATCTCGGCGTTCGTCGTCGAGCGCGAGTGGCCGGGCGTCTCGACCGCCGACACGGAGCACAAGCTCGGGATCTGGGCGGGCTCGACCGGGGAGCTCTTCTTCGAGGACGTCGAGGTCCCGGCCGAGAACCTCGTCGGCGAGGAGGGCCAGGGCTTCGAGATCGCGATGTACGGGCTCGACCAGGGCCGCTTCACCGTGGCGGCCGGCGCGTGCGGCGTGATCCGCGCCTGCCTCGAGCGCTCCGTCGAGTACGCCCGAGAGCGCGAGACGTTCGGCCGGCCGATCGGCCGGAACCAGTTCGTCCAGGACATGATCGCCGAGATGGTGCTCGGCTACGAGACGTCGAAGCTCCTCGTCATGCAGGCCGCCTGGCTCAAGGACAAGGGCGTGCGGAACACGCGCGAGACGAGCCTCGCGAAGTGGCACGCCACCGAGTCGGCCTTCAAGGCGGCCCACCTCGCGATCCAGGTGCACGGCGCGTACGGCTACTCGGGCGAGTACGGGATCGAGCGGTACTTCCGCAACGCGCGCGCCCCGATCATCTACGAGGGCACGACCCAGATCCACAAGATGATGCAGGCCGAGCACGCCCTCGGCTTCCGCAAGCTGAACGGCTCGGACGGCGAGGTCTCGCCGATCGCAAGCTGGGCGCCCGCCCTCCTCGCGCGCTAGCCGCCCGCGGCCCGGACGATCGCGCCCCACGGGGCGGCGTCACCCGCGGTTCCCGAGCTTGTGTTGCATCACGGGCGTCGGCGCCCCCGCCCGCCTGGGCGCTCGTCGATGCAGCACGAGCGCCTCAGCAGAGCCGCCCCTAGCCGCCCTCGGCGCCTTCCCGCGGGCCACGCGCTACCGTCCGAGCGGCTCCCCCAGGCGACGTGTGTTGCATCATTCAGTTGTGATCCGGGGACGCAGGCCGGGACGACTCGGGCGCGTGACGCAACACAAAGGCCGTCGGGCCGCGCTTGTGGTCGGCTCGCTCACGGCGGGCGCGGCGGTCCTCGGTGCGCTCGCACTCGGCGGAACGGCCGGACCCGCGAGGGCCACGCCGCCCTCCGCAGGGATCCTCGTGCCCGGCGTCTCCCTCGGCGGGGTCGAGCTCGGGATGACGCGGACGGAGGTGGTTCGCGCCTGGGGCCGGCGCCACGGCGTGTGCCGCGACTGCCGCCGCGAGACCTGGTACTTCAACCGCCGCGCCTTCGAGCCGGAGGGCGCAGGCGTGGTCTTCCGGAAGGGCCGCGTCGCCCACGTCTTCACGCTCTGGCGACCGCCCGGCTGGAAGACGAGCGACGGGCTCGAGCTCGGGGCCGACGAGGCGGAGATCGGCGCCGGCCAGGTGCTGGTCGACGAGCGCACCTGCCGCGGCTACGCGGCCCGGATGGCCTCGACCGGCCGCGTGCAGACCGTCTACTACGTCTTCGACGGCGAGCTGTGGGGCTTCGGCCTCATCCGCTCCGGGGCGAACCCATGTCTCTGACGGCGCGGCGGCGGTTCTCCTCGTCGGCCAGGAGCGTCACGAGCGGGATCGCCGCGAGCACCGGGATGGCGACGACCGGCCAGACGACCGCGTAGCCGTCCGTCTCCTCGAGGAAGGGCCGGAAGATGTCGATCGCGGCCCCCACGGCGAGCGGCCCGATCAGGAGGCCGAGCCCGCGGGTCGTCGTGGCGAGGCCCGTGACCGCGCCCCGGTCGGTCCGCGGCATGAGCGTGAAGAGGAGTGCCCACGAGAGCGTCATCACGATCCCGGCCGCGACCGCCACGGGCGCGACCACGGCCAGGTACCACCAGTGCCACTGCTGCGGAAACGCTCCGAAGAGCAGGCCGCAGCCGTAGACGACGGAGGCGCCGAGGATGACGTTGCCGATCCCGAACAGGTCGCCGAAGCGCGTCGCGAGCGCCGCGGCGGCGACGTAGCCGCCCGCGACGACCGCCAGGAGCACGGACGACACGTAGAGCGGCTCGTCCAGCCCCTGGATGATGTAGAGGACAACGAACGTCCGCATGCCCGCGAAGGTCGCCTCCCAGCAGGTGTTGGCGATCAGGAAGCGGCGCACGGTCTGGTTCTCGCGCACGATCCGCCAGGGCGCGGCGAGGTACGCGCGCAGGCGCTCGTGCTCCCGCTCGCGGATGGGGGGCTCCTGCACGAGGACGACGACGGCCCCGCAGGCGAGCGCGGTGACGACCGCGGCGACGAGGAACGGCAGCGGGTGCCAGACGGCGAAGAGAAACCCTCCGCCAACGAGCGCCCCGCCGAGCGCGGCGCCGCGGTAGAGGTGCTGGACGCCCTGGGAACGCCCGAACATGCCCTCCGGCAGGCAGTCGGGGTAGAGCCCACGGTAGGGCGGCTCGTAGATGTCGTAGGCGAAGAAGAACGCACACAGCACGGCCGCCGTCGCGAGCAGGCTCGGCATGAACGCGACCACGGCGAGCGCTCCGGCCATGGGGAAGACGGCGAGCAGGAGGTACGGGCGACGCCGGCCGAACGACGTGGTGGTCGCGTCGCTCATCGGGCCGACGAGCAGCGGCACCGTCAGCGCGAAGACGCCCTCGAGCGCGAGCACGAGTCCGATCAGCGTCCCGGACGACGTGAAGCGCTCGAGGAAGGGCGGGAGGTACGCGGCGACGGTCGTGATCGACCACGCCAGGCCGAAGGCCCCGAGGCCGAGCTTCCAGACGAGCGGCGACGCGTGGAGGACGTCGCTCGAGAGCGGCTCGGGCGCCGCGGCGAGCCGGGCGCGGCCCCTCACCCGGGCAGCCCGAGCGCCGCCGGCAGGGCGAGCAGCGTCGGCAGGGCGTCGTCCCGGCCGGGGAAGCGGCCGTCGCGGTCGATCAGGAACGCGGTGATCCCGAGCGCGCGGGCGCCCTCGACGTCGTCGTCGGGCGAGTCGCCGACCATCGCCGCGGCGTCCGGCTCGACGCCGAGCAGGTCGAGCACCGCGCGGAAGATCGACGGGCTCGGCTTGACCTTTCCGTGCGCGCCCGAGGAGATCCAGGCGTCCGCGTCGAGCGCGAAGTGCCGCACGAAGGCGTCGAGGTCGCGGCTCGTGTTCGAGACGAGCCCGATCCGCAGCTCGTGCCGGCGCAGCTCCTCGAGCACCGGCAGGACGTCCTCGTAGAGCTCGAAGTTGTCCGCGCGCTCCCAGCCGCGCGTGATCTCGAGCGCGATCTCGCGCACGTCGTCCCCGTCGGCGCCCATCCCGCGCAGGATGTCCTCGGTGAAGCGGACCCAGATCTCCTCGTCGTGGTCGAGCTCCGGGTGCCGCTCGAGGTCGAGGATCGCCGCGGCACGCGCCTCCGGGTAGCGGGCCGGGTCGAGGTCGAGGCCGTACCGCCCGGCCGCCTCTCGGTAGCCGGGCCCGCCGAGGAGCGGCCCGGGCTTCGCGAGGGTGAAGTCGACGTCGAAGAGGACCGCGCGGAGGTCCCTCACGCGTGATACGCGGCGGGCCTGCGATTCGCGAGCGAGGGCAGCGTGCGGCGGATCTCCCGGCGCCGCG
>Ga0210143_1000276_pt1 | contig 11413 bp, 8 predicted proteins | sample MayberryNW_TuleC_2_FD_185527 | JGI IMG/M metagenome (GOLD analysis project Ga0210143, IMG submission 185527) | Wetland microbial communities from San Francisco Bay, California, USA, that impact long-term carbon sequestration - MayberryNW_TuleC_D2... | ecosystem: Environmental > Aquatic > Marine >... | reverse complement strand
GATCGCGAAGAGGGGGTTGTTGATCTCGTGGGCGACGCCGGCGGCGAGCTCGCCGATCGCGGCCAGCTTCCCGCTCTGCACCATCTGCTGCTCGAAGCGCCGCCGCTCCGAGAGGTCGGTGATGAGGGTCACGGCCGCGGCCGGTTCCCCGCCGGCCTCGTCGACGAGGAGCGGCACGAGCTCGACCGGCACGAGCCGGCCGTCCGCCCGGCGGAAGAGCGCCTCGCACGGCGAGGGCTCCGGGTCGGCGAGATCGGGGACGTCGGCCCACCATGCGTGCGGGGGCGCCGAGCCGATCATCGCCTCGGGCTCGTAGCCGACGAGGTCGCTGAAGGCGCGGTTGACGGAGAGGATCTCCCCGGTGGCGGGATCCGCGACGCCGACGGCGATCGGCAGCGCCTCGAAGAGCAGCTCGAGGAAGCGCTCCGTGAGGAGCGAGCGGTTGTACTCCTCGGTCACGTCCCGGAAGGTCACAACGGTTCCGACCGGTCCGCTCTGGGAGCTCGCGTACACGGGCGCGGCCGAGCCCTGGAAGACGCGCTCCGAGCCGTCGGCCCGTGTCCGCTTGTGCAGGAACGGGACGGTCTCGCCGGTGGCGATCGACCGGGCCCGCGGCCGGCGGTTCGGGGCGATCGGGGTCCCGTCGAGCTCGCGGAGCTCGGTGTCGAGGTCGGAGACCGTCTCGTCCTCGCCGAGCCCGAGCAGGTCTCGCGCCGCCCCGTTCAGCTTCGTCCCGTCGCGCGTCTCGATCCACACGGCCTCGCCGACCGACTCGATCACGGCCTCGAGCCTCGCCCGTTCGCGATCGCGGGCCAGCTCCTGCTCGGCACGGGCGCCGATCTGGGTCAGGCGACCGAGCGTCGCGAGCAGCCGCTCGGCCTCGGCCAGCCGCTCCGGAGGCTGCTCCGAGAACCAGGCCACGTGGAGCGTGACCGCGGCCGCGGACCCGAAGTCGAGCGGAACGACGACGCGCGAGACGATCCGCGCGTACACCTCGGCGAACCGCGCGTTCTCGAAGGACGATCCGGGCGCCGGCGGCCCGCTCGTGGTCGTCTGCGGAAGCTCCCACGTGCGCCGGATCTGCTCGCCCGCGAAGGGCGCCCCCTCGCCGACCGCGGCCCGGACGGTTCCGACCTCGCCGCCGTCCTCCCACACGATTGCGATGCAGCCCTCGGCGTCGAGGAGCGTCTGGGCCGCCTCGGTCAACACGCCCAGCGCGAGGTCGACGGTCGGCGCCTCGACGACGGCCACTGCAGAATCAACGAGGCGCGCCCCGTCAATGGAGCCGGTGTCGCCTGGAGACACGACGTTCTCCGGCCGTGAGGCAACGGCGGGTCGTCCGGTCACGGGATAGAGTTACGGCGCGCCGATCGGGTTGGAGCATCCCCGGAGAAGCGCGACTTCTGTCACTCGAACGGGGGATGTCGATGCCGCGCGCGGCTGCCCGGAACGAGCCACAGGCCATCACCTGTTTGGTGGCCGACGACCACCCTGCGATGGTCGAGGCGATCTGCGACACGCTCGCCGACGACGGGATCGACGTCGTGGGCCGGGCGGTGGACGGGGAGGAGGCGCTCGCGAAGATCCAGACCCGCAAGCCGAGGGTCGCGGTCGTCGACCTGCGGATGCCAAGGGTGGGCGGCATCGAGACGGCCCGGCACGTCGCGCGCACGACCCCCGAGACCGCGGTGATCCTCTACACCGCATACGGGGACCGGGCGCTCCTCACCGAGGCGATCGACGCCGGCGCCCGCGGCTTCGTGCTCAAGGAGGCGCCGCTCGCCGACCTCGTCCGCGCCGTGCAGGTCGTTGCGGAGGGCGGCACCTACGTCGATCCCGTGCTCGCCGGCGCCCTTGCGACCGCGGACGCGACGGCGAAGCTCCCCGACCTGACCCAGCGCGAGCGGGACGTCCTCCGCCTCCTCGCCGACGGCAGGTCGAACGAGGAGATCGGCAAGGAGCTCTTCATCTCGCCCGAGACCGTCCGGACCCACGTCCGCAAGGCGATGGAGAAGCTCGACGCCGACACGCGCACCCAGGCCGTCGCGACCGCGCTGCGCCAGAGCCTCATCGCGTAGCGCTCCCGCCGGACCGGGCGCGTCCCGCAGGGCCGAGACCCGGGGTCAGACCCCCGCCAACTTTGTGCAGATGTATCCGCAGGTCTCCGCGCCGATGCAGGGAATCGCCCCTGCCCATTCCACAGGTCGCGGCCGTTCGGGCCGCGGCTTTGTACAGGGGTCTGACCCCGGGGGGCGGCGCCTCTCGACGCCGGACTCCGTTCCGAGCCGGGGAGCCGTCTACGATTGGCAGGGCTGCGGGACGTAGCTCAGCCTGGTCAGAGCGCCGCGTTTGGGACGCGGAGGCCGGGAGTTCGAATCTCCCCGTCCCGATCACATCCCTTCGGGAGCGACGCCGTGTCGCCGGGATGTCCTAAGGTGGCGTCATGCGCCTCGCCGCCGTTCTGGTCGCCGGCTCCCTCCTCCTGCTCGCCGCAGCGTGCGGCGGTGGGGACTCGGGCTCGTCCGACACGTCGTCGGCCGACGAGTGGGCCGGCGACGTCTGCTCCGCCGTGACGGACTGGACGGGCGCGATCTCCTCGGTGGGCACGACGCTCCAGGAGGGCGGCGTGACGGAGGAGTCGGTGAACGACGCGCTTGACCAGGCGCGGGAGGCGACAGACACGTTCGCGGAGGACCTCCGTGACGTCGGGAAGCCCGACACCGAGGCCGGCGACGAGGCGAAGCAGACGCTCGACGACCTCGCCGACGAGCTCGAGCAGGGGCGGGACGACATCGACAACGCCGTCGAGGGCGCGGACAACCTGCAGTCGCTGCTCGCGGCCGTTCCGACGGTCACGCAGACCTTCACGACGCTGAGCGGCGAGGTCGCGCAGGCGTTCTCGTCGCTACAACAGCTCGACGCGCAGGGCGAGCTCGAGGACGCGTTCTCGCAGGCCGACTCCTGCGACGAGCTCGAGAACTCCTAGCGAACCCCGACCGGCGGGTCAGGAGACGGCGCGCGCCTTCACGGACGGCGTCTCGGGCGCGTCGCGGTACGGGTGCTCGTCCGCCACGTCCTCTTCGTGGTAGACGCTCTCGGCATTCACCGCCCAGATGTCGTGGTCGGTGCCGAGGACGGCGTTCTCGACCGCGCGGATGGCGGTCAGCATCGAGTGGTCCGAGTTGTTGTAGCGGTGGAGTCCGTTGCGCCCGACCTGCTGGAGGTTGTCGACCTCGTCGAGCCAGCCGCGGATCGTCGCGACCCGGTCGGCATAGTCGGCGTCGTACATCGGGTACGCCTTCGGGACGCGGACCGCGTACCCGCGCTCGACCTTCGAGCGCGGCGCGAGGCCGAGGCGCTCGAGCTCGGTCGTCGCCAGCTCGACGAGCTCCGCGTCCGTCATCTCCCAGAGGTCGTCGCCGGCGAAGCAGAAGTACTCGAGCCCGACGCAGGCCTTCGACTCGTCCGGGACCATCCAGGGGCTCCACGCGCGGTAGTTCTGGATCCGGCCGACGCGAACTCCGGGATCGTGGATGTAGATCCAGTTGTCCGGGAAGAGGTCCTCGCCGTCGAGCACGAGCGCGACGGTCAGGAAGTCGCGGTAGCGGAGGCCGGCCGCCGCCTCGAGCACCTCGAGGGGCGCGCGGGGCTCGGCGATCGCGACGGTTGTCCGGAGCGGCAGCGACGAGATCACGTGGCCCGGCTCGATCCGCTCCCCGCCGGCGACCACCTCGCGGACGGCGCCGTCCTCGATCAGGAGGCGCTCGACCGGGATCCCGGTGCGCACGTCGCCGCCGAGGGCGCGGATCTCGTCCGTCATCGTCTCCCACATCTGGCCGGGGCCGTAGCGCGGGTAGTGGAACTGCTGGATGAGGCTCTTGACCTTGTTGCCCCTGTTCCCGAAGAAGGCGGCCTTTGCGGCCGAGACGAACGAGAGGCCCTTGATCCGCTGCGCGGCCCACTCGGCGCGCAGCTCGGAGGTGGGGACGCCCCAGACCTTCTCCGTGTAGTCGCGGAAGAAGAGCTCGAAGAGCCGCCGGCCGAAGCGGTTCGACACCCAGTCCTCGTACGTCTCCTCGTGACCCTTCGGCCGCACGGCCGCGGCGACGTAGGAGGCGGAGACGCGGGCCAGCTCGGTCGGGCCGAGCTTCTTGACCACGTCGGGGCCGCTCAGCGGGTAGTCGAGGAACTTGCCGTTCCAGTAGATCCGCGACATGCGCGGGCGCAGGAGGAACTCGTCGCCCATCACCTCGTGCCAGAGGCGCTCGACCTCCTTCGCCTTCGTGAAGAAGCGGTGGCCCCCGAGGTCGAAGCGGTAGCCGTCCCGGACGACGGTCTTCGCGAGGCCGCCGACCTGGTCCTCGGCCTCGAACACGAGCACCGGCAGGTCGCGCTTCGCGAGCAAGTACCCCGCAGTGAGCCCCGCCGGGCCGCCGCCGAGGACGACGGTGGGGCCCCCGTCCTCGGGCCGGGGTAGGGAGGCTGGTGTCTGGGGTAGCGACGACGTCATCGGCGAATCAGAGGGTGCGGCGGTCCCTTACCCGCCGCCGGTCTTCTCGTAGACCTCGACGGCGAGCGGGAGGCGGAAGGCCCGACCAGTGTACGGCGGCGTGTACTGCTGCGTCCGGGTGAAGCGAGGGTCGATCGAGATCCGGGTCCGCCACCTCGTGCTCCGCCGGCGGACCAGGCTCGTCCACGGTGCTCGCCACTGGTCGGTGTTGCCGAACACGGGATAGACGACGAGGATCCTGCCCCCGAGCGGGATCGAGTCGAGGACCGGATACAGCGTCTCCTCCGGCGTGACCGCGTCCAGGCGGTCGACGGCGTCGCGCCAGTCCATCACCCTCGTGTCGGGCGACGCGTCGAGCGGCGTGGCATACCGTGGCACGTCTCCGAAGTAGTACGCGAGCACCGGGACCTGCTCCGGTTGCGTCGAGAGGATGACGTCGCCCGGCTTGGCCGTCAGGCCGAAGAGCGCGGCGAGCTGCTTCGGATTCGACTTCGACACGGGTGCGGTGTACGGGATCCAGAAGACGGCCACGAATCCGAGCGCGACGAGGCCGAGCCGGCCGGCGCGTGGGAGCACCGCCGCGGCAACGAGCAGCGTCGGCCCGACGAGGACGCCCAGATAGCGGGTCGCCCACGCCGCCGTGAACTGCGAGAAGAGCCAGGCCGAGACGAGCGTCGTGACCGCCAGGGCGATCGTCGCGAGGACGGCCGTCCGCGGGCGCGTGTCCGGCCCGAGGACGTACTGCTTGAGGCCCACGAGCCCCGCCAGGATGATCGCGACGATCGCACCCTGGCCCGCGAGGACGACCATGAAGCCGCCCGAGAGCTGGACCGCGGAGGGCGTGTCCGACCACGGGGCGCCCGTGTGGAGCGCCTGGTCGACGAGCGTCGGGAGCCACGGTGCGTAGAGGACGGCGGCGGCGCCGTACGCGAGCGCCGCGTCGATCAGGAGCCCGCGGCGGTTCGGGCTGTCACGGGCCACGAGGGCGAGCGCGGCGAGCGTCCCGAGCCCGAAGAAGAGGCCCCAGTTGTGCGTGTAGAGGAGGAGGACGAGCGAGAGCGCGAACGCGGGCAGGTACGCGCGACGCCGGAAGACGAACGCGTGGAGGAAGCACGCGGTCGTGACGAGGCTGAGCAGGATCACGAGCGCGTACATCCGCGTTTCCTGCGCGTAGATCGTGAGGAACGGGTTGCAGGCGGCGAGGAGCGCCGCGATCCAGCCGGCCCAGCGGCCGAAGAGGCTCCAGCCGGCCCAGAGCGCCGCCGGGATGGTCGCGAGCGCGGCGGCGATCGAGAACGCGTGAGTCGCCTCCTCGCTCGTGCCGAAGGCGTCCATCCAGACGTGGAGGAGCATGTAGTAGAGCGGCGGCGAGCCGTCCTGTCGCAGGACGCCCGGGATCTCCGTCAGCGGGAACGAGCCGATCCCGACCGAGAGCCCCTCGTCGATCCAGAAGCCCGACCGGACCGCGCGCGTCCGCAGGTAGAGCGAGAGGACGATCAGGAGCGTCAGCCCGGCGACGATCGCGACGACCTGCGCGGCGCGCGCATCGGGCCGGGAGAGGGCCCGGCGTCGCTCGACAACCTGCGTGGCCACGCGGCCACGATAGTTGGAACCGCGCGCGCGGAGGCGGGTCAGCCGGGCGTCGCGCCGAGGCGGGCGCCCCGGATCTGCGACCACCCGCCGTAGCGGGTGGCGAGGAAGAGCAGCCCGACGAGCGTGATCGGGACGAAGAGGACGAAGCGCAGCAGGACGAGGTACGTGACCGCCGTGGATCCGGGCGCGCCGAGCCGGTGGACGGCGAAGAGGACCGCCGCGTCGAAGGTCCCCACGTAGCCGGGGGCGGCCGGGACGAGGGCGAAGAGGTTCGTCACGGCCATGACGTAGAGCGCCTCCGCCGGGCTCAGGTCGAGGTTCACCGCGCGCGCGACGCCGAGGTAGGCGGCGGCCTCGAGCGTCCAGACGGCGAGGGAGATCACGAGCAGCGCGGCACCGTGCGGGCTCGGGAGCGCGCGCGTCGGAGCGGCCAGCGGGCGCAGCGCGTCGCGCAGCCGCTCGAGCGCCCCCGTCCGGCGTGCCCAGAGGATCCCTGCGAGCGCGAGCACGGCGAGCAGCACGACCGCGGCGGCGCCGGCCGCGACCACGCGTCCCTGCGGCACGCCTGCGTCGCGCACGAGCACGAGCGCGGCGGCGGCGAAGACGAGCCCGAGGGCGAGCGCGTCGAGGAGCCGCTCGGCCACGACCGTCCCGAGCACCTCCCGCTTGCGCGTCCCGGCGACCGGGGCGAGGAGGAAGGCGCGCAGGAGGTCGCCGCTCCGCGCGGGGAGCACGTTGTTGCCCATGTAGCCCACCGTCGTCAGCGGGTACGTGTCGCGGCGCGTCGCGGCGATCGCCGCCCGCCGGACGATCAGGTGCCAGCGCTCCGCGCGCAGGAGCGTCGCAAGCGTGTAGAAGCCGAGCGCGCCGACCAGCGCCAGGAGGTCGTTCTGCGTCCGCGGCAGCTCGGGCGGCTCCTGGCCGAGCGCCCACCAAACGACGATCCCGAGGAACGCGAGCGAGAGGACGACGGGCACCGCCGCGGCCAGCCTGTGGCGCATCAGCCGTCCCGCCAGGGGAACCCGCGCGCGTAGCCGAGCTCGGATGCGCGGTCGCCGCGGATCGCGACGAAGCGGAGCGGCGTGGTCTCGGATCCCTCCCCGACCCGGTCGCGCGGGAGATCGAACACGAATCCCGAGCGCCCGAGGCCGGGGTAGCGCTGGCCCAGGTCGGCCCGACCGACGCGCGGCGTGCCGGATCCGACCAGCTCGTCGCCCGCGAACACGAGCACGCGGTCGGCGGTCAGGCGCGCCTCGACGTCGCCGGCCCAGCCGCCGAAGCGGACGGAGTCCCGCTCGACGAACCAGTCCTCGACGAGCCCGTCCACCGCGCCCGCGGCGAGCGGCACCCGGGTGCCGCTCGCGTCGACGACGAACGCGGTCCCGTCCTCCGAGACGAGCGCGTAGCGCCCGGCCGAGCTGCCGCCGAGCGGCGTCAGGACCGTTCGGCCCTCGGGCCGGTCGATCGCGAAGATCTCGACGTCGTTCGCCCCGGCGTCGAACGCGGACTCCGGCAGGTACGCCGAGAAGGTGACCGTCCCGCCCGTGCGGAAGCTCTGCGTCACGCCGGCGATCGTCCCGTTCACGACCACCGCCAGGTGGAGGCCGGGCGCAGCCCCGCCGCCGTCGAGGTGGCCCGTGACATGGGCGGGCGAGAGCGCCGAGGTCAGGTCGACGTCCGCGAGGAGCGGCTCGTTGTCGACGTCGGCCGTCAGGTCGCCGGCGGGCGCCTGCTCGAGGTCCGCGGCCGCCGATCCGACGAGGTCCGCGTCGGGGCCGAACGCGTAGAGCCCGCGCCGGTCGCCCCACCCGAAGATCGCCGCCTTCCGCGCGACCGTCTCGTCGCGGAGGCGCTCCACCTCGTCGACGGGCGCGGTCACGACGTCGCCGACCCGCTGGTGCACCGCAACCTCCGTCCGGTCCTCCGCCGGGCTGAAGAGCGAGACCCCGTCCGCACGGTAGGGGAGCGGCTGCCCGAGGGTCTCCGCGATCGTGGGGACGATGTCGGTCGTCCGGACGTGGCGGTCGACGATCGTTCCCTCGCGCTGCCCGGGGCGCTTGACGAAGAGCGGCACCGGGGCGATGTCCCCGACGTTCGTGGGCGTGATCCCGCGGCGGCGGTCGCCGGCCCGGAAGGAGACGCCGTGGTCTGCGGTCACGATCACGAGGGAACGGTCGTAGAGCCCGGTCTCCTCCAGCCGGTCGATCAGGCGGCCGAGCAGCCGGTCGACGAGGCCGACCTGCAGCAGGTGCCGCTGCCAGCCCTGCTCGACGAGCCACTCGTCCGTGCCCCAGCGGTCGTCGGCGATCCCGTCGATGCCGAGCGCGTCCGAGTACTGGCGGCCCGAGGGCAGGAACCGCCAGGGCGAGTGGGGGAGCATCTCGTGGACGAAGAAGAGGGTCGGATCCTTCGTGGGCTCGATCGAGTCGACGTACCGCTCCACCTGGGAGCGCTGGTCGGCCCAGAGCTCCTCGCCGACCGCCCGGTCGACATCGGCGTCGTTTCGCACCGTGAGGCGCTTGCCGCCGCTGTCGCCGTCCGCGTGCTCCTTGCCGAAGTCCTGCCACGTCTCGGTCACGGAGGGGAGCCGCCGGCTCACGCCGGCCGGGAGCACGACGTGGCCGTAGACGACCGCGAGATCCTGGTAGAGCGAGCTCATGCGCGCCGCGAACGACTGCCGGTCGCGCGGGCAGAGGTTGCTCGGGCAGAGCTGGGTGACCGGCTCGAGGACGTGCATCCGGTACGAGCCGCCGAGGAAGGTGAAGACGTTGTCCGGGTGGTCGGCGAGGAGCGGGAGCCGGCCGGGCTCGGGGTCGCGGCCGGTCATGATCGCGGGTACCGCCTCGGTCGTGTGCTCGTGGACGGTCGCCGCGTTCCGGAACCAGGTCGACCGCCCGGCCAGCCGCGCGAAGCTCGGGTAGCGCACCCGGTCGATCCGGCCGTCGGGCGCCATGAGCGAGCTGACCGGCAGCTCGTCCAGGACGACGAGGACGACGGGCGTCCTGGCGGCGATCGGCGCGAGGCTTCCGGCCTCGGCCTTGTTCTCGAGCTGGAGCTTGTCGAGCGGTGAGTTGACGAGGAAGAGGGCGGCGAAGACGAGCGGCGCGGGCGCGAGGACGGTCAGGAACGTGCGGATGCCGCGGCGCGTGGCGTAGAGCGCCGCGAGCCCGGCGCCCGCGGCCGCCGCGACGGCGAAGGCAAGCCAGGTCGCGACGTCCCCGAGCCGGATCAGCGCCTGGAGCGCGACGAGCGCGGTGAGCGCGCCCACGAATACGAGGTGGAGCGCCTCCTGCGCGCGTGGGTGCACGAGCCCCGCGATCACCTCGGCCGCGATCAGGACCAGCGGCGGGCCGAGCAGGATGCCGAGCGTGAACGCGACCAGGTCGAGCGAGGTCGAGCCGCGGACGACGAAGAACTCGGGCGTGTCCCCGAGCAGGTCGTAGAGTGGCTGCGCGACCGCGAAGGCGGAGAGGACGAACAGGTGGATGCCGCCGGTCGCGTGGCGGCGGAGGTTGGCGAGCCTCGCGCGCACGTGCTGGAGGTTGTATCCGCTCGGCGCGGCCCGCGCCCGGGGACCCGTGCCGCGGAGCTAGCGAAGGGTCGCGCGAAGGGCGGCGACGGCCAGGCGGCCGGCGTTGCCGATCTTCGCCGGCCGGAGCCGGCCTGGGCGGTCGCAGGCCTCGTGCCAGCAGGCGTCCCACCGGTACGTGAGGAGCGTGGCCGGGATGCCGGCGCGCGTCAGCTCCGCGTGGTCGGACACGCCGGTGTCGCGCAGGTAGGACGGCCGCAGCCCCAGCGTGCGCCCCTGGTTCAGGGCCCGCCGGGCCGAGCGGTTCGGCGACGACTCGATCCCGCGCGCGTTGAGGGTCGGGCCGACGCCGACCATGTCGAGCGAGATCGCGAAGCGGATCCGCGGCCGGACGACGTACGGGATGCTCTTGAGCAGGCGGACCGTCCCCAGGTGGAGGCTCGACCCGGTCATCTGCCGCTCCTCGGCGCCCACGGCGGCGAAGAGGATCCCCTCGGTGTCCCGCAGGACGTGGGCGACCTCGAGCATCGCCGCGACGCCGGAGCCGTTGTCGTTCGCCGCCGGCCCCGCGCGCACGCCGTCCATGTGCGCGACGACGATCGTGCGCAGGCGCCCGGGCGTCCGTGCGACCACGTTCCGCGACTGGTTGCCGTTCGGAAGGCGGAACGTCTGGATCACGACCGGGAGGCCGAATGACTCGAAGCGGGTGCGGATCATGCGCGCGGCGCGGAGCTCGTTCGCGGTCCCCGCGACCCGCGGGCCGAGCGCCGCGAGCCGGGTCGCGAACGCCTTGCCCCGCTTCCCGTCCACGACCCGCGCCTGCGCCACGGGGGCGGCGAGCAGGACGGCCACGGCCACGACGACGGCTGCGCGCACCCCTCGCACGCGCGCCAGGGTAGCGGCTAGGCCTCCTCGGCGAAGAACCGGAAGACGAAGAACGCGAACGCCGCGAAGAAGACGATCGCCTCGGACCCGGACATGATCACGCCGGCGATCTGCTGGTCGGTGAGCGGCGAGAGGCCCCAGAGGCGCGGCGCCTCCTCGTAGAACGCGTAGATCGGATCGGGGAGGAGCGTCAGGAGCAGCGAGATCGGGCTCGCGATCATGAACGCCGCGAACATGTAGGTGGCACGTCGCCCGGAGTGGAGCTCGTGCGGGGCGTCCTGCACCACGGGCCACCAGAGGAGCAGCCCGGCCGCGAGGTACGAGAGGTGCTCGAGGTCCAGGAGCGCTCCGTTGCGGAGTGCCGCGTCATAGGCGGCCGGCACGTGCCAGGCGGCGTACGTCGCGACCCAGAGCGGCAGCGCGACGAGCGGGTGCGTGAGCGCGCGCCAGACGCCGTTTCCCCCCGCGCGGGCGGCGAGCGCGGGCGGGATCCCGATCACGAGCAGGAGCGGCGCCCACTCGGCCAAGACGACGTTCTGAAGCAGGTGCGCCGAGAGGAGGTAGTGGAGCGCGACGGTCGAGACCGGCGTGAGGAGCACGATCGCCGTGAGCGCGACTCCCGCCGTGTAGGCGGCGATCCGCGCCCGCGACGCGTCGTAGGCCCGGGCCAGCGGGACGTAGGCGAGCGCGAGCCCGACGACCAGCGCGATCTCCCCCGGCGCCGGATCGAAGCTCCAGGGCGAGGGCGCCATGCGGCGCACCGTACCGCTACGATCGCCGCACGCGGGTGTAGCTCAGTTGGTAGAGCATCAGCCTTCCAAGCTGAGGGTCGCGGGTTCGAGTCCCGTCGCCCGCTTCTCGAGGTCCCACGGTGCGCTCTCCTCATTCCGCTTCCG
>Ga0210143_1000274_pt1 | contig 11435 bp, 7 predicted proteins | sample MayberryNW_TuleC_2_FD_185527 | JGI IMG/M metagenome (GOLD analysis project Ga0210143, IMG submission 185527) | Wetland microbial communities from San Francisco Bay, California, USA, that impact long-term carbon sequestration - MayberryNW_TuleC_D2... | ecosystem: Environmental > Aquatic > Marine >... | reverse complement strand
CACCAGGTTCGCCTGGTCGGGGACCGCATCGAGGCTCGCATCGGCGGTCTCGAGTCGACGGCCGACGCCAGGTTCGCCGGGCTCCGGTCGACCATCGACGCCCGTTTTGACGCGGTGGACCAGCGCTTCGCTGCCATGGACCAGCGCTTCGACCACCTCGACCGCGACGTGGAGGCGATCGCCCGGATCGTCTTCCCTCAGGAGTGACTCAGGGCTCGCTCCACCGCGCGAGCCACGAGGCGCCGATCGAACCGAAGGGCTCGCTGCCCGCCCAGATCGCTGTCGCGACCTCGTCGGCGGTCCGCCGCGCCAGGTCCACCACCGTCTCGGGGTAGCCGAGCTCCACCCGGTGCTCCTCGAACTCGTCCTCGTCGTCGAGCACGAGTGAGCCGTCGCGCATCAGGATCACGTCGAGGTCCAGGTCGACCATCGAGACGCCGGACCGCGACCACTCCGGCACGGTGGTCATGTCGACGTACGTGTCGACCTGCTGGTGCGCCGGGCCGTAGAAGGAGGCGGCCCAGGGCCGGTCGTGCGGGAAGAGCGTCACCCAGCCGATCTGCGACTCGAAGCCGGCGCCCGGCCGCCACAGCCGGGTCCCCACCTCGCCGGCGCCCCAGACCCCGTGCTCGTCCACGCCGAGCCACCGCAAGGGGAACTCCCAGTGCCGACCGCCGCCCCACTTGGTGAAGCGCACGTCGATGGGCTCGCCCTCCGTCGGCACGCGGCCAACCCTATGCAGCGCGGCCGGCACTACCCTCGGCGCGTGACCGACCCGACGGACCGCACCAGCGCAGACGGCACCGAGCGCGACCGGCACTTCGGCGAGGAGGGCGCCAGGCTCACGTACGGCTCCTACCTGCGGGTGGCCGAGCTGCTCGACCAGCAGCACCTCGAGTCCGACCCGCCGGCGCACGACGAGCTGCTGTTCATCACCGTCCACCAGGTCTACGAGCTGTGGTTCAAGCAGCTCCTGCACGAGCTGACCGCTGCCCGCGAGGAGATGTTCTCCGGCGACCTGTGGCGGGCCCGCCACCTGCTGGCCCGGGTGGTGGCCATCGAGGACGTCCTGATCCGCCAGGTGGCCGTCCTCGAGACCATGACGCCGCAGGACTTCCTGGTCTTCCGCGACCGGCTGGCACCGGCGAGCGGGTTCCAGAGCGTGCAGTTCCGCGAGCTGGAGTTCCTCGCCGGCGCCAAGGACCCGGGCTACCTGGACCGGTTCCGCGGGCTCACCGCCGAGGAGCGGGAGCGGCTGCAGCGCCGGCTCGACGAGCCGTCGCTGTGGGAGGCGTTCCTGCACGTCGTACGTCGCGCCGGCCTGCCCGCGGGCACCGACGAGGAGATCACCGCCTCGCTGCTGACCGTGGCCGGCGACCGGGGCACCTACGGCGAGGTGTGGGAGCTCGCCGAGCGGCTGCTCGACCACGACGCCAACGCCGCCCTGTGGCGGTCCCGGCACGTCCTCATGGTCGAGCGGCAGATCGGGACCAAGTCCGGCACCGGCGGGTCCAGCGGCTCGCCCTATCTGCGCAGCCGCCTCGGGCTGCACTACTTCCCCCTGCTCTGGGACCTGCGTTCCCACCTGTGACCACGTGGCCTATGGCGCCGTCGTGACCACCCGGCGCTAGGGTCGGGGGACCGGATAGGCAGCACAAGGGCGGGCGACGACGACGATGTCGGCGGTAATGCAGGACAGGCAGGCCGAGCGGGCGCAGGCCCTCGAGCACGCCAAGGAGGCGCTGCTCGGCCGGGCGCTCGACCTCGCCGCGGAGCGGCCGGAGGTGACCGTTCCGGCCGACGACCTGGCGGCCTACGTGCACCGCTACTACCGGCACATCGCGCCGGAGGACCTGGTCGGCCGCCGGGTCGAGGACATCCTTGCCGCCCCTCTCGCCCACCGCGAGCTGGCGGCCAGCCGGCCGCAGGGCACCGCGTCGGTGCGGGTCCGCACGCCCGAGGGCGAGGGCCACTCGGTCGTCGAGGTCGTCAGCGACGACATGCCCTTCCTCGTCGACTCGGTCACCGCCGAGCTCAGCCGTCACGGCAAGGCGATCCACCTCGTGGTCCATCCGCTGCTCGTCGTGCGCCGAGACGTCGCCGGTGGGCTGCTCGCCGTCTGCGACGCCTCGTCGCTCCAGGAGGCCGGGCCGGACTGCGCGGACGGCATCGTCGAGTCGTGGATGCACGTCGAGTTCGACCGGGAGACCGACCGGGAGCAGCTGGACCTGCTCGTCGCCGACCTGGAACGGGTCCTTCGCGACGTGCGCGAGGCGGTCGAGGACTGGCCGAAGATGCAGCGCATCGCGCTGCAGGTCGCCGACGACATCACCGGCCTGCCGCCGACGGTCATCTCCGCGCAGGAGATGGCGGAGGCGGGCGAGCTGCTGCGGTGGCTGGCCGACGAGCACTTCACCTTCCTCGGCTACCGCGAGAACGCTCTGACGACGACGGAGGACGGCGCTGACCGGCTGGTCGCCGTGCCGGGCACCGGGCTCGGCATCCTGCGGGCCGACCAGCCGCAGGTGGGTGGCGCCGGGCGGCTCCCGCCCGAGGTCAGTGCCCACGCGCGCGAGCGGCAGCTGCTCATCGTCACCAAGGCCAACAGCCGGTCCACCGTGCACCGCCCCGCCTATCTGGACTACATCGGCGTCAAGACCTTCGACGACGAGGGCAGGGTGTGCGGCGAACGTCGCTTCCTCGGGCTCTTCACGTCAGCGGCGTACAACGAGAGCATCCAGCGGATCCCGGTGCTGCGGCGCAAGGCGGCCGAGGTCATGGCCCGCAGCGGCTTCTCGGCGAACAGCCACTCGGGCAAGGACCTGCTCCAGATCCTCGAGACCTACCCGCGCGACGAGCTGTTCCAGATCTCGGTCGACGACCTCGAGCCGATCATCACCAGCGTCCTGCACCTGCAGGAGCGGCGCCAGCTGCGGCTCTTCCTGCGCCGGGACGACTACGGGCGCTTCATGTCGTGCATGGTCTACCTGCCGCGGGACCGCTACACGACGCAGGTGCGCCAGGCCATGGAGCAGATCCTGCTCGACGCCTTCCATGGCACGAGCATCGACTACACCACGCTGGTCTCCGAGTCGGTCCTCGCCCGGCTGCACTTCGTGGTCCGGACCGAGCCGGGCGCCATGGTGGCCGACGTCGACCCTGCCGACGTCGAGGCCCGACTGGTCGCGGCCACCCGGTCGTGGGACGACGACTTCTTCGATGCTCTGCAGGAGAGCTGCACCGAGGAGGAGGCGACCCGGCTCGTCGCGACCTACTCCGACGCGTTCCCCGAGGCCTACAAGGAGGACCTTCCCGCCGTCGCCGCCGTCGAGGACCTGCACCGTCTCGAAGCTCTCGACGACGACGGCGACATCGACCTGAACCTGTACGTGCCCGAAGGTGCCGACGAGGGGGAGCGACGCCTCAAGCTCTTCCACGTCGGCGACCCGGTCTCGCTGTCGGTCGTGCTGCCACGGCTGCAGGAGATGGGCGTCGAGGTGGTCGACGAGCGGCCCTACGAGATCGAGCGGCCGGGCCGGAACCGGGCCTGGGTCTACGACTTCGGGCTGCGCTACCAGCCCTCCGGCGAGCTGCCGGTCGACGACGCCCGGGTCTTGTTCCAGGACGCCTTCGCGGCGGTCTGGGCGGGCAACGCCGAGAGCGACGGCTTCAACGCGCTCGTCCTGCGGGCCGGGCTGACCTGGCGGCAGGCGATGGTCCTGCGGGCCTACGCCAAGTACCTGCGACAGGCGGGCTCGACGTTCAGCCAGGACTACATCCAGGAGTGCCTGGTCTCCAACGTGCCCATCGCCCGGATGCTGGTCCGGCTCTTCGAGGCCCGCTTCCATCCCGGGCACCAGGACGCCTCCGAGGACCTCGTCGAGGGCCTGCTCGAGGAGATCCACGGCGCTCTCGACGCCGTGGCGAGCCTGGACCAGGACCGCATCCTGCGCTCGCTGCTCGGCCTGGTGCGGGCCACCCTGCGGACCAGCTACTTCCAGGTCGCCGCCGACGGCTCGCCCAAGCCGTACGTCGCCTTCAAGCTGGACCCGCAGAAGGTCCCCGACCTGCCGCAGCCCCGGCCGCGCTTCGAGATCTGGGTCTACAGCCCCCGGGTCGAGGGCGTGCACCTGCGCTTCGGCGCCGTCGCCCGCGGCGGGCTGCGCTGGTCCGACCGCCGCGAGGACTTCCGCACCGAGGTGCTCGGCCTGGTCAAGGCCCAGATGGTCAAGAACGCCGTCATCGTGCCGGTCGGTGCCAAGGGCGGGTTCGTGGTGAAGCGGCCGCCGGCCGACCCGACCGACCGCGAGGCCGTCCTCGCCGAGGGCATCGCGTGCTACCGCACCTTCATCAGCGGGCTGCTCGACGTGACCGACAACCTGGTGCCGCGCGACGGGCACCGTGAGGTCGTGCCGCCGCCGCAGGTGGTGCGGCACGACGGCGACGACGCCTACCTCGTGGTCGCGGCGGACAAGGGCACCGCGACGTTCTCCGACATCGCCAACCAGGTCGCCCTGGACTACGGATTCTGGCTCGGCGACGCGTTCGCGTCCGGCGGCTCGGTCGGCTACGACCACAAGGCGATGGGCATCACGGCACGTGGCGCCTGGGAGTCGGTCAAGCGCCACTTCCGCGAGCTCGGCATCGACACGCAGGCCCAGGACTTCACCGTCGTGGGCGTCGGCGACATGTCCGGCGACGTCTTCGGCAACGGCATGCTGCTCTCCGAGCACATCCGGTTGGTGGCGGCGTTCGACCACCGGCACGTGTTCCTGGACCCCGACCCCGATGCTTCGGCGTCGTTCGCGGAGCGGCGCCGGCTCTTCGACCTGCCGCGCTCCTCGTGGGCCGACTACGACCCGGCACTGATCTCGGCGGGTGGCGGCGTGTGGGCGCGCACCGTCAAGTCGGTGCCGATCAGCCCCCAGGTGCGCGAACGCCTCGGGCTCGGCGCAACCGTCACCAGGCTGTCCCCGCCCGAGCTGCTCAAGGCGGTCCTCGCGGCTCCGGTCGACCTGCTGTGGAACGGCGGCATCGGCACCTACGTGAAGGCGACCTCCGAGTCGCACGCCGACGTCGGCGACAAGGCCAACGACGCGATCCGGGTCAACGGCGCCCAGGTCCGGGCCAGGGTGGTCGGCGAGGGAGGCAACCTCGGCCTGACCCAGCTGGGCCGGATCGAGTACAGCCGCCACGGCGCCCAGGGGGCCGGTGGCCGCATCAACACCGATGCCATCGACAACAGCGCCGGCGTCGACACCTCCGACCACGAGGTCAACATCAAGATCCTGCTCGACGACGCCGTGCGCGACGGCGCGCTGGACCCGGCGGACCGCCCTGCCGTCCTGTCGGAGATGACGGACGACGTCGCGCGCCACGTGCTCAACAACAACTACGAGCAGAACGTGATGCTCGGCAACGCCCGGGTGCAGGCGCCGGCGATGCTCTCGGTGCACGAGCGCCTGATCCGGGCCATGGAGCAGCGAGGCGACCTCGACCGGGCCCTCGAGTTCCTGCCGCCCCGCGACGTCGTCAACGACCGGCTGGCCGCGGGACAGGGCCTGGCGTCCAGCGAGCTGGCCGTCCTCGCGGCGTACTCCAAGATCACCCTCACTGCCACCGTGCTCGAGTCCGACCTGCCCGACGACGCGTGGTTCGTCGGGGCGCTGCGCCGCTACTTCCCGCACCGGATCGTGCGCGACTTCGCCGACCGGCTCGACAGCCACCCGCTGCGCCGCGAGATCGTGTCCACCTGGGTGGTCAACGACCTGGTCAACCACGCCGGCATGACCTTCGTGTTCCGGGCACAGGAGGAGACCGGCGCCAGCCCGATCGAGATCGTCAAGGCCTACTCGGTGGTGCGCGAGGTCTTCGACCTGGACTCCTTCTGGGCCGCGGTGCGCGCGCTGGACAACCAGCTGCCGACCGACGTCCAGTCGATGCTCTACCTCGAGGCGCGGCGGCTGCTCGACCGCTGCACGCGCTGGGTGGTGCAGACCCGCCGGGCGACCATCGACGTGCGCGGAGAGGTCGAGCACTTCGGTCCCGACGTCGAGGCGCTGGTGGGCAAGGTGCCCGACCTGCTCATCGGGGCCGAGCACGAACGGCTGCTGCTGAGGTCCGACGAGTTCACCGGGCTCGGCGTCCCCGACGACCTGGCCCGGCGTGCGGCCGCCCTGCTGGACACGTTCTCGCTGCTCGACGTGGTCGAGATCGCGACGGCCGAGAAGGTGCCGGCCGAGGAGGTCGCGGCGGTCTACTTCGCGATCTCCGAGGGCATCGAGGTCGACCGCATGCTCACCCGCATCACCCTGCTGCCGCGCGACGACCGCTGGACGGCCCTCGCCCGGTCGGCGCTGCGCTACGACCTCTACGCCGCGCTCGCCGGGCTCACCTCCAACGTCCTCACCTCGACCTCGTCGGCCGACGAGCCGGCCGTGCGGATCGCCGCCTGGGAGCGGGCCAACAGCGAGGGTGTCGCCCGCGCGCAGGCCACCCTCGGCGAGATCATCGCGACCGACCACTTCGACCTGGCGTCGCTCTCGGTCGCCCTGCGGACCATCCGCACGCTGCTCAGGGGCTGAGCACTCCGGCGACCGCCGCGACCGCGCGCGCCGCCTCGTCGTCGGTCAGGTCGGCGCGCGCCGTCAGGCGCAGCCGCGAGACGCCGTCAGGCACCGACGGGGGCCGGAAGCAGCCGACCCGCACGCCGTCCGCGAGCAGGCGCGACGCCGCGTCCGCCGCCGGGCCGGGGTCGCCCACCAGCACCGAGACCACCGCGGCGTCCGGCGCGGTCGCCTGCAGGCCGGCGGCGAGCAGGTCGGCCGACAGCCCGGCCGCCCGGGCCCGCACCGCCTTGGCGAGCGACGGCTCGGCGCGGAGCACCACGAGGGCCGCGGCCGCCCCGGCGACGGCGGCCGGCGCGAGGCCGGTGTCGAAGATGAACGGCCGAGCCGTGTTGACCAGGTGCTCGACGACGACCGCCGGCCCGAGCACAGCGCCGCCCTGCGCGCCGAGCGACTTGCTCAGCGTCACGGTGAGGACCACGTCGGGCTGCCCGGCCAGTCCGGCGGCGTGCGCGGCGCCGCGGCCCTCGTCGCCGACGACGCCCAGTGCGTGCGCCTCGTCCACGACCAGCAGCGCACCGTGCCTTCGGGCGACGGCGTGCAGCCCGGCGAGCGGCGCGAGGTCGCCGTCCACGCTGAATACCGCGTCGGTGACGACGACGGCCGACCCGGTCGTACGTCGCGCGAGCACCCGCGCGACAGCTGCCACGTCCCGGTGCGGCACGACCTCGACCGCCGCCCTCGACAGGCGGCAGGCGTCGACCACGGACGCGTGGTTGAGCGCGTCCGACACCACCAGCGAGCCGGGCCCGGCCAGCGCGGTGAGCGCCCCCAGGTTGGCCAGGTAGCCGGAGGAGAAGACCAGACCCGCTTCGGCGCCGGCGAAGCCGGCCAGGCCGGCCTCCAGCCGGGTGTGCAGGGTCGTGCTCCCGGTGACCAGCCTGGAGCCGGTGGAGCCGGCGCCCCAGCGCCGGGCCGCCCCGGCCGCTGCGCCGGTCACCCGCGGGTCACGGGCCAGCCCGAGGTAGTCGTTGGAGGCGAGGTCCAGCACGTGGTCGTCGGCGGTGCGGGGGCGCAGGATGCGGCGCATGCCGCGCCGCTCCCGCTCGGCCGCGCCTTCACGCAGGCCGGCGAGCGGGTCGAGAGGGCCTGTCATGACGGGCTGCCGAGGAACGGGTGGCGGGCGGCGAGCGCCGTGGTCAGCGCGGCCTCGACCTCGCCGCCGATGGCTGGGCGGAGCAGCTCGCCGTCCTCGGCGTAGCGCACGCCGGTCGCCAGCTGGAGGCGCAGGGCGTGGGCGAGCCGCAACGCGTTGTCGGCAGCGGGCGAGAGGGGGCCGGGCGCGTCCAGCCACGCGGCGGCCAGGCGGTCGACCTGACGACGTACCTCCCCGGGGGCGACCAGGTCGCGCTGGAGCACGGCCATGACGGCGTAGGCGACCCGGTCGTCCTCGGCCTGCAGCCAGTGCGTCGACGACTCGGCGACCGTGCGGTCGACGAGCGCGGCGAGCAGCGCGGTGAGGTCGTCACCGCCGAGGCGCGGCGACCCGGCGAGCTCGCCGGCGGCGTCGGCGCCGTGGGCGACGGCGTGCAGCCAGCCGAGCTCCTCGTCGTGGCCGCGGGTGTCGGGCTCGGCGGCGTACCACTCGAGGAAGGCGGCGAGCCAGCCACGGACGGCCGCGTCGTCCGCGCGTCCTGTCGCGTTGTCGCGCCCGGCGACGAGGGCGAGCAGGAGGGCGCCGAACGTGCGCGCCTGGACCGCCTCGTCGCGCAGCAGCCCGACGGCACGGTCGCCGAGCTCGACGAGGTGGTCGTCGAGACCGCCGTCCTCGGCCCGGTGGGCGAGAGCCAGGTAGGCGCCCTCGTCGCGTACCGCGGGGTCGGGCGAGCGGAGGTCCTCCACCAGCCGCGTGAGCTCGGGGGTCAGCGTCACCCGACGACCTCCCGGATGCTCTCCTCGACGACTCCGCACAGCGTCTCCAGGTCGTCGTCGCCGATCGCCAGCGGGGGCATCAGCACCACGACGTCGCCGAGCGGCCGCACCCACACGCCCCGCCTGCGCGCGGCCTGGCAGACGGCGAAGCCGGTGCGCTCGCCGACCGCCTCCACCTCGATGCCGGTCATCGTGCCGGCCCGGCGCACCTCGCGGACGCCGTCGTGACCGGCGATGCCCCCGGTCAGCTCGCCGATCCGCTCGCCGACCCGCGCCGCGTGCTCCACCGTCCGACGCTCGGCCATCAGGTCGAGGTTGGCGACCGCCGCGGCGCAGCACAGCGGGTTGGCGGTGTAGGAGTGCCCGTGGAAGAAGGTGCGGGCCTGCGCCGGCGCCCCGAGGAACGCCTCGTAGACCTCCTCGCGGGCGAGGACGGCCGACAGGGGCAGGTAGCCGCCGGTGAGGCCCTTGCCGCAGGTGAGCAGGTCGGGTGAGACCCCGGCCTGCTCGACCGCCCACATCGTGCCGGTCCGGCCGATGCCGGTGGCCACCTCGTCGACGATCATCAGGGCGTCGTGGCGGTCGCAGAGCTCTCGCACGCCGCGCACGAACGCCGGGTCGTGGGTGAGCATGCCACCGGCCGCCTGCACCAGGGGCTCCACGATGACGGCGCAGACCTGGCCGTCGGCCTGCTCGAGGGCGGCGGCCATCTCGGCGAGCACCTCGGCCGCGCGGCCGGCGCGCGACTGCCCGTCGGCGAGCACACCGGGGGAGGAGACCATCCGGGTCTCGAGCAGGATCGGGCGGTAGGTCGCATGGAACAGCTCGACGCCGCCGACGCTCACCGCGCCGATCGTGTCGCCGTGGTAGCCCTCGGCCACGTGCAGGTAGAGCGAGGGGGGTCCAGCCGGCCGGCCGCCTGCCCGCTGGGCGCCGGCCTGGAACGCCATCTTGAGCGCCGCCTCGACCGCCGACGAGCCGTCGCCCGCGTAGAACACCCGGGTCAGCCCCTCGGGTGCCGTGGCCAGCAACCGCTCCGCCAGATCGATGCCGGGCTCGTGGGTGAGGCCGAGGAAGGTCGCGTGGTCGAGGCGCTCGAGCTGGGCCCGCACCGCCGCGTCGATCTCCGGCACCCGGTGGCCGTGCACGGTCACCCACAGCGAGGAGACGCCGTCGAGGTACCGGTTGCCGTCGGTGTCCCAGAGGTGCATGCCCTCGGCGCGGTCGACCACGATCGGCCGGTCGGCGGGCCAGACCGCGTGCTGGGTGAAGGGGTGCCAGAGGGTGTGGAGGTCCCGGTGGACCAGCCGGGCGGTGCGTCGCGTCACCACGGCACTGTAGGGCTGGTGCCGTCGTGACCCACCTCACGGCTGGGGCGCGGCAGGTTCCTGCGGCTGTCCGGTTTCGGGTCCAGCCGAACGGGGACCGGTCTGCCATTGGGCACAGCGTCGTGCTCCGCGCCTCCGCCCCGCGATGCAACAGCCGTCGCGCCGGCACCCCCTGTCGTCTCGTCCTTCAGGCGTCTGCGCCAACCTGGAGTAGCACCCGTGCCCCTCGTCTCGTCGCTGGTCCTCCTGACCTCGCTGTTCTTCGGTGTGGTGGGCGGGCTCACCCTGACCTGGATGCTCTACGCCTGGCGGACGCCCGAGGCGCTGGAGGCCACCCGATTCGCGCGCACGGGCGGGCGACGGGCGGCCACCCGCCGGCGCCGCTTCTCGTTGATCGTGCCGGCCCGCCACGAGGACGCAGTCCTTGCGCACACCATCGACGGGCTCGCAGCGCTCGAGCACGACGACTTCGAGGTCATCTGTGTCGTCGGTGACGACGATCCCGCCACCGCCGAGGTCGCCCGAGCAGCCGTCGGCCGCCACCCCGGTGTCGTGCGCGTCCTGGTGGACGACTCGGTCCCCAAGAACAAGCCCAAGGCCCTCAATCGGGCGCTCCCGGAGTGCACCGGCGAGGTGGTTGGCGTGTTCGACGCGGAGGACGAGGTGAGCCCCGGACTGCTCCTCGCGATCGAGGCTGCCCTCGACCAGGACCGGGCCGACGTCGTGCAGGGCGGCGTGCAGCTGATGAACCTCCACAGCAGCTGGTGGGCCTTGCGCAACTGCCTGGAGTACTTCTTCTGGTTTCGTAGCCGCCTGCACTTCCACGCGGATCGCCGGTTCATCCCGCTCGGCGGCAACACGGTCTTCGTCCGGACCGCCCTCCTGCGCGCGGTGGACGGCTGGGACGCCGAGTGCCTCGCCGAGGACTGCGAGCTCGGGGTCCGGCTCAGCAGCCTCGGTGCGCAGGTCTCCGTCGCCTACGAGCCGTCCCTCGTGACCCGAGAGGAGACGCCGGGGTCCCTGCGCTCGCTGCTCAAGCAGCGCACCCGCTGGAACCAGGGTTTCCTGCAGGTGCTGCGCAAGGGAGAGTGGCGCGGCCTGCCCACCTCCGGTCAGCGCTGGCTCGCGCGGTACACCTTGGTCACGCCGTTCCTGCAGGCCCTCGCCGGGCTGCTGGTGCCGGTCTCGATCGCTCTCATCATCTTTGCGAAGACGCCGGCCGTCATCACCTTGGTGGGCTTCGTGCCGTTGCTCCTCGTCCTGGCCAGCGTCGCGGTCGAAGCGATCGCCCTCCACGAGTTCGGGCGCGACTTCGCCGTGAAGATCAGGCTCCGGGACTATGTCCGGCTGGTCCTCGGGACGCTGCCCTACCAGGTGCTTCTGGCCGGGGCCGCCGTCCGAGCCGCCTGGCGGGAGAGTCGCGACGAGCGCGGCTGGGAGAAGACCGAGCACAGTGGCCTGCACCGGCCCGCGACCATCGGGCCGGCGGAGCTCACCGGGGCCAGCCGATGACCCATACCCCGGCGCGGCCGGTCGCCGGCCAGCAGACGCTCGTCGACCCGCCGGGCGATCTGTCGGTGTACCCGCCGACCGGTTCGACGGTCGGCAC
>Ga0210143_1000270_pt1 | contig 11497 bp, 10 predicted proteins | sample MayberryNW_TuleC_2_FD_185527 | JGI IMG/M metagenome (GOLD analysis project Ga0210143, IMG submission 185527) | Wetland microbial communities from San Francisco Bay, California, USA, that impact long-term carbon sequestration - MayberryNW_TuleC_D2... | ecosystem: Environmental > Aquatic > Marine... | reverse complement strand
CGCCCAGCGGTGGCCGGGGCCGGACACCAGCACCCGGGACAGCCCTACGGCGAACGCCCCGGACAGGACGCCCGCCACGACGAAGTTGGCGACCTGCACCCAGCCGGCGTCGCCGAGGGTGAGCAAGCTGATCGGGTGGTGGGTGAGGTCGAAGCCGTCCCGGGTCGCCAGCTGCAGGGCGACGACGGTGACGAACAGCGGGCCGGCGACCATGCCGGCGGTCAGCAGGTGGCGGGTCCTCATCGGGGGCTCCTTCGCGAGGTACGGGCGCGGCGGGCGGGGGCTCGCCGTGCCAGTACGTCGCGCGAGCCGGCCGGGTCCCGACACAGGGGCCCGAGAAATTTCTCGGGTCGCCGTGTCGAAGGGGTGACCCCGACTGCGACGTAGTGCTGTCATGACCCCCGAAGGAAAGGCAGCACACGATGCGCTTCATGGTCTTCATCAAGTTCACCGAGGACGTCGGCGACCCGCCGCCCGAGCTGGTCGACGCGATGTCGAAGGCGATCGGCGGCGCGTTCGCCGACGGCTCGATGGTCCTCACCGGCGGGCTCTACCCGCTCTCCGAGAGCACCGAGATCCGGGTCGAGCAGGACGGCCTCACCGTCGTCGACGGCCCCTACGCGGAGGCGAAGGAGGTCGCCGGCGGCTTCGCCATCATCGACGTGCGCGACCCGGACGAGGCGCTGGAGAGCGCCCGCCAGGTGGCGCAGCTGCACCGGGACCACTGGCCGGCCTGGCGCGGTGCGATCGAGGTGCGTCGGATTGCCGGGCACGACGACCCCGGCTGACGGCCGCGCAACGCCGGCCGACGGCTTCGCGGCGTCGGCTGCCACAGCGGCGCCGGCCGATGCCACCGCAGCGGCGGCTGACCTCACCGCGGCGGCGGCTGCGGCCGCCGCCGCGTGGCGGCACGAGTCGGCTCACGTGCTGGCCACGCTGGTGCGGATCACCCGCGACGTCGACCTCGCCGACGACCTCGCGCAGGAGGCGATGCTGGCCGCGCTGCAGCAGTGGCCGGTCGAGGGCATCCCGGCCAACCCGGCCGCCTGGCTGGTGTCGGTCGCCAAGCGGCGCGCGGTCGACCAGTTCCGCCGGTCGGCGACCCACCGGCGGCTGGTGGAGCGCCTCGGCGAGACCCAGCCGGGCGTCGAGCACCCCGACCCGACCGACCAGGTCGACCGGGTCGAGGACGACGTACTGCGGCTGGTCTACCTCGCCTGCCACCCGGTGCTGCCCGCGGACGCCCGGGCCGCCCTGACCCTGCGGCTGGTGTGCGGGCTGACGACGACCGAGATCGCCCGGGCGTACCTCGTGAAGGACGCGACCATCGGCCAGCGGATCACCCGCGCCAAGCGGCTGCTGGTCGAGCAGGGCGTGCCCTTCGAACTGCCGGACCGCGCCGAGCGCGCGGAGCGCCTCACCGACGTGATGCGCGTGATCTACCTGATCTTCAACGAGGGCTACACCGCGACCAGCGGCGACGCCTGGATGCGCCCCGACCTGTGCCTGGAGGCGCTGCGGCTGGCCCGGATGCTGGCGGCGATGGAGCCGACGACGGCCGAGGTGCACGGCCTGGTGGCGCTGCTCGAGATCCAGGCGTCGCGGACCGCGGCGCGGGTGGGTCCCGACGGCGAGCCGGTGCTGCTCGAGGACCAGGACCGGGCGCGGTGGGACGGCCTGCTCATCGAGCGCGGGCAGGCCGCGCTGGGCAGGGCGGAGGCGCTGGGGCAGCTGGCCGGTCCGTACGTCGTGCAGGCGGCGATCGCGGCCACCCACGCCCGGGCCCGGCGGGCCGAGGACACCGACTGGACCCGGATCGCCCGGCTCTACAACCTGCTGGCCCGCACCGCGCCGAGCCCGATCGTGGAGGTCAACCGGGCGGTCGCCCACGGGCGGGCGTACGGCCCCGAGGCCGGCCTGGCCGTGCTCGTCCCGCTGGAGCGCGACCCGGTGCTGGCCGCCTCCCACCTGCTGCCCAGCGTGCGCGGCGACCTGCTGGCGCGCGCCGGCCGGCCGGTCGAGGCGGCGGCGGCCTTCCTGGACGCGGCGGCGCTCACCCGCAACGAGAGCGAGCGGCGGCTGCTGCGCCGGCGGGCCGCCGAGCTCGGCTGAGCGCTCTGGCGCCAAGCTCCGCTGAGCGCCGGCCGGGAGGTTCGTCGCCGGCCGGCGCAGCAGGCTTCTCAGGCCCCGAGCGGGATCCGCCGCAGCTGCTGGGTGGCCAGGCGGGTCCACCACGCTGGTCGCAGGCGCGGGACGGAGATCCGGCCGCCCGGGCGAGCCGACTGCGGCGCGCGCGAGCGGGTGGCCAGCACGTCGTCGGCGCGGGCGAACAGGATCGTGGCGGCGGCGTGGGCCGGGATGCGGGTCATGTCGGACTCCTCTGTCGGTGATGAGTCCAGGTTGGTCCTAAGGGGTGGACCCCGACATCGGAGGATTTCCCTATCTTCGGCGAACCTCTCAGGGCAGGCGGAGCACCGCCCACTGGTAGGTCCAGGACTGCCCGTCCGGGGTCCAGGTGTCCCACTCCTCCACGCGGGCGTGCCGCTCGAGGGCGGCCCGCCACCGCTGGTGGCTGCGCAGGCTGAAGAACCGCGGCGGCTGGAACTTGTCCCGGTCGCTGGGCCCCTCCCAGTCCGGCCCGCCCCAGACCCCGACGGCGAGAGGTGCGCCGGGCCGGAGCACCCGGACGGTCTCGGCCAGGGCGGCCTCGAGGTGGGTGTCCGGCACGTGCAGCAGGGTGCTCATCGTCCAGCCGGCGTCGAACGAGTCGTCGGCGAAGGGCAGGTCGAGCACCGAGGCGACGTACGCCTCGACGCCCGCCGCCCGGGCCCGCCGGGCGTGCTCCGGCGAGAGGTCGACCCCGCTCACGGCCAGCCCCGCGGCCAGGAACGCCTGGGCGTCCACGCCCGGCCCGGTGCCGATCTCGACCACGGTCTGCCGGCCCTCGGCGCCGAGCAGGTCCAGGAACGCCGCCCTGTGCTCCACCCGGCGCGGCTGGAGGTCACGGGCGGCCCGCTCCCCCGCCTCCTGGTCGTAGTACGCGGCCAGGTCGGCCTCGAGCGGGCTCATGGCCCGAGCCTACGAAGGCGTCATGCCGCGGTTGGCGGGGCTCCGGTGCACTAGATGAGCCGCAGGCCCGCCAGCCCGGCGGATCATGGGCTCTCAGGCGGCCGACAGCTGCAGCTTCGTGGGACGACTCTGGCAGACCTCCGGCGCACTGGCGTGAACACAGGCAGCGCCGTCAGCCGGTCGCCGCCGGACGGGCGGCTTCGAAGACGCGCGCCAGGTTCTCCTCGGAGAAGAAGTCGAGCGGGGACGTCGCCCCGGAGATCACGCTCACGAACCCGTCCATGGCCTCCTGGTTGCCCTGGAGGGCGCCGAGGAGCTGCTGCATCTCCGGCGGCGGTGGCTCGAGGGTGGCGAACTGCGAGGTGAGCTCGTACATCGGCATGACCGCCGCATCGCGTTCCCGGTGCCAGGCCGACATCGCTGTGTCGAACGACTGAGAACCGGTCAGCCAGGCGTCGACCGCTGCGGCACAGCGCTCGGCGTCGAGGAACGCGTCGGTGATGCCCTGCGCGGTGATCGGGTCCTTGTTGTAGCCGGCGTCGCCGATCAGCGCCCATCCCGGGCCGTAGGGACGTCGAAGGTAGCCGGGGACCGCTCCACCGAGGAACGGCGCCGCGCGCCGCGCAGTCTCCAGGCGAGCGGCGATGTCGGGCACCAGTCGCAGGGTGGCCAGGAAGTTCGCCTCCACGTCCGCCTTGTACGCCCTTGCCTGGGCGTAGGGCCAACCGGCGACGACCATGGTGAGACCGTCGTTGGTGGGGGCGCAGCCGAACCCGCGGCCGGGTCGGATGTAGTTCTCCAGACCGTCCACGGGCAGGTTGCTGAAGTACGTGTAGAACCCGTACTGCAGCTTGGGCTTGACGTCGTACGGCTGGCCGGCGACCGCCTTCGCGACGTGGCTGGTCCGGCCGTCGGCCCCGATCACGATGCGAGCTCGCTCGACGGTGCTGCCGTGCCGGATGCCGGCCACCACACCGTCCTCGACCACGAGGCTGTCCGCGTTGAAGCTCTCCCGCACGTCGACGCCCGCTTTCGCGGCCGCCTCGAGGAGGATCAGGTCCAGGACGGTCCGGCGGGGCGCGTACGCGGTGGTGATCCCACCAACCGGATGCGTGGTGCCGCGGATCGTGACAGGGCCGAAGTCGAAGGTGTAGGTCTCGATCGGCGGGCAGCCGGTGGCGACCACCTCGTCCAGCAGCCCCCATTCCTGCAGGGCGGCCACCCCTGGGGCATGGATGACGTGGGTGGACAACGTGTCGCTGGGGAACGCCGCGCGGTCGACCGCGAGGACGCGGTACCCGCGGCGGGCGAGCAGCATGGCCGCCGGCGCTCCGGCGGCCCGCATCCCGATGACGATGGCGTCGTACATGCCTCGGAGGATCCCGTGTCGTCGGACCGCCCGTATCGGGCAACTCCCCTATCTCGGGGCGGGTTCCTGGCGGACCGCGTACGCCGCCGCCTCGGCCCGGTTGCGCAGGCCGAGCTTGCTCAAGATGTTGCCGACGTGGTGCTCGACGGTCTTGCGGCTGATGAACAACCGGTCGGCGATCTCCGGGTTGGACAGGCCCGCGCCCAGCAGCCCGAGGATGTCCCGCTCACGTCGGGTGAGCACCGCGCCGGTCGGCCGGGACGGTGCGACACGTTCGCCGAGCCCACGCAGAACTGCCGCGGCGGCATCGGCATATCGAGCTGCCTCCAGCTTCTCGAAGTAGGCCAGGGCGGCTCGTGCCTCCGCGGCAGCGACCTCGGGCGAGTCCCGGCGGCAGGCATATGCCAGCTCCAGCCGGCACAGCGACGCCTCGACCGGGAGCCGTGCCCGGATGAAGCCGTCCAGTGCCTCGCGCAACCAGACCCCCGGATCGTCCTCGCCCGCACGGCCGCGGGCCATCGCCAGCGAAGCCTGGGCGTAGGGCGTCGGATGGGACTCGGCGCACGCGGCCATCGCGTCGATCGTGGCGTCGGTGTCCTCACCACACGCGATCTGTGCGTCGACGAGCAGCGCCAGCAACGGCAGGCAGGCGCTGCTGCCGGGATCCGTTCGCCGGACGGCCCGCTCGAGCAGCTCCTTCGCGAGCCGGCTCTCGCCTCGGGCCAGGTGCAGGCGGGCAAGCGGCCGGGCCGCCTCCGGGTCGCCGGCCAGCTCGCCGAGCAGGGTCGCGGCCTCGTCGTAACGTCCCTGGTTGACCCGCAGGTCCGCCAGCCGGACCAGGGCGCCGACGACGAGAGTGCGCTTGCCGAGTGCCCACAGCCGGACAGCCTCGGTGAGTGCGGCCTCGGCTTCCGGCCACCGACCGGCGGCCGTGAGGATTCCGCCGTAGTGCGTGCGGCAGTACGCGGACACCGCCGGCAGCCTGCGCCGCTCCGCGACCTCTTCGCCGACCCTTATCCACTGCTCGGCCCGACCGACGTCCTGGGCGTACTCGCACGCGGAGAACAGCTGGCAGAAGATCTCCTCGACGACCATGAAGTTGTCGACCTCGCCGCCCATCACGGCTGCGAGAGCCTCGTCGAGGAGCACCATGCCTTCCTCGGCGCGGTCGTCGTGGACCATGCTGGCGCCCAGGTAGGCCAGGGCCGCGAAGGTCAGGTTGGCGTCGCCGGTCTCGCGGCCGACCTCCAGGGCGTGCGCGAAGGCGGCTTCCTTGGAGCGCCGGGAGCTGTCGAACATGCCTTCCGTCAGCGCGACCCAGCCCCGCTCGTTGGCGTCGGGTGACTGGCTCATCAGACTCTTCGCCCTGGCGATCCAGCCACTCGCGATGGCCCAGTCGCCGGCGGTCGAACCGTGCAGGCCACCGAGGATCCTGGCCGTGCGTACCGCTCCTGCGCCGTCGCCGGCCGCACGGTAGGCGGAGTACGCCCGCTCCATCTCGTCGATCGCGCGTCGGTGCTCCAGCAGCACGAACGACGCGGCGGCCATGGTCTCGAGGACGGCACCGGTCGGCTCCAGCTGCTCCAGCAGCCCCCGCGCCGCTGCCGCGTCACCGGAGCCCAGCGCAGCCCGTGCCTCCGCGACGCGGTCCGCCATGCCGCGATCCTGGCACCGGGCACCGCGGCACATCGACCGGTTGCGGACATTGTCGGTCGCAGAGGAGGTTCGACGGCTGTGGCGGCTGCTCTGGGCGGCTCAGCCGGGGTCGGCGTGAACGTAGGTGAGCAGCTCGATCGGGATCCCGTCCGGGTCGCGGAGAACCAGGGCCGCCATCCCGAAGTCGGGCAGCGGGCGGACCGGGTCGTGCGGCACCCCCTGGCTCACCAGCCAGCCCTCCCACCGGTCGAGCTCGGCGAGGGAGGAGACGAGCAGCCCGACATGGTCGAGCCCGGTCCGCGTCTCGTCGAACGCCTCCCGCCGGTTGCGGGTGTGGTGGTGCACGGCCCACCACACCCGCCGGTCAGGCGTCGCCATCACCACGCCGTGGCCGCCGTCGTGCGGCACGTCGACGACAGTCTCGAAGCCCATCACCCGCTGGTACCAGGACGTGCTGGCGACGACGTCGGTGACCGTGATCGCGACATGCGCGGTGCTCTCGAGACTTGGTGCGGTGCTGGCCATCGCAGGTCCTCCCTGTTCGCCGGAAGTGTGGCACCCGGCGTGCTCACCCGATGCGGTGCGCGAGCACCGTGATGACCCCCGTGGCGAAGTTGACCGTGCCGCTGTGCACCACCGCTGTGGCGTTCAGCTCGGCGAGATCCGGCGCAGCCGTGGCGAAGGTCGCCAGCGCCTCGATGCGGTGGTCGACGTCGGGCCACTGGAACCCAGGGCTGGTGATCTCCTGCATCGTGGGCTGTGGCGCACCGTCCGGCGGCAGCAGGTAGCCCTGGACGCGTGCCTCGACGGTACTTCCCCCGACGGTGATGACCTCGTAGGCGTCGATGACCCCGACACCGTCGGACCGCAGCCGGAAGTAGTCCACGCCGGTCAGCCGGCCGCCATGCACCGGGCCGTCGGCCGTCAGGGTGCCGGCGAAGTGGCCGTTCATCCGCAGGCCGTCGGCCACCGGGCCGACCGGCACGATGTCGGTGAACATCGCGTCCAGGCGGTAGTAGGGCTGCCGGTGGCCCGGCGTCGGGGTGGTGGGGTCGGCGATGGTGCTGGTCATGTCGCCCTCCTCGGGCTGGTCGATGGTGCTGGTGGATGGATGGATGGGTGGGTGGCTTGGTGATGGATGTGCCGGTTCAGGGCGCGAACGACCCCAGGAGCCGCTCGAGCTCGTCCTGGGTCGGCCCGGAGACCGGGTCGGCCGACCGGGCCGCGGTGACCGCGGCGAGGCTGGCGTCGACGGCCCGCCGGGCCGGTGGCAGGTGGGTGCTGAGGAGCACGCTCGGTTCCTGCTGCCGCACGACCTCGACGGCGCCGGCGAGACGGTCCTGGTCGGCGACCGTGACCCACGGGCTGTCCACGGTGGCCCACGCGACCTGCGCCGCGAGCAGGTCGGCGGGGTCGAGGTCGTCGACCGTGGCGGCGGTCGCGGCGGCCTCGGGCAGGGGGGCGCCGAAGCAGTCGGAGCTGAACAGGGCACCGGTCCGGTCGTCGAGGGCGCCCAGCGTGCCGGGCGAGTCGTAGAGCGGGGGCCGCAACGCACGCAGGTTGCGGTCTCCGACGTTGAGGACGTCCCCGGGGTTGAGCACCCGGATCCGGTCCATCGGCAGAGGGCCGTCCGGTGAGTAGCGGCCGAAGCTGAGCCAGGTCCCGACGACCGTTGCGTGCGGCGCCAGGTCGAGCAGCTCACGCAGCGACCCGGTGTGATCGCGGTCCTCATGGGTGAGCCAGATCCACCGCAGGTCAGCAGGGTCGACGACCTCCCGCAGGGCCGTCCGGAACTCGGCACCGACGGCGGCGGTGCCCGTGTCGACCAGGACCGGCTCGGCCGCATGCACCACGAACGCGTTCATCGCGATGGTGCCGACGCCGGGGACCGGCCAGTACGTGGGGACGGCGTGGGTGTCGGGCGCCGCTCGGAACGGCTGTCCGACGTAGGGCTGGTCCATCGTGGGCTCCTCGGTCCGGTGCTGCCGGTTGACACGAGGAGAGTGCGCTCGGACCGCTGCGACCGTCAGGCGGGTCGAGCACCCACCTAACGCTTCAGCCGTACGTAGTTAAGCCGGCCGTTCCGGCCTGCTGACCAGCGCGGCGAGGTCTGCCCGGGAGGCGTTGCCGGTCTTGCGCAGCAAGCTGGCCACGTGCTTCTCCACCGTGCGCGGCGAGAGGTAGAGCTGCTCGGCGATCTCGGCATTGGTGAGCCGAGCCGCAAGCAGGCGGAGCACGTCGACCTCCCGGCTGGTCACCCCGCGGACCTGCAGGTCGTGGGGCACGTCGCTCTCCCCACGGCCACTGCGCGGGGCCGGCAGTCCCGAGCCCGTCAGGACCCGGCGGCACGCGCTCGCGAGCACGGGCTGGTCGTGCGACGAGAACCAGCGGACGCCGTCCTGAAGCCAGCGCGACGGCTGTCCCCAGCCGTCGGCCAGGGCCCGGTCGGCGACCAGCCAGCCGGTGAGGTGAACCATCCAGTCGATCGACTCGTACCCGCGCAGGAGGGCGATGCCGTCGTCCCACGCGGCCGTCGCCCGGACCGGCTCCCCACCGGCGCCGGCGGCCACGGCCTCGGCAAGCCGGACGTAGGCCCTGTTGACCCTGGTCCCGGCACCCGCGCCGGCCTCGGCCACGCTGCGGACGCCAGCGGCCTGACCGGGATCTGCCATGGTGCGCAGCACAGCCCACAGCCCCCAGTGGGGGAAGTGGTGCCCAGGCACCTGCGTCAGCAGGTCGACCGCGGCGTCGAGGAAGGACCTCGCGCCGTCGGCGTCCGCCCCGTGCAGGGCGCGCATGACCCGCACCCGACCCAGCGCGCCCGCCTCCACGGCAGGGTCGTCGGGCGCGGCCCTGGCGGCCTCGGCGAGCGCCGTCTCCATCATCACGTCGTCGCGCTCGTGGGCGAACGACCGGGCGATCGTCAGCCATGCCCACGGCAGCATCGGCGACCGGATGCGTGCGGCGAGCGCGACGGCTCGTTCGGCCACCGCCCGTCCCCCGAACGAGTCGCCGCGGGCCACGAGGGCTTCGGCGAGGTGGAAGTCCGCGCCCACCACAGTCGCAGGCACGCCGGTGGCCACCGCGGCGTTGCGGGCCTCCTCGAGCCGGTCGAGACGCATCGTCTCCAGCAGGTCGATGGTGCCGAGCTCGTGCAGCGCCCGCGCGACCCAGACCGAGCGGCCTTCGAGCTGGGCCGTGTCCAGCGCCGCTGCGAACCATCGCTCGGCGGCGGCCACGTCGCGGACTCGCTCGGCGCGTCCGAGCAGCTCCATCGCCTCACAGACCAGGTCGGCGGCGACCTCCGCTCCGCCTTCCCGTGCGGCCAGCACCTCCGCGGCCCCCGCGCGTGCGGCCTCGAGGTCACCGCGCTCCAGGGCCAGGTGGGCTGCCACCACCTGCAGATCGGGGGCCGTCACCTGCGGCGACTCGTCGCCGCTCGCCTGGGCGCCGGCGATCGTCAGGTGGCGGGCCGCCTCCTCCAGCCGGCCGGTGGCGAGCGCAGCACGGGCGAGGGTGAGGCGCAACCGCGTGCCCCGGCCGGAGCCGCCGCGGTCACCTGCCATCGCCCGCAGGGCCTGCTCGGCCACGCTGCTCGCCCGTCCGGCGTCCCCCGTCACGGCGAGCACCGTGGCCAGCTCCTCCATCGCCGCCAACCGCAGCTCGTCCGCCGCGTCATCGGCCGGAGCCGTGTCGATGGCCGTCTGCAGCCGCGCGACGGCCGTGGCCACTCCGCCTTGGGCGGCAGCCCGCCGTCCGGTGTCCACCAGCAACGTCCGCCACACCGTCCTCCGGCCGGCCAGCTCAGCGAGGGCCAGCACCGTTTCCGGGTCGCCGGCGGTGCTGCCCTCGGCCGCGCCTCCCAGGACGTCGAGGGCCGCACCGGCCAGGGCCCGACGGTCAGGGGCGAGCATGCCGGCGAGGACCTCGTCCCGGGTCAGCGCGTGCCGGAAGCTCAAGACGTCACCCTCATCGGAGGAGACCAGGCCCGAGTAGGCCGCTTCGCGCAGGCTGGCGAGGACGGCCTCGACGTCCAGCTGGACGATCGCGCCGACCGGTCGCCAGTCGAAGGTGTGGCCGAGCAAGGCCGCGACCTCCAGGATCCGACGGGTCTGCGGAGCGAGCGCCTCGACCCGGCGCCTGATCGAGGCGGCGACCGTCGTGGGTGCCACCGTCGTGAGCCGGTGGGCCACGAGGAGCCACTCGGTGCCTTCGCGGACCAGGGCACCGGAACGCACCAGGCCCGCGACCAGCTCCTCGGCGGCGTACGGGCTCCCGCCCGCCCGGCGGCGGACGAACCGCAGCACGTCGTCGGGGACGTCGTGGTCCAGGCACGACCGGACGAGGTCGTCGACGGCCGACACCGACAGTGGTCCCAGCTCGTGCACGCCGACGACCCTGCGCTCCACGAGCCGGTGGGCAGTCGGCGAGCTGACAGTGACATCCGGGCGGGCGGTGATGACCAGGAGAGCGCCGTGCGCGGCCGAGTTGTCGCACAGGTAGCCGAGCACGTCACCCGTGTCGGCGTCCGCCCAGTGCGCGTCGTCCACGCTGAGCACGGCAGGTGCAACCGTCGAGGTGACGGCGCGCAACCCGGCGATGACCGTCTCGGCCGCGGCCACCACGTCGTAGCCGACGGGAACAGGGGTCGACGGTGCGAGCCGCTGGACGGCGGCACCGACGGCAGCCGCCGGCCCGCCTCCGGCCGACAGGTCACGTGCAGCCGAGGCGAATGCCTCCGCCAGCGGCCGGTACGGCTGGGCGGTGCCGGACTGGACCGCCCGACCGGTGAGGACCACCCCGCCGGAGGCACGGACCTCCGCCGCGAACTGGGCGGCCAGCCGGGACTTGCCCATCCCGGCCTCGCCGAGGAGCAGGACGGCACCGCCGCGGCCCGCCGCGGCGGCACGACGGTCGTGCAGCCACCGCAGGTCCGCCTCACGACCGACGAACCTTCGGGCGAGGAGCTCCTCCGCGACACCGAGGGGCACGCCGCCACAGTGGCAGTCCGCCGTCAGAGGGTCAGCGGATCGGCTCCTTCGTCATGGGACCGCAATGGTCCGCAGAAGACACCGGTCCGTCAGGTGACCAGGATCAGGACCGAACGGACCGCCACCCCCGTCAGCAGCCCGGTGAGCAGGGCACCGGGAAAGCTCGAGGTACGGCGCCACACCGCGAAGCAGACCGCGGCGGCGGCCAGGGCCGGGACGGTCGTGGTCAGGCCGGCATCGCCACCGGGGGCGGCGAGAGCCGGCACGGTGACCGCGGCGAGGACGGCCGCGGGCACGTGGGCCAGCGCCCTCGACACCAGGGGCGACGGCTCGGCGGGGAGGATGACAAGGAAGGCGGCCCGGGCGGCGTAGGTGCCGACCCCCACGGCAAGGAGTACCAGCCACTCACGCA
>Ga0210143_1000269_pt1 | contig 11507 bp, 10 predicted proteins | sample MayberryNW_TuleC_2_FD_185527 | JGI IMG/M metagenome (GOLD analysis project Ga0210143, IMG submission 185527) | Wetland microbial communities from San Francisco Bay, California, USA, that impact long-term carbon sequestration - MayberryNW_TuleC_D2... | ecosystem: Environmental > Aquatic > Marine... | reverse complement strand
GGCCTCGGTGGTCGCGCGCTGGTAGGCCTGCTCCTCGGCCTCGGCCTCGGCGACCAGCACCGCCGTGTCGCCGGCGGGCGCCTCTCCCTCGGGCGTGGGGAGCTGCGGCAGCGGTGGGGGCACCGACGACGCGATCGCCTGCTCCGGCACGAGCGCCGGGGCCGGTGCGACGTCGGCGGCAGGTGCCAGGTCGAAGGCCGGCGGCGCGTCGTAGACGGCCTCCACCGGGGGTGCCGCCTCGAAGCTGCTCGCCGGCGGGGTGTCCAGCGTGTCGTACGCCGGGGCACCCACCTCGGTGAACGGGCTCGAGTCGAAGGCGCTCGCCGTCACCGGCTCGGTGAACGGCGCCGGGGCGCCGAACGGCTCGCCGAAGCCGGACTGCCCCGCCACCGGTCCGCCCAGCTGGTCGACGACCGGCTGTAGGGTCTCGACGGCCGGCTCGGCCACCTGGTCGGCGGCCTGGTCGGCGACGAACGAGTAGGTCCAGCCCTGGTCGGCCGGAGCGTCGCTCTCGGGTACGGGCACGGGCATGGGCGAGAAGCCCCCCGGCTCGTTCGGTACCGGCTGGTATCCGGACGTCTCCACGTGCTGACCCCTTCCGATCGGTCACCTGCGAGGCCGCAGGCACACCCGTACTCGGGGAGGAATCGGCGGGTCGGGCTCTCGCCTTGAGCGCGGGGGGCGACCTTGCCAACCCTTTAGACGGCGCGGGCCACGGCGCTCGTCGCCTCAGACGACGACGCGGAGGATCTCGTCGAGCGCGGTGACGCCGGCGAGCACCTTGGCCATGCCGTCGTCGCGCAGCGTCATCATGCCCTCGGCCCGGGCCACCTGCTCGATCATCGTGGCGGAGGCGCGCTCCACCGCGAGCCGCTCGATCTCCTCGCTGACCGGCATCACCTCGTGCAGTGCCAGGCGGCCCTTGTAGCCGGTCTTGGCGCACACCGAGCAGCCGACCGCCCGGAAGAGCTCGGGCAGCGGCTGGCCGTCCTGCCAGGGGAACCTCGCCTGCACCAGGGCGTCCGGTGTCGGCGTGTACGCCTCCTTGCACTTCGGGCAGAGGCGGCGCGCGAGCCGCTGGGCCAGGACGGCGTCCAGGGCGGACCCGACGAGGAACGGCTCGATGCCCATCTCGGTGAGCCGGGTGATGGCCGAGGGCGCGTCGTTGGTGTGCAGCGTCGAGAGGACGAGGTGGCCGGTGAGGGCGGCCTCGACGGCGATCTGGCCGGTCTCGTGGTCGCGGATCTCACCGATCAGCACGATGTCCGGGTCGGAGCGCAGGATCGAGCGCAGCGCCGAGGCGAAGGTCAGCCCGGCCTTGTTGTTGGTCTGCACCTGGTTGATGCCGGCAAGCCGGTACTCCACCGGGTCCTCGACGGTGATGACGTTGACCTCGGGCCGGCTGACGATGTTGAGCGTGGCGTACAGCGTCGTCGACTTGCCGGAGCCGGTCGGCCCGGTGACCAGGATCATCCCGTACGGCTTGGTGAAGCTGCGCGAGTAGCGCTCGAAGTTGGAGTCCGAGAAGCCGAGGTCGGACAGGTCGAGCCGCGCGGTCGAGTTGTCCAGGATGCGCATGACGACCTTCTCGCCCCACACCGTGGGCAGGGTCGCGACCCGCAGGTCCACCTTCTTGCCGTGGGCGTTGACCGACAGTCGGCCGTCCTGCGGGATCCGGCGCTCGGCGATGTTGATGTCGGCCATGATCTTCAGCCGGCTGATGACGCCGGACTGGATCGCCTTCGGAGACCGCATGACCTCGTGCAGCACGCCGTCGATGCGGAAGCGCACCCGCAGGTCGGTCTCGGTGGGCTCGAGGTGGATGTCCGACGCCCGGTCCTGGATCGCCTGGGTGATCAGCAGGTTGACGTACTTGACGATCGGCGCGTCCTCGACGATCTCCTTGACCTTGGAGAGGTCGTCCTCCTCGTCCTGCGCGTCCAGCACGCTGGTCAGGTCGTCGAGGTCGGAGTCGGCGCGGTAGAAGCGGTCGATCGCCGCGGCCACGTCGGCGCGGGTGGCCACCACCGGCTTGACGTCCATGCCGGTCAGCGACCTGATGTCGTCGATGGCGAAGACGTTGGCCGGGTCGGCCATGGCGACCAGCAGCCGCCCCTCCTCGAAGCCGATCGGCATCGCCGAGTGGCGGCGGCAGACCGCACCGGGCACCCGGCCTATCGCCGATCCGTCGACGGAGAACTCGGACAGGTCGACGAAGCGCAAGCCGATCTGGGTCGCCAGCGCGGCGACGAGCTGCGACTCGGTGAGGACGCCCTGCTCGATCAGGACCCGGCCCAGCGCACGGCCGACCCGCTCCTGCTCCGTGTAGGCGGCCTCGAGCTGGGTCGGGCTGACCAGCCCGCCCTCCAGCAGGATGTCGCCCAGCTGCTTCACGCGTCGTCCTCTCGGTCCCGGGCGGCCCGGCCTGCCTGGTCCGGCGCCGGTGTCCCCTTGCTCCATCGGGCGGCCGGCCGTCGTCCTGAAGCCGGCGGCCTCACCAGTGCGCCAGCAGCCGCGCGACCTCGCCCATCGCCTTGCCGATCGGGGTGTCCACCGGCACCCGGACGGTCTCCCCCGACGCCAGCACGATGGTCACTGCCACCGGCGGCTCCGGCCGGCGCCGACGGCCGGCCCGGCCACCGGTGAGCGCGTAGAGCGCGTTGCTCCCCGCACCCATGTCAGGCCCGGACGGCTTCGGCCTCGACCTCGTCGAGCACCGCGTAGAGCAGCGCCAGCAGCACGTTCTTGACCGAGTCCTTGTCGGTGGCGTCGCACGGCAGGATCGCGATGTCGGACGGGATCTCCAGGCGGGACCGGACGCTCTCGACCAGCAGGTGGTCGTCGCCGCCGGCCCGGTTCAGCCCGACGACGAACGGCACCCGGGCCATCGTGCGGAAGGCGTCGAGGATGCCGGCCGCCTCCTGGATCGACTCCTCGCGCGCGGCGTCGACGAGCAGCAGGTAGCCGATCATCCCTTCGCCGAGGATCTCCCACATGAAGTCGAAGCGGTCCTGCCCCGGCGTGCCGAAGAGGTAGAGCACCAGGTCGCGGTCGATGGTGATGCGGCCGAAGTCCATGGCCACCGTCGTCTCGGCCTTGCGCCTGCGGGTCGAGTCGGTGATGCCCCGCTCGGTCGAGAGCACCGTGATCTCGCTGATCGTGCGGATCAGCGTCGTCTTGCCTGCGGCGAACGGCCCGGTCACGACGACCTTGACGGCCTGCCCCCCGCGGCGTCGGGTACGCGGCGCGGCCATCAGAGCCCCCTCACACCGGCGATGAGCCGCAGCATCAGGCTGCGGTTGACGTTCGGGTCCCGCTCGATGACCGAGGCGGCCGGGTCCGGCGCGGTGGCCGTGGCGCCGACGACGTCACCGACGCCGCCGCCGACTCCGCCGTTCCCGTTACCCCCACCGGCGGTCACCAGCGGGCTGGCCGGCCGCGACACCGGCGCGCCGGCCTCGTCGAAGTCGGCCTGCCGCTTGGGCAGGAAGGGCTCCGGGCGCGGCGGGACGACGTCCTGCGGGACGTGCGCGCCGCCCAGCATCTGCGGCTGGACGCCGGACTCCCCGGACTCCATCGTCGGCTGCCCTGCGTCGACCGACGCGGACACCAGCTCGGGCTCGTCGGCGGGACCGTCGTCCGCGGGCTCTGGCGCCGGGACCGGCGCGTGGTGGTCGGCCTGCACCTCGTCGTGCGGGGCCGGCTCGGGGGCGGCGGTCCCGTGCGGGTCGTCACCCTCGTCGGTGACCGGCCGCTCGGGTGCCGGCTCGGGGTCCTCGGGACGTACGTCGTCAGCCGGAGCGGCCGGGACGACCACCGGGGTGAACGCCTCCAGCGGGGAGAGCAGCTGCTGGCGCCGCAGGACCACCGTGACGTGGTCCTCCGCCGAGCCGACCTGGTCCTCCTCGCGGACCTCGAGCAGGCCGCGCTGGACGAGGGAGGCGAGGGTCGACACCACGGCGTACTGCCCGCTGCCGGTCAGGTCGACCAGCTCGGACACCGTCCGGCGGCCGTCGACCAGGGCGAGCAGCGACCACTCCTCGCGGCTCACCGCAGGCTCCCCGGCGAGGACGACCGGCATGACCAGCACCGCCTGCGGCGTCGGGACGACCTGCGACACCGACTCCCAGGTCGCCCGCCGCGCCTCGGCGTCGGCGAGCACGGTCTCGACGGACATCTCGACGCCGACCTCGTCGGGGTTGGCCTCGTCGAGCACGAACGCGAAGTCGCCGTCGTGCCAGCGGAGCAGGTCGAAGATCGCGTCGGTCGCCTGCTCCTGCGCGGCCTGCCGCAGCAGGTCGGCGTCGACGGCGCCGGCGTCGAGCAGGGCGCGGACGACACCGATCCCCTCCCCTGCGGCGACGGCCTCGACGGCGGCGACGAGCGCCTCGTCCGAGACCGCCCCGCTGCCGACGATGCGCCGCGCCAGGGGCTGGCGCGAGCTGTCGGCCGAGGCACCGGTGACCTGTCCGGCGGCGAAGAAGACGACCCCGTCAGCCCGGTCGTGTGCCAGGTGCAGGCCGCCGCTCTTCTTCGTGAAGCTCAGCAGCTGGAAGATGTCCGGCAGGCTGAACGCGTCGAGCGAGCCCTCGAGCTTCATGGCAGGTCAGCTCCAGGCGGGGGCGTCGGAGTGACCGGGACGGGCGGGGGTCGTGGCGTCGAAGGGCAGGTCGTAGCCGGCCGGGCGTGCCACCACGTGCAGGGGCGCCGGCTCCTCGGTGGCGGTGTCGTCGGCGCGGTCCCCCGCGTAGTCCTCGGCGCTGTGGCCGATCGGGGCCAGCGCCTCGACCGAGGCCAGCGCCTCGACGGGGGCCAGCGCCTCGTCCACGGGGGGCTCCACCGTGTCGCCCGCCGCCTCGGAGACCGGCTCGGCGCCGTACTCGACCTCGACCTTGAGCGCCTCGCCGACGGCGGCCGCGGCGCGGCGCACCTCGAAGAGCATCAGGCCGGTCTTGGCACCCTTGGCGGCGACGGCGACCAGCACGGCCTCGTCGTCGGCGGAGATCAGGAAGACGGTGCCGTCCTCGCCCTCGACGTAGACCTGCGAGAGCAGCCCGCGGCCGAGGCCCTCGGCGGCCCGCTCGCCCAGCGAGAGCAGCGCGGCGCTCATCGCGGCGACCCGGTCCTCGTCCATCGCCTGCGGGAGCGCGGAGGCCATCGCGAGCCCGTCGAAGGAGACCACGGATGCGGCCTCGATCTCGGGCACCTGGCCGACCAGCTCGGTCAGGATCCGGTCCAGCCGTCCGGACCTGCTGGTGTCGCTGCCGCCGTGCGCTTCGCTCATCGCCCCACCCTCGCCGAGTGCCGTCCGACGGATCCCGTGGGCCCGCCGCTCTAGGCACCCATCGGCGGCTCGGCGCCCGCCCTTGAGCGGGTTCGCGCTCAGGCCGAGCGCAGCGCCCGCTCCGCCGCGGCGCGGAGCAGCGCGACCAGCTCGGCCACACTCGGCCGACCCGGAGCGCTCTCTCCGTCGGCCGCCTCCAGGTCGACGCCGGTCATCAGGCCGACCTGCAGCACGGCCTGCTGGACGAGCAGGTCCAGCCCGTCGACCACGGTGGCCCGGCGGGCGGTCCAGGCGGCCGCGAGCGGGGTCGGCCACGGGTCGTAGAGCACCTCGAACAGGGTGCCTACGGAGCCGGGCACCGCCGCCACGAGCGGGTCTGCGGCGCCGGCGGTCGTCGTGTCGACCACGAGCGGCGCGGCGAGGCCCTCGGCCGCCGCCGACCAGGGCCGGACGGCCAGCCGCATGCCGACCGCCTCCGCCGTGGCGGCCAGGGCTTCGGCGCGGGCCGGCGTGCGGACGTACGCCGTGACCTCGCCGGTCACCGCGGCCAGGGCGGCCAGGGCCGAGCGCGCCGTGGCACCGCCGCCCAGGACCGCGGCGGCCGGGACCGTCCCGTGGCCGACGACCCCGGCGGCGGCCAGGGCGGCCACCATGCCGGGCACGTCGGTGTTCTCGCCCAGCCGGCGGCCGTCGCGCAGCAGCACGGTGTTGGCCCCGCCGACCGCCTCGACCAGCGGCGACGCGCCGTCCAGCAGCGGCAGCACGGCCGCCTTGAGCGGCATCGTGAGCGAGAGGCCGGCCCACGAGGGGTCCAGGTCGGCGAGGAAGCCGGCCAGCCGGTCCTCGGTGACGTCGAAGGCGTCGTAGGACCAGCCGTCGAGTCCCAGCGCGGCATAGGCCGCCCGGTGCAGGACCGGCGACAGGGAGTGCCCGATCGGCGAGCCCAGCACGCCGGCCCGCCGGGTCGCGCCCGGTGCTCCCGGCGCTCCAAGTCGGGGCGTCACTGGTTGGACTTCAGCTCGTCCTTGAAGCGGAGGAACTCCTGGTAGTCGCTGGTGAACTTGGTGGTGCCCTTCTCCGGGTCGACCGTCACGAAGTAGAGCCAGTCGCCGTCGGGCGGGTTGACGGCCGCATCCATGGCCTTGGCCCCGGGCGAGTTGATCGGCGCCGGAGGCAGGCCGGTGTTCTGGTAGGTGTTGTAGGGCGAGTCCTGGCCCAGGTCCTCGTAGGTGACGATCTCCTTGTCGGCCTTGAGCGCGTAGTTGACCGTCGAGTCGAACTGCAGCGGCATCCCGGCCTCGAGCCGGTTGTAGACCACGCGGGCGACCTTGCCGAAGTCCTCGTCATGGCGGGCCTCCGCCTCGACCAGACTGGCGATGATCACGATCTCCTCTGGGTCGCGCGGGGTGCGCTCCACGCCGGTGTCGTCGGCAGCGGAGGCGTACGCCGCGAAGAGCTGCTCGAGCACCGACGCGGCGTCCGCGTCCGGCGGCACCTCGTAGGTCGCCGGGTAGAGGAAGCCCTCGGGGTTGCCCTTGGCGTAGTCCGGCAGCCCCAGGCCCTCGGCGTCCTTCAGGGCGGCCTCGAAGTCCTTGACCGGGATGTCGGCGCCCTTGGCGAGCGTCTTCAGGGTCTCGTCCAGCCGAAGCCCCTCGGGCAGCGTCACCCGGGACTGGACCCGGGCCGACGGGTCGAGCAGGGTTTCCAGGGCCTCCGCCGCCGGCATCTTGTGCTGCAGGGCGTAGAAGCCTGGCTGCAGCGACGAGGAGTCCGGGTTGGCGTTGGCCACCTCGAAGAACGCCTGCGTGCTCTTGATGACGTCCTCCTGCTTGAGGGTGACGCCGACGTCGGACGCCGTCTGGCCCTCCTTCACCTCGATGACGACCTCGCCGGTGCCGGGGCCGGGGTAGTCCGGGGCGGAGGAGGTGCTCAGCGCGTCCTTGATCTTGGCGCCGACGCCGAAGACGAGGGCCGCGCCGCCGGCGATCACGGCGACGACGAGCAGGAGGGCGATCAGGACGGCGAGACCACCCTTGCGCTCCTTCTTCTTGCGCCGGCGGCGATGTGGCGCGCGCGGGTGGACCTCCTCCTCGTCCCACACCGACAGGTTCGTCATCCTGTGCCTCTCACTGCCTCGCGCTGCCTCTCACTCGCCATTCTGCCGCTCGTTCCGTCCGGCCCCCTCGTCCCGGGGGCGGCGGTCCGGCGGCGGGGTGCCACCGACGAGCCGGCCCGGCGCGGTCCCGGAGTGCCTCTCGGCGTCCAGGGCCGTCTGCAGGATGATGACAGCCGCCGCCTGGTCGACCACGCTTCGGCCCCTGCGCGTGTCTACCCCGCTGTCATGCAGATCACGCTGGGCCCCCACGGTAGACAACCGCTCGTCCACCAGTCGAACCGGGACATCCCGGGCACCGGGTCCGTCACCCGGCGCGCCGGCCGACCGCGCGGCCAGGCGTGCCGCCAGCCGCCGGGCGAACTCCTCGGCCGCCGCTGCCGCCGGGCCGTGCCGTCCGGCCAGCGTCGTGGGCAGCCCGACGACCACCTCGACCGCCCCGCGCTCCGCCACCAGGGCGGCCAGCCGGTCCAGGTCGCCCCGACCGCGGCGTACGGTCTCGACCGGGGTGGCGATCAGCCCGGCCGGGTCGCAGGTGGCGACGCCGACCCGGACGGACCCCACGTCCACCCCGATCCGCACGCCCGGCCGCACCGACTCGTCCGGCCTCAGGAGCTGCCGGTGACCCGCTGGCCGACGGCGTGCTCGACCTGGGCCAGGGCCTCGTCGACCTTCGAGGGGTCGCTGCCGCCGCCCTGGGCCACGTCGTCCTTGCCGCCGCCACCGCCGCCGAGGACGGAGGAAGCCACCCGGACCAGCTCGCCGGCCTTGACCCCCCAGTCGCGGCCCTTCTGGTTGACCGCCACGACGACGACCGGCCGCCCGTTGGCGACCGCCACGCCGGCGACCGCGGCGGGCCGCTCCCCCGGGATCCGGCCGCGGACGTCGAGCACCAGCCGGCGCAGGTCGTCGGCCGAGGTGCCGTCCGGCGCCCGGTGGGTCACCACGCCGACACCGAACACGTCCTTGGGGTCGCTCGCCAGCCCGGCCGCCGCCGCGAGGACCTGGCCGGACCGGACCTCCGCCAGGTCCTTCTCGACCTCGCGCAGCCGGCTGGTCAGCGCCGCGACGCGGTCCGGCAGCTCCTCGGGGCGCACCTTCAGCGCCTCGGTGAGCTGGCTGACCAGGGCGTGCTCGCGGGCCAGGAAGTCGAACGCGTCGACGCCGACCAGCGCCTCGACCCGGCGCACGCCGGCGCCGATCGAGGACTCGCCCAGGATCTTGACCACACCGAGCTGGCCGGAGCGCCGGGCGTGGGTGCCGCCGCACAACTCGCGGGCCCAGTCGCCGACGGAGACGACGCGGACCTGGTCGCCGTACTTCTCGCCGAAGAGCGCCATCGCGCCGATCTCGCGCGCCCGGTCCTGCGTCATCACCTCGGCCCGGACGTCGAGGTCGGCCGCGAGGACCTCGTTGACCTCCTGCTCGACGTCGCGCAGCACGCTCGGCGGCACCGCGCCCGCGGCCGAGAAGTCGAACCGGAAGCGGCCCGGGGCGTTCTCCGAGCCGGCCTGCGTCGCGGTCTCGCCGAGAGCGCCGCGGAAGGCACGGTGCACCAGGTGGGTCGCGGTGTGCGCGCGGCTGATCGACCGCCGCCGCTCGACGTCCACGGCGCTGTGCGCCTCGTCGCCGACCGCGACCTCGCCGCTGGTCACCCGGCCGCGGTGCACGGTGACACCCGGCATCGGCGTCTGCACGTCGTCGACCGCGAAGACGGCTCCGTTGCCGAGCCGGATGGTGCCCTGGTCGGCGAGCTGGCCGCCGCCCTCGGCATAGAACGGCGTGCGGTCGAGGACGAGCTCGACCTGCTGCCCCTCGCGGGCCGCCGGCACCGAGGCGCCGTTGTCGAGGACGCCGAGGACCCGGCTGTCGGAGACCACCTCGTCGTAGCCGGTGAAGGTCGTGGGGCCGCCGGCGTCCACGATCGAGCGGTACGCCGACAGGTCGGCGTGACCGGACTTCTTCGCCTTGCTGTCCGCCTGGGCACGCTCACGCTGCTCGCGCATCAGGCGCCGGAAACCCTCTTCGTCCACCGAGAGGCCCTGCTCGGCGGCCATCTCGAGGGTCAGGTCGATCGGGAAGCCGTAGGTGTCGTGCAGCTGGAAGGCCTGCGCGCCGCTCAGCCGGCCGGCCGAGGCCGGGCCGCCCGAGGCCTCCGCGACGTCCTGGTCGTGGCGGGCCTGCCGGACGAACTGGTCGAGGATGGACGTGCCGGCCCGCAGGGTGCCGCGGAAGGTCTCCTCCTCGGCGTAGGCGAGCTGCGAGATGCGCCCGAAGCCGGTGGCGAGCTCGGGGTAGGACGGCGCCATCGCGTCGCGGCTGAGCGGGAGCAGCTCGGGCAGCACCGGGTCCTCGAAGCCGAGCAGCCGCATCGAGCGGACGGTGCGGCGCAGGAGGCGACGCAGCACGTAGCCGCGGGCCTCGTTGCCGGGGGTCACCCCGTCGCTGATCAGCATCAGCGCGCTGCGCACGTGGTCGGCGACGACCCGCAGCCGGACGTCGTCCTCGTGGTTGGTGCCGTAGCGCCGGCCGGCGAGCTCGGCCGCCCGGTCGAGCACCGGGAAGACCTCGTCGATCTCGTAGAGGTTGTCGACGCCCTGCAGCAGGTAGGCGACGCGCTCGAGGCCCATGCCGGTGTCGATGTTCTTCTGCGGCAGGGGACCCGCGACGTCGAAGTCCTCCTTGCTGCGCACCGCGGACAGCTCGTCCTGCATGAAGACGAGGTTCCAGAACTCCATGTAGCGGTCGCCCGCGTCCCAGTCGCGGTCGGCGCCGAACTGCGGGCCGCGGTCGATGAGGATCTCGCTGGAGGGGCCGCCGGGACCGGGCACCCCCATGCTCCAGTAGTTGTCCTTCTTGCCCAGCCGCACGATGCGGTCGTCGGGCAGGCCGGTGACCTTCTTCCAGAGGGCCACCGCCTCGTCGTCGTCGGCGAGCACGCTGGCGTAGAGGACCGCCTCGTCGAAGCCGTAGCCGCCGTCGGCCTGCGGCCGGGTGACCAGCTCCCAGGCCAGCTCGATGGCGCCTTCCTTGAAGTAGTCGCCGAAGGAGAAGTTGCCGTTCATCTGGAAGAACGTGCCGTGCCGGGTGGTCTTGCCGACCTCCTCGATGTCGAGGGTGCGCACGCACTTCTGCACGCTGGTCGCGCGCTTCCACGGCGGGGTCTCCTGGCCGAGCAGGTAGGGCTTGAAGGGCACCATGCCGGCGTTGACGAACAGCAGGTTGGGGTCGTCGAGCAGCAGGGACGCGCTGGGCACCACGGTGTGGCCGCGGTCGCCGAAGAAGCGCAGCCAGCGGCGCTTGATCTCGGCGGTCTCCATCAGGTGCTCCTCGATCGGGTGGTGCGGGTCGGCGGCGTCGTCGAAGTCGCCGGCGTCGTCGGCTTCGTGCGGGGCCGCGCGGCCGGGCTCCCGGGATGCTCGGTGAGGTCGGCCGCCTCGGCCGGGCTCAGCGGCGCGGCCGGGTCGGCGGGCTCCATGCCCAGCGCCTCGCGGAGCTGGGCCTCGCGCTCGGCGGCGTTGCGACGTACCTCGTCGGTGAACGCCTGCCACGACGCGCCGACGCCGGTCGCCCGCTCGGCCAGCCCGCCCGGGCTGTAGGCGTGGAGGGTCTTCTGCACCTTGCGGACGGCATAGACCCCGGCGGCCGCCCCGACGGCGACCCAGAACAGCCGGCGCATCAGTCGGCCGACCCGGTTCCACGACGCCGCTTCGCGGCCCGGGCGGCGGCCTTCTGGGCCCGGGTCTGGTCGGCGACCTTGCGGCGGGTCCGGGTGCCCGGCCGGTCGGCCATGGCGCTGCGCACGCCGTAGGTGAAGGCGGCCACCTTGACGACCGGGCCGCCGAACGTGGCGGCGAACAGCGCCGTCATGGCGCTGACGTTGGTGGTGGCCGCCTGGACGTTGCTGGTGATGGCGTCGACCCGGACCAGCTGGGCGTTGGTGGTCGTGACCGTCGTGGTCACCTCCGACAGCAGCGGGACGGTCTCGTCGGAGACCCCCTTGATCATCGACCGGGTCTCGTCGAGGACGCCGCCGAGCTTGAGCAGCGGGACCGCCATGGCGCCGACCAGCAGCACGAACGCGATGGCCGCGATCAGACCCGCGACGTC
>Ga0210143_1000268_pt1 | contig 11611 bp, 13 predicted proteins | sample MayberryNW_TuleC_2_FD_185527 | JGI IMG/M metagenome (GOLD analysis project Ga0210143, IMG submission 185527) | Wetland microbial communities from San Francisco Bay, California, USA, that impact long-term carbon sequestration - MayberryNW_TuleC_D2... | ecosystem: Environmental > Aquatic > Marine... | reverse complement strand
ATGCCCGGTGTGTTCGCCGGCGCGCCCAGCGCCCTTCGACCGACCCCTCGCCCAGCAGCTCGAGTGGATTACGGCCGCTCAATCAGCTCAATTCGATAGCCATCCGGGTCGCGGACGAAGCAGAGGCGCGAGCCGCCCTCGCGGACGGTGTACGGCTCCCGCTCGGGCTCGATGCCCTTGGCGGAAATCGCTGCGAGCGTCCCGTCCAGGTCGTCGACGGCGAGGGCGATGTGCCCGTAGCCGGTTCCGAGCTCGTAGCCGCCTTCCGGTGTCTCGAAGTTGTGCGTCAGCTCGAGTTCCGGACCGTCGTCGCCGGGAATCCCGAGGAAGTAGTTCACCGCCTCCTCGCGGATGGGCAGCTCGCGCCGTCGCTCGAAGCCGAGCGCCTCGTAGAACTCGAGCGAGCGCTCGGGGTCGGTGATGCGGTAGCAGGTGTGGAGAAAGGTCATGCCGCCATCGTAGGCGAGCAGCGTCGCTCCCCGGCCGGAGCCGCGTGCCGGGGCGCTGGCGCTCGGCGCTCGGAGACCGTCTCGCGACGCCGGCCTCAGGGGAGCCCGTCGCGCCCGGTCGATCGTCTAGGCATTCCTCGCCCGAATAGCTCGACGCGGGCATCGCCAGTATGCTCCTCGCCCTGCGGCAGGACGGCTTGACACCGCCGTCCAGTCGGAATCGAGAGGAGGGGAACGGATATATGTCGGGACTAACTCGAGCGCTTGTGCGCAGGCCCGCCCGCACCTTGGTGATCGCCGCCCTCGCGGCACTGGCGGCGCTGGTGCCGGCCGGCGGGGCGATGGCCGCTCCGTCGCAGACGGCTTGCGACACGCGTGAGAACAACACGTATCCAAAGCTCCTGGAGTGCGTCCGGCTTGACCAGGTGCGAGCGCACCAGGCTGCGCTCCAGCGGATCGCCGACCAGAACGACGGAACGCGCTTTTCCGGCACGCCGGGCTACGACGCCTCGGTCGCCTACGTGGTCTCGAAGCTCCGGGCGGCCGGCTACGACCCCGTGGTGCAGCCGTTCGACTACCTCGCGTTCGAGGTGGTCGGGCCGTCGGCGCTCCAGCAGATCGCGCCGACTCCCACCACCTACGTCGAGGGCGTCGACTTCGGGGTGATCACGCAGTCCGACCCCGGTGACGTGACCGCGAACGTTACGGCGGTCGACCTGCAGCTCGGTCTCGGCAACACGTCGACGAGCGGCTGTGAGGCCTCGGACTACGCCGGGTTCCCGGCCGGGAACATCGCGCTCCTCCAGCGCGGAACGTGCACGTTCGAGCTGAAGGCCGAGAACGCCGCGGCCGCCGGCGCGGTCGGCATCGTGATCTTCAACCAGGGCGACACGAGCGATCCGTCCCGGCAGGGGATCCCGGCCGTCACGCTGACGGCCAACAACACGAGCGGCATCCCGGTGCTCGGCACGACCTACGCGCTGGGCGTCACCCTGGCTGGGACGCCGGGCCTGCGGATGCGGGTGTTCGCGAACACCTTCCGCCAGATCCTGCCGACGGCCAACGTGATCGCCGAGAAGCGCGGCGCGAACGACACCAACGTCGTGATGGCCGGCGCGCACCTCGACTCGGTGCTCGAGGGGCCGGGCATCAACGACAACGGCTCGGGCAGCGCCTCGATCCTCGAGGCCGCCGAGCAGCTCGCCAACATCAAGCCGCAGAACACCATCCGCTTCGCATGGTGGGGCGCGGAGGAGAGCGGGCTCATCGGCTCGACGAACTACGTGAACGGCCTGAGCCAGGCGGAGAAGGACAGGATCGCGCTCTACCTGAACTTCGACATGGTCGGATCCCCGAACTACATCTTCATGGTGTACGACGGCAACGAGTCGAGCTTCCCGGCGCCGGCCGGCGTCCCGATCCCCGACGGCTCGGAGGCGATCGAGAGCCTGTTCGAGTCCTTCTACACGCTTCGCGGCGAGCCGTACGACGACACGCAGTTCAGCGGACGCAGCGACTACCAGGCGTTCATCCTGAACGACATCCCCGCCGGAGGTCTCTTCACCGGCGCGGAGGTGCCGAAGACGGCCGAGCAGGCGGCGATCTGGGGCGGGACCGTGGGTGCACAGTTCGATCCGTGCTACCACGAGGCCTGCGACACGTTCGCCAACAACAACGACCACGCCCTCGAGGTGAACGCAGATTCGATCGCGTTCTCGATCCTCACGTATGCGTACTCGACGGAGTCCGTGAACGGGGTGCCGGGCAAGAGGGTTCCCGGCAACTTCCAGATCCCGGCTCCGGCCGGCCCTGAGGGCACGTTCGTCCCGTAAGAGGACGACGTCACTCGAATCGAGAGGGGGCGGCCCGTCGGCCGCCCCCTCTGTCTGTTCCGGGGACGCGCACGTCGGTTCGGCTGCTGCCGCCGGTAACGGCGTCGGTGCGGCTGGACTCGGCCCGAGCCGCTGAGCTAGCCGCCCTGCGAGACGCCGACGCCGACCGGGCAGGAGACGCCGGTGCCGCCGATGCCGCAGTAGCCGTTCGGGTTCTTCTGCAGGTACTGCTGGTGGTACGGCTCGGCGTAGAAGAACGGGCCTGCGGGCGCGAGCTCGGTCGTGATCTCCCCGAAGCCGGCGTCGCGGAGCTTCGCCGCGTAGCGGTCGCGGGACGCCTCGGCGGCCTCGCGCTGCGCCTCGGTCGTCCAGTAGAGCGCGGAGCGGTACTGCGTGCCGACGTCGTTCCCCTGCCGCATGCCCTGGGTCGGGTCGTGGCCCTCCCAGAACGCGCGCAGGATCTCGTCGAACGAGATCTTCCCGGGGTCGAAGACGACGAGCACCACCTCGGCGTGGCCCGTCTTCGCGGAGCAGACCTCCTCGTAGCTCGGGTTGGGCGTGTAGCCGCCCGCGTAGCCCACTGCCGTCGTGTAGACGCCGGGCAGCTGCCAGAAGATCCGCTCGGCGCCCCAGAAGCAGCCCATCCCGACCTGCACCTGCTCGAGTCCGTCGGGGAAGGGCGGCGCGATCGGCGTGCCGAGCACGTCGTGCCGCGCCGGCACGACCATCGTCTCGTCGCGGCCCGGGAGCGCGGCGTCCGGCTCGACCATCTTGACCTTGTCGCGCGAGAAGAAGAGCACGAAGGGAGCGTAGCGTGATGGGATAGGGCCGTGAGCGAGGAGCGAGGCAGCGCGCTCGTGACCGGCGCCGGCACGGGAATCGGCCGGGCGACCGCCCTCGCGCTCGCGCGCGCCGGCTACGCGGTCGCGCTGGTCGGCCGCCGGCGCGAGCCGCTCGAGCAGGTCGCCGCGGAGCTCGGCGAAGCGGGGCTCGTCCTCCAGGCGGACGCCTCGGAGCCGGACGGCGCAGCCGACGCGGTCGCGCGCGCCGTCGACGCGTTCGGAGGTCTCGAGGTCCTCGTGAACAACGCGGGGATCGACGACAGCGCTCCGCTCCTCGACGAATCCTTCGAGAACTGGGAGCGGACGGTCCGTGCCAACCTCACGTCCGCGTTCCTCGTCACGAAGGCGGCGCTGCCCCACCTGATCGAGCGGCGGGGCTCGGTCGTGAACGTCGCCTCGCTGAACGCGCTCCGGGCCGGGCCGGGCTGGACCTCGTACTGCGTGTCCAAGGCGGGCCTCGTCATGCTCGCGAAGTGCGTCGCGAACGACTACGGGCGCCGGGGCGTTCGCGCGAACGCCGTCTGCCCGGGCTGGGTGCGGACGCCGATGGCCGACGCAGACATGGACCGCGTCGCCGCCGAGCGCGGGCTCGACCGCGAGGGCGCGTACGAACGGGCGCACGCGGCCAATCCGCTCGGACGTCCTGCCGAGCCCGAGGAGGTCGCCGCCGTGATCGCGTTCCTGGCCTCGCCGGCCGCGAGCTACGTGACCGGCGCCGAGGTCGTCGTCGACGGCGGGACGAGCGTCGTCGACCCCTCCGCGCAGGGGCTCGGATGAGCGCCGCGCTGCACGAGCGGGCCGAGCGGCTGCTCGCCCGGGAGCTCGAGCGCTTCGAGCGTGAGCATCCGCGCTCGGGCGAGCTCGCACGGCGGGCGGGCCGGTCGCTCCTCTCCGGCGTCCCGATGCACTGGATGGTCCGCTGGCCGGGCGCGTACCCGGTCTACGCGGCCGAGGCCCGCGGCGCCCGCTTCCGCGACGTGGACGGGGTCGAGTACGTCGACTTCTGCCTCGGGGACACCGGGGCGATGACCGGGCACTCGCCCGAGCCGGTCGTCCGCGTGGTCGCGGAGCAGGCCGCGCGGGGGATCACGCTCATGCTTCCCAGCGAGCAGGCGCTCTGGGTGGGGGAGGAGCTGACGCGGCGGTTCGGGCTCCCGCGTTGGCAGTTCGCCCTGACCGCCACCGACGCGAACCGCTTCGCGATCCGCCTCGCGCGCCATGTCACCGGGCGCCCGAAGATCCTCGTCTTCAACTGGTGCTACCACGGGAGCGTCGACGAGACCTTCGCCGCGCTCGCCGGCGGCGATGTCGTCGAGCGCGAGGCGAACATCGGCCCGCCCGTCCCGCTCGCCGAGACCACGCGGGTCGTCGAGTGGAACGACGTCCAGGGGCTCGAGCGGGAGCTCGCGCGCGGGGACGTGGCCTGCGTGCTCGCCGAGCCGGCGCTCACGAACATCGGGATCGTGTTGCCGCAGCCCGGCTACCACGACGCGCTCCGCGAGGCGACCCGTGCGACCGGCACGCTGCTCGTGATCGACGAGACGCACACCCTTTGCTCCGGTCCCGGCGGGTACACGGCGGCACACGGGCTCGAGCCGGACGTCCTCACGGTTGGGAAGGCGATCGGCAGCGGTATCCCGTCGGCGGCGTACGGCTTCTCGGAGGAGGTCGCGGCGCGGATCGAGGCCTCGATCGGCCGCGACGAGTCGGACGTCGGCGGGATCGGCGGCACGCTCGCCGGGAACGTGCTCTCGCTCGCCGCGGTGCGCGCGACGCTCGAGCACGTCCTGACGGAGGAGGCGTTCACGCACATGATCGAGCTCGGCGAGCGGTTCGAGCGCGGTGTCCAGGAGGCGATCGACGAGCACGCGCTGCCCTGGCACGTCACGCGGCTCGGCGCGCGCGTCGAGTACCTCTTCCGGAGCGAACGACCGGTCACCGGGAGCGACGCGGCCGCGGGCGCGGACCCGCTCCTCGACCGGCTCATCCACCTCTACGCGCTCAACCGCGGCGTCCTCCTGACGCCGTTCCACAACATGGCGCTCATGTCGCCGGCGACGACCGAGGAGGACGTCGACCGCCACACCGCGGTCTTCCGCGAGGCGACCGCCGAGCTGGCCGGCCGCTCGTCGTAGCGGTGGCGGAGCGCGTCGTCACGCGGCGAGAGCTCAACCGGGCGCTGCTCGCCCGGCAGTGCCTCCTCGAGCGGGCGTCCGGGTCGATCCCGCGGCTGGTCGAGCGGATCGGCGGTCTCCAGACGCAGTACGCGCCCTCCGCGTACATCGGCCTCTGGTCGCGGCTCGACGGCTTCGAGCGGGAGGCTCTCACGCGGGCGCTCGAGCGGCGGAGCGTCGTCCAGGCGACCCTCATGCGGGTCACGATCCACATCGTCTCCCGGCGCGACTACCCGGTCCTCTCCGCCGGGGTGCGCGACGCGCGCTGGGACTGGTGGCTCCGGGCCCGCCGCGAGCGGGTCGACGCGCGGCGCGTCGAGAGCGCGGCCCAGCACGTCGCGAAGCTGCTCGCCGACGGCCCGCGGCGCCGCGACGAGCTCGTCGCCGAGCTCGGGCTCGACGCCGCGACGTGGAACGGCGTCGCGCTGCGCCTTGAGCTCGTCCGGGTCCCGCCGTCGGGCACCTGGGACCGCCGCCGCGCCGACCTCTACGGTCTGGCCGAGCACTGGGTCGGGGCGTCGGACGCGACGCGGGACGACGGCCTCGAGCTCCTCGTCCGCCGCTACCTCGGGGGCTTCGGGCCCGCGGCCGTGAAGGACGTCGCCGGCTGGGCCGGGGTGCCCGTCGCCGCCATCGCGCCCGCGCTCGAGCGGCTGAAGGTGCGCCGCTTCCGCGACGAAGCGGGCCGCGAGCTCGTCGACCTGCCGCGCGCTCCGATCCCGGACGGCGACACGCCGGCTCCGGTCCGGTTCCTCCCGACCTGGGACGCGACGCTGCTCGTCCACCAGCGGCGCACGGGCGTGCTCCCGGAGGAGCACCGGCCGCGCGTGTTCGCGACGACCACGCCCCAGTCCGTCGCGACGTTCCTCGTCGACGGGCAGGTGGCCGGAAAGTGGCGCCACGAGCGCGGGCGCATCGTCACCGAGCCGTTCGAGCGGCTCTCCGCGGCCACGCGGCGCGAGCTCGCGGACGAGGCGGAGCGCCTCGCCGTGTTCCACGCGTGACGGTTCGCCGGTTTGCATACACGGCGATCGGTGGAGATAACCGACTGAATGCGGTTCAGGCGCGGAGCCAAGCTCGACCCGTCGCAGGTGCAGCGGCGAGGTGCCGGCACCGGCCTGGCAGTCGGCGGCGGCGGGCTCGGCCTGCTCGTCGCCGTCGTCGCGGCCCTCGTCTTCGGGGTCGACCCGGGGACGTTCACGGGCGGGGACGGGTCGTCGGCCCAGGCTCCGGCCGAGTCGCTGACGGAGTGCCAGACCGGCCAGGACGCGAACGAGCAGCGCGACTGCCGTATCGTCGGCACGGTCAACTCGATCCAGGCCTACTGGGTGAAGGCGTTCCGTCAGGGCGAGTACCGCGAGGCGGACACGATCACGTTCACCGGCGCGACCCAGACCGGGTGCGGAAACGCGACGAGCCAGGTCGGGCCGTTCTACTGCCCGCGCGACGAGCACGTGTACCTCGACCTCGACTTCTTCAAGACGCTCGAGACCCAGCTCGGCGCGCGCGGCGGGCCCTTCGCGGAGGCGTACGTGCTGGCGCACGAGTACGGCCACCACGTCCAGAACCTGACCGGCACGCTCTCGCGGGCGCAGGGCGGCGACACCGGCCCGGGGAGCGCCGGCGTCGCGGTCGAGCTGCAGGCCGACTGCTACGCGGGCGTCTGGGCGAACAACGCGGTCAACACCGGCTACATCGCGGAGCTGACCCAGGACGACATCGACCGCGCCCTCGACGCGGCCGCGGCGGTCGGCGACGACCGGATCCAGCAGCGGACGCAGGGGCAGGTGAACCCCGAGACCTGGACGCACGGCTCCTCGGAGGAGCGCCGCCGCTGGTTCTCGACGGGCTACCAGCGCGGCGACCCCGCCGCCTGCGACACGTTCGGCGGCTAGGGGTTCGTCGGGCCAAGGCCTGTGGATCGGCGGGCGCGGTCTCGTGACGGTGTCGGCACGGTCTCGGCGCAATCGGTTCCAGTCCCATGCGTCCTTCGCGTCTACGGTGGCTGCATGGCGCGGAAGGCGGCGACGGCGTGGGGCGAGGCGGCGATCGTCGATGAGGTGACGCTTCCCCAGCGCGCAGGCGCGAAGCGGTTCGCGGCGGTCGTGCAGCTCCTCGCGGGCACCTCCGGGGAGCAGCTCGTGCGCTTCGCCTACACGACCGACGGCACGACGCGGCGAGGGCCCGTCACGCTGCGGGCGCGCGACCTCGATCGGCTCCACCAGGTCCTCGGCGAGCACTCCGAGCTGGCCCGCGCGCTCGGCTTCGGCGAGGGAGGTGGCGGGACGGGGACGGCGGACTGACATACCGAGCGCGCCCGCAAGGGGATGGAGCGGGCGGTGGCGGGCGGGCGGCGGACGTGCGGCGGCGGCCCGGGTCCCGGGCGGCCGCTGGGCCTCCGCGGGCCGGTGCGAGCCGCTCAGACGACGGTCAGGATCCGGTTCCGGGCCGCGTCCACGAGCGACGCGAGGACGAGGGCCCCGTCCGCCGGGCCGAGGAGGGGATCGACCGCGTGCTCCGGGTGCGGCATGAGCCCCATGACGGTCGCGTCGGCGTTCAGCACCCCGGCGACGTCGGCCACCGCGCCGTTCGGGTTCTCGCCGGGCGCGTAGCGCAGCGCGATCTGGCCGTTCGCCTCGAGCTCGCCGAGGAGCTCCGGAGGCGCGTACCAGCAGCCGTCCCCGTGCTTGACGGGGATCGTGAGCCTCTGGCCGACCTCGCAGCGGGCGGTGAACGGGGTGTCGGAGCGCTCCACGGTCAACCCGACGTCGCGGCAGACGAACGACAGCGACCGGTTCGGCTGCAGCACGCCCGGGAGCAGCCCGGCCTCGCAGAGGATCTGGAAGCCGTTGCAGATGCCCAGCACGAACCCGCCGTCTGACGCAAAGCGCGCGACCGAGGCCATCGCGGGCGAGAAGCGGGCGATCGCGCCCGCGCGGAGGTAGTCGCCGTACGAGAAGCCGCCGGGCAGGACGACCGCGTCGAGCCGGGGCAGCTCCTCGTCGCCGTGCCAGACCAGCACCGGGTCGGCGCCGAGGGCGGCGAGCGCCCAGGCCGCGTCCCGGTCGTCGTTCGAGCCCGGGAAGACGAGGATGCCGACCTTCGGCCGGATCTCGGTCACGCGGACACCTCGATCTCGTAGCTCTCGATCAGCGGGTTCGCGAGGAGCTGCTCGCACATGCGCTCGACGGCGGCGCGGGCCTCGTCGGTCGAGCCGGCCTCCACGTCGACGTCGATCACCCGGCCGACGCGCGCGCCCTCGACCGGGAAGCCGAGCTGGCGGAGCGAGCTCTGGACCGCGGCTCCCTGGGGGTCGAGGATCCCCGCCTTCGGCCGGACGAGCACGGTCGCCTTCACGCGAGCACCACGCTCGGGTCGGCGAGGTAGTCGTCGAACCGGACCTCGGTCAGCCGCTCGAACGCCTCGACGTAGCGTGCGCGCGTTCCGGCCACGACCTCCTCGGGCAGCTCGGGCCCGGGCGGCGTCTTGTCCCAGCCGAGCGTCTCGCAGTAGTCGCGCACGTACTGCTTGTCGAACGACGGCTGCGATCGTCCGGGTTCGTACTCGTCGGCCGGCCAGAACCGGGAGGAGTCGGGCGTCAGAGCCTCGTCGCCGAGGACGAGCCGCCCGGCGTCGTCCAGGCCGAACTCGAACTTCGTGTCCGCGAGGATGATCCCGCGGGCGGCGGCGTGCTCGGAGCCGAACCGGTACAGCTCGAGCGCCACTCGCTCGACCTCCGCGAAAAGCTCGTCGCCGACGAGCTCGGCGGCCTGCTCGCGGCCGATGTTCTCGTCGTGCCCCTCCGTCGCTTTCGTCGCGGGCGTGAAGATCGGCTCGGGCAGCCGGTCGGACTCCCGCAGGCCCTCCGGCAACGCGTGGCCCGACGTCGAGCCGGTTGCGGTGTAGTCCTTCCAGCCCGACCCGGCGAGGTAGCCGCGCACCACGCATTCGATCGGCAGCATGCGCAGGCGCTGCGCCTCGGTCGAGCGGCCGTCGTCGCGGACGGCGAGGACGTGGTTGGGGACGATCTCGCGCGTGCGCGCGAACCAGAAGGCGGAGAGCCCCGTGAGCACGCGGCCCTTGTCGGGGATCTCGGTGGGCAGGACGACGTCGAAGGTCGAGATCCGGTCGCTCGCCACGAGCAGCAGGCGATCGGAGTCGAGCTCGAAGATCTCGCGGACCTTGCCGCTCGCAACGTAGGTGCCGGCTTCAGACAACCGCTTCCTCCTTCTGGGTCGTGAGCGCCCGCAGGCGCTCGAACAGGATGTCGACGTGACGCAGCGCCTCGTCGAGGTCGAACGCCGCGGCGATCCCGTCCGGGCCCAGGCGCCCGGCCACGTCCTCGTCGGCCGCGAGTAGCTCACGGAAGTTCCGCTCCTCGTCCCAGGCCCGGAGCGCGTTGCGCTGCACGAGCCGGTACGCCTCGTCGCGGGCGAGGCCGGACTCGACCAGCGCGAGCAGCACCCGCTGGCTGAACACGAGGCCGTGCGACGCGTCGAGGTTCCGGCGCATCCGCTCGGCGTCGACAACGAGTCCGTCGACGAGCCAGGCGAACCGGTCGAGCATGTAGTCGAGCGCCAGGAACGAGTCCGGGAGCACGACGCGCTCGGCGCTCGAATGGGAAATGTCCCGCTCGTGCCAGAGGGCGACGTTCTCGAGGCCGACGGCCGCCGCGGCGCGCACGACGCGCGCCAGCCCGCAGATCCGCTCGGCGACGATCGGGTTGCGCTTGTGCGGCATCGCCGACGAGCCCTTCTGGCCGCGGCGGAACGGCTCCTGCACCTCGCGCACCTCGGTGCGGGCGAGGTGGCGGATCTCGGTCGCGAACCGCTCGAGCGACGCGGCGCAGAGCGCGAGGGCGGAGAGGAGCGCGGCGTGCCGGTCGCGCGGCACGACCTGCGTCGCGACGGGCTCGGGGACGAGGCCGAGCCGCTCGCAGGCGGCCCGCTCGACCTCGGGGTCGCCGCCGCCGTACGTGCCGACGGCGCCCGCGAGCTTTCCGACCCGCATGCCTTCGAGCGCGTCCTCGAGCCTCGCACGGTCGCGCGCGAGCTCGAACGCCCACCCGGCGAGCTTCGCGCCGAACGTGGTCGGCTCCGCGTGGACCCCGTGCGTCCGGCCGACGGTGACCGTCCTGCGGTGTTCCTCCGCCCGGCGGACGACGGCCGCCCGGGCGCGGTCGATTCCCTCGAGCAGAAGCTCCCCCGCGTCGCGGGTCTGGAGCGCGAGCGCGGTGTCGAGCACGTCGGAGGACGTCAGCCCGAAATGGAGCCAGCGGCCGGCGGGCCCGAGCCCCTCGGCGACGGCGTCCACGAACGCGGCGAGGTCGTGCTGCGTACGCTCCTCGATCTCGGCCACCCGTTCGGGCGTCGGCGGAACCGCCTCCGTCCGGATCCGCTCCACGTCCTCGCGCGGCACGGCGCCGACCTCGGCCCACCCGTCGAGCGCCGCGAGCTCCACCTCGAGCCAGCGCGCCAGCTTGCCCTCGTCCGACCAGATCGCCTGCATGGCCGGACGGGAGTAGCGCGGAATCACCGTCTCGATTCTAGAGGCCGCCCAGGCGGGCGGCTGCGCTAGAGCTCGAGCGTCGGCCGGGCGCGGGAGCCCGGGTATCCGCCGCCCTGGCCGAGGATCTTCGCGGCGAGGATCGCGGCGTTCTTCGCGCCGTCCAGCGAGACGCAGGCGACCGGCACGCCGGGCGGCATCTGCACGATCGAGAGGATGGAGTCGAGTCCGCCGCCGGCGGTCTTCGAGCTCGTCAGCGGAACGCCGATCACGGGCAGGTCCGTGTACGCGGCGACCGCGCCGGGGAGGGCAGCGGACATGCCGGCGGCGGCGATGACGACCCGCACGCCTCGCAGCGCCGCGTTCGACGCGTACTCGGCCACGCCGCGGGGGTCGCGGTGCGCCGAGAGCACCAGCAGCTCGTTGGAGATGCCGCGCTCGTTCAGCTCGTCGAGGGCAGGCTGCATCCGCTCGCGGTCCGACTCGGAGCCGATCAGGATCCCGACCAGAGGGCCGGGCTCGAAGTCCTCGATGGCCGGCAGGGGCGCGCCGAACTCCTCCGTCGCGAGGTCGTGCTCAGGAAGGGACACGGGTGGCATTCTCCGCGATGTCCCGGCGGTGGTGCGAGCCCTCGAACGCGATCGCCTCGACGGCGGCATACGCCCGGGCCCGCGCCTCGTCCGCGCCGGCGCCGAGCGCCGTCACGCCGAGGACGCGTCCGCCGGCACTCACGAGCTCGCCGCCGCGGAGCGCAGTGCCGGCGTGGAAGACGAGCGCGCCGGCCGCCTCGGCGCGGTCGAGCCCGGAGA
>Ga0210143_1000267_pt1 | contig 11620 bp, 10 predicted proteins | sample MayberryNW_TuleC_2_FD_185527 | JGI IMG/M metagenome (GOLD analysis project Ga0210143, IMG submission 185527) | Wetland microbial communities from San Francisco Bay, California, USA, that impact long-term carbon sequestration - MayberryNW_TuleC_D2... | ecosystem: Environmental > Aquatic > Marine... | reverse complement strand
CGAGCGTCTCGACGGCCTCCTGGTCGACGGTGAGGCGCCAGCCGCTCACGATCCGGGTGTCCTGGAAGAAGACGCCCTGCGGGGTTCCCTCCCGGATGTCACCGTTGGCCTCGCCGACGCAGAACGAGGACCCCTCGACGAGGGTCACCCCACCGGGACCGAGAGCCGCCGGCTCACCGGCGTAGGACCATCCGCTCATCCGGACCGGCCTCCCCGAACGACCCGGCCGGGAAACCTCCTCGACAGCTGCACCAATCCGGTCATACCGCCCAGCCTGCCGTGACGAGCAACCTGCGTCGAATCCGGGTCCGTCAGCGCGGGCCGAGTCGCGTCGCAGGGTCGAGGCACCAGTGCAGGACCGCGGGCCAGGAGCCGTAGCCGTCGTCGTCGGACAGGTGCCGGGCCCCGGGCAGCAGGTCGGTGTCCAGCGCCAGCGGTACGCCGTACAGCTCGGCCGCGGTGCCCTCCCGGCTGTACTCGTCCGCGTCCGAGCACGCCAGCCGTACGGTGTCCCGGCTCGACCCGCGCAGCGACACCGCGTCGAGGGGCGCGTCGAACTCGGCCATCTCGGGGGTGGACCGGGTCACCTCGGGACTCGGTGGCGCCACCAGCAGGACCCGGTCGGCCGGGGGGTCGGTCAGCCCGTCGGTGGCCGCCCGCAGCCACAGCAGGCACCCGAGCGAGTGCGCCACCACCACCCGCTGGCCGCGGCCCATCTGCGCCCACTCGGCGGCGAAGGCCGACAACCAGCTCGCGAGCCGCGGGTGGTCCGGGTCGGGCAGCTGCGGGTAGAGCACCTGCTCACCGCGCTCCCGCAGCGCATCGGTGAGCCACCAGGCCCAGTGCTCGGGCGGGCGGTGGTGCTGCCACCCGTGCAGCACCAGGAACCGCCGGCCGGATGCGGGCGGCACCAGGTCACCCGCCGCCGGGGGGCGTCGGCAGGCCGGTGTCCGGGTCGCCCACCGCCTCGCCGAGGTGTGCCCCGGCCTGGGCCTGGTTCGACATCGACTCGAGCTCGGCGAGCACCGCGCCGTGCTTGTCGACGCACAGCACGACGATGTCGCCGGGGTTGGACCGCGCCATGGCCTCGTGGACGGCGGGGATCTCGTCGAGCACCAGCTCGACCTGCTTGCAGCGTGCGCCGTCGGCCATCCGGGCACGTGCGCCATCGGCGACCAGCCCTGCCACGTCGCCGCGGGCCCGCCCGCGAAGAGCGGCGTCCTCGCGGACGACCAGGACGTCGAAGTGCTCGGACGCGACGGCCCCGAGCTCGCGCATGTCCTCGTCCCGGCGGTCGCCTGCCGTCGCGATCACCCCGATCCGCTGCGGACGAGCCAGGTCGGAGGCGGCCTCGGCAGCGTCGGCCAGCGCCTCGACGAAGTCACCCAGCAGCCGCATCCCCGGCGCGTTGTGGCAGTAGTCGACGATGACGTTCGCGCCGGCGACCTCGAGCTGGTTGAGGCGGCCGGGGGACAGGTAGTACGACGTGGTGAAGGTGCGCAGGCCCTGCCGGATGTCGTGCAGGTGGGCACCCGCGGCGAAGGCGGCGGCCGCGGCGGCCAGCGCGTTCTGGACGTTCATCTTGGCCTTGCCGCCGAAGGTCGACGGGAGCAGGTGGGTCCAGGCGAGCTGCATCGAGCGCCGGCCGTGCCGGATGACGATCATCTCGCCCAGGTCGCCGCGCTCGAGGACGACCGCGCGTCCGCCGCGGCGGCAGTGCTCGTCGACCATGTCTCGTACGTCGGAGCCGGCCGCAGCCATCGAGAACCACACGACCTCGCCCGAGCACCGCCGCCGCATCCCGGCCACCAGCTCGTCGTCGGCGTTGAGCACGGCGAACCCGTCGCGGGGCACGGCCTCCACGACCACCTGCTTCACCTCGGCGAGCTGCTCGAGGGTGTCGATGCCGCGCATCCCCAGGTGGTCCGGCGCGATGTTGAGCACGACGGCCACGTCGTTGCGCTGGTAGCCCAGGCCCTCGCGCAGGATGCCGCCGCGCGCGACCTCGAACACCGCGAAGTCGACGCGCGGGTTCTGCAGCACCATCCGGGCCGACTTGGGCCCGGACGCGTCGGCGCGGATGACCAGCCGCTCGTCGATCACGATGCCGTCCGTGGAGGTCATGCCGACCTTGCGCCCCATGCCCTTGAAGATGTGGGCGATCATCCGCGACGTCGTGGTCTTGCCGTTGGTGCCGGTGACGGCCACGATCGGGATCCGGCTCGGCGACCCGGGCGGGAACAGCGAGTCCACGACCGGCTTGGCGACGAACTGTGCGTCGCCGACCGTCGGGTGGGTGTGCATGCGGAAGCCCGGCGCCGCGTTGACCTCGCAGATGGCGCCGCCGGCCTCGCGGACCGGCTCGGCGATGTCGGGGGAGATGAAGTCGATGCCGGCCACGTCGAGGCCGACGACCCGGGCCGCCTCCTCGGCGATCTCCACGTTGTCCGGGTGCGCCTCCAGCGTCCGGTCGATCGAGATGCCGCCGGTCGACATGTTGCCGGTCAGCGTGAGCTTGACCATGGTCCCGTCGGGCGGCACGTCGTCCATGCCGAAGCCCTGCTCGGCCACGAGGGCCACTGCGGCCTCGTCGACCTTGATCCGGGTCAGCACCTTCTCGTGGCCGACGCCCCTGCGCGGGTCGGCGTTGGTCTCCTCGACCAGCTCTCGGACGGTGTGCACACCGTCGGCCACCACGTGCGCCGGCACCCGCTCGGCCAGCGCCACCATCCGGCCGCCGATGACGAGAACCCGGTAGTCCTTGCCGGTGACGAAGGACTCGACGACGACCCACCCGCGGCGCGACTCCTCCTGCGCGAGCGGGAAGGCGGCGCGCACCTGGTCGGCGTCCTTGAGGTCGAGCACGACGCCGCGGCCGTGGTTGCCGTCCAGCGGCTTGCAGACCACCGGGTAGCCGATCCGGTCGGCCACCCGCACCGCCTGGTCGGCGGTGCGGACCGACTCCGAGCGCGGCACCGGGAGCCCCGCCGCGGCGAGCAGCCGGGTGGTGAGCTCCTTGTCGCCGGCGATGTCGACCGCGAGCGCCGAGGTGTTGGAGGTCATGGTGGCCCGGATCCGCCGCTGGTGGACGCCCTGGCCGAGCTGCACGAGGGAGTACTGGTTGAGCCGCAGCCAGGGGATGTCGCGCGACACCGCCTCGTCCAGGATCGCCTGGGTCGAAGGGCCGAACGCGGTCCGCTCGGCCTGCACGAGGAACCGCTCGAGCTCGACGGCGAAGTCGAGCTCCGGCTCGGCCTGCACCAGGTGGTTGACGAGCCGGACCGCCAGCGTCCCGGCGGCCAGGCCGACCTGCTCGTCGACGTACCCGTAGATGACGTTGTACTGCCCCCGCACCCCGGTGCCGCGGGTCTTGCCGCGGCGGATGTCGTGCCCGGCCTCCTTCTGCAGCTGCAGCGCCACGTGCTCGGCGACGTGACCGAGCCAGGTGCCCTCCTTGAGCCGCTCGAGGAAGCCCCCCCGGTGCCCGCGCGAGCAGGTGTGCCCGGAGATGCCGGGCAGCGCCTCGACCAGACCGTCGACGAAGCCGGGGATCGTGTCGGAGGGGTGGTCCTCCAGCGATCCGAGGTCGACCACGAGGTGGATCGCCGGCTCGTACGACCACAGGTTCGGCCCCCGGTAGACCCGGGTCTGCAGGATCGCGAGATCGGGCTGCGGGCTGCTCATCGGGGTGTCAGTCCTCCTCGGTCTGGTGCTGGAGCTGGGCGGCCAGGTGCTCCTCGACGAAGGACGCGAGCCGGCGCTCCTCGAGGTCGAACCGGGCACCGGCCGGCAGCGTGTGCACGACGACGCCGGACACCAGCATCGGGGCGCCGAGCTCGGCGAGGTGGGCGTCGCTGACGGCGCGGGACCCGTCGGCGACGAAGACGCAGCCGGCGCCGATGACCTCGAGCTCCCGGCCGGCACGGATGACGGCGGCCGTGTCCTCGTCGACGCCGATGCCGAGCAGCCGCGGCGACCGGGCCACCACGGAGAGCAGCCGGGCGTAGCGGTTGCGCTCGGCGAAGTGCTGGTCGACGACGACGTCGGGCAGCAGGCCGAGACCGGCAGCCGAGGTGGTGAGCCCCTGCCTGGGCGAGGGCGCGTCGTCGCCGAAGGCGAGCATGTGCTCGCTCACGGCGCTCGCGCCTGCGGACGTGCCGCCGACGACGGCGCCACCGGCGTAGGCCGCGGTGATCGCCGCGCCGAAGGCGGTGCCGCCGACGACGGCCGCCAGCTTGAGCTGGTTGCCGCCGGTCATGAAGACCGCGTCGACGTCGGCGAGCCGGGTGGCGAGGGCCGGGTCCTCGGCGTCGGCGCGCGACTCCGGCCTGAGACCGACCACGTCACCGGCCCCCAGGTCGCGGAACGCGCGGTCGTACGTCTCGAGGATCTCGGGGCCCAGCGACGAGGCGGTCGCGACGACCGCGATGCGCGCCCCGTCACCGCCCGCGAGGCGGACCAGCTCGCGCAGCACCACCCGGTCGCCGACCCGGTCCTCCGCACCGCCGACGACGCACAGGACGCCCCCGGACACGGGCCGGACCGCTCGGTGCGCCACGGGGGGAGCCTAGGGGTCGACCGAGCGGACGCGGCACGATGGTGGGCATGAGCGACGCAGGCCCCACCACCCGTCGGTTGGTCCTCGTGCGGCACGCCAAGGCGGAGCCCGGCGGCGAGGGCGCCGACCACGACCGGGCGCTGACCGACCGCGGCCGGCGCAACGCGGCAGAGGCGGGCCGGTGGCTGGCGGGCGTCGTGCCGCAGGTCGACGAGGTGTGGTGCTCGTCCGCCGTCCGGGCGGTGCAGACCTGGGAGGGGATCGCTCCGTCGCTGGTCGCCCCGGCGGCGAGCGTGGAGCGCGAGCTCTACCTCGCCGGCGCGCGGGACCTGATGGGACGGCTCGAGCAGCTCGCGCCGGGGCGCACCGTCCTGCTGGTCGGGCACAACCCGACCGCCGAGCAGCTGCTGGCGGCCGTCGTCGGCGAGCTGCACAGCCTGCGCCCGGGAGCGGTGGCGGTCGCCGACCTGGACGCCGGGGAGCTGGTCGACAGCTGGTCCCCGGCCCGCTGACCGGCCGCTCAGGTTCGCTCAGGGCTGCCCAGGGGCTTGCTCGACACCCGGGACCCGGGACCAGGGGGCGTGCCGGCTCCAGTCATGGACGACCGAGGTGCGCAGGACCACGTCCTGCACCGACCGGTTGTTGCGGTTGATCGCGCACCAGAGCAGCCCGATCGGGAAGACCGTGCAGAAGCCCGCTCGGGCCAACGCGGTCAGGACAGGCATCCGCCGGCCGCGGTGGTCGACCACACGCACACCCATGACGTGGGCGCCGTACGTGCGCCCGGTCGTGGCCCAGCCGAGGGCGAGGTAGCACGTCAGCACCGCGAGCACGACGGTGAGGTTGAAGAACGCCGTCGTGTTCGGCAGGTGGAACCCCCGCGGGTCCAGCAGCCAGATCACTCCGACCCACGACAGGTACCCGCCCGCGATCAGCAGGGCCACGACGACGGCGTCGATCACCGCGGCGACGACCCGGGTGACCGGGCCGGCCCGGTGGCCCTGGTAGCCACGGGCCTCCGCCGGGAGGGGCGCGGCCGTGGTCACGGCTGCGGGGACCGCTCGGGGTCCTCGCGCTGGACCGGGACGGTCTCGGTCGCCGCGACCGGTTCGGGCAGATGGTGCTCGACGCCGTTGGGGCCCGCCGGGCGGGGCCGGCGCCGGAGCAGCAGCCGGTCGACCACCCGGCTGACCGCCTCGTCGGCGGCGATGGACTGCAGGCGCACGTCCTGGACGGACTCCGACGCCACGGACGCGGTGGAGCCCCGGATGATGGCCGGCAGGTCGAGGGCGTCCATGACCTCCTGGGCCAGCCCGACCAGGTCGATCCGGGCGATCACGGCGTCGATGTCGAGCCGGCCTGCGACGGCGTCGATGTCCACCTCGCGGACGATGGCGTCCAGGTCGACCCGCTCGCGCACCAGGGCGGTGAAGTCCAGCCGGTCGATCACCGCGTCGATGTCGAGGCGGGCTGCGACAGCGTCGAGGTCCACCTCGCGCACGATGGCGTCCAGGTCGACCCGCTCGCGCACCAGGGCGGTGAGGTCGACCCGGTCGATCACCGCGTCGATGTCGACCTCCCGGACCACCGCGTCCAGGTCGACCTGCTCGGTGACGACCGAGGTCAGGTCCAGCCGCGAGAGGACGGCGCCGGCCACCGACGGGACCAGGACGTCCATGGCGGCCGCGACGGTGGCGGCGACGGTGCTGACGGTGCTGGCCGCGGCCTGCTCCAGTCCGGCCCGGCCGGGCAGGGGAACCGAGCGCGCGGCCTCGACCAGGAGCCGGCCGCCCAGCGCGCCCACGGCGACGGCCGGCGCCGCCACGCCGGTGACGACCGCGCGGACCGAGGGGCTCATGGCTGCCTCACGGGCTCACCGTAGGTCCGTGGCCGCCCGCGTGCCATCACCTTCGCAGGGTGAGCATTCCCCGGTCGGTGCCGCCGGCGGCCGGGTACCGTGCCGCGGTGCCCGAGATACCGCACGACAGCTACTCGCCCTCGTGGGTCGGTGCGGACCGGCCGGAGGTGCCGGCGACGGGGGACGAACGCGCCCTGCTCACCGCGCTGCTCGACTGGCACCGGGCGACCTTCGAGGCCAAGTGCACCGGCCTCTCCCCGGACCGGCTGGCGGAGAAGGCGGTCCCGCCGTCCGGCCTGAGCCTGCACGGCCTGGCGCGCCACCTGGCCGGCGTCGAGCGCTGGTGGTTCCGGATCCAGCTGGCCGGCCAGGACCTGCCGCTGCTCTTCTACACCGACGACCAGCCGGACCTGGACTTCGAGTTCAGCGGCGCCGACCCGGTCGCGGACCTCGAGACCTGGCGCCAGGAGTGCGCGGCGTCCCGCGCCGTGGTCGCGGCCCTGGAGCTCGACGACACCGGCACCCGCAAGCGCGACGGGTCACCGATCTCGCTGCGGTTCGTCCTGGCGCACACGGTGGCCGAGTACGCGCGCCACAACGGTCATGCCGACCTGTTGCGGGAGTGCATCGACGGCACCACCGGCGTCTGACCGAGCGGGCCGGTCGACGCACGCCTCACGACCCGGCGTTGCGGACCGCCCACGGTGTCAGCACCGCGTGCACGGCCGTCGTCATCGGCACCGGCACCCCGAGGACGGCCGCGCGCCGCGCCACGAAGCCGTGCAGGGCGTCGAGCTCCATCCGGCGACCCGCGACCAGGTCGTCGTGCAGCGAGGAGGCACTGCCGGGCTCGACGCTCCTGCCGAGGTCGAGCGCACGCTGGACCGCCCCGTCCGGCAGCGGGTGGCCGTCCGCGGCAGCGACCGCCGCGACCTCCTCGACCAGTCGCTGGAAGCCGGCCCACCCCTGCTCCGTGTCACGGATCTCGCCGATCGGCAGCCGCACCGCGGCGGTCATCCCTGCCTGGGCGCAGATGAAGGCGAGCTTCTCCCACAGCACCGCAGTGATGTCCGGCGCCAGCTCGGCGCCGAAGCCGGCGGCGCGACAGCTCGCGACCAGGGCCTCGGCCCGGTCGCTCACCCGGCCGTCCAGCTCACCGACGGTGATGCTCGTGGGGCCGCCGGTGTGCACGACGACCCCTGGCTCGCCGATGCCGGCGAAGATGAATGCTGCGCCGCCCATCACGTGCTCCGCACCGACCTCGGCGGCCAGCTTGGCCTCGTTGTCGACGCCGTTCTGCAGCGACACGACGGCGGTGCCGTCACCGATCAGCGGGCGAAGGCGGGCGGCCGCCGACTCGGTGTCATACGTCTTGACGCAGAACAGCACGACGTCGCACGGGCCGATCTCGGCGGGGTCGTCGGTGGCGTGGACGTCGACCGTCGCGTCGCCCGCGACGCTGCGCAGCCGAAGCCCGTGCTCGCGCAGCGCCGCCAGGTGCGCGCCCCGGGCGAGCAGGTGGACGTCGACCCCTGACTGGGCGAGCCGACCGCCGAAGTAGCCGCCGACCCCGCCGGCGCCGTAGACCGCCACCCGCATGCTGCGCTCCTTCCCTCGGGCCCCTGAAGCACCCTCGCGACCCTCGCGACCTGCCCGCCGGCGTGACCTCAGGTCGGCGGCGTCTCCACCTGGATGCCTTCGGCAGCGTCGGCGTCCTCGATCTCCTCACGGCTGATGCCCAGCAGGAAGAGGATCGCGTCCAGGTAGGGCACGTTCAGCGCCGCGTCAGCGGCCTCGCGCACGACCGGCTTGGCGTTGTAGGCGATGCCGAGCCCGGCCCGCGCGAGCATGTCCAGGTCGTTGGCACCGTCCCCGATGGCGACCGTCTGCGCCACGGGGACCCCAGCCTCGGCCGCGAACCGCTCGAGCGCGGCGGCCTTGCCGGCCCGGTCGACGAGCGGCCCGACGAGGGCGCCGGTGAGCCGCCCGTCGACGACCTCGAGGGTGTTGGCGGCCGAGTAGTCGATGCCCAGGTCGGCCACCAGCGCGTCCGTCACCTGGGTGAAGCCGCCGCTCACGACGGCGATCCGGTAGTCCAGCCGCTTGAGGGTGCGGACGAAGGTGCGGGCCCCGCGGGCCAGGACCAGCTGGCGGCGTACGTCCTCGAGTGCCGTGGCCGGCACCCCCGCGAGGAGCCGGACCCGCGCCCGCAGCGACTCGGCGAAGTCGAGCTCGCCGCGCATGGCCCGCTCGGTCACCGCGGCCACCTCGGGAGCGCAGCCGGCGTGCTCGGCCAGCATCTCGATGACCTCGCCCTGCACCAGGGTCGAGTCGACGTCCATGACCACCAGCCGCTTGGCGCGACGGTGCAGCCCGGCCCGCTCGACGGCCACGTCGACCGCGAGCGCCGACGCGGTCAGGGCCAGCTGCCGGCGCAGGACCACCGGGTCGACCCCCGAGACCTCGAGCTCGACGGCCGTCACCGGGTAGCGCGCGATGCGCACGATCCGGTCGATGTTGCCGCCGTAGTCGGCGACGCAGCCGGCGATGCCGGCCAGCGCTGCCGGGCGCAGCGGGTGCCCCAGCACCGTCACGTGGCTGCGGCCACGGCGATGGCCCCGGTCCTCCGCTGCTACCGCGGCGACCTCGACCTCCATGCCGAGGGGGGCGAGTGCCGTCTCCAGCGCGGCCTGCACCCGGGCCTGGGCGCTGGCCGCCGCCTTCAGCAGCACGCCGAGCACCAGCCGGCCGCGGATGACGACCTGCTCCACGTCGGCCACCGTGGCGTCCGACCCGGACAGCGCGGTGAACAGCGCCGACGTGATGCCCGGGCGGTCGCGCCCGCTGACCGTGACCAGCAGCGCCGACTCGTGCGAGGGAGCCGCGTCCACTCAGACCGTGACCCGCTGGCCCTTGCCGACGACCGTGATGCCGCCGTCGGAGACGACGAAGCCCCGCGCGAGGTCCTCGTCGCGGTCGACACCGATGCGGGCGCCCTCGGGCACGACGACGTTCTTGTCGAGGATCGCGTTGCGCACCACCGCGTTGCGGCCGATGTCGACGTTGTTCATCAGGACGCTGCCGCTGACCTCGGCCCAGGAGTGCACGTGCACCCAGGGCGAGAGCAGCGACCGCTCGACCTTGGCGCCGGACACGACCGCGCCGCTGGAGACGAACGAGTCGATGGCGTGGCCCATCCGGCCCGCCGAGTTGTGGACGAACTTGGCCGGTGGCAGCGGCTCGTGCGAGGTGTAGATCGGCCAGTCCTTGTTGTAGAGGTTGAACACCGGGTGCACCGCGATCAGGTCGGTGTGCGCCTCGTAGAACGCGTCGAGAGTCCCGACGTCGCGCCAGTAGTCGCGGTCGCGGTCGGTGGAGCCCGGCACGTCGTTGTCCCGGAAGTCGTAGACGTGCGCCTCGCCCTTGTCGACCAGCCTCGGGATGATGTTGCCGCCCATGTCGTGCTTGCTCGACGGGTCCAGCGCGTCCTGCCGCAGCGCCTCGAGCAGCACCTCGGTCGTGAAGACGTAGTTGCCCATCGACGCGTAGACCTGGTCGGGCGCGTCGGCGAGCCCGACCGCATCGGTCGGCTTCTCGCGGAACGCCGAGATGACCCGCCGGTCGCTGGCCGTCTCGATGACCCCGAACTGGTCGGCCAGCCCGATCGGCTGCCGGATCGCGGCCACCGTGACCCCCGCGCCGGTCTCGATGTGCTGGCGGACCATCTGGCTCGGGTCCATGCGGTAGATGTGGTCGGCGCCGAAGACGATGACGTACGTCGGCTGCTCGTCGCCGATCAGGTTGAGGCTCTGGTAGATGGCGTCGGCCGAGCCGGCGAACCACCGGGGCCCGAGCCGCTGCTGCGCCGGGACGGGGGCGATGTAGTTGCCGAGCATCGCCGACAGGCGCCAGGTGGAGGCGATGTGGCGGTCGAGGCTGTGGCTCTTGTACTGCGTGAGCACGACGATCTTGCGGTAGCCGGCGTTGACCAGGTTGGACAGCACGAAGTCGATGAGCCGGTAGATGCCGGCGAACGGCACGGCCGGCTTCGCCCGGTCGGCAGTGAGCGGCATCAGCCGCTTGCCCTCGCCACCGGCCAGGACGATGGACAGGATCCGGTCCGGCATGGTGCGCACGCTATCGGTGGTGCCACGATCACGCCATGCGCGTCGACCTCCTCACCCGTGAGTACCCGCCCGAGGTCTACGGAGGGGCCGGTGTCCACGTCGAGTACCTCGCCCGCGAGCTGCGCCGCCTGGTCGACGTCCGGGTGCACTGCATGGGAGCACCACGCGACGAGCCGGGGGTGACGGCGTACGACGCGCCCGCCGAGCTGGCCGGCGCCAACGCCGCGCTGCGCACCATCGGGACCGACCTGCCGATGGCCGCCGCCTGCGAGGGGAGCGACCTGGTCCACTCGCACACCTGGTACGCCAACCTGGCCGGACACGTCGCGAGCCTGCTGCACGGGGTCCCGCACGTGATGAGCGCGCACAGCCTCGAACCGCTACGGCCGTGGAAGGCCGAGCAGCTCGGCGGCGGCTACGCGCTGTCGTCCTGGGTGGAGCGCACCGCGGTCGAGTCGGCCGACGCGGTGGTTGCCGTGTCGGCGGGCATGCGCGACGACGTGCTGCGCTGCTACCCGGGCGTCGACCCGCAGCGGGTGCAGGTGGTCCACAACGGCATCGACACCGATGAGTACCAGCCGGACCACAGCACCGCCGTCCTCGAGCGGTACGGCGTGGACCCCGACCGGCCGTCCGTGCTGTTCGTCGGCCGGATCACCCGGCAGAAGGGCCTGCCGCACCTGCTGCGCGCGGCGCTCTCCCTCGACCCCGGCGTCCAGGTGGTGCTCTGCGCCGGCTCGCCCGACACCGAGGAGATCCGGGCCGAGGTCACCGTGCTCGTCGACGCCCTCCGGCAGGACCGCGACGGTGTCGTCTGGATCGAGGAGATGGTGCCCAAGCCGGACGTCGTCCAGCTGCTCACGCACGCCACGGTCTTCGCCTGCCCGTCGGTCTACGAGCCCATGGGGATCGTCAACCTCGAGGCGATGGCCTGCGAGACCCCGGTCGTCGCGACGGCGACCGGCGGCATCCCCGAGGTCGTCGCCGACGGGGAGACCGGGCTGCTGGTGCCGATCGAGCAGGTGACCGACGGCAGCGGGACGCCTCTGGACCCGGCGCGCTTCGAGGCCGACCTGG
>Ga0210143_1000266_pt1 | contig 11622 bp, 9 predicted proteins | sample MayberryNW_TuleC_2_FD_185527 | JGI IMG/M metagenome (GOLD analysis project Ga0210143, IMG submission 185527) | Wetland microbial communities from San Francisco Bay, California, USA, that impact long-term carbon sequestration - MayberryNW_TuleC_D2... | ecosystem: Environmental > Aquatic > Marine >... | reverse complement strand
GGACACCTCGGACACCGTGCAAGGGTATGCTCCTGCCGAGGCTTCCCCCGCGCCGGAGGCGGCTGCGGCCGCCGCTCCCGCGGTGACCAACCCCGCCGCCGACCGGGCGACCGCCCTGAGCTCCCTGGGATTCGTCGAGATTCTGATTCCTCGCCCGGCCGACCGGCTCCAGCGGGAGATCGAGGAGGCCAAGCTGGACATGATGGAGGCCGACTCCGAGATCAAGCTGCGTCAGGGGCTCGAGGATCAAGTGAAGGCCATGGCTGAGGTCAAGAAGCAGGAGATCTCGACGCTCGACGCCCAGAGGAAGCTGGCCGAAAAGGCCAAGAACGATGCGGAGGTGGCGTCGTTCGAGGCCGAGAAGAAGGATGCCGAGCGGCACAAGCAGTTCCTGGACAAGCGGGTCTCGCTCCACCAGGCGGAGAAGGAGACCGCGAAGGCCCGGAAGAGCCTCGCCGAGGCGACCCGAAAAGCGCTCGAGCTCGAGCTGCAGCTCACCATCCGCCGGGGCGAGCGCGACCTGGCCGGCAGCGGGGACGCGGCCGTGGCGCTGCGGCACGACAACGTGATCCACGACCTGGAGCGCAAAACACTCGAGGCGCAGCGGGTGCAGGCGGATCGCGAGAAGCAGGTTGCCGAGCGGCACCAGGACATCGCCAAGCGCCGGCTGGAGCTGTACCAGGCTCAGGCCGCGGCGGGCGGGAACCGCTAAGCGGCCCGCGATGGGAGCAGGTCGAGCAGGATGCGAGCGTCGCGGGGGGCATGACCGCCCGCGTCGTTGTTGAAATAGACGAAGCAGTCCTTGCCGGCTTTGCCGAGGGCCCGAAGCCGCCCCGCCCAGTACTCGATCTGCTCGCGGGTGAATCCCCCGCCGGGGGCATCGCCCGCGTGCATGCGAATGTAGACGAACGAGGCGGTCGTCACGAGGTCGGGCCGGACTCTCCCGCCCACCGGGATGCACAGGGCGACGGCGTGATCGGCCAGGGTATCGTAGGAGGCCGCCGTGTGCCAGCTCGGGTGCCGGAACTCCACGACCCACCGACGGCCGGTGGGCAGCTCGTCCAGAAACCCACGCAGGACGCTCAGGTCGGCGGTGAAGGTGGGTGGGAGCTGAAACAGGATCGGCCCCAGCTTGGGACCGAGCCGCTCGGCGCGTTCCATGAACAGCGCGACCGACTCCGACGCGTCGCGCAGCCGGCGGATGTGCGTGATGTAGCGGCTCGCCTTGACCGCGTAGAGAAAATCGTCCGGCACCCCCTTACGCCATCGCTCGAAGCTCTGTGGCGCGGGCAGCCGGTAAAAGGGATTGTTCAGCTCCACGGTCCGGAAGCGCTGCGCGTAGTACGGCAGCTCCTCCCGCTGACGCAGACCCTCAGGGTAGAACACGCCGCGGCGCCAGTGCGCGTAGACGTACCCCGAGGTGCCGACCCACAGCTCGCTCACGGACGCTCCCCTTGTCCCGGTGTCCAAAGCCATGAATCTTGGGGCTTGGCCGGAGCCGAACCTTCAGTCACGGAGCCAGGAGACACGACATGACGCGCGATCGGGCAGGACATCGGATGGCGGCGCTGAACCCGGCGGTCGCCATGGTGCGGGCGTGACGTCGTCTCTGGTCCTCTTCAGCCGCAATTTCATCAAGCATCCCCGGATGCTCGGCTCGCTCATCCCGAGCTCGCGCTTCCTGGTGAACCGACTGCTCGATCAGGTGGACTGGAGCCGCGCCGGCACCATCGTGGAGTACGGGCCGGGCGTCGGCACCTTCACGGGCGAGATCCTGCGGCGCCTTCGCCCCGACGCCAACCTCGTCGCCATCGACACCAACCGCGATTTCGCGCGCTACCTCGCGCGGACATTGCGCGACGACCGGCTGCATGTGATCGAGGGATCCGCGGCGGACGCCCACGACAACCTGCAGGAGCGCGGACTCGGGCGCGCGGACTACGTCATCTCGGGTATTCCCTATTCGACGATGAATCCCGAGCTGCGGGCGCGAATCCTCCGCACCACGCACGAACTGCTGCAGCACGACGGCGCGTTCCTGGTCTACCAGTTCACTCGTGCCGTCCTGCCCTACCTGTGCCAGGTATTCCCTCACGTCCAGCAGGAGTTCGAGCCGCGCAACATCATGCCCGCCCGGCTGTTCTATTGTCGGCGCAGCCCCGACCGCCGCGCCAACGGGCGGCGCGAGCCCCGGCCCCGGGCCCGCACCGCCTCGGACCGTTAGCGACCAGAGACCGCGGGCGACGATGGGCTCGACTGCGACTGCCACACCGCCTCGATCGTCCGGCGGACCTGGGGGGCGATGTCGTCGCACGCGGGGAGCCCTTCCTGCCTGAAGTAGGCGACCACGGCTCCGGGGATGATCCCCTGGAGCCGGGTGATCGCCTCGGCGTAGTCGGTGAAGCCTTGCTGGGCGAGCTCCGCCACCTCGCGGTCCTCCAGCGAGAGGCCGGTGGTGTGGAGCATGACGTATCCGATGTGGGCGAGGCTCAGCGCGGTGTAGTCGTCGCGCAGGTTCTTCGGCAGCCCCTCGCTGCGCACCACATCGATGACTCCGGCGGCAGCGCCGAGCACGGCCGACCCTGCCCGCTTCATCGACTCGACCACGCCGCCCGCCTGGCGCCGATCGCTCAGTCCCCGCAGGTCGGAGATGTGGTGCTCGATCTTGCGATGGATCCCGCGAAGCTCGGCCACGACCTCCGGGAAGTCCTTGAGATCCTCGATCTGGCCCCGAATCGCCTTCTCGATGTGATCCTCCAGCCCAAGCATGTCCGTGATGTAGCTGTTGATGGCTTCGTTCCGATCGCGCGCCACGATATCCTCCAGGAGCTTCGTTTGAGTCGAGAATGGATCCCGCGGGCACAGCCCGCCGGCGGAAGTTGAGACAATGAACGCTCCGGCGCACGACGTCTGTGGGGGGGATCACCGGGTTGCGCTCGTGGCGATGCGCGACGAGACCCTCCGGTACTGGAAGACGACGGCCTCGCTGGCCGCCACGGTTGCCGCGGGTGCAGGACTCACCGCTCCTGTGCTCCTGCTCCACGGGCGCCTCGAGCCCGTGCGGGTTCCCGGAGGTGACCTCGGCCTCACGTGGCGTGCGGGAGTGGAGCCGGTGGCCGCGATTCAGCAGCGGGCGGTGGACGACCTCGGAGGCCTGTTGGTCGGGGTCGCGGTCGCCACGATCGGCATCGCCGTGATCACGATCCTGGCGCTCTCGCTTGCCCGCGAGCGGGAGCGCGAGGCGGAGGTGCTGATTCGTCGGGCGGTCGGCGCGGGGCGGCGGGTGCTGCGTCGGACCGCTCTCGCCGAGGCGGGTCTGATCATCCTGTCGGGCCTCGCGCTCGGCGCGGTCCTCTCGGCCGGCCTGGCGGCCTGGTCCTCCGAGTGGCCGGGCACGCTCCGGGCGGGCACCCGTGTGGTGGCCGGCGTCGCGACGCTGGCGCTGGCAGGCCTGGCGCTTCTCGGAGTGCTCTTCCCGGTGATCCTGCCACGTCCGCGGATCGCCGTCGCCGAACCCGGGTCACCGGCGCCGCTCACGCCCGTCGCCATCCAGATCGCCGCGACCCTCGTCGTTCTGACCATGGGGGCGCTCCTCGGGCGCCACGTCGGCAGGCTGACAGCCGCCCACGGCGATCCCATTCACCAGGGGCGGGTCGCCGGCCTCGAGCTGGCAGCGCTCGCGCCCGAAGCTCGGGCTTCCCGGTATGCGGCGCTGCGGCATCGACTCGAGCACGGCGGCGCAACGCAGGTGAGCGTCACGAGCCCGGGAACGCTGCTCGGCTTGGGCCCGGTCAGCATGGTCACCACGGACTGCGGACAGTGCTCGGAAGGTGGTCTCCCGCTCCGCTGGCGGGTGAAGGCCGCCGCCCACCAGTTCGTCAGCGCGGACACCTTCGAGATGATGGGGATCAGGGTGCTCCAGGGCAGGGGAATCACCGAGGATGATGCGTGGGGAGCACAGCGGGTCGCGGTGGTCAATCGGAGTTTCGCGGCCAGGGAGTTCCAGGACGGCCAGGCGATCGGACGACACATTCGAGTGGTGGACGATGGCGAGCAGTGGTCGACCGTGGTCGGCGTGGTGGACGATCCGCCCGCTGTCGGCATCGGCGCTTCGCTCCTGCCGCCGTACTCCGTCTACCTGAGCGTGCTCCAGCACCCGCCGGCCTCGGTGGAGCTCATGACGCGTGGTGGCCCCCAGACGCCGGGATCCCCGCTCGGTCAGGTCCGCGGCGCCCAGGCGGCGCCGTTGCGGTGGTTCGCCGACCGATTCAGACAGGAGGGATGGGCGATGCTCGGCATCGCCCTGATCGGCACGCTGGCGGTGGCAAGACTCTGGGTGGCCTCGCTGCTGATGGAGTTCGGCGTGCGGCGCGCCCTGGGCGCTCGCCGACGGCACATCCTGCGGTTCGTGCTGCTTCGCGCCGCGGCCGTGTGCGGCGCGGGGATCGCCGGCGGGATCTTCCTCGGTGCGACCGTCTGGAGCATCCTGGGTGGCCTGGTCGCGGACCTGGCCCCGTGGGATCGGGCAGCGGTGCTCCAGTTCGGCGCGATGCTGCTCGCGAGCACCCTCGCCGGCGCGCTGCCGCCGGCGTGGCGCGCCGCCCACGCTACGCCGGCCTCGCTCCTGGGCGCGTCATGAGCCGGCTGCTCGGCGCGCACACGGTGGACAAGGGCGGCATCCACATGGCGGCGCTCCGGGCCGGCCGCTCCGGTATGCAAGCATTGCAGATCTTCACCGCGATCCCCAAGTACTACGGCGACAAGACCTCGATCCGCCCGGAGCGGGTGCAGCGATTCCGCGAGGCGCTCCGGCGGGCAGACATCGAGCCCGCCAACGTGCTGGTGCACTCGGCCTACGTCCTGAACACGGCGACCGCCGACGAGGAGAAGTGGGGCAGGGCCGCGGCCGGCCTCAGGAAGGAGCTGGAGCGCAGCACGGCGCTCGGCGCGGGCGCGCTGTGCTTTCATCCGGGCGCCGCCACGGGTGGCGATCGCGAGGCGGCCGTGGAGCGGGTATCGCTCGCGATCACCGGTGCGCTGGAGGCCATCCCCGGCGAGACCCGGGTGCTGATCGAGAACACGGCGGGGGCGGGCCTCACGGTGGGGAAGACGCCGACGGAGGTGGGAGCGATGCTCGACGGGGTGCCGAAGGCGTTGCGCCGGCGGACGGGCTACGGTCTCGACACCTGTCATCTCTTCTCCGCCGGTCACGACATCACCGCGTCGCAGGCGGCGTTCACGGCAGTCCTGGACCAGTTCGAGGACGCCACGGGGTCGCCCCCCGCCTTTTTCCACCTCAACGACAGCGAGGGCCCCCTCGGCTCCAACCGCGACCGGCACGTGCTCATCGGCGAAGGGCTCATCGGGGTGGAGCCGTTCCGCTGGCTCCTGCACGACCGCCGCAGCGCGGGGATCCCCCTGATCCTGGAGACGCCGCAGCAGAACTACGAGATCGGCGAGGACGACGACTCGCCGGATCCATACGATGAGAGGATGATGGAGCTGTTGCGCTCGCTGGAGCGGTAACACCGCCGCTGTCAAAACCCTCCGCAGTTCGATTTCTTGCCACCAGCGTGTGCCCCGATTCTTGCTGACGCTCGCCCCGGCTCCCGCATGACCACCGCTTACACCGCATCGGGGAGGGCGATCTCGCGTGAATTCGCCAGAACGCGCCGCAGCGCGCGGGATCGAGGGGCCCCGGCGCCCCTTTCTCGTGGCGCTCTCGCTCACCCTGCTCATCGCGTCGGTACAGTGGACACCGCCATTCCGTCCGCTCGAGACCCGGCAGGCCGGCAGCCTGGTCATGGCCAGAGCTGCCGCGATGCCGTTCCTAGTCCCGGGCCGGCCGGACAGCGCCGCGCTGGAACGCCACGTGGTGGCCCGGTTCGAGCACCTGCCGCTGGCCCGCTTCTTCTTCAGCCGGACCGGGGAGCGGGAGTTCTCCGACCGGCTGGCGCGCGCGATCGTGAAGGAGGCGAACTACCTCCAGGTGGAGCCCAGCCTTCTGGCCGGCGTGCTGCTCACCGAGAACGCCCCGCTCGACGTGCGGGCCCGCAGCAGGCAGGGCGCCATCGGGCTCATGCAGGTGATGCACTTCCACGCCGGCGAGTACGACTGCGACTCCCGCGATCTGCTGCAGGTGGAGTCCAACATCTGTCACGGGGCGCGGGTGCTCGGCTACTACCTCAAGCGGACGGGAAACATCCGACGCGCGCTCCTGCGGTACAACGGCTGCGTCACCGGCTCCAACACTGCGAACTGCCGCCGGTATCCCTCGAAAGTGCTCCGCACCGCGTCGCAGGTGCGACGTGAGGTGCTCGAGTATCCGCCGTACAGCCTGGCTGTTGATACGTCGACGTTCTGACCATTTTGTCACCCTGAGCGCAGCGAAGGGGGCCATGTCCGACACGGTCCCCTTCGCTTCGTTCAGGGTGACACAGCTCGACTAGAGCCCCAGCAGCTCCTCCACGGCCCTCCCGACCTCCCGCCCAATCCGCTCCAACACCTCGATCAACGGCGCGTCATGGTGGGGGCAGAACCGGACCGGCTCAGTGCCGGGCTTGAACCACTCCCGCCTGGTGCTCGGGCACCACTCGTTCGCCAGGTAGCCAGTCTCCTCGTCGATCGTGCGGCTCACCATGCCGGCGGGCGGCAGCCAGCCTTCCGCCGAGGACCGCTCCTTCCAGCCGTTGCGGTAGAAGGCCGCCCACGCCGGAGCGGCCAGGCGTCCGCCGGAGGCGTTGGCGGCGATGCGCCGGGGCGCGTCGTACCCGAACCAGACCGTGGCGACGACCGTCGGCGTGTACCCCACGAACCAGATGTCCGCGCCGTTGTTGGTCGTGCCGGTCTTGCCCGCGACCGGTCCCTCTATGCCCAGCTCTCTCACGAAGTGCCCGGTGCCCTCGTCCACGACCGATCGGAGCATCGAGGTGACCTGGAAGGCCTCTCCCGCGTCGAGCACCCGCACGGTCTTCGGCTCCGGCGCGCGCCAGAGCGGGCTGCCGTCGGCCCGCTCGATCCGGCGAATCAGCGTCGGCTCCACCCGGTGTCCACCGTTGGCGAACGGCGCGTACGCCGCGGTCAGCTCCAGTGGCGTCACCTCCACCGCGCCGAGCGCGAGCGAAGGCACCGCCCGGAGCTCGCCCTTGAGGCCGGCCCGACGCGCCAGCGCGACCACCCGGCGCTCGCCGACGGCGCGGCTCAACCGCACCGCGGCGGCGTTGGCCGAGGTCGTGAGCGCGCGGCGCAGGGTCACCACGCCGGCGTACTCGCCGTCGAAGTTCACCGGCCGCCAGACACGTTGGCCGTCGGTCACCTCGACCGGGGAATCGTCCACCAGGGTGGCCGGCGTGTAGCCTTCGGCCATCGCCGCCGCATAGACGAACGGCTTGAAGGCCGACCCCGGCTGCCGCCGGGCGCCGAGCGCGCGGTTGAAGCCGCGCTGCACGAACCGTCGGCCCCCGACCAGCGCACGGATCTCGCCGTTCCGCGGATCCAGCGCGACCAGCGCACCCTGGAGCTCGCGTCCCTCCGGGGGCACGGGCCGGCCACGCTCGATCGCGGCGGCGCGGTCGCTCACCGCCCGCTCCGCCGCGGCCTGGGCCCGCGAGTCCAGGGTGGTGCGCACCACGATGTCACCCGCGCTCAGGAGATCGTCGCCGAGGATGGAGTCCACCGCCTTCCGCACCGCATCCAGCGCCTGCGATCGGTCGCGACGGGGGTTCCAGCCGGTGTCCGAGAGGCGGAGGGACTCGCGCGCGGCGCGGGCCGCGGCCTCCGGCTGGAGATAGCCCTCGCGCTCCATGAGCGCGAGCACCACGCCTCGACGTCCTCGGGCTGCGTCCGGACGCCGGCGGGGCGAGTACAGCGAGGGGCCGCGGGCGAGGCCGGCCAGGAGCGCGGCCTCACCGACGGACAGCTTGCTCACGCTCTTCCCGAAGAGATCGCGACTCGCGGCTTCGACCCCCCAGGTGCCGTTGCCCAGGTAGATCAGATTGAGGTACAGCTCGAGGATCTCCTGCTTGGTCAGCGCGCGCTCGAGCCGCCGCGCCAGCTCGATCTCGATCAGCTTGCGGCTCATGGTGCGGCCCGGACCGAGCTGCGCGAGAAAGGCGCTTCGCACCACCTGCATCGTGATGGTGCTGAAGCCCTCGCGCACCTCCAGCGCCGCGAGGTTCCGCGCCAGCGCGCGCCCCGCGCTGCGCCAGTCCACACCGCCGTGGTAGAAGAAGCGGCGGTCCTCCGCCGCGATGAAGGCGGCGCGGACATGGCGCGGCACTTTCGAGAGCGGAGCGTTGATCCGACGGACGTAGGAAAGTCGCCCCAGGCTCGCGCCGGAGCGATCGAGCACGCGGCTTCCTTCACTGGGCCGAAAGCTGCGGAGCTGTTCGTCGGAAGGGCAGCCGGCGAGACCACAGGTGGCCATCCACAGCGTGGTCACACCCGACAGGAGAAGCAGCGCGATCACCACGGCGGCGAAGATCCGCTGGCGGCGATTCATCCCCACCTCCCAAGGAAAACGGCCCCGTCAGGGGCCGTTTGTGCGGACGATCCTGAGCTCGTCCCTCAACCAGTCTGAGGGGTCTCATCGGACGGAATCGCCCCCGACCGGGTTTCGCCGTCGCCCGGCTGGCCGTTGCTCCGCTCGTGTCGCTGCTGTTGATAGCGCTCCCACCGGTTGGTGGCCTCGCGGCGCACCGTCTCGGCCGTCTCGCGGACGCGCGTCCGGGCGGGCGCCGCCCGGTCGCTGGTGAAGAAGTAGGTGGCCGCGACGCCGGCCGCGATGGCGAGCACCGCTCCCAGCGCGCCGGAATCCTCCTCCTCGTCCTCCTCGCCGTGCCAGCGCTCCTCGAGATCCCCCCAGGCGTCGGCACCGCGCTGCCGCATCCGGGCGAGCCGCTCGCGCATCCGTTCACGCGCCCGGCCACTCAGCCCCTGCACTTCCTCGATGCCTCCACCGAGGTCCTCGCCCAGCGTCTCCAGCCGCTTTCGCAGCCGCCGTCTGGTGCGGACACCGGTGTCGGGCGCGGCCAGCAGCCCTATGCCGACGCCCAGCGCCGTGGCCAGGAAGATGGTGCTGACACCGGCGGCGGTGCCCCGGTGCCCGCCGAAATCGAAGTCGGCATCGTCGAACCTGCGATGTTTTCTCGTCATGAAGCCCCCGGGAGCCGCAGAAGGCTCGGTCTGTCCGTAGCAAGCCCCGGAACGTCCCGGGGCGGGGATGCTACCCACACTAATCACTCCCGGGCGGGAAGGAAACATCTTGCATTCCACGGTGCCCTCCCGAAAAACGCGCCGCCGGCACCGGACCGGCGGCCGCGCTCCGCCTGCCTCTCCGTGCCGCCGCCGACCGGGCGGCCTCACGCCGGTAAGTGGTTGGAAAGTCGAGGATTACCCGGAGGGGGCGGGGAGTGGACCGGCGCCGGTGCGAGATCCGGGCCCTGCGGAGCACGGAAATGGCACTCCCGACCCCCTGGCCACCCCCAGGTTTTCCAACCGGCCTGTGTGTTCCAATCCCTGGATCTCCGGTACCCCCGCTCCGGAATCCTCGAACCGACCGAGCGTGCGTCATGTATCTCGTGGAGCTGAGACCCGGCAAAGAGGAGCTCTATCGGACGGGCGACGAACTCGCCGCGGCGATCCGTAGTGGCGAGGTGGATGGCCACTCGCGGATCTATCACCGGTCCTCCTCCAAGTGGATCTCCATCACCCTGCATCCGCAATACAAGGCGATCGTCTCCCAGAAGCCTGCCCACCAGACGGAGGGGAGCGACTGGATGCTCGCCCCCCAGGCCGAGACGCTCGAAGGTGCGGAGGAACCGGCGGCCAGGCTCGACGACATCGAGTCCGACTCGGCGACGGCGGAGGGTCCCGAGGGTGACCAGGGCGACAACCCCTGGCGCCGGCCCCTCGCCCTCGGAATCAGCGGCTTGTTCCTGGTCTTCGGGATCCAGCTCGCCTTCTCCGGTCCGCGGCCCCAGTGGTCCACCGCTCGCGCCCATGAGACGGAGATCCCCGCGGCCGCCACGGTGGAGCAGGCCACCTCGCAGCAGGTCGTCTCGTTGGCGAGCACCTCGACCGTGTGGGACGAGGAGCCCGTGGTCGAAGAGAAGGTCGAGCCCGCCCCCGCGCCCAAGGCACGGGCGGGGCTCCCCAAGGCGCCACGGGTGGCGATGAAGTTCCCCGCGGCACTGCCCGGTTCCAGTGCGGGTGCAGCCGATTCCAAGACGGTCGACGGTCTGCTCGCCGACTACGGCAAGGCCTACGAGGACGCGCGGAGTCGCCTCGGCTCCGGCATGCGGGTGGCCCGGCTGAACCAGCTGTTCGCGATCTCGCGTCTCACTCCGGGTGGTGGCGTCACCGACACCCGGCTCGGCCTCGCGGGCGTGACCAACTTCATCCGCGTGTATCGGGAACAAGAGGGCTCGATCGAGCGGATGTACCAGGATTCGTTCACCGCGATGTCCAAGGACCTCGGCTGGTCGCCGAAGGTGGCGAAGCGGTGGTACTCTCGCGAGGTGGGCAAGGAGTCGTCGGAACTGGCTTCGCTGACCGACCGGCTGCTCGCCAAGATCGACAGCGTGCTCGGGGTGCTGAGCGTCGAGGCCGGCGCCTACCAGCTGGTGAACGGCAAGATCCACTTCGAGGACCCCGCCGCGACGCGGCAGTACGGCGACCTGCGCCGCAACATCAACGCGGCGATGGACGCCGCGCGGATCGCGGGAGGCGAGGAGTCCGAAGGCCCGATGGGCTACCTCCTCAGGGCGATCGGGACGACCCGGCTTCCGGTGGAGGGCTGATCGACCCGACATCGCCGTTCAGGGTCGCGCGAGCGACCTGATCCGGGGCCCTGGCCAGCACCCGCTCGGCGAGCTCGCGCTCGCCGCGGGCGGTCAGGGCCTCGAACGCTTCCAGCAGCGAGACGCCGGCGCGGCGCATGCCGTGGTGGTCGGTGGAGATGAGATCGAGCAGTCCGTGCTCCACCATCGCCCACGCCAGCCGCTCGGCACCGGGGTTGGCGTGGGCGTAGTAGCCGTTGAAGCTTCCCGCGTTCACCTGCAGCAAGGCGCCCAGCTCTCGCCACCGCCGCATCTGGTCCAACGGCTCCGTGCCCGCCGCGTATCGGTAGCGCTCGGGGTGGGCGACGACGATCCCGCGTCCCCCGGCCACCACCTCCCGCACCACCTCCTCGTGAGTCCCCTGGAGCTCGAAGCCGAACTCGACCAGCAAGTAGTGTCCACCGTTGTAGCCCACGTCCGTCCGCTTGGCGACTCGGCGGATCTGGGAGAGGTCCGGCGCCCAGATCTCCTGGCCCAGTCCGATCGTCGGCAGACCGTGGCGGCCGCGCACGGCGTCGGCCAGCTCCTCGAAGGCCGCGCGATGGAGGGCGAGCTCGCGAGCCAGATCCGCGTCGGTGGCGAGCCGGGGCAGCAGCAGATGCGGAGTCGTCACCAGGGCGCCGACGCCTTCCGCGCGGAGCGCCCCGAGCGAGTCGAGAGATTCCTCGACCGAGGCGGAGCCGTCGTCGACGCCGGGGACCAGGTGACTGTGGAGGTCGGTGAAGAGCGGGTGTTCCATTCCATCCTGATGCGGCAACGTTCGAGCCACGCTAGTCTTCAGCCA
>Ga0210143_1000265_pt1 | contig 11648 bp, 5 predicted proteins | sample MayberryNW_TuleC_2_FD_185527 | JGI IMG/M metagenome (GOLD analysis project Ga0210143, IMG submission 185527) | Wetland microbial communities from San Francisco Bay, California, USA, that impact long-term carbon sequestration - MayberryNW_TuleC_D2... | ecosystem: Environmental > Aquatic > Marine >... | reverse complement strand
TTTTCTTCACTTACGCTCGGCCAATCCAAGTTCGCTCTAATTTCAGTAGTCTCTTTGAGGATGCTATTCCAAACCTCACTAGCCAAAAAAGGGGCAAAAGGTGCAAGCAATTTGATTCTCGTCTGAAGAAACATTGACAGTATCGTATTCACTAATAACTCAGTTCTGCCCTTAGATTTGACCCGTTTGTTGTACCATTGTAAATCTTGCTCCATCGAGTACAATATGGTATGAAGCACCTCTCTCACTCTTAGCCGATCCATCAATTCCGTAGCGTCTCCAATTCTTCTCTGTATCATACTCAATAACCACTTATCCTCAAACTCAGTAACGCTCTGGCCATGATATAGCAGTTCTAGCGAGGCCTGGATATTATTATTAGAGTTGGAAAGGTGTATCCCCATTTGGTAAATATCATCCAACCGAGATCTAATCCCTCGAAGAGCCTCGAATGAGAAATCTGTATCTTGAAGAAGTTCAGCTGAGCTCAACAAAGCAACTCGAATTGAGTCCGCACTATGATCTCTTACGGCTTGTCGCAGGGGAATAATATTTCCGAATGATTTAGACATTTTCTTACCATCCATAAGCACCGAACCATTGACTACAATTTGCCTAGGCCAATAGGCTCTATCGAATATAGCTACATGATTAAAGACAAAGAAGGTAAGATGATTAGGGACCAAGTCCCTTCCAGAATGCCTTGTGTCAACGGGATAAAAGTACATAAATTCTGTTCTCATATTCAATATAAGTTCCTCAGAAAGTTTGGTCTCTTCGGAAACTTCTTTGAGAGAACCTTCTCCTAATAATACATAATTGAAAAAGGACTCGGATAAATTTTGCGCAGTAATATAGCTATCCTCGTTAAAATGAATATATCTTGAAATAATGTAGTATGCAGTGTATATGACTGAATCAGATAGGCTTTCAATAATCCAATCTTGGTCCCAAGGCAATCGCGTCCCAAGGCCAGACTTCCTCGCGCAGGCTCTCTCCTTCAGCCAGTCTACTACATAATTAAATTCAGATCTTATTTCATCGGGAACGATATCCATTCTAGTAATGCACTCGTGAGCTAGGTCTTTCCATTGGACATCATTGTAATTAAGAAACCATTGATCACTTAGTACCTTCACTACACATTCTTCGCCACACCTACACTTGACTGGTTTTTTGACAAATTCGTAAAGGATTTCTCCAATTCCGTTCTGCAACAGTTCAGATCTAATAAGGTCCTTTGCCTCTGCCACCGTCATTCCAGCATACTTTCCAGTATTTTCTTTCAGCCTTCCCTTGTAGAATTCATGAGAATATAACTCTGTTGTAGCTTTCTCCAAAAGCGGATCGTGTTGATCCTTTACACCTAACCTTTCAATTATGATCCGAGATGGAACAATATTGTCACCTTCGTAACCTTCAGATTCGATAATTGTTATTGGCTTGACTACGTTGTAATCATGCAATTCCTTTGAGGTATTACCATTTGTGAAATCTAGTAGGGCTTGAAAATCGTAAGGAGCGTGAGCTGGGACTGACATAACCAAACCACTGCCATCTTTAGGATCTACGAAGGACGCAGGATATATGGGAAGCTTGTTCTGCGTTATAGGATTACTCGCATACTCCCCTACTAATTTCATCCCATCTATTTCGTGATCAATGTCCACCTTATGACCTTGATGTTTTAGTTTCATTACTGCATCACGACTAATAATCCACATAGGGTTGTCACCTTCATCTACACGTGCGGCGACATACCTCACATGAGGGTTAACCCACAGATTGGTAACACCATAAACAGTTTCAGGTCTTAGTGTAGCTACCGGTAACACATATGTGTCAGCTAGTTTGAATTTAATCAGAGTATATTCAATGAAATTAGGCTCTATGTCTCCCAATGTATCATGCTGGCTAACGGGATTCTGGTCTCTAGGACACCACCCTACAGGATGAGAGCCTTGAATTATAAGACCTTTTCTCTTGAGAAGGTTAAATTGCCATGAGATAAATTTAGAAAATGCTTCATCGATAGTAGTGAACTCCCTCCTCCAGTCTATTGAAAATCCCATTTCCTTCATACCTTGTTTTATTTCTTGGTGGAAAAATCTTGCTATATTCACAGGTTCGTTAAATGATTCGATAACCTCTGTAGGAACGCCATACACATTGCGAAAAGCATTATATAGATCCTTATCTCCAGATACCAATCTACGAGACATCGCTAGTATGGGTGTACCCGTATAGTGGAAGCCCATTGGAAATAGAACATTGTATCCTCTCATCCTCTTGTAGCGAGCGTGAACGTCGGCTAGTGTGTACGTTCTTCCATGCCCTATATGCTGAGGAGAATTTGGATATGGATATGCGACGGTTACCAAATATTTTTGCTTTGCAGAATCAAGATTCGACTCGAATGATTTTTGTTCATCCCATACCTGTCTCCACTTTCTCTCTATCAGATTCCAGTCTGGACGAGCAGCGTGCTTTTGAGGGTGTAGATGCGGGTCAGGCATGGCATTTCATCGCCCAATGGTTTGTGAAACCATCTCTTCTAACGATGATATAGTTTCTCGTATTTTGTGCTTAAACTTCCCCCCTCCCTGACCAAATGCAGCATTTCCTCCCCCGGATCCCCCGAGGGTCAGTGAAAGCTGCTGGGCTACGTCGCCTGCCTTGATCCTTTTTCTTGCAACTTCTCCAACAAATGTAATAACTCGTACACCTTGACCTTTTCCGATAAGTGCGACAAAAATTAAGGACGGATCATTCTGGGTCGCTGTCTCACCTAATGAGATATAGTAATCTTCGTCAAGCTCTTCGTCATGAGTACTATACAACTTGATTCCATCAGACGAGATCACTTTCGCATCTTTGAAAATTGTATTCATCACGGAGGGTAAAGTTTTCCTTACGATAGCTCTAAGCTTCCTTTTGGTCTCGTCAGCTTCGTCAACAGACTTACGCACCGATTCTACCACCTTCTCTTTGCTTGCTCCTAGGACGCGTGAGATGGTATTAAGCTGATTATCTTGTTTTTCAACAAAGTCTATAGCAGCCTCACCTGCTACAAATTCTAGTCTTACTACACCATCCTGAATTCTTTCAGTCCTAAATATCTTTATCAAACCGATTTCACCGGTATGATTAACATGAGTTCCTCCACAGGCTTCTACATCCCAATCCTTAATATTTACAATTCTGACAGTCCCGGATGGCACCACACCTCCCTGATAAATTCTAAACGAGTAATTTCTTTCTGCATCGATACGATCGAATGTGTTTATTATTACCGGATTATCCTGTCTGACAACCTTGTTTGCGGCTCTCTCTATTCCTTCGATCTCCTCCCGGGTAAGTGATGAGTGGTGGGTGATATCCAGTCTCGCATAATCCTCGTCCTTGAACGCGGAATTTTGCCATACCCACGGCCCAAGGATACTTCTCGCAGATGCATTTACAATATGCGTAGCAGTATGGTGTTTAGTGATTAGATCTCTTCTTCTTGGATTTATGCGGATCCGAACAGTCTTTCCTGACAAGAGGCCCTTAGAGGAACTTACCTTGTGAATTACGATATCGTTTTGCTTTATTACGTCCAACACTTTAATTCCTTCGATATCGCCGGTATCAGGCTCCTGACCTCCACCTCGAGGGTAAAATATGGTCTGATCAAGTATAACGTATTTGTTTTCTACGATTGCCAAGATCTTTGCATCAGATTCAGTCATCAAATCATATTCATAATATAACATCCTAGTTGGTTGCAGTTCTTCAATGCCTGTAATTGGCTTAAGATTGTGTGATGAATGATGTGATTCATGTAGTTCAGATAACTTGGCATAAAAAGCCTGAGGAATACTTTCGATTGCTCCTGACTCAGTAAGGAATTCAGGCGTGATACCATCTGATTCATACAATCTTATAAGATCATCAACCGAAAGGCTTTGCTTCTTGCCCTTTATTGAAGAGGTAATGGAATTCATTCTTTCCTTAGACCCAAGATATCTATTAGACTCAATTTGTAAAATTGTTCTAACATCATTTACATGTTCTTCTAATTCTGGGTACATCCTCTTCAGATATTCAATGTGTATGTCAGCGATTTCAGCCAAATCAAATTTCCAACCCAATCTTTCTAGTATTGCCAGTGCCCTTCTAAGAATCACCCTTAGATTATAGCCACCTCCCACGTTTGAAGGAATAGAACCATCGCTAATGGCAAAGAGTAGAGTCCTCGTATGATCAGCGATAGTATACATTGCTTCGAACGGATTAACGATCATATTCAAATCTTCAAATGAGATTTTCATTTCCTTCACAAATGTGGCTTTGAGAGCTCCTAGATCCACCTCTGATCTCTCTAGCGCATTTGAGACAAACCTAAAGTAGCTTCCAAGTATTTCTTTATCGAGCATCGTCCCAGTTTTGCTCATCATCTCATTAATGACTGGACCGAATGTACAGTCGTAACTGGTTGGAGTGCCCATTGTTATCCATGAGAAACGCTCCAACCCTGCCCCCATATCTATAATCCGGTGTTTCATTGTTTGATATTCATTTTCATTTCCTTCAAATTCAGTGAAGACTGCGTTACCCAGTTCAAGCCCATTGACAAAATATTCTAGCGAATATCCAAAAGCACCCGCACCCATCCAGACGTCCTCTACGAAGGTAATGGCCTTAGGATCAATTCCCAATATTTTCGTCAACAATTGGTAATCTAAATCCATGCAACGATCCTTCCAATATCCTCCTTCTGCATCTGCGTCGCAGGTTTGTCCTATCATGCAAAAGGTTGTGTAATGGCGGCCGCTGAGGCCTACATTTTCTATGTCATTGAATCGAACACACATTTGAGGTACTACCAAAGGATTGGCAGGGAGTTCAAAAAACACCTTGTTTTCAACTACTCTCTGAAAATCAACAATAGAAGCTATCGTATAATAAAGGTCGTCGCGCCATCTGCAGACAACAGGGTACCTGTTTATTATAGTATGTTCATTTGATCCAAAGAATTTTTCGACTTCCTTCCACGTATCAATATAGTCTAAACGTTTGCTTGTTGGGGGATTTCCAAGAAATCCATAAACCTCATGATCGGGGCAAACCGTCCTATCTACAAGAGACCAAAAAAATTTACCACAATGAATACATTTGTGCCGCTGAAATCCAACTTTATCAAAAAGTGCTACTTTATAGTATTTGTCCGGATTAGCAGAAAACAGAGCAGAAAGTTCCTTTTTGCCCACTACTTTGTATGCCGTGTTAAATAGAGTAATAACGGTTTCGATCCTTGACTTGAAGCATGTGTTGATTCACAGAACACCGCGATTCTGAGAATGACGGAACCCTCCTTGCATCCTGTTAGTTCACTAGCAATTTGAACCTAGTGAAGGGTACCCAATTAATCTCAAAAACATCCATTCAAATTGAAAACGACAAGATTTTTTCCAATTACAAGTGTGGTATAGTCTTGCACTTATGTTCGCAAGAATCTTTTAATTCATAACCATTTGATCTGGATAATCCATTAGAATGGTAATTCCCACGGTTCCTCGATCGCGGATACTATTGGTTGTGCAAAATTCGACTAGTTAGTATTGGTCACCAATTTAGTAATGGTATGCAGCTAAAAATGAATTATCACGATTTGATCATGGGATAGATATAAGTCTGCTTTTGGACCATCACATGGATCTATCAGACGCCTGGTATCCCAGATTAGCTTTATCGTGCAACTTTCTTAGGATCCCTGGTACCATGACATACGCGTGTGAATCATACTTTGCTATCCAAGACAAAATGAACCTGCCAACGAAAGAATGCGACTAAAATCGAGTTCTATTCTTATTGACATGATCTGGATATACTGTCGGATCCCAGATTGGCCTTGTGAGAAGGGGTTAGTGGCCAAAAAAATAGGTTGGATCTACCTAGTTCTGTAACATTAAAATCATAATCCGTCTCTTCATTTTGGTCTGTTTACCCACACACAAGTTGAGGTTCCAATCGTCACTCGCAACGAACGGGATTGATTTACAGCCACCGTTAATGCTAGTTATACGTTCGTAAACCAGACAAAGACAAGGATAGTTGTGACATAAACCCCCAACAGTGCTCGGATCATTTAATAACTCACATACCAATCTTGGTACATCACATACCAAACTTGATGCCCTTCCTTTGCTCTTTGCAAGTCGCTTTGTATTTGGGATTCTCAAAATAACCATGATAATTCAATGGAACCACATTATATCTAGTAGGGACTTGTCAGGAGAGATGGAGCTGAATTGGTTCTCATTTATTAGGTCAATCATAGCAAGGTTCAAATTTATTTATTGCCTAGTTTGTGTGGTTATGGCTAGTAAGATGGTAGTTTTGTTACCTGCCATTATAGCCGCCTTTATTATCGGAGTATTGGGCCTCCTTCTGGCCCCTTCAGAGGTCAGGAATAGAGATCTCAGTTTTCCTACGGGCACAATAAAAATTGACAACGATACTATCAAAGTTGAAGTAGCCAAATCACCTGAGGAGAGACAAAGGTGGTTAATGTTCAGAGAGGATCCGATTCCTCTGGATTCAGCAATGTTGTTGGCTTATGGAAAACCAGATCTGTACGCACTGTGGCTGATCAACATCCAATATAATCTTGATTTGATCTGGCTTGATGAAAATGGGCGTGTGGTGTATGCAAAAGAAGATGCACAAATTTGCACGAATCCATTTGATGCTTCAAAATGCACTTACAAGAATACCTCGCCCGCAAAGTTTGTGATAGCTGCTTCATCAGGATTCATTGCGAACCACAATGTTTCCACAAGCTCAGCAATGAAGATAATATCAATTTGATACAATAACCCTTCAATCGTATGAATGTCTGAATATTTTGATTTTAAAAGTATTGGAATGCTAGTATAGCCTTATTTCGTCAGATTTTGAACCGATAGATTCATTGGATCTTGTAAAAGAGATTATTTGCCAGACGATCTAATAGCTTAACACTTTTTTAAAAGCTTCGCTATAAAACGCACCTTACCTTCCTCCAACAATTGCAGGTGATTACGATTAATTCAGCAAGCCGACTTGGAGTTAGATTAATTGTAGGTCCCAATTATTGGGATGCCATGCCATACACATGGTCATTAATTGGAATGGGACCGTCTAGTCCTAGGAGCTTTCAAAGTTTTTGCAGAGATTTTGACCTCACTTGACAAATACGATGGCATTGGAAATCATCTATCTGGGATTCTGCATATTCAGATAGGGTTATCAATGCATGCCGAGGTTGCACCATATATATTGCCGTGGAGACAGCTGGGTGAGAGGAAAACCACCGGACAAAAACAGTTTATATGTGAATCGCTCATAAGTTGACGGTATTTTATATGAAGAGCCTTCAAGATAAAGACATTAGGTATTTAGATCACAAAAGAGTGACTTATAGGAGTAGGACTGAATCAACCCTCGCAAGATTGCTATCATTTTTAGACAATCAATTTGAATATGACGTGGTCATTCCAGGACCCACTAATGGTAAGCCAGTCACTATAGATTTTAAAACCAAAGACAAGTATATCGAGGTAGTTGATTCTGAGATAGATCTTCAGAAATTCAGAACTATAAAACAGAAAAATCCCGATCTTAATATCATTGCTTTTGGATCATCTAGGTATCTAGCAAAGGTAGACGAATTGGATTCAGTCTTCCTGTACGACTCTCAAGATAGTGAGACTAGTTCTATTTTTATAGAGGATCCCTCACTAGCCTTTGATTACGCGCATATTCTTCCAATGGTCGAAAAGTGCTCTATACTGCACGGACATACATCTAATGTGATGGTAGAGATAATAGGTACAACCAAGAACAATCTTGTGATAGATTTTGGAGAAGCCAAACGGATCATCAAACACACCTTGAATTTGATGGATCACAAGTTTTTCATATCCAAGAGATATGTTGTAAAAGAAGACGAAAAGCATTATTTTGTTTCCTTCAAAGGTCTACAAGGTGATTTCAATTTACAGGTGCCAAAGGCTACGACATTTATGCTATCAGGCGAGGCAACGGTTGAAAATCTCTCAACCGAAATAATAAGGCTGCTCGCTCCAAAGATGCCAATCAATATTGACGCATTGGGCGTGTATATTTACGAGGGAACCAGTAAAGGTGCACACATAATATGTGGAATAGATAGAAGACCGCGATAACGCATCTAGACTTATTGACAACCGAGAAATATGATTTCTACCATTTAGGCCATCTAAAATGGTTTGAATAACTTATGTTTGAAAATAATATTTTCTAGAGTTGGTTACTTGTAACGAAGCATGTAATAGCATCGGAATATCCATCTCTATAAAGGCTACGATGTACCAAACAAATCGATACTGCTTCCTAGGAGCATGAGGATACAGAACTTTTGTGTCATTTTAGACAAATCTAAACAATTAAATCGATTAATTCCTTTCAACTCCATCTCCAAGTATTCTATTCTTGTTAATTGTCACAATTTATCGTAGTAGTCCAATGATACTCAGATAGTTGTACCAACCAGGTTATTGCACCATGTGAATTCCGTTGCCATGATCTTAGTCGAGTAAATTGTGCTTAAAGTAGCCAATTCACGTTGCCATTGTATGATGAACAAGTGCATTTATAACTATCCTTCTGGGTCTTTACCACTAGTATGCCGGTTCAGGGATCCCACCGAGTATTTTTGTCACCTTCTTCAATAGCAGTGATTGGTGCGTCAGAAAAACCAGGTGTAGGCAGGGCTATATTTTCTAATATACAGAAAGGGTATAAGGGAAGGATTTACCCGGTTACTCCTTCCAATCCTACAGTCTTCGACTTGAAGGCCTACAAGAGCGTACTGGACATTCCTGACGATATCGATCTTGCGGTCGTTGCGACTCCTAATAAAACTGTCCCCTCAGTCATTGATGAAGTAGGAAAGAAAGGAATAAAGGGAGCAATTATAGTGACCGCAGGATTTAAGGAGGTTGATAGTGTGGGTGCCCAACTTGAAAAGGAAGTGGGGGAAATTGGTGCGAAGTACGGGACAAGAATCATTGGTCCAAATTGTTTAGGAATAATGAGCCTTTCGCCCGAAAATATGATGAATGCCACTTTTCTCAAGATTACACCTAAGCATGGAGGGATTGCTTTGGTATCGCAAAGCGGAGCTATTTGTGCTGCTACAGTAGAAGATGCCATCGCACAAGGGATAGGATTTTCTAAAGTTGTCAGCATGGGAAACAAAGTTGATATGGACGAAAATGATGTGCTAGAACTCTTAGCCGATGACGTAGAAACAAGGGTAATTGTAATGTACCTTGAAGATATTCACGATGCAAGGAAATTCATGAAGGTAGCCAAGAAGATAACCAAGGAAAATAAGAAGCCTATCATTGTTCTTAAATCTGGAAGAACCCCTGAAGGAGCAAGAGCAGCAATGTCTCATACAGGAGCTCTAATGGGATCAGACGCAGCATACGATGCGCTATTTGATCAGTCAGGAGTTATACGTGTGAATACGATGCAAAGACTATTCGAGCTGGCTACGGCATTTTCAAAACAATTAGTACCTGCCAAAGATTCGGGAGTTGCTATAGTGTCAAACGCAGGAGGGCCAGCTATAATCTCCACCGATATATGTTCTGAATATCGCTTGAAAATGGCAGACATATCTTCCTCAAGGGATGTAATTTCAAAGGTTATTCCTCCTCATGGATCGGCTAGAAATCCGGTTGACATAGTTGGAGACGCTGATTACAAGAGATTCGAGAAAGTATTAGTTGAATTGCTGTCCAATAGTAACGTTGGAGCAATTGTGACAATGTGTACTCCATCAGCCACTCTAGACTATACTGAACTCGCAAGGACTATCGTGAGCACTTCAAAAGGAACAAAGAGGACTATGCTGGCCGCTCTGATGGGTTTGGCAGAGGGTGAAGAAAACAAGAAAGTATTGTCAGATGGAGATATCCCACATTTTATGTACGCTGAACCTGCTATAGAAACACTTGCCGCGATGTATAGATTTAGAGAGTGGCTCTCAAGAGAGGAGGAACCACCAAAGAATTTCTCGGTGGATATCGACAAGGTAACCAAAATTTTCGATAATGCTAGAAGAGAAGGACGATCTAACCTGTTAGAGGAAGAGGGGTACGAAGTTCTTCAAGCTTACGGTTTTCAAACTCCGAAGAGTTACTTGGCAAAAAACGAAGATGAATGCGCTGAGGCAGCAAGAAACATCGGGTATCCCTTAGTTATGAAAATAGTCTCCCCGCAGATCATTCACAAATCTGATGCAGGAGGGGTTAAGGTAGGCCTTTCTAATGAGCAAGAAGTAAGAAAGGGTTATAATGATATCATCGGAAACATACAAAAATACAATAAGGATGCCTTAATAAAAGGCATTTTAGTTCAGGAGATGGTCAGCTCCGGCAAAGAGACAATTATTGGTGCCAAACGCGATCCTTTATTCGGTCCATTATTGATGTTTGGTCTCGGAGGCATTTATGTAGAAGTTCTCAAAGATGTCACGTTCAGAATTGCACCTTTAACTGGAAAAGACGCTGCTGAGATGATAGAGTCGATAAAGTCGATCAAATTATTGAAAGGAGCAAGGGGCGAAAAACCCTCCGACTTGAAAGCATTGACGGAAAATCTTCAGAGATTATCACAATTAGTAACTGATTTTCCGCAGATAGAAGAGTTTGATATGAATCCACTACTGGTATTCGAAGAAGGCGCAGGAACAAGGGCCGTAGATGTAAGAATTGGCTTAGCTAAAAAGTAGTCCATGTGACTGCCATTGAAGTCAGTACCAGCCTAATTTTATTTTTATTTTCAGATATAGGAAAAGCAAAGATCTAACGATCAAATATGCTCTATTCTTAGTTAGCCTTCTAATTCTCATAATTCGATATCTGATGAATGACATCCTGGGGCTTTTGATCCTGTTTTATCTGCTTTTCAATATAACGATATCGCTGGCTTGCTGAAGCAGCTTACTGTAAATATGTAAACCCATTCCCCATTGAGGGCAGATTTCAGATGACGAAAATGACGACGAGATCGACGACGAATTTGACGAGGCTTTTCGACGATTGTGACGAAAACATAAATATAAGAAATGATAATAAGAATGTATTAGAAGAATCGAAAGTAGATCTGCTTCGTCTTCCAAAAATGGAAATAGTTACAAGATGGCTCAAGGGTGAACAGAGAGACAAGATTGCTTCTGCTATGGGATTAGGGGCCGGGACAATTTCTATAATCTCTGAGTGGAAGGCAGAGATAGGAATTCCCAATGCTAATACACTTAGGCAATTTTCGACCGAGTTAAGGAATGTTCATACGAACCCAGGACAATCACGACCAAACTATCTGCAATTGACAACCTTCAGTAAAGAGAGCTGAAGCTACAGGAAAACGTAGCCATAGAAGAACAAAAATTAACCAAAACTGTCCGCGAGCGAGTGGAAAACGAGAAAAAATTATCCCTATGCCAGATGCGTCTTGGATTGTATGATCAGCTTGAGAGTATGGAGTGTGGTCTAAAAGAGCTAACAATGCTGAGAAATACTATTCTCGAAATTTCCAAGAGTAACAATATCAATCCACTATTCGCATTTAAG
>Ga0210143_1000264_pt1 | contig 11740 bp, 7 predicted proteins | sample MayberryNW_TuleC_2_FD_185527 | JGI IMG/M metagenome (GOLD analysis project Ga0210143, IMG submission 185527) | Wetland microbial communities from San Francisco Bay, California, USA, that impact long-term carbon sequestration - MayberryNW_TuleC_D2... | ecosystem: Environmental > Aquatic > Marine >... | reverse complement strand
CACGACGACGCGCCGGCCGAGCAGCGGCCGCTCCTCGCCCTCCATAGAACGGAGCAGGGAGACGGCGTCGAGCAGCTTCGCCGCCGATCCCGCCGGGATGTACGCCCGCTTGCCGAGATGGGCTCCGACGGCGAGGAAGGCCGCGTCGAAGCCGCCGTCCCGCATCGTGTCGAGGATGCTCCTCACGGTCGTGTCCAGCCGGATCTCGACTCCGAGGGCCGCGATGCGGTCGATCTCGGCGTCGAGGATCTCGCGCGGCAGGCGGTAGCGTGGGATCCCGAAGCGCATCATCCCGCCCGCCGCCGGGCCGGCGTCCAGCACCGTCACACCGTGGCCGAGCCGGGCCAGGTGGTAGGCGGCGGAGAGGCCCGAGGGACCGGCGCCGACGACGAGCACGCGCTTGCCGGAGGGCTCTGCGGTCGCGTCGACGGTCCAGCCGCGCTCGATCGCCTCGTCGCCGAGGAAGCGCTCGACCGAGTTGATCCCGACCGCCTCGTCGAGCTGCGCCCGATTGCAGACCGTCTCGCACGGGTGGTAGCAGACCCGCCCCATGACGGCCGGGAACGGGTTGTCCTCCATGATCTTGCGCCAGGCGCGCTCGTAGCCGTCCCCGCCCCCCTCGGCCTCGTAGAGCCACCGCTGGATGTTCTCGCCGGCCGGGCACCCGTTGTTGCACGGAGGGAGCCGGTCGACGTAGACGGCGCGCTCCGTCCGCCAGTTGCCCGTCTTGTTGGCGAGGCTCGAGCCGACGTCGAGCGTGATCGCAAACGGCTTCTCGGTCATTGCGGGCCCCGGTCCGTTTCCGCGAGGACGCGCATGAGCCCGTCTTCGGCCGCGTCCTCGTCCTCGAGCAGGCCGAACCGGCGGATGTTCCGGTCGGCGCCCGCCTGGATCCGCTCGATCACGTCCGTGCGCGGCGGGTCGCGGAAGAGGTGCGCGTAGCGGCGCTGCGGCCGCAGGTAGTCCTCGACCGGCACACGGCGGCGGATCTTCGAGACCCCGACGACCTCGCCGTGCTCGGCCTCGAAGACCGGGAAGAGGCCCGTCTCCTTCGCGAGCCGCGCCATCCGGATCGTGTCCCTCGACGCCGAGCCCCAGCCGAGCGGGCACGGGACGAACACGTGCACGTAGCGCGCGCCGTGGAACTCCATCGCGCGCTCGATCTTGTACTCGAGGTCGCGGAGCTCGGCGACCGTGGCCGTCGCCACGTACGGGATCTCGTGCGCCATCGCGATGAGCGGCGCGTTCTTGCCCTGGCCGAACACGTTGCCCGGCTCGGGGCCGACGGCGCCGGTCGTCGCGGTGCGGGCGGCAGGCGGCGTCGCGCTCGAGCGCTGGACGCCGGTGTTCATGTAGGCCTCGTTGTCGTAGCAGACGTAGAGCACGTCGTCGTTTCGCTCGAACATCCCGGAGAGGGCGGCGAAGCCGATGTCCATCGTCCCGCCGTCGCCGCCCTGGCCGACGACGCGGATATCGGTCTTGCCCTTCGCTCGGAGCGCGGCCGCGATGCCCGTTGCGACCGACGGCGCGTTCGCGAAGAGCGAGTGGATCCAGGGCAACTGCCAGGACGACTCGGGGTAGGGCGTCGAGAAGACCTCGAGGCAGCCGGTCGCGTTCGCCGCGATCAGCCTGCCTCCGGTCGCGCGCATCGCGGCGTCGAGCGTGTAGCGCGCCCCGAGCGCCTCGCCGCATCCCTGGCAGGCCCGGTGGCCGGACGTCAGGGTGTTCGAGCGCTCGGTGCGCGCCTGCACGGTGCGCTCCTCCGGGTCGAGGAGCCGGTTGCCCACCGCGAAGCTTCCCGCCTGGTAGAACTTGATCGGCTGCAGCGGCACGGCGATCTCCTCAGTGGGGCTGTGCGGCGACGGCTCCCACGTCGCGCAGGATGTTCTCGGCATGCGGCCCCGAGCGGCGGCCCCGGCTCATGCGCTCGAGTTCGCGGCCGACGAGCTCCCAGTCGAGGTCGAGGAAGGTGGGCCGGCCCGGCTCGAGGCGCCCTTCGAGGACGTCGCCGACGAGGCCGTGAAGCGAGCGCGTCGTGATCGCGCGCCCGCCGAGACCGGCCACCACGTCGAAGACCTCGACGGGCAGGCCGGCCAGCGCGAGCCGGACGTTCTGGCTCACGATGCCACCGATCCCGACGGCGAAGGCCTTCTCGAGGACGACGACGCGCCGTGCATGCCCGAGGGCCGCGCGGATCTCGTCCACGGGATAGGGACGGAAGCACTTGATGCCGAGGGCCCCGATCTTCACGCCCTGCTCCCGCACCTCGTCGACGACCTCCTCGACCGTGCCGAGCACCGACCCGAGCGCGACGACGATCGTGTCGGCGTCGCTCGAACGGTACGCCTGCACGAGGCCGCCGGAGCTCCGGCCGAACGCCTGCGAGAACTCGGCCGCGATCTCGGGGATCAGGTCGAGCGCGTGCATCTGCTTCGCGTGCATCAGATACTTGACCTCGGCGAACGCCTCCGGGCCGACCATCGCCCCGATCGTCACGGGGTCGTCCGGGTCGAGCACCTGCCGCGGCTCGAAGGGGGGCAGGAACGCGTCGACCTCCTCCTGGCTCGGCACGTCGACCTCCTCGACCGCGTGCGTCAGGACGAAGCCGTCCATGCAGACCATGACCGGCACCGAGAGCGCCTCCGCGAGCTTGAACGCCTGGAGGTGGAGGTCGACCGCCTCCTGGTTCGACTCGGCGTAGAGCTGGATCCAGCCGCAGTCGCGCTGGGACATCGTGTCGCTGTGGTCGTTCCAGATGTTGATCGGCGCGCCGATCGCGCGATTGGCGACCGTCATCACGATCGGGAGGCCGAGCCCGGAGGCGTTGTACACCGCCTCCGCCATGTAGAGGAGCCCCTGGCTGGCCGTCGCCGTGTACGCGCGGGCGCCGGTGGCCGAGGCGCCGATCGCCGCCGACATGGCGGCGAACTCCGACTCGACGAGCAAGTACTCGCACGGCGCCAGCTCGCCCGTTCGGACCATGTTCGAGAGCGCCTCGACGATGTGCGTCTGCGGCGAGATCGGGTAGGCGGAGACGACCTCGGGGCGACAGCGCGCCACCGCCTCCGCGACCGCCCGGGAGCCTTCGATCTGGCTACGCACGGGACGGCTCTCCCACCTGGCTCGCAACGAGCTCGTACGCGGCCTCGGCGGCGCGGACGTTCCCCTCGCCGACCTCGCCCGGGAACCGCCCGCGGATCGCGGCCGCCACCGAGGCGAGCGAGACGACGCCGGTGAGCGCCGCGAACCCCCCGAGGAGCGCTGCGTTCGGGAGCGGCCTGCCGAGGTGCGCGCGCGCAAGCTCCGTGGCCGGGACGGTCACGAGGCGCTCGGCCCGGAACCGGTCCTCGAGCTCGCCGACACCGAGCTCCTCGAGGCTCCGTTCCGAGTTGATCAGGAGGTAGCCCTCGGGCTCGAGGCCGCCGAACACGTCGACCTGGTGGAGCAGCGTCGGGTCCTGGACGATCACGGCGTCGGGCTCGCTGATCGGCTCGCGCACGCGGATCGCTCGGTCGTCGATACGGCAGAACCCGGTGACCGGCGCGCCCATGCGCTCCGACCCGAAGGTCGGAAACGCCTGCGCGTGCCGGCCCTCGTCGAAGGCCGCGACCGAGAGCAGCTCGGCCGCGGTGACGACCCCCTGGCCGCCGCGCCCGTGAATGCGAACCTGGAACATCTCGACCGATGATCCCGGCGCCGCCGCGGCGCGCCGTCGGGGGGAAGCCTGTTCTCGCGTGCGGCTTTCCCCGCATTCCGCGGGTAGCGGAATCCGCGCCGGAGCGCGGGCTCGACCCGCCGCCGGGCTAGCCGCCGGAGCGCAGCCGCTCGAGCGTGCGGTCGACCTCCGCCTCCGTCGTCGGGCGATCGAAGTACACCTTGAGCGCCTCGATCGCGACGACGATGCCCCAGATGAACGCGACGTAGAGGATCCACGGCTCCCAGTCGCCGGGCTGGCTGTTGTCGCTCCAGCGCTCGAAGCCGCCGTTGCTCTGCCACTCCGTCAGCGCCCAGACGGGCGTCAGCACGAGCAGTCCGAAGACGTAGGCGGCGACGTTCATCTTCAGCCGCCGGACACGCCCGACGTGCTTGCGCGCCCACTGCCGGAGCTCCTCCTCCGACACGGGCGCCGATGGATCCGGCTGCACCGTCCGCTCGCCGTTCCTCGTGAGCGTCTCGGTGGGCACGATGATCACCTCCTCTCGAAGCCCACGAGGAGTGTCCCGCGCCGCCTGCGCGGGGGCATCGCGGAGCGCCCTGACCCGCGCTGCGGGTAGTGCGCAAGTCGGATCGTCCCGCGCACCGGCCCGGAGTAGCATTGGGGCCTGATGAGCGCTCCCGCCGCTCTCGCCGGGAAGCCGAGCATCCGGTTCCGAGGCACGTCGTACCCGGTCGTGCTGCCGACGTGGCGCGACCCGCGGCTGCACCTGGCCGTGACGATCGTCTCGCTGCAGGTGCTGGGCCAGGTCGCGTTCGAGTTCCGGCTCTCGATCGCGCAGATCCTCGTCGCGCTCGTCACCTGCGCCGTCCTCGAGGTCGGCATCGCGTTCTTCCGCTGGCACGTGATCCTCTGGCCCGCGAGCGCGCTCCTGACCGGGAACGGCGTCGCCTTCGTCCTCCGCGTTCCCGGCACCGAGCACGGGGACTGGTGGAGCCTGCACGGCTGGTGGATCTTCGCGGGCACGGCCGCCGTCGCGCTGCTCTCGAAGTACCTGATGCGCTTCCGCGGCCGCCACGTCTTCAACCCGTCGAACTTCGGGCTCGTGCTCTGCTTCCTGCTGCTGGGCCCGGAGCGCGCCGACCCGCTCGAGTTCTGGTGGGGGCCGATGTCCGCGTGGATGGCGCTCGCGCTCGCCATCATCGTCCTGAGCGGCCTCGCCATCCTCTCGCGCCTCCGCCTGCTCGAGATTGCGGTCGGCTTCTGGCTCGCCTTCGCCGCCGGCCTCGCCGTGCTCGCCGCGAGCGGGCACGGGATGACGGCTCGGTGGCACCTCGGGCCGGTCGAAGGCTGGGAGCTCTGGCGCGTGCTCGTCTTCTCGCCCGAGATCCTCGTCTTCCTCTTCTTCATGATCACCGACCCGAAGACGATTCCCGCCGGGCGGCGGGGACGACGAGCGTACGCGGTCGGGATCGGCGTGCTCGCCGTGCTCCTGCTCGCGCCGCAGACGACCGAGTTCGGCGCCAAGGTGGCGGTGCTCGCCGCGCTCGCGCTCGCGTGCGCCGCGCGTCCGGTGGCCGAGGTCCTTCGGCCGCGGCTCCGGGAGGCGACGCTTCCGGGGCTCGCGCGCGCTCCGCGCGCGGCGCTCGCCGCCCTCGCCGCGGTCGCCGTCGCAGGGCTCGTGGTCGTGGCCGGGATCCCGGCGAGGACCGGCGCCGAGACGGCGAGCGCGGCGCGCCTGGACGCCGCCGAGCTTCCCGAAGTGACGGTCGCTCCGTCCGAGGGCGTCTCGACCGAGCTCGACCGCGAGACCGCGCTCGCGATCGCGGCTGACCTCGTCGCCGACCTCCGGGCGGAGGGGCGGGCGCTCGCCCACGGGGATCACGACCGGGCGAGCCAGGGCGCGGCCGGCGCGCGGCTCGCCGCGGTGTGGGAGCGCATCGACGCCCCCGGCCCGGCGGCCGTCCCCGACTACACGGTCGAGCACGTCACCCTCACGCTCGAGCCGGGCGACGACCAGTCCGCCCCGCTCGTCGTCGCCGTCGCGCGGGGCACGGTGGAGCTCCTGACGTACGCCGGGTCGCCGCCGGCGGTCGCCGAGCGGAGCGACCCCGCGCCGTTCGAGCAGACCCTCGAGCTCGAGCTCCAGGGGAACCGCTACCTGATCGTCGGCTCGCGCGGCGCGGAGGGCGACTTCGCCGTGCCGGCCGCCGCACCCGCCCCTTCCCCGGGCGTCGCGCTCGGCGGTGTCCGCCTCGTCGACGTCGCGCGCCACGCCGGGCTCGACTTCCGCCACGGGGCCTTCCGCTTCAAGACGACGGCGGATCCCGTCGCGATGATGGGCGGCGGCGTCTGCTGGCTCGACTACGACGGCGACGGCTGGCTCGACCTCTACGCCGTCAACTCGTATTCGATCGCGGTCGACGTGGCCCGCTGGAAGGAGCGCGGCGGGCTGCCGCGGAGCGCGCTCTTCCGGAACGTCGGGGGGAAGTTCGTCGACGTGAGCCGAGGGTCCGGCGCGGACGTCAGCCTGCGCGGGAACGGCTGCGTCGCGGCCGACTTCGACGGCGACGGGCGCACCGACCTCTACGTGACCGCCACCGGCTACGACGCCCTGCTCTGGAACATGGGCGGCGGGAGATTCGTCGAGGGCGCGCGGGCGGCCGGGATCGAGACGTACGGCTGGCACACGGGGGCCGCGGTCGGCGACGTGAACGCGGACGGGCGCCCGGACCTCTTCGTGGCTGGGTACGCCGACCTGAACGCACCCACGCAGGACGGCGCAACCGCCTTCCCGAGCACGTACGCGGGCGTCGGGGACCGGCTCTACCTGAACGAGAGCCCCGGAGCGGAAGGCCGCGTGCGGTTCCGCGAGGTCGCCCTGGACGTGGGCATCGAGACACGCGGGGTCGAGCACGGGCTCGGCGCGGCGTTCGCAGACGTGAACGGCGACGGCCGGATCGATCTCTACGTGGCGAACGACCTCGACCCGAACCGGCTCTACGTGAACATGCCCGACAATGGGCCGCTCGGGTTCCACTTCGAGGAGCGCGGCGCGGCCGCGGGCGTCGGCGACGAGAACGCCGGCATGGGCGTGGCTTTCGGGGACGCGAGCGGGGACGGCCGCCCCGATCTCTTCGTGACGAACTCCCACCGGCAGCTCCACGGCGCGTTCCGCAGCCAGGGGCGCGGCACGTTCGCCGACGCACGCCCCGAGTTCGCGCCGGCGCTCGACACGACGCTCGCCGGCTGGGGGACGTCCTGGGCCGACCTCGACCTGGACGGGTCGCTCGACCTCGCGATCGCGAACGGGGCCATCCCGCTGTCGAACCTCGCCCTGGACGCCGAGCCCGTCAAGGTGCTCGGCCGACGCGCGGGTGACATGGCCGACGTGAGCGCGGGCATCGGCCTCGGCACCGGGCCCAGGCTGAACGGCCGCGGGCTCGCGGCCGCGGACTACGACAACGACGGAGATCTCGACCTCGCGGTCGCCTCGATCGGCGGGCCGCTCGCACTCCTCCGCAACGCGGGCGCGCCGGGACACTGGCTCGAGGTGGACGTGAGGCCCTTCGCCCCGGGTGCGACGGTCACGGCGATCCTGCCCGGCGGCCGCCGGCTCGTCCGCGAGGTCCGCGCCGGAAGCAGCTACCTCTCCTCCGAGGACCCGCGCGTCCACTTCGGGCTCGGCGACGCCAGCCGCGTGCGCACGCTGGTCGTCCGGTGGCCGGACGGCGCCGAGAGGCGCCGGACCGGCGTCCCGGTCGACCGCCTCGTGACCGTCGGACGCTGAACGCTAGACGCGGCCGGTCGCGGTCGTCACTCCGAGCCGCATCCTGAACTGTCCGTCGCCGTCGACGTGCTCCTGCCAGCCGGCGACGACCTCCTCCTCGAGAGCGTCCTTCCGCTCGACCTCGAGCGTCCCGGCGATTCCTGCCAGCGGCGTGCTCTCCACGTACTGCCAGAGGAAGTCCTCGGGCGGAGGAAGCGCGAGCGTCTTTCGCTCGGATCGCGCCTCGACGTCCTCGAAGCCGGCGTTCTCCATGAGCTCGCCGAGCTCCGCGGGGTCGTGCAGCGAGAAGACCGTCGCCACGAATCCCGCCGCCTCGGGACCGGCCTGGCGCGCGAGCACGTCCTCGAAGATCTTGAAGATCGCGGGCGTCGGCCCCGGCACGTTGATCACCGCGCGGCCGTCGTGCGTCAGGACCCGCCGCATCTCGCCGAGCGAGGCGAGCCGGTCCGGGAAGAACTGGAGCCCCATCTGGCAGAACGCGACGTCGAACGTCGCGTCGCCGAGCGGGAGCGCGTCGGCACTCGCCTGGCGCCACTCGATCGGCGCTCCGACCGTCTCCGTGCGAGCGACGTCGAGCATGTCGGGGTTGACGTCGATCCCGACGACGGCGCCCTCGCCGCCGACCTGCCGAGCAGCGAGCCTGGCGACCACGCCGGTGCCGCACGCGACGTCGAGGACGCGCTCGCCCCGGTGGAGGCCGGCCCCGTCGACCAGGTCGTTCGCCAGGGGCGCCGCGATCGCGGGAACGAAGTCCCGCTCGTAGTTCTCAGCAGGGTTTCCGTTAGGAGTGCCGGATCCGCGCTGCTGCATGTCTCCTCCCTTCTTACGGTCTCCCCCAGCGCTACCCGCCTCGGCTCCGGACATGCGCCCCCGCACCTCAAGATCCGCTGAGGAACGAGGGTCGACGGGCGATTGCCGTCACGACCCGGGGCCCTGGACCCATCGGGCCGCGCCGGCGGCGCCGCCGAGAAGCCCGCGGCCCGTTGTCGCGCCGCCGCGCGCGCTCTACAGTCGAGGGCGTAGCCGACCCGCAGTCCGACTTTGACGACCCGAGGTGACGTCGTGGCGGACGTGTTCATCTCATACTCGCGCGCGGACGGGGTCTTCGTCCGCGAGCTGCACACCTTCCTGACCGCGCGCGGCAAGGACGTCTGGATCGACTGGGAGGACATCCCGCCGGCCGCCCAGTGGGAGGAGGACATCGACGACTCGATCGACGCGGCCGAGAGCTTCGTCTTCGTGATCAGCGGCAGCTCGCTCGCGTCGCGCTACTCCCTCGAGGAGCTCCACCACGCGCAGGCGCGCGGCAAGCGGATCGTCCCGATCGCCTGCGACGGCGCAGACCCGGAGGCGGCGCCCGAGGGCCTGCGCCAGCTCAACTGGATCTGGTGTCGCACGGACGACGAGCGCTCGACCGCGTTCCCGAAGGTCCTCCAGGCGCTGGACACCGACCTCGCCTGGGCGGAGGTCCACACGCGGCTGCTCGTTCGCGCGGTCGAGTGGCACGAGCGGCGCGACTCGAGCCTGCTTCTGCGCGGCCGCGATCTCGAGAAGGCGATCCAGCAGGTCGCCGCGAACGCAGGGAAGGAGCCGGTGCCCACGGAGCTCCAGCGCGAGTACCTGCTCGCGAGCCGGCGCACCGCGACGAGACGCCAGCGCGTCGTGCTCGGCAGCGTCACGCTCGCGCTCGTCGTGGCGATCTGCCTCGCCCTCGTCGCGCTGGTGCAGCGGAACCTGGCGAACGAGCGGGCGCGCACCGCGACGTCGCAGGCGCTCGCGGCGCAGGCGGTCGCGGCGCTCGACACCGCCCCCACGTCCGCGCTCGCCGACGCGGTGCGCGCGCTGGAGACGCAGGAGTCGCCGGAGGCGCGGGTCGCGCTCCGGCGGGCCATCCTCGCCAACCCGGTCGCGTACGCGGTCGGACCCGCGACGTCGGTGGACGCCGGCGTGCGCTCGGACGCGCTCGGCTTCGGGGACGGCGGGCGGACGATCGTCGGCCTCGGGCCGGACGGCGTGCTCCGCGTCCGCGAGAGCGCGACCGGCCGCGAGACGCTCGCGCTGCGGGCGAAAACGTTCGCGGCGGACGGCCGGCTCCTGGTGGCGGGCCGGCCGGGCGGGGCCCGGGTCGTCGACCTCCGCACGGGCGAGGTCCTGCGCTCCGTGCGCGTGTCTCGGGGCAAACGGGTGGTCGGCGTCGGCGTCTCGCGCGGAGTCGCGCGCGCGGCGGTCGCCGGCGGCGGAGGCATCGCGGTCGCGGAGATCCCGGCGGGGCGCACGGTCGTGCTCGATCAGCGTCCCGTGCGCGGGCTGCGCGCGCTCTTTGCCGTCCGGAGCGACCGCGCCGTCACGTACGCCGAGGGCACGCGCGCCCGGACCTGGGACACGGCCTCGGGACGCCTGCTCGCGACGCTTCCGGCCGTCGAGACGGCGGTGCTCGGCGGCGACGGCAGGTTCGCGGCGACAATCGGCCTCGGCGGCATCGCGACGCTCTGGAACACCGGAACGGGAGCGCGGGTGGCCGACCTCGGCCGGGCGGAGACCGTCGTCTTCAGCCCGGACGGCCGGCTGGTGGTCGCCGTCGGCGCCGGCGGCGCCGCCGGCGTCTGGCGCTCGGCCGCCGGCAGGCAGCTCGCAGCGTTCCCGGGCTTCGGCAGCCTGGCGGCCGGCCTCGAGGCCGCGACGACGTTCAGCGCGTTCTCGCCCGGGGCGGCCTTCAGCGACGACGGCCGGCTCGTCGCGCTCGCGAACGCAGACGGCGTCGTCCGCGTGTGGGACGTCCGGTCGCGGACGCAGGTCGGAGCGGTTGGCGCAGGCTGGACGAACGCCCTGGCGTTCGCGCCACGCGGAGCGATGCTCGCGGCGCTGGCGTGGAACGGGGAGCTCGTGGTCGCCCGCTCGCCCGCGAGCGTGGCGCTCCGCACCGGCTTTCACCCGAGCACCTGCGAGCCGGACTTCGACCCCGTCCTCTCTGCGGACGGCACGCGCGTGCTCGCGCGCGCCCGGGCGGGCGCCGGCGTCTGGACGCTCGACGGCCGCCGCCTCGCGACTCTGACGCCGCCCGCGCGGCCGGCGGCCAACGGACACAACGTGGGGTCGGCTGACCTGAGCGCCGACGGGACGATTCTCGCCGCGGCCGGCGCGCCCAACGGTTGCATCCGCTACGCCGGCGAGGCGTACTCGGCGGCGGTCTGGCGGCCGGGCCGGAAGGCTCCTCTGCGCGAACTGCGTTCGGGCGCGCCGGTCATGCTCGACGAGGCCGGGCGGCTGGTCGCCGCCGGGGGCGGCCTGTGGCCGACGACCGGCGGTGAACGCGTCCGCGGGCTCGGAGCGGTGCGCGTGCTCAGCCCGGACGGCCGGCTGACGCTCGTCGAGCGCGACGGGCGGCTCGAGATCGTGGAGACCGCCTCGGGCGACACCGTCGCCACGCTTCGCGGCGCCGGTTCCCTGCGGGAGGAGCTCGACCTGGATCCGGGCGCCGCGTCGTTCAGCCCGGACGGGAGCCGCCTGCTCTCGCCGTGGGGGGAGGGGAACGCCCGCCTCTGGGACGCGACGAACGGCGAGCCGATCGCGCTCCTCGGGCGCCGGGACGAGGAGCTCGAGACGCTCACCTTCGGCGACGACGGGCGCCTCGCGCTCGCCACGTTCTCCGACCGGGCGGCCGTGTTCTCCGCCGCGGACGGCGGGCTCCTGTCCGAGGTTGCCGGCTCGTTCGACCGCGGCGCGCTCTCGCCGGACGGGACGCTCGTCGCCGTGCCGCGCGCGGACGGCGCCGTGGACGTCGTGGACGTGGCGACCGCGACGCGCACGGCGCTCCGCACCGACACGGGCGTCGGCCTCACGAGCGCCCTCTTCGGGCCGACCTCAGACGTGATCGTGGCACGCGACGCGGCGGGCGACGTCCACGTCGTGCGCTGCGAGATCTGCGCATCCGAGGACGACCTCCTGGCACTCGGGCGCAGCCGACTCGCGGTCGTCTCCCGCATCGAGGCGACTCCCCCGCCGGTGAGCGCGACCGGCTAGCTCGTCGGCGTCGCCGCGACGGGCGTCACGACGCGTCCTTGCGCGCCCGGCTCGGCGCCACCCGCGGCGGCTCGTCGGGCTGCTTCGGGTACACGGGCGGCCACGGCGCGTCCATGAGGCCGGCGGCGCGGTCGCGCTCGTGTAGCTCGAGGAACGGCCCGAGCGACTGCGGCGCGTCGTTCATACGCTCCCACGGGTCGCCGTGCGCGGCGAGCCGCTCCGGAACGCTCGCGATCGTCAGCTCGTCCGGATGGATCGTCTCGACGTCCTCCCAC
>Ga0210143_1000263_pt1 | contig 11751 bp, 14 predicted proteins | sample MayberryNW_TuleC_2_FD_185527 | JGI IMG/M metagenome (GOLD analysis project Ga0210143, IMG submission 185527) | Wetland microbial communities from San Francisco Bay, California, USA, that impact long-term carbon sequestration - MayberryNW_TuleC_D2... | ecosystem: Environmental > Aquatic > Marine... | reverse complement strand
CGAGACAGCGGCCGGCGCCCCGGCCCGCAGACACCGTGGTGGGTCACCGGACCAGCATGCTCGGGAGTGGTGGTCCTGGTGAGGACGGTCCGGCCGCCAGCGGCGGCATTACTCGCGGGGCGTGGTCGACGGCTCAACGGCCGTCCCGGGCGAGTGCACTGCGGCCCCGCACCTTGCCCGTCATGACGAGGCGAGACGTCCCCCGTGAGGTTTCCGCGGAAACGTCTCTCGGGAGCCGGCGGGGCGGGCGACACCGGTCGAGCGTCTGCTGGTGCACGCGAGGGCGGGTGCGGTCGCCGCAGGAACCGCCAAGAGACGACGGCAGACGCGCGGAGGCGGGACATCGTGGTTCGCGATCGGCGGATCGCACTCTTCGCTGTCCCGCCCCCGCAGGGTCGGCACCACCGGAAGAGGGGGCGGCGGCACAGCCCTACTCGCGCCGCCGCGCCGCAGGGGCTGGGCAAACGCAGGCAGCACCACCATGCTCCCTCTCAGCCGCTGACGCCAGCCGAACACGGCGAACTGCCGTCGCGCCCGCCGTCGTAGCCGGTGCCGCTCACCCGGTCGCCGGCTGTCCGCGCAGTGCTCACCCGACGCCGGCTCAGACACCGATCCTGCCGCGAAGGCCCGTCGGTGCACCCCCATTAGGCTGGCACCGTGTTCGCGACCCTCTCCGACCGCCTCGCCGCCACGTTCAAGAACCTGCGCGGCAAGGGCAGGCTGACCGACGCCGACATCGACGCCACGACCCGGGAGATCCGGGTCGCGCTGCTCGAGGCCGACGTCGCGCTGCCGGTGGTCAAGGACTTCATCGCCGCCGTGCGCGAGCGGGCCCGCGGCGCCGAGGTGCACCAGGCGCTCAACCCCGCGCAGCAGATCATCAAGATCGTCGACGAGGAGCTGGTGGCGATCCTCGGTGGGGAGACCCGCCGGCTGCGCTTCGCCAAGCACCCCCCGACGGTGATCATGCTGGCCGGCCTGCAGGGTTCCGGCAAGACGACCCTCGCGGGCAAGCTCGGCTTCTGGCTCAAGAGCCAGGGGCACACGCCGCTGCTGGTCGCGGCCGACCTGCAGCGCCCCAACGCCGTCACCCAGCTGCAGGTGGTGGGCGAGCGGGCCGGCGTCGAGGTCTTCGCCCCCGAGCCGGGCAACGGCGTCGGCGACCCGGTCGACGTGGCCCGTCGGGCCGTCGGGCACGCCCGCGCCAAGATGTACGACGTCGTCGTCGTCGACACCGCCGGCCGGCTGGGTGTCGACACCGAGCTGATGCAGCAGGCCGCCGACATCCGTGACGCCGTGCAGCCCGACGAGACCCTCTTCGTCGTCGACGCGATGATCGGCCAGGACGCGGTGACCACCGCGCTGGCCTTCCTCGACGGGGTCGGCTTCGACGGCGTCGTGCTCACCAAGCTCGACGGCGACGCCCGCGGCGGTGCCGCCCTGTCGGTGGCCAAGGTCACCGGCCGGCAGGTGATGTTCGCCAGCGCCGGAGAGAAGCTCGACGACTTCGACACCTTCCACCCCGACCGGATGGCCTCGCGGATCCTCGGGATGGGCGACGTCCTCACCCTGATCGAGCAGGCCGAGAAGGCGTTCGACAAGGACCAGGCCGAGGAGATGGCCGGCAAGTTCGGCCGCGGCGAGGACTTCACGTTCGAGGACTTCCTGGCCCAGATGGAGTCGGTCCGCAAGATGGGCTCGATGTCCAAGCTGCTCGGGATGCTCCCCGGCATGGGCGCCATGCGGGAGCAGATCGAGAACCTCGACGAGCGCGAGGTCGACCGCACCACCGCGATCATCAAGTCGATGACGCCGGAGGAGCGCCGCAACCACAAGATCCTCAACGCGTCGCGCCGGCAGCGGATCGCGCGCGGCTCCGGACGCACCGTCGCCGACGTCAACGGGCTCGTCGAGCGTTTCACCGAGGCGCAGAAGATGATGAAGCAGCTCGCGGCGGGCGGCGGCATGCCGGGGATGCCGGGAATGCCGGGCATGGGCCTGGGCAAGAAGTCCAAGGGCAAGGCGCAGCCGCCGAAGCGCAAGGCCAAGGGCGGGCGCTCCGGCAACCCGGCCAAGCGGGCGCTCGAGCAGAAGCAGTGGGCGGCCCGGCAGGCCGGCGAGCCCGTGCCGGACCTGCCCGTGGACTTCGAGCTGCCCGCCGAGCTCAAGGGCCTGCTGCCCCCTGGCTCCCACAACTGACGCCCGCCGGCCAGGGAGTCGTCGTGAGCGGCCTGCACCTTCGTGCGGTGGTCCTCCCCGAAGGGGAGCCGCGGGACCTGTGGGTCGACGCCGAGGGGCACGTCCGCCACGACCCGGACGCCACGACACGTCGGGGGGCCGAGACGGTGCTCGACGGCGGATGGCTGCTGCCCGGCCTGGTCGACGCGCACTGTCACGTCGGCCTCGACGGGCACGGGGGTGTCGACGAGGCCACCACCGAGGCCCAGGCCGTCGCGGACCGCGACACCGGTGCGCTGCTGCTGCGGGACGCCGGCGTCCCGGTCGACACGCACTGGGTCGACGACCGGCCGGACCTGCCGCGGATCATCCGGGCCGGCCGGCACATCGCGCGCAGCAAGCGCTACATCCGCAACTACGGCGAGGAGGTCGAGCCGGAGCAGCTGGTCGCCGAGGTCGAGCGGCAGGCCGCCCGCGGTGACGGCTGGGTCAAGCTCGTCGGTGACTGGATCGACCGCGACGCCGGTGACCTCACGCCCAGCTGGCCCGCCGACCTGGCCGCCGCCGCCATCGCCCGGGCGCACGAGCTGGGCGTCCGGGTCACCGCGCACTGCTTCGGTGAGCAGTCGGTGGCCGAGCTCGTCGCCGGCGGCATCGACTGCGTCGAGCACGGCACCGGCATCACCGACGACGTGGTCGCCGAGATGGCCCGCCGCGGCACGGCACTGGTGCCCACGAGGGTCCAGCTGGACAACTTCCCGGCGTACGCCGCGCAGGCCGGCGAGAAGTTCCCGACCTACGCGGCGCACATGCGCGACCTGCACGCCCGGTGCGACGCGGTGCTCGGCGCCGCCGTCGAGGCCGGTGTGCCGGTCTACGCCGGGACCGATGCCGGGGGAGTGCTGCCGCACGGGCTGGTCGGCCGCGAGGTCCTCGCTCTGCACGAGCAGGTCGGGATGCCGGCCGAGGCCGCGCTGGGCGCCGCGTCGTGGGCGGCCCGGTCCTGGCTCGGGCGGCCGGGCCTCGAGGAGGGCGCGCCGGCCGACCTGGTGGCGTACGACCAGGATCCCCGCGCCGACCTGCGCGCGCTCGCGCACCCGCGCCTGGTGGTCCTGCGCGGCCGCGTCGTCGCCTGACGACGTCGGGACGGAGTCCTCCCGCTTCGTGGACGCGCCCGCACCGGACACGCCGCGCAACCGGTGTGTCGGAGTCCACACAGGGGATCGGACGGCGGAATTTCGGCGGCGCGCGCCCGGTCTGGCATGATGACCCGCTGAACCCGGCGTCTCGCGGCCCTCTCTCCGCGTCCCGCCGTGTCCACTCCGGCCGGGCCGGGCACCGCACCCCACGCGGCGCAGGTCCGCCACCTCTTCAGACCAGGAGTCCCACACCCGTGGCTGTCAAGATCAAGCTGATGCGCATGGGCAAGATCCGTGCGCCGTACTACCGCATCGTCGTCGCCGACTCGCGCACCAAGCGCGACGGCCGGGCGATCGAGGAGATCGGCAAGTACCACCCCACCCAGGAGCCCTCGCTGATCGAGGTCGACTCCGAGCGCGCGCAGTACTGGCTGGGCGTCGGCGCGCAGCCGACCGAGCCGGTCGCCGCGATCCTGAAGATCACCGGTGACTGGCAGAAGTTCAAAGGGCTGCCCGGCGCCGAGGGCACCCTGCGCACCGCCCAGCCCAAGGCCGACAAGAAGGCCGTCTTCGAGGCCGCCGCCAAGGACTCGGCCGGCAGCGGCGGCGGTGCCAAGGACGGGGCCACCACCCCGAAGAAGCGGGCCGCCAAGAAGGTCGCGGCCGAGGCGGCCGAGGGGACGCCGAACGCCGACCGCCCGACGGCCGACGAGGCCGCCGCCGAGGGTGACGTCCGGGCAGCGGGCAGCGACGCCGCCGAGACGCCTGCCGAGGCCACCGTCACCGAGGAGCCGAAGACCGAGGCCGCTGCGACCACGGACGAGAGCTGACCGTGCTCGACGAGGCGCTCGAGCACCTGGTGCGCGGCATCGTCGAGCACCCCGACGACGTCTCCGTCCGTGACCGCAACACCCGCCGCGGCCGCACCCTCGAGGTCCGGGTCCACCCCGACGACCTCGGCAAGGTGATCGGCCGGGCGGGCCGCACCGCCAAGGCGCTGCGCACCGTCATCGGCGCGCTCTCGCCGGGGCGTGGCGTGCGGGTCGACTTCCTCGACGTCGACGAGCGCTGAGGCGCTCGCCCGCGAGCACCGGACGACGCGCGGTGGACCTGCCGTGGAGGTGATCGTCGGCCGCATCGGCAAGCCGCACGGCATCAGGGGCGACGTCTCGGTCGAGGTGCGCACCGACGACCCCGAGGGCCGGCTGGCCCCCGGGACGACCGTGCGGACCGACCCGGAGGCCGCCGGGCCGCTGACCGTCGAGTCCGGCCAGGTGCACTCCGGTCGGCTGCTGCTGCACTTCGCGGGGCACGACGACCGGTCGGCCGCCGAGCGGCTGCGCGGCGTGCTGCTGCTCGCCGACGTGGACCCGGCGGAGCGGCCCGAGGACCCCGAGGAGTTCTACGACCACCAGCTGGTCGGGCTGGCGGTGCGCACGGTCGGCGGCGAGCCGGTCGGCGAGCTGACCGAGGTCCTGCACCTGCCCGGCCAGGACGTCCTCGCGGTGCGCACGCCCGACGGCCGCGAGGTGCTGGTGCCCTTCGTCGCCGAGATCGTCCCGTCGGTCGACGTCGACGGTGGGCTGGTCGAGGTGGACCCGCCGCCCGGCCTGCTGGACGCCTGATGGAGCCGGACGCCTGATGAAGGTCGACGTCGTCACGATCTTCCCCGACTACCTGGCGCCGCTGCGGCTGTCGCTGATCGGCCGCGCGGTCGAGGACGGCCGGCTCGACCTGGCCGTCCACGACCTGCGCGACTGGACGACCGACCGGCACCGCACCGTCGACGACACCCCCTACGGCGGCGGCCCGGGCATGCTGATGCGCCCCGAGCCGTGGGGCGAGGCCCTCGACGCCGTCCTCACCGACGCGTCGGTCGTCGTGGTGCCGACCCCCGGCGGCAGGCCCTTCACCCAGGCGCTCGCGCACGAGCTGGCGGGGGAGGAGCACCTCGTCTTCGCCTGCGGCCGCTACGAGGGCATCGACCAGCGGGTGCTCGACGAGGCGTCCGGCCGGGCCCGGGTGCTCGAGGTCTCGCTCGGCGACTACGTGCTCAACGGCGGCGAGGTCGCGGTGCTCGCGATCGTCGAGGCGGTGGCCCGCCTGCTGCCCGGCGTGATCGGCAACGTCGAGTCCCTCGTCGACGAGTCGCACAGCGCGGTCTCCGGCGGGCTGCTCGAGGCGCCCGGCTGGACCAAGCCGGCGTCGTGGCGCGGCCACGCGGTCCCCGAGGTGCTGCTCTCCGGCGACCACGGGCGCATCGCGCGGTGGCGGCGCGACCAGGCCCTGCGACGTACGTCCGAACGCCGCCCGGACCTGCTGGCCGCGCTCGACCCGGCCGCACTGGACCGCCACGACCTCGGTCTCCTCGCCGAGCTGGGCTGGGCCGTCGGGCCCGACGGTCGATTGGCCCGTGGCTCGGCCCCTGTGGCAGACTGACGCGTCCGCAAGGACCCAGCGGTCAGCCGCGAGCGCCCCCGCCACAGGGAGGGTGCTGCACCACGACCCGGCCGCTCACAACTGCACCCCCCACCACCGTGGGTGACCTGTGGCACCGCGAGAGATGAGATCCCCATGCAGACGCTGGACGCCCTCGACGCTGCAGGCAAGCGCTCGGACATCCCCGAGTTCCGCCCCGGCGACACCCTGAAGGTCCACGTCAAGGTCGTCGAGGGGACCCGCTCCCGCATCCAGGTCTTCCAGGGCGTCGTCATCCGCCGCCAGGGCGCCGGGGTCCGCGAGACCTTCACGGTCCGCAAGGTCAGCTTCGGCGTCGGCGTCGAGCGCACCTTCCCGGTCCACACGCCGGTCATCGACAAGATCGAGGTCGTGACGCGTGGTGACGTCCGCCGGGCCAAGCTCTACTACCTCCGCGACCTCCGCGGCAAGGCTGCCAAGATCAAGGAGCGTCGCGACAGCAGGCCGAGCGCCCGCTGACCCGCCGCCCGCACCGCCGGCCACACCTGTGCGGCACCGCCGTCCCCGCGGGAGCCGGCGCGCGCCGCGGCGCCGGCGCTTCCGGACCGTCACCACGCTGCTCGCGGTCCTGGTCGCCGCGCTGCTCGTGCGGACCTTCGTGGTCACCCCGTTCTCCATCCCGTCCGGCTCGATGCGCGACACCCTCGACATCGGCGACCGGATCCTCGTGGACCGGGCCGGCTACGTGTTCGGCCCGGTCGACCGGGGGGACGTCGTGGTCTTCGACGGCACCGACACCTTCGGGGCGGTCGGCGACTCGCACGAGCCGACGCTGCGCGACCGGCTGGTGCGCTTCGTCACCCTCGGCCTGGCCGGCGACGTGCGCACCGACTACGTCAAGCGGGTGATCGGGGTCGGTGGCGACCGGGTCGCGTGCTGCGACCCGCAGGGGCGGCTGACCGTCAACGGCAAGCCGCTGGAGGAGCGCCGCTACCTCTACCCGGGCGACTCGCCGTCCGAGCTGCGCTTCGACGTCCGGGTCCCGGAGGGGCGGCTGTGGGTCATGGGCGACCACCGGTCGGACTCGATGGACTCCCGCGCCCACCTGGGCGACCCGGGCGGCGGCACGGTGCCGGAGGACGACGTGATCGGCCGGGTCGTCGGCGTCGTCTGGCCCCTGGACCGCCTGGGTGGCCTGTCATGATGGTCGCCGCACGGGGACAGGAGAGGACCACATGACGACCGACGGCGCGCCACCGCCGGCTGGCGCGGGCTCGTCGCCGCCGGCCGCCGGGCCGGCCCCCGAGTCAGGCCGGGAGCCGGGGCCGGTCTCAGGCCCGGAGTCGGCCCCGCCCCGCACCACGCCCGCCGCCGAGAGCACTGCGGCCACCTCCCCGACGCCGGCCCGGCGGGCACCGGCCAAGCGCAAGTCCTTCTTCCGCGAGCTGCCCGGCATCGTCATCACCGCCCTGGTGATCTCGGTGCTCATCAAGACGTTCCTCGTCCAGGCGTTCTACATCCCCTCCGGCTCGATGGAGAACACGCTGCTGGTCAACGACCGGGTCCTGGTCAACAAGCTGGCCGACAAGCCCGACGAGATCCACCGGGGAGACGTCGTGGTGTTCCGCGACCCGGGCGGCTGGCTCAACGGGCCCGAGGTGCAGGAGCGCGGCGGCGTCCTGGGCGCGGTGCGCGACGCGCTGGTCTTCGTCGGGCTCGCTCCGGCGGCCGGCGAGGAGGACCTGATCAAGCGGGTCATCGGCGTCGGCGGCGACGAGGTGGCCTGCTGCGACCCCGATGGCCGGGTCACCGTCAACGACGTGCCCCTCGACGAGGAGGACTATCTCTTCCCCAAGGACAAGCCGTCCTTCGACGAGTTCAAGGTGACCGTCCCCGAGGGCCAGCTGTGGGTCATGGGCGACCACCGCTCGGTCTCCGAGGACAGCCGGGCCCACCGGCAGCAGCCCGGCGAGGGCTTCGTGCCGGTCGACGACGTGATCGGGCGGGCGTTCACGATCGTCTGGCCGCTCGACCGGGCCAGCCTGCTGCGCCGGCCGGACACGTTCGACCAGCCGCGTCTGGACGCGTCCCGGCCCTGAGCGGCCCACCCCGGTCGTAGGCTTCCCCCGATGCGAGTGGCACAGCGCTTCGTGGTGCGCCGGGAGGGCGGGCTGTGGGCGTACGAGCGGGCGCTCGAGCGGGCCGGCCTGACCCCGGTCGCCGGGGCCGACGAGGCCGGCCGTGGCGCGTGCGCCGGGCCGCTGGTGGTCGCCGCCGTGGTGCTGCCGTCCGGCCGTCGGGGCCAGGTGCCCGGGCTGGCCGACTCCAAGCTGCTCACCCCGGCTGCCCGGGACCAGGTCTACGACGAGGTGGTCCGGCGGGCGGTCTCCTGGTCGGTCGTCGTGGTCCCGGCCGGCGAGGTCGACCGGACCGGGCTGCACGTGTGCAACGTCGAGGGCATGCGGCGCGCGCTGGCCCGGCTGGACGTCGTGCCGGCCTACGTGCTGACCGACGGCTTCCCGATCCGCGGGTTGCCGGCGCCCGCCCTGGCGGTCTGGAAGGGCGACCGGGTCAGCGCGTCGATCGCGGCGGCGTCGGTCGTCGCCAAGGTCACCAGGGACCGGATCATGGCGGGTCTGCACGAGCGCTTCCCGACGTACGACTTCCTCGGTCACAAGGGCTACGTGACCCCGGTGCACAACGCCGCCCTCGACGCCCACGGGCCGTGCCCGGAGCACCGGTTCTCCTACGTCAACGTGGCGCGCCGGGTGCCCGGGGACCCCCGGGTGCCGTCACGGACCCTGGTCCGCGTGGAGGATGGCAGCGTGCAGGAGGAGGTGCTGGTCGGATGAGTGCCGAGGACCTCGAGAAGTACGAGTCCGAGATGGAGCTGCAGCTCTACCGCGAGTACCGCGACGTGGTCGGGCTGTTCTCCTACGTCGTCGAGACCGAGCGCCGGTTCTACCTGACCAACTCCGTGGACGTGCAGCCGCGCTCGACGGAGGGCGGCGAGGTCTACTTCGAGGTGACGATGGCCGACGCCTGGGTGTGGGACATGTACCGCCAGGCACGCTTCGTCAAGAACGTGCGGGTGCTGACCTTCAAGGACGTCAACGTCGAGGAGCTCGCCCGCTCTGAGCTGTCGGTCGACCTGCCGCCGGGGTCGTAGGGCGCCGGCTACCTCGCCTCGGGGTCGGGCTGGTGGATGCCGAAGGTGTTGCCCTCGGTGTCGAGGTAGTAGCCCTGCCAGGCCATGCCGGTCAGCGCCATCTTCGGCAGCGCCACCGTCCCGCCGGCCGCCAGGATGCGGCGCTCGGTCTCGTCGTAGTCGGCGACGCCGACGGTGCAGACGAACGCGTTCGTGCCCTGCTCCGGAGCGGGCGCCGGCGCGGGCCGCGGCAGCAGGCCGCCGTTGATGCCGGGCTGGTCCTCGGGACCGGTGACGACGCCCCAGTACGTCGCTCCGGCGGTCTGGCCGTAGTCCTGGAACGACCAGTCGAACACCGAGGCGTAGAAGGCCTTGGCGCGCTCCACGTCGTCGGCCTGGATCTCGAAGTGCACTACGCGCGACATGCCGTCTCCTTCAGGTGGTCGATCGGTCGGCCTTCGGGGCCGTCTCCGGGGGCGGCCCTTCCTCGCCCGGGCGCGGCACCATCGCCAGCGCGTCGTCCTCGTCGAGCCCGGTCAGCTCCAGCAGGTCGACCACGATCGAGCGGACCTGGGCGAGGACGACGGTCGACGAGAGCTGGGCCGGCTCCGCCACTGCCGACGAGCGGGCGGCGAGGTGCTGCAGCTCGGGTCGCAGGTCGGCGGTGAGCCCCCGGTCCTCGAGGCAGTCGGCGAGCCGGTCGGCGACGTCGGCCAGCTCGGCGACCAGGTCGACGTACGCCGGGGGCACCGCCTCCTCGTACCGCGTGGCTGCCGCGACCCGGCGGACCAGCACCCGCGCGTTGCGGACGGCCCGGTCCAGCGGCTCGGCCAGGGCGGCCACCCCGAAGACCTGGTCGCGGTGCCGTCGCCGGAACGGTGACTGCCGGACGACCTCGATGCCCTCGGCGGCCGCCTGCCGGAGGTCCTCGAGGACGCTGTCGGTGGCGCGGGCCCGCTCCAGCGTCCGCTCGGCCCGCTGCCGGTCGCCGGTCCGCAGCGACTCGGCCGCCTCGTGCAGGAAGGCGGCGAGCTCCTCGAGCACCGCCGCCGCGGCCCGCCGCGGCTGCCGCAGCGGGCTCTGCGGTGCCACCGCGGCGGCCGCGAGCGCCACCAGGCCGCCGACCAGCGCGTCGACCCACCGGTCCAGACCCTGCGCGGCGGTGGGCACGACCAGGGCGACGAACACCGACTGCACGGCTGCCTGGGTGACGAGCAGCGGGCCGCCGTCGAGCAGCACCGCGACCGTCATCGAGCCGGCGACGACGACCGCGATCTGCCACAGCCCGACACCGGCGACCCGGACGAACAGATCGGCGACGAGCACCCCGATCGCGACGCCCACGGTGACCTCGCCGACCCGGCGCAGCCGCTGTCCGTAGGACATGCCCAGCGAGATGATCGCCGCCACCGGCGCGAAGAACGGCTGCTCGTGCCCGAGCAGGTCGTGCGCGACCCAGTAGGCCACGGCAGCCGCGACCGCGACCTGCACGATCAGGAAGGCCCGCTGCCGCAGCCGCAGGACCCGGTCGCGCAGGTTCCCCCGGCCGCGGCGCGCGTACTGACGGCTCCGCGAGCCGAGCGGGAGTCCGTCGAGCTGCCCGGGCACGGGCCCATCGTGCCCCTCCCTCGCTCGTGGGACACGGGTGCCGGTCGGTCCGTCCACAGGACGACGACAGGGCCGGTCCGTCCACAGATCGGCGTCGTAGGCCCTGCGGACGGTGCCCGGGCCGCCACCGTTGTGGCATGCGGGCGACGGACGCAGTGGGCGCCTACGGCGAGCGGGTGGCCGAGGCGCACCTGCGCGGTCAGGGGATGGTGATCCTCGACCGCAACTGGCGCTGCCCGGCCGGCGAGCTGGACATCGTCGCCCGGGAGGGTGACGTCCTGGTCTTCTGCGAGGTCAAGACCCGGCGGGGCACCGGCTTCGGCCACCCGCTCGAGGCGGTCACCGCGCGCAAGGCCGCCCGGCTGCGCCGGCTGGCTGCCGCGTGGACGTCGGCGTCGGGGGTGCACCTGCCCGACGTGCGGATCGACCTGGTCGGGGTGCTGCGCCCCGCCCGGGGCCCGGCGGTCGTCGAGCACGTGCGCGGGGTGGCCTGAGGTGACGCTGGCCCGGACCCGCGGCGTCGCCCTGGTCGGGGTCGACGGGCACCTGGTCGACGTCGAGGCCGACCTCGGCCAGGGCGTCCCGTCGTACGTGCTGGTCGGCCTGCCGGACACGTCTCTCTCCGAGTCGCGCGACCGGGTGCGCGCCGCGCTGGTCAACAGCGGGCTGCGGTGGCCGGCCACCCGGCGGGTCACCGTCAACCTGTCGCCGGCCAGCCTGCCCAAGCGTGGCTCGTCGTTCGACCTGGCCATCGCGGCCGCGATCCTGGAGGCCCAGGGCGACGTACCGCCGGGTGCCTTCGGGGACGCGGTGCTGGTCGGCGAGCTCGGGCTGGACGGACGGGTCCGGTCGGTGCGCGGCGTCCTGCCCTCGGTCGCCGCGGCCGCCCGGGCCGGTGTCCGGTCGGTCGTCGTGCCGGCCGCCGACGCGGCCGAGGCCGCACTGGTGCCCGGCGTCCGGGTCACCGGGGTCAGCAGCGTGCGCGAGCTGGTGGCCCGGGCGCGCGGTGAGGAGCCGCCGGAGGAGGCGGCCGGCGACGTGGTCCGCCTCGACGACCTGGACCGCCCGGGCGGGCTGGTGGCGCCGGAGGGCGCCTCGGTGCCGCGAGCGGCCGGCGAGCACGCCGGGTCGGCCGACCCGGACCCGATGGTCGACCCGCACCGGATGGATCTCGCCGACGTGCTGGGGCAGGCGACCGCGCGCTACCTGCTCGAGGTCGCCGCGGCCGGCGGGCACCACCTGCTGATGCTCGGGCCACCC
>Ga0210143_1000262_pt1 | contig 11755 bp, 13 predicted proteins | sample MayberryNW_TuleC_2_FD_185527 | JGI IMG/M metagenome (GOLD analysis project Ga0210143, IMG submission 185527) | Wetland microbial communities from San Francisco Bay, California, USA, that impact long-term carbon sequestration - MayberryNW_TuleC_D2... | ecosystem: Environmental > Aquatic > Marine... | reverse complement strand
ACCCATGACGGGATGTCGTCGAGGTCGGCCATCTCGTGCGGCTCGTAGCGCAGCGCCCCCCACGCGTGTGACCGGACGAAGGCCCGCTCCCACTTGTCCAGCGGGGTGCGCCGTCCGAGCAGGGTGTCGCTGACGTCCTGCGGGCCGGCGATCGCCACCGCTTCGACCGTGCGGTCGTCGTGCACCAGGCTCACCACGGCGACCTCGAAGCCGAGCCCTTCGACCACGCCGTCGACCACGGCCCGCAGGGTGGCCGCCAGGTCGGTGCCGGCGTTGAGCCGGACGATCAGCCGCTGGACGTCGCGGAGTGCGGCGATGCTCACCTGCGCCATCGGCGCAACCCTCCAAACCAGTGCACACCCTGCCCGGTGCTCCGGGCACACTAAAGGATCGGCACGGCTTTACCGTGTCTTTACCCCCGGATGCGGCTGGTGCACCCGCCGCGGCTGCGGCGTCAGGTGTCGGGGAGGCTCGTATGGGGCCGGCCGTCCCGCCTCAGCGCCCGGCGACGGTGTGCCGGGTGCGCTTGGCGGCGTACAGCGCCATGTCGGCGCGGGTCACGGTCCCGCCCGGCGTGCTGCCGTCGTCATGGACGGCGAACCCGTGGCAGTAGGTCACGCCGTGCGGCGCCTGCCAGGCACCGGCGAGCCGCTGCACCACGGCCGTGGCCGCGACGGCACCGTTCTCGGGGAAGACGACGGCGAACTCGTCGCCGCCGATCCGGCAGGCCTCACCCGCGCGCACACAGCGGCGCAGCGCCTCCGCGAACGAGGTGAGCACCTCGTCGCCGACCGTGTGGCCGAGGGTGTCGTTCACCGCCTTGAAGCGGTCCAGGTCGAGCAGCAGCACTCCGCCGCCGACCGGCATCCCGCCGAGGGCGAGGTCGAAGCGGCGGCGGTTGCCCAGGCCGGTGAGCGAGTCGCTGTGCGCGTCCGTGTCGAGCCGGTCCAGCCGCTGGTGCCGCTCGAGCACCTGGCCCAGCTGGACCGAGAGCAGGGTGAGGGCGCTGTCGTGGTCGTGGTCGAGCGCGTGCCCGGGCTTCGACCACCAGAGCGCGAGGACGCCGAGCACGCCGCCCTCCCCGGGGACCGGGAGGTACAGCACGGTGCGCGCGCCGAGCCGGTCGACGAACCGCTGGGACACCAGCGGGCTGGTGGACGTGTCCTCGACGTAGAGCGGCTCGGCGGTGGCGACCGCGCGGCCGAGCGCTGTCGTCTCCTTGGCGATGTCGATCTCGACCTCACGCAGGTTCTCGCCCGCGCCGATGCCGGCCACCCCTCGGAACACGGTCGATCCCGGCTCGTCGGCGAGCAGGACGCCGGACCCGTCGACACCGAGCAGGTCCGTGCCGAGCCGGGCGGCCAGCGCGGCGGCCTCGGCGACGCTCGTGGTGGCCAGCAGGAGGATCAGGGCCTGGTTGACCCGCTCGCGGGTCTCGTGCTCCTCGCGCAGCCGGGTGGTGATCAGGCCGACGATGCTGCCCAGGACCGCGTAGAGCCCGAGCCCGAGCGCCAGCTGCAGGAGGTGGTGCTCCTGCAGCCCCAGGGTCGTGACGAGCAGGGCGAGCTCGAGCAGGACGCCGAGCCACAGCGACGCGGTCGCGCGGCAGGTGATGCCGGTGTAGCCGAAGACCAGGGCCAGGGCGACCAGGTACTGCAGCAGCTGACCGGTGCTCAGACCCACCCCGAGGACCAGGGCGACGGCGCCGGACGCGACCACCGTCGGGCCGGTCCGGTCGGGCAGCTGGCGCCAGGGCAGCAGGGCCAGCGTGACGGCGCCGACGACGGCCAGCGCGGTGATGTTCGACCACGCCTGCTGATGCGTCGCCGGCAGGCTGGGCCGCACGGCGAGGCTGTAGAGCGCCGCCACGGCCCAGGTGGCGCAGGCGAGGTATCCGCGCAGCAGCCTCGTCCTGCCGGGTCCGTCGCCGTCCTCGAGCAGGACGCGCATGACCGACACCGGGGACAGGCGGGTGCGCCAACGGGTCGTCACCTTCGGTAGATCGTCAGCCCGGCCCCGCAGGTCAAGCGTCCCGGACGGATTAGTGCGGAAGGACCACGCGCTCGCGGGTGCCACCCTCTCTGAGGAGTCGCCGTGCGCGCGCCGGCCCAGGGTCGGGTCAGCGCGCCTCAGATGCAGCGAGCCAGCCGAGCAGCGCCTCTTCCTCGGCATCCTGGGGACCGAAGTGGCCGCCGTCGGCCATCAGCGCCTCGGCGCGCGGGAGGTGCTCGAGCAGCCAGCATCGAGCGGACGGCGCCGGTCAGCCGAGGCAGCACGGAGAGCTCGTCCACCCACGCGACAGCCTCGTCGTAGAAGGCACTCCTCGTCCTGCTCGGTCCGAGGCGCCGTAGCCCGGACGGTCGTAGGTCATCGCGCGCACGCCCCGCCGGTCGTACTCGCCCTGCACGTGTCGCAGGTATCTGCTGCCAGGTGTGCCGTGCAGGACGATGACCGGGTAGCCGTCCTCGGGACCCCACTGGCAATAGGCGAGCACGCGGCCGTCCCGCGTCTCCGTCACGCCCTGCGTTTCCGCGCTCATGCTCCGTCCCTCTCCTCGAGCCTTCTCGCTGTGCGCCCGACACCGCGTTTCCGCAGAAACGCCCCTTCACCGCCGGCTCGGGGCGCCATGACCTTCAGACCGCCGGGCGACTGTGCCGGTTCGGGCTAGGAGGGCGCTTCCTCGTCGCGGCGCCCCTGGGTGGCGGCATCCCGGCCGGCGCAGGAGACCTCGAACCACACCCGCTTGCCGGTGGCCAGGGGCTCCCAGCCCCAGCGGGCGGCCAGCGAGTCCACCAGCGCGAGCCCGGCGCCGGGAGTCGCACCGTCGCAGCAGACCGGCGGCGCAGCAGCGTCGTCGTCGACGGCGACCAGCAGGGTGTCGCCGTCGCACCTGGCCCGCAGCCCGACGTCGGCGCTGCGGGTGTGCACGACGGCGTTGGTGACCAGCTCGGACACGAGCAGCACCGCGGTCTCTGCCGCCGCCGGCCCGCAGCGTTCCGGGAGCCACGCCCCGAGGTCGTGCCGGGCGTCCCGCGACGCCGTACCGGTGCGTGGCATCGACGTCCTGAAGGCGAGCTCCCCGACCACGACGTCCTCCCGCACCTCGTCGGCTAGGTCTGTCGTCCCCCGGGCTGCATGCAGCTGAGGGACGACCCTGCCGCGTCCGGTCGGTCCCGTCCAGCCGGGTGGCCGATCCGCCCGGAAGGTGACGAAAGGTCGGGAGACGCGAGCGGTGCCCCGACGGGTCAGTAGACGGTGACGCCGTAGGCGTTCGCCGCCTCGCGGACCGGCTGGAAGAACGTGGTGCCGCCGGTCCGGCAGTCACCGCTGCCGCCGGAGGTGAGCCCGAGGGCCGTCGACCCGGCGTAGAGGGCGCCGCCCGAGTCACCGGGCTCGGCGCAGACATTGGTCTGGATCATCCCCTTCACCAGGCCGCCGCCCTGGTAGCGCACCGTGACGTTGAGCGCGGTCACCGTGCCGCTGTGGACCCCGGTGGTCGACCCGTCCCGCGTGACCGCCTGTCCGACCCTCGCGTCACCGACCGTGAAGCCACCGGGGTGCGACACCGTGGCATTGTCGTAGCGCACCAGCGCGTAGTCGTCGCCGGGGAAGCTGTAGCCGACGGTCGGCCCGACCAGCGTGCTGCGGTTCGCGTTGGTCCACCAGGTCTTCTCGGGCTTCCCGCAGTGCCCCGCGGTCAGGAAGTAGTAGGTGCCGCCGCTGACGACGTTGAACCCCAGGGAGCAGCGGTAGCGTTTGCCGTAGATCGCGTCGCCGGCTCCCAGCAGCGGACGGAACACACCCGCCGTCCGCTCGATCCGGATGACGCCGGCCGCGGTGCCTGCCTCGCGGTTGATCGCGGCGACCTCGCCGGCCGAGACCGAACTGTCGGCGGTCACCACGACCCGGTTGCTGTCGGCGTCGACGTACCACGCGACCCCGCGCACCCCCGAACGCTCGACCGCCGTGCTCGCCGCCGAGAGCTGGCCCTTGCCCGCCTGTCGGCTGGTGGCCGCGGGGGCGGAGGTCGGGACGACCAGCGCCAGGACGGCCACGAGGCCGACGGCAGCGGCGGCCAACCGGGCCAGCTGCGCGGAGCGGAGCGACGGACGGGGCACGGTCCTCATGGGTCCTCCTGAGCACGGGACGGTCTCTCGGCGAGCGAGACTGGCACAAGATCGCCGGCCGAATCGCCAAGAACTGCCCAAATCGACCAACCGACGACTCCGGCCGCTCGAGCCGGTGCGATGGCACTCTGATGAAGCCACCGGAGTCGTCGCCGGCGACAGGAGGGGCATGCAGGAGCGCCGGGACCTGACCACCCGGCCCGACGCCGAGCTGCTGGCGCTGGTGGCCGAGGGGGACACCAGTGCGCTCTCGGTGCTCTACGACCGGCACGCGCCGTGGATCTCGGTCCGGCTCCGCCGCCGATGCAACGACCCCGAGCTGGTGACCGAGGTGCTGCAGGACACCTTCGTGGCGGCGTGGCGCGGGGCGGGCGGCTTCCGCGGGGAGGGCGAGGTCGGCGGCTGGCTGTGGGGAGTGGCGATGCGGCGCCTGGTGTCCCGGCTGCGCCGTGCGCCGCAGGGTCGCGAGGTGCTCGTCGCCGACGTCGCCGGGGCCGCCACCGGGGCCGGCATCCCGGCGCGGGTCGAGTCCAGCGTCGAGGAGCGGGTGCTCGCCGGGGTCGAGTACGGCGAGCTCGGCGTCGCCATGGCGCGACTCTCGCCCGAGATGCGCGCGGTCGTGCAGGCGACGGTGCTCGACGGGCTCACCACCCGCGAGGCGTCGGCCCTGCTCGGCGTCCCCCGCGCGACCGTCAAGACCCGGCTGCTCCGCGCCAAGGCGCAGCTGCGCAAGGACCTGGTGGAGGGATGGGCATGAGCACCACGAGCGCCTGGCACGTCGACGACGACGCCCTGCGCGCCTGGGTCGACGGCACGGCCGGCCCGGTCGTCAGCATCTCCGTCGAGCAGCACGTCGCCCGCTGCGCCCGCTGCCAGGGCGCCGTGGCCACGCTCGTCCCGCCCGAGCCGCTCGCCGGGGCGTGGGCCGGCACGCTCGCCGTCGTCGAGACGCCGCACCCGTCGCTGCTCGAGCGGTCCCTGGGGCGGTTCGGCGTCTCGACCGCCGACGCGATGGTGCTCTCCGCCGCGACCGCGCTGCGCGCCGCCTGGCTGGTCGGCACGATCGTCGTGCTCGGCTTCGCGGTGGCGGCCCCGCTGCTCACCGGCTCGGACGGCGAGCAGCTGTTCCTCGCCGTGGCGCCGCTGATCCCGGTGGCCGGAGTGGCGCTGTCCTACGGGCCCGGCGTCGACCCCTCGTACGAGGCGGTGCTCGTGTCCCCGTACGCGATGCTGCGGCTGGTGCTGCTCCGGACCGCCCTCGTCCTCAGCACCTCGGTGCCCCTCGTCGTCGTCACCGGGCTGCTGGTGCCCATGCCGACCTTCGTCGCCGTCGCCTGGCTGCTTCCGGCCGCGGGCTTCGTCGCCGTGGTCCTCACCGCGAGCAGCTGGTTCGAGCCCGAGCAGGTCGGCACCGCCCTCGCCCTCGGCTGGCTGGCCGCCGTCGCCTGGGCCGCCCGCGGCGGCGACCCGCTGGTCCTCGTCACCGGACCTGCCGTCGCCGTCTACCTGACCGTCCTGGTCACCGCCGCCGTCGCGTTCGCCGTCCGGGTCTCCGGTCGTACGCCGTCATGGCGGCTCCGATGACGGCCGACGTGACCACCGGCCCGACCGACACCACCGGCCCGACCGACACCACAGGAGAGTCCCGATGACCGCACCCACCGTCGTCCTGCGCGGCGCCGGCAAGTCGTACCGCGGCACCACCGCGCTCGCGGACGTCGACCTCGAGCTGCACCGCGGCGTGGTCGGCCTGCTCGGCCCCAACGGTGCCGGCAAGACGACGCTGCTGCGCATCCTGGCCACCGTGCTCGGCGCCGACACCGGCTCGGTGCGCATTCTCGGTCGTGACCCGGCGGAGGGCGCCGACCGCACGGCGATCCGCCGGCGTCTGGGCTACCTGCCGCAGGAGCTCGGCTATCCCGGCGGCTTCACGGCGTACGGCTTCGTCAACTACATGGCCGTCCTCAAGGAGTGGGACGACGCCGACGCGCGGCGCGCCGAGGTGCGCCGGGTGCTCGAGCACGTCTCGCTCGACGGCAAGGCGACCAAGCGGATCCGCGCCCTCTCCGGCGGGCAGCGCAGGCGGGTCGGTCTCGCCCAGGCGCTGCTCGGCCCGCCGGAGCTGCTCGTCCTCGACGAGCCGACCACCGGCCTCGACCCCGAGCAGCGGGTGTCCCTTCGCCGGGTGCTGGCCGAGGCCGGCCGCGACTCGACCGTCGTCGTCGCGACCCACCAGACCGAGGACGTGGCCGCCCTGTGCGAGCGGGTCGTCGTCATCGACGACGGTCGGATCCGGTTCGACGGCGCGGTGCGCGAGATGGTCGCCCGGGCCGTCGGCCGGGTGTGGCTGTCCCACTCGCCCGACCCGCAAGCGCTGACGTCGTGGCGCACCGGGACCGGCCGCTACCGGAACCTCGGCACCGCGCCGGCCGGTGCGGAGCCAGCGGAGCCTTCGCTCGAGGACGCCTACCTGCTGCTGCGCGGCGCCCCGCACGACGAGGGAGTGGCGGCATGACCGCCGTCGCGGTGCCGGTCCGGACCGCGAAGGCGCCGTCGCTGCTGTGGCCGCTGGCCCGCATCGAGGCGCTGCGCTACGCCCGGCACCCGGTGTTCCTGGTCGGCCTCGTGCTCTGCGCGGTCCTCAGCGCCGGCCGGATGGGACCGATGGAGCTGGACTGGCAGGTCATGCCGGCGTTCTTCCTCGGCGTGCTCGGCATCGTCGTGGCCGCCCGGCTCACCCGCTCCACCGACACGTCGGCGCCGGTCATCTCCTCCGCACCGGTGCCGACCACGGTGCGCACCGCCGCACTCTGCCTCGCCTGCCTGGTGCCGGCGGCGGCCGGGTTGGCGATGGCCGTCTGGCACCGGCTGTGGGTGGTGCTGGCCGACCCGGCCCCGGAGTTCTACTACGGCACCTACGACAGCGTGGAGCGCAACGTCGTCACGGTCGTGCTCCCGGTGGTCTTCTCGCTGGGCGGGCCGCTGCTGGGCGTGGCCGTCGGACGTTGGCTGCGCTTCCCGGGCGCGGCGCTGCTGGTGGTCGTGGTGACGATCGCCTGGGCGCAGTTCGCCTCGTACCTCGACCTCGCGAACCCCTCGTCCGCGTTCAGCCGGGTGCTGCACCTGCTTTCGCCCTACACCGCGTGGGCGATCACCGACGGTGACGGGGAGCACCCACTCACTGTCGTCCGGTCGTTGACCGGGTCGCCGACCTGGTACGCGGTCTGGGCGCTGTGCCTGTGCGGCCTGGCCGCGGTGGCGGCGATGTGGCGCGGCGCCGACCAGGCCGCACGGCGTGCGTTGCTGCGCTCGGGTGCTGCCCTGGTCGCCGCCGCCGTGGTCGCGTTGTCCCTGGCCGTGACGGGCGGCAACGACCGCCTGTTCGACACGACCGAGCAGGGCACCACGCCGAGCCCGGCAGGCGAGTATTACTTCTAGGGCCGCGGTCAGGCGCGGCACCCTCGTCCTGCTGTCCGCCCGGCCGGCACCACTGGTGGGTGTCCTGCTCGGCCAGGCCGCGCTGTTCGCCGTCGCCGTCCAGTGGCGCCAGACCCAGGTCGTCGGCGCGGTCCTCGGCCTGGCCCTGTGCGGCGCCGCCGCCGCGTACGTCCTCGACGAGGACACCGCCCTGGTCGCGGACGCGACCCCGATGTCACGTCCGCGGCGCTCGGCCTGGCGCGCGGCGCTGCTGGTGCTGCCGGTCGCCGTCGGTCTCACCGGTCTGGCCGCCCTGGACCGCAGCGACCCGGTCGGCAACTGGCTCCGGCTGACCCCCACGGTGCTCGCCCTGACCGCGCTCGGTGTCGCGCTCGCGGCCGCGCTGCGCCGCGGCGGGCACGCCCAGCCCGGCGACCTGGCCGGCGCCGTCGTGGTCGCCGTGATGCTGTTCCTCGTCGCCGCGAACCCCCTGCGCTGGTGGCTGCCGATCCTCCCGCTCGGCGAGCTGCCCCACGCCGGCCGCAGCCAGCTGCTCTGGACCGCTGTCGCACTTGCCGCCGCGGTGGCCACCGTGGTCAGCGTCCGCGACCCGGTCCGTTCCCGGCGCCGACCAGCCTCCCGACAGCCGGCGGCCCGGCGGTCGTAGCCGCCTCACGCGCCGCCTGGCGACGTACCCGTCAGTGCCGCGTCCGCCGCGGAGCCCGCCCTCAGGACGCGGACGTACGGCGCACCGCGCGCGACGGCAGGCGCCGCGGCCGTCGTGGCGCCGCCCGGTCCTCGACGAAGTCCTCGAGCAGCGCGGCGAAGCGCTCCGGCTCGTCGAGGTGCGGGTAGTGACCGGCCCCTTCGAAGAGCTCGACCGTGCTGCCGGGGATCGCCTGGTGCGCGGTGGTGGCGTGCCAGGCCGGGATGACCCGGTCCTTGGTGCCCCACACGATCAGCGTCGGGATGTCGACCGCCAGCGGCAGGTGGTCGTGCGCTGTCACGGTCTGCCCGCCCGGGTCGATCACCGAGCGGGTCGTGGCGAGGAAAGCCCGCCGGCTCTCGGCGTCGGCCAGCGACGTGAAGCCGCGCCACGCCTCGGACAGGTCGGAGCCGGCGCGCCAGCCGGTCCGGGCGACGGTGCGTCCCACCTTCTCGGCCCCGCCGCGGATCCAGCGGGACGCGATCAGCGGCAGCACCCACTCCGCTCCCGGCAGCGTGGCGGCGCGGAGCAGGGGGCTGACCGACCGGCCGAGACCGCCGCTCGCGACGAGGACGAGACGCTCGACCCGGTCGGGGAACAGGTAGCAGAACTGCATCGCGATCCCGCCACCGAGCGAGTGGCCGACCAGCGTGACCCGGTCGATCCCCAGCCGGTCCAGCAGGTCGCGCAGGGTGGCGGCGTGGGCCCCGAGCGAGTAGTCGCCCATCGGCTTCGCCGACTGCCCGTGCCCGAAGAGGTCGGGGGCGAGCACCCGGTGGTCCTCGGCGAGGGCGTCGACCAGGTGCTCCCAGTGCCGGTACGAGCCGGTCAGACCGTGGACGAAGAGCACCGCCGGGCCCTCGCCGCTGTCGAGGAACCAGAGGTCGTGCCCCCGCAGGGTCTCGACCCGTACGGTCCGTCCGCTCATCCTGGCCTCCTCGGTCCCGCGCAGCCTACCCGCCGGTAACTTGTCCGGGCAGGCGGACGACGTTCCCGAGCGGCGGAACCTCCACGGGATTCGGTCCGCTGGCGGGGAAGCTCAGGCTGCTCAGACAGCCGACGTGACCTCCGAACCGTGGACGGTGATCGCCCAGATCACCAGCACGGCGAACGCGATGATGATCGCGGCGTAGACCGGGGAGGCGGCCAGGAAGGCGACGTTCAGCACCACGCTGACACCGGCGACTGCGACGCCGACCACCCGGGCCCAGGTCCGTCCGTAGACCAGGGCGACGCCCGCGACCGCGATGACGGCGCCCACGACCAGGTGCGTCCAGCCCCACACGGTGTAGGAGGCGTCGACGGCGAGGTCGCCCTTTCCCACGTCGTAGTACTGGTCGTTCAGCAGTGCGAGCAGCCCGGCGATGGCGTGGAGCGCGCCCAGGAGCACCATCATGGTGGCCGCGAACAAGATCCAGCCGACCCATCGGGTCGGAGTCGGCGGGACGGTCACCGGCCGGCTGGACGCGGACGTGCTGCTGCTGGGAGCGGTATCGGACATGTCGTCCCTCCAGGTGGGCGGACCCTCGGTGCCAAGCGTGAACCTACCGCTGCGCCGTCGTCCTCACCCGGACCGGACGATGCCCGGCGCGGTGCACCGGCCGCCCAGCTCGGCCGACCCTCGCCGTCGCCGGCCGGCCAGAGGGTATCGCCGCAGCTCAGAGCGGTTGCCCAGGTCGAGCCACACGGTGCCCCCGGCAGGATTCGAACCTGCGACGCACGGTTTAGGAACGCGCTCCAGCGGGGTGCCGGAGCCGTGGTGAGATTTCTGAAGTGGGCTCTGACCTGCGCATACGACTGTTCTTGCTTGTGGTCGTTCTACAGGTGTTCTCGAATTGCTGTGTACAGAAAATGCGTACAGATTTTCGTGGTCTCCGTTTTTCAGATCCATCACTCCGCCGGGGGGCTGCCTCCAGCTCGTCGAGCCGAACCTTCGCGCAACCCCGAACTGTCGGTTGCGCAAGGTCCCGGACCGACACGAACCTCGGCCACTGTCAGGAGCCCGAGCTACACCACTCCAGGGGACTCACCCGGCCCGACCGGTAGCGCCCGAGACCGGTGGTGTGGGGGAACACGCGATGGCCCTGGACCAGTCTGCCCTGCTCGAGCTGGTGGAGATGCTCAAGACCGGAGACGGCGGCGAGCTGATGCGCCGGCTGCTCACGACGATCCTGCAGGAGCTTGTGGACGCGGAGGCGACCGCATTCATCGGCGCTGAGCCGCATCACCGCACCGAGTCGCGCACGACCCAGCGAAACGGCACCCGCGACAAGCTGGTCACCCGGCTACTGGGGACGTGATGGTGCGCATCCCGGAGGTCCGCACCGGGTCGTTCTTCCCGGCGCTGCTGGAGCACCCCGGACGCTCACGCCGTCACCCGCCGAGACCCGGGCTGCTGCCAGGCGGAGTACCTCGACCAGCCCGTCGGCCCCTACACCGTCGATGAACCGCTCAACGACGGACAGGTCGTGCGGCTCGGCGAGGCCGACTGGGAAATCGTCCGTACGCCCGGGCACACCCCCCGGCCACCTTTCGCTGTGGCAGCCGGAGGAGCGGCTACTTGTCGTCGGGGATGCGCTATCGGATTACGACGTCGGATGGGTGAACATCGCGCTCGACGGACCGGACGCAGCCGTCACCGCACTCGCCTCCCTGCACCGGCTGGTCGACCTCGCCCCGCGGGTGCTCCTGCCCTCGCACGGGCCCATCCCCGGCGACCCCGGTGCCGCGTTCGCCGCCACGCTGCGTCGCGCCAAGCGCCTCGTCGACGACCCGGCCGGGGCGGTCTGGCACGGCGCACGAAGGATCTTCGCGTTCGCCCTGGTGATCCGGGATGGGATTCCCGTTGGCGAGATTGAGCCCTACCTACACGCGCGAGCGTGGCTGACCGACGGGGCGCGGCTCTTGAACAGGCCGCCCGAAGCACTCGCCGCCGAGCTGGTCGACACGATGCTCCGCAGCGGCGCCATCATCCCTCGCGACGGTCGCCTTCACGCAGCCGCTGAACGCACGCCGGTCGCGGCCCAGTCACTGCGGGTGCCCTTCCCTCGGGCATGGCCGACCTGACCAACGCCCGCTGATGCCGCAACCAGCACGCTTGAAGCGTGCGTCTTTCCCCGCCGCGAATCGGACCGACCGCGCGTGGTCGTCCCGCGCTTTTCGACTCTCGATAGCTCGACGGGTGTCCAGCACGGGGGTCGGCCGCGTCGCTGTGAGTGGCCGTTTCGCGCCGAGCCTGACTAGGCGACGATGTGACGCATGGACGAGCCCACCTTCCGCACGATCTTCGAACCGTTCCGGATCCATTCGGTGGAGCCGCTGAGGGTGAGCACACGCGCCGAGCGTCGCGAGTACCTCCGAGAAGCCGCGTTCAACCTGTTCCAGGTGCGCGCCGAGCATGTCCTCATCGACCTGCTGACCGACTCGGGCACCGGTGCCATGAGCAGGGACCAGTGGGCAGCCATCCAGCACGGTGACGAGTCGTACGCAGGGTCGCCGTCGTACT
>Ga0210143_1000261_pt1 | contig 11775 bp, 14 predicted proteins | sample MayberryNW_TuleC_2_FD_185527 | JGI IMG/M metagenome (GOLD analysis project Ga0210143, IMG submission 185527) | Wetland microbial communities from San Francisco Bay, California, USA, that impact long-term carbon sequestration - MayberryNW_TuleC_D2... | ecosystem: Environmental > Aquatic > Marine... | reverse complement strand
CCTACCAGCACCTCGACAGTCCGGTCCGGTTCACGTTCCTCGCAGCCGACGACGCGTTTCGGCCCGGCGAGAACGAGGCGACCGTCTACGTCGTGAGCGGCACCCCGGCGTTCCCGCTGCTCCGGGAAGTCCCCACGTCTCTGACCGAAGAGGGCTAGCCGCGGGCGAGCAGCTCGTCGCGGAGGCCGTCGAGCCGTCCGCGGACGCTGCCGTCGAGCCGGAGCGAGCCGGCCTGGAGGACGAGCCCGCCGATCAGGTCGGGATCCACCGTCCGGCGCGCCTCGACCTTTCGCCCGGCGGCCTGCTCGATCTTCGCGACGATCGCGGCCGCCTCCGCGTCGGTCAGCTCGACGGCGGTTGTCAGCTCGAGCTCGAGCACGCGCTCCTCGGCCGCGAGCAGCCGCTCCCACTCGTCGTGGATCTCCTCGAGCTCGGCGGCCCGGCCCTTCTCGGCCACGAGCCGCGCGAAGCTGCGGAAGGTCTCGGTCGCCCCCGACAACACCGAATCGAGCACGTCGCGCTTCGCGCCGGTCTCGATCTGGGGGTTTCGGAGGAGCTCCCCGAGCGCGGGCGAGGCCTCGACCGCGCCGGCGAACGCGTCGAACTCGTCGCGCACGGTGTCGAGCTCTCCCTTGTCCCGCGCGGCCTCGAGCAGCGCCTCGGCGTAGATCCGGTGGGCGACCGCCATCAGTTGTCGGACGCGAGCCGGTTGACGTCGAGCTCCTCGATCGTCTCGTCGATCAGCCGTTTCTGGTCCTCGGCGTCGAGCGACTTGCGGGTCACCTTCTCGGACGCGAGCAGCGTCAGCTCGACCACGTCGCGGCGGATCTGCTCCTGGAGCTTCCGGTTCTCCGCCGCGAGCGCCTTCTGGTTCTCCTCGAGGCGGCGCTGGAGGTCCTGGTCGGCCTCCTCGCGCGCCCGCCGGAACTGCTCCTGCGCCTGGCGTCGCGTCTCGTCGAGCATCGACTCCCGCTCGGCACGGGCCTGCTCCCGCTCGTGCTGCACGGCCTCACGGAGCTGGCGCGCCTCGTCCCGCGCGTTGTCCGCCTCGTCGAGCGCCTCGCGGATCCGGTCGCGCCGCTGGTCGATCAGCGCCTGGATCCGGCCGAAGGCAAGCTTCCGCAGCACGTAGAGGACGATCAGGAACGTGACGATCGTCCAGACCATGAGGCCCGGGACGACGTCGATGAGCGAGCCGCCCGAGTCCTCCTCGGCCGCCTGGGCGATCAGGAGCGCCTGGAGCATCAGACGAGGACGAAGGCGAGCAGGCCGCCCAGGAGCGCGTAGAAGACGACGGCCTCGGTGAGCGCGAACCCGAGCCACTGGATGCCGGTCAGCTCGGCCCTGAGCTCGGGCTGGCGGGCGACCGCCTGGATCATCGAGCCGAAGATGTTGCCGATACCGATGCCGGCGCCGACCGCGCCGAGGCCGACGCCCACCCCGAAGGCGATCGCCTTGCCGAGGTCGGCGACGTCGCCGGTTGCCTGTGCGAGAAGTAGGTCCACGTGAGCTCCTTTCAGTGCTCGGGTTCGATGGCTGCGCCGATGTAGATGGCCGACAGCAGGGCGAAGACGAAGGCCTGGATCGTGACGACGATCGCGACCTCGAAGATGTAGATGACCGTCCCGAACGCGACCGCGAACGGGACGAGCCACCACGCGGAGAAGATGAAGATCAGGCCGATCATGACGAGGATCAGCATGTGGCCGGCCAGCATGTTGGCGAAGAGTCGGACGGAGAGCGAGATGAGCCGCATGAACTGGGAGATGACCTCTAGCGGGACGATCAGCGCGAGCAGCGGCTTCGGGGCCCCGGCCGGGATCCAGCTCTTGAAGTAGCGGCGCGCGCCGTTGTAGCGGATGCCCTCCACGTGGGTGGCGAAGAACGTGATGAACGCGAGCGCGAGGGTGACGCTCAGGTTCGCGGTCGCCGCGTAGATCCCCCACGTCGGGATCTCGGTCCCGAGGACGTGCCACTTCTCGTCCGAGAGCGGCAGCGGGATGAAGCCGACCAGGTTGAGGATCCAGATGAAGAGAAAGAGCGAGGCGACGTACGGGAACCACATGCCGATCGCCTTGCGCGGCAGGTTGCCCTCCGCGATCTGGCCCTGGATCAGCTCGTAGATCGACTCGCCCGTCGTCTGGCGCCGGTCCGGCCTGAGCGAGAGGCCGAAGCGCATCACCCAGATGCCGAAGAGGATCGTGACGAGCCCGCCGAGCCAAAGGTAGGCGACCGCCTTGTTGACGGACAGGTCGATCGGGCCGAGCTGGAGGTCGATCCACGGGTGGAGCTCGAACTCGTGCGACGGGTCGAAGTCCGACGCGGCCGCGAGGAGCGCGATCACCTGCGCGGCTCCCCGGAGAAGTAGAGCGTCAGGGCGACCGCCAGCTCGGTCGTGTAGCCGGCCGCGTAGACGAGGACTCCGGCGACGGCGAGGTACGGCTCGCTCACCGCGACCGCGATGGCGGCGAGGGCGACGAGGATCCCGCGGCCCATCATCCCGAAGGCGACGATCCCGGAGCCGCGCAGGTTGGGCTCGCCGATCCCGACCCGGGCGAAGAGCAGGCCGAGCAGCTGGCTCCCACCCCAGAGAACGGCGCCGAGGGCCCAGCCCTCGATTCGCCAGCCGGCGAGCAGGAAGATGGGCGCGAGGAGCACGACGACGAGCGCGCCCGCGAGCACGGGGGCGCGGCGCTCCGGCATCGGGCGCGGGGTCAGCACGGCCGTCGCCACTTAGACGGCACCCCGGTACGCCAGGTACACCGCGACGATCGCGAGCGGCACGCCGACGAGCGCCCCGATCATGATCCCGATCCCCACGTTGCCGGAGGCCCAGCCGCCCGCGGCGCCGATGAGGACGCACATGCCGAGCACGCCGAGCAGGAGGCCTGCGGCGTTTCTGGGATCGAAGGTCGGGCGGTCGGCGATGGCGAGCGGCATCATTCCACGCACGGCCGAGCTTAACAGCACCGACCGAGTTCGTGACACCGAGAAACGGCGTGTCTGCGCGAAAAGAGCGCCCCCGGGGACCAAGTTTGTGCGGCCGAACCGAAGGACGACCTCTACGATCGGGCGGTGCGCGTCTGGGTGGACTTCACGAACACGGCCCACGTCCTCGTCCTGCGGCCGATGGTCGAGGCGCTCGAGGCGGACGGGCACGACGCCGAGCTGACCGCGCGGCCGCTCTCGCACACGGTCGAGCTGCTCGAGGGCTGGGGCCACCCGTTCACCGTGCTCGGCCACCACGGGGGCGCGAAGCGGCTCGGGAAGGCGCTCGCGGCCGGCGACCGCGTCGCCCGGATGGTCGCCTTCGGTCGCGGCCGTGGGTTCGACGCGGCGCTCGGGCACGCGTCGGTCGACCTCCCGCCCGCCGCCCGCGCGCTCCGGATCCCGAACACGACGATGTTCGACTACGAGTGGGCGGTCGCACAGCACTCGGTGATCTGCCGCCTGGCCAACCGCGTGCTCGTGCCGGACGCGATCCCGCTCGAGCGCCTCGCGCGCTACGGGGCCCGCCCGCCGAAGCTCGTCCGCTACCCGGGCCTCAAGGAGGAGTACTACCTGGCGGACTGGGAGCCGGACGACGCGATCCTCGCCGAGCTCGGCCTCCATCCGGACCGGATTCTCGCCGTCGTCCGGACGGCGCCGTCCTACGCCCTCTACCTCGGCGGCTCGGAGAACCCGCTCCTCCCCCGCGTGCTCGAGCGGCTGGCGGACGACCCGCGCGTGCAGACCGTCGTCCTCGCGCGGACGCCGGAGCAGCGGCAGGCGCTCGGCGACCTCCACCTTCCGCGGCTCGTCGTTCCGGCGCGCGCGGTGGACGGCCGCAGCCTCGTCGCCTTCGCCGACCTGCTCGTGTCGGCGGGCGGCACGATGAACCGCGAGGCGGCGGTGCTCGGGACGCCCGTCTGGTCCGTCTTCGAGGGACGACCGGGCGCCGTGGACGAGCAGCTCGTGCGGGAGGGCCGGCTTCGGCTCCTCCACGATCCCGACGAGATCGAGCTCGCGAAGAAGCCGGAGGGCGCCTGGCGCGACCGCGTGCGGCGGGATCCGCGCGACCTGCTCCGCCTGGCGCTGCCCTACGGGGACGTCACGGCCCAGGTTCCCCGGAAGTAGGCGCCGTTCAGGCTCGCGGTGCCGTCGTGCCCGAAGCCCCAGCGCGTGGCGGTGCCGCAGACGTTGCTCGTCGTCGCGAGGACGCACTCGAGGGTCACGCGCGTCGAGAGGTTCGGCTCGTAGAGGCAAAGGCGCCCCGGGAGTGCCTGCTGGTTCGCCTTCACGGCTGGGCCGAGTGGGCTCGACCCTCGGAGGGAAGGACGGCGCCCGGAGAACAAAGGCTCAGCGCTGGGCGAGGGCGATGCCGGCGAGCACCGCGACGCCGGCGAGCCCGAGCGGGAGCGTGATCCGCTCGTCCAGCACGAGGGCCGCGAGGGCAACCCCGGAGAACGGCTGCACGAACTGGACGGTCGCGATGCGCGCGATCCCGCCGCGCGCGAGGGCCCAGTACCACCCGACGTAGCCGAGGATGGACGTTACGAGAGCCAGGAAGACGACCGACCCCCACGCGGCCGCGTCGGCGTCCGGCCAGCCGTCGGCCGCGAGCAGGCCGGCGCCGAGCGGCGCGACGAGCACGGCTCCGATCCCGACCCCCCAGAAGGTCGTGGCCAGGCTCCGATAGCCCTCGACGCCGAGCAGCGCGCCGGCGACGTAGCCGAGCGCCACGACGAGGGCCGCCGCGAGGATCAGCAGGTCGCCGGCGAACGTCGGCTGCGCGTCACCGCCGCCCGAGCGGAGCAGCACGATCGCCGCCTCGCCGGCGAGGGCGAGCGCGCAGCCGCCCAGCCAGCCCCGCGCAGGCATCCGGCGGTGGACGAGCGCCGCGTACGCGCCGGTGAAGACCGGAAGCGCGGCGAGGATGAGCGCCCCGTGCGTCGCGGACGTCCGCTCCTGGCCCAGGGTGAACAGGATCGGGAAGGCGACGAAACCCGTCACGGCCGAGACGAGGAGCAGTCCGCGCCCCCGTTCGGCGGCGGGCAGGCCGAGCCGCAGCGCGGCGACGAGCGGCAGCGCGACGAGCCCGGCGAGCGCCGTTCGGAGCACCGCGACGAGGAGCGGCTCGAGGTCCTCGACGGCGAGGCGCGTCGCAACGGGCGTCGAGCCCCACGCGACGTTCACGACGAGGGCGACCAGCAGCGCCAGGCCGGGCCCCGTTCCCGTCCGGGCAGCGGCGGAGAGCCGACCGCGCGGCTCGGGGAGCGGGCTCTGGGTCACGCGAGGCTAGCTCGGGCCCGGGACCGTCTCGCGTTGCTCTTCGCGCCCGGCCGGCGGGCCGGCATGCAGCGCGTGCTCGACCGCCCCCTCGCGCTCCTCCTCGCGGGTCGCGAAGCGGCCGAAGCCGAGGACGCGCAGGTGGCGGGCCTTCAGGATCTCGAGCGTGTAGATCATCCACACGGACGCCGCGATCACGCCGAGCCCGACGGCCGAGACGATCAACGCGTTCCCGAGGTCCCACTCCCCGCGCGGGCGGGGCGGCACGAAGCGGATGAGGATCGCCCACGCCGCGAGGAGCCCGGCCCACACGTGCAGGTACGCGGCCGTACGCCGCTGCGAGAAGCCGATCCTGAGGAAGCGGTGGTAGAAGTGGTTCTGATCGGCGGCCCAGGGCGCGCGGCGGTACTTGAGCCGCTTGAGCACGACGAACGACGTGTCGAGGATCGGGACCGCGACGACCAAGAGCGGCGCAATCAGGGCCAGCGACGCGGCCGTCTTCAGGACGCCCTGCACCGCGATGCAGGCGAGCAGAAAGCCGAGCGCGAGCGCACCCGAGTCGCCCATGATGATCCGCGCCGGGTGGTAGTTGCTCCGCAGGAACGCGAGCGTGGCTCCGCAGACCATCGCGGCGAGCGCGGCCGGGACGATGCGGCCGAAGGACGCGGCGAGGAGCGCGAACGAGAAGGCCGCGATCGAGACGATCCCGCCTGCGAGCGCGTCCATCCCGTCGATCAGGTTCACGAGGTTCGCGAGCGTCACGATCCAGACGACCGTGATGACGTTCCCGTACGGGCCGAAGTCGATCGTGCCGAAGAGCGGCAGCGACATCCCGTCGAAGGACACGCCGTAGCCGACCACCGGAATGAGCGCGACGGCGAGGACGCCGACGAGCTTGGTGGACGGGTTGACGCCCCAGATGTCGTCGTAGAGACCGAGCAGCGCGACGAGCCCGGTGCCGATCAGGATGCCCACGTACGGCTCGCTGAGATCGAGGAACACAAGCGCCGGAACGAGGATCCCGATCACGATCGGGATGCCGCCGAGCCGCGGGAGCGGGCGCTCGTGGACGCGCGGCCGGTCGCTCCTCCGTGGGTCGTCCACCGCGCCCAGCAGGGGTGCCAGCCTGATCGCCAGCGGGGTCAGGGCCAGGACGATCGCGGCCGCCGACAGGAACCCCCACCGAATCTCCCCCTCGCGCACGAGCGTCTCGAGGGACTCGAAGAACGTCACCGGGCCAAGTATCGCAAACGCGTTCCCCGGCCTTCCGGGGGGTGGAGCCGGCGGGCCATTTTGCTAGCGTTCGGCCGCTCTTGACCGAGGTTCTCCACAGCCAGGAAACGCCGCCCGAAGCGGACGCGGCCGCGTTCGACGAGCGCATCGCGACCCGCCAGGCGAAGGTCGGCATCGTCGGCCTCGGCTACGCGGGCCTGCCGCTTGCGATGGCGTTTGCGGAAGCGGGCTTCGACGTCACGGGCGTCGACCTGAACGAGGAGCGCGTCCGCGCCGTCACCGAGCACGAGTCGTACCTCGTCGACGTGCCGGCCGAGCGCTACGAGGGCCTCGCCGGCGAGCTGCGCGCGACGAGCGACTACTCGGCCGTGCGCGAGCTCGACGCGCTGACCGTCTGCGTGCCGACACCGCTCTCGAAGACCCGGACGCCGGACATCGGGTACGTCGTCTCGGCCGCCGAGTCCGTCGCGGCCAACCTGAACCCGGGCCAGCTCGTCGTGCTCCAGTCGACCACGTCGCCGGGCACGACCGAGGAGATCGTGAAGCCGATTCTCGAGCGCGCCGGCGCCCGCGTCGGCGTCGACGTCTTCCTCGGCTACGCCCCCGAGCGCGTCGATCCGGGCAACCACCGCTTCACGATCAAGACGACGCCGAAGCTCGTCGCCGGCGTGACGCCCGAGTGCCGCCGCCGGACCGAGCTCCTCTACCGCCAGATCGTCGACGACGTCGTGCCCGTGTCGAGCCCGATCGTCGCGGAGACGGCCAAGCTCCACGAGAACACGTTCCGGGCCGTGAACATCGCGCTCGCGAACGAGCTCGCCCTCATCTGCGACCGGCTCGGCATCTCGCCGTGGGAGGTGATCGAGGCGGCGGCGACGAAGCCGTTCGCGTTCCTCCCCCACTACCCCGGCCCCGGGCTCGGCGGCGACTGCATCCCGGTCGTGCCGCAGTTCCTGGCGGCGCGCGTCCGCGAGTACGGCTACTCGCCGCGCCTGATCGACGCCGCGCACGAGATCAACACGAGCATGCCGACGTTCGTGGTCGGCAAGGTCGCCGACGCGCTGAACGAGGACGGCAAGCCGGTGAAGGGCTCGCGGCTCCTCCTCCTCGGGATGGCGTACAAGTCGGACGTCCACGACACGCGCGAATCGCCGAGCCTCGAGGTGATGCGGCTCCTGATCGAGCGCGGCGGCGACGTCGTCATGTGCGACCCCTGGGTCCCGGAGATCGAGCTGGACGGCGTCCGGCACCAGAGCGTCGAGTGGTCGCGCGAGGAGGTCGAGCGCGCGGACTGCGTGGTCGTCCTCACGGCGCACCGGCAGTTCCTGTCCGAGCCGCTCTGGGAGTCGGCCGGCCGGATCGTGGACGCGCGCAACGTCGTGCCGCCGGGCCCGACCGTCCACCCGATCTAGAAGGGGCTCTGCGCAATCCCGCTGATCCGTCAGACCGCGCTGCCCGCGCCGATGCCGCGTCCTCTATGGCGCCCATATCCTCCGGATACGCGCACTCCCTGCGTCCTTGCCTCGACCCGGCCATCGCGCTCTGACGGGAAGCGCGACTGCGCCAATCCCTCCTAGACGTGCTGCTCGTCCTCGGCGCAGGCTACGTCGGCGCCGCGCTCGCCGACCGGGCGCTCGGCGCAGGCGAGAAGATCGTCCTCGCCGACAACTGGTACGCGACCCGGCGGGAGCAGGTGGCCGGGCTCGAGGAGCGCGGCGCCCGCGTCGTGACCGCGGACATCCGCGTGCGCGAGGACGTCGAGGGGCTCCTGGCCGAACGGCCCGCGCGCGTCTACCTGCTGGCGGCGCAGGCGAGCCGGCCGCTCTCGGAGGAGGACCCGGACTACACGGAGGAGACGAACGTCGCGGGCACGCGGCTCGTCGCCGAGACGGCCGCGTTCGCGGGAACGCCCGTGGTCTTCGGCAGCTCCCTGCACGTCTACGGGCCGGGCCTGCGCGGCGAGGTCGGCCCGGAGCAGCCGTACGGGCCGCAGTCCGACCTGGCCCACCTCTCGAAGATCTACGGCGAGCAGGTCCTCGCGATGCATGCCCGGCGGGCGCGCTTCGGCCTCGCCCTCCTGCGGCTCGGGATTGTCTACGGGCCGAGCCCGGTCGAGCACGAACGACCGGAGTCGGTCACGGTCGTGGACGCGTTCCGCCGGCGGGCCGCGGCGGGCGATCCGCTCGAGGTGCACGATCCGGCCGCCGCCGTCGGCGTGGTTCACGTGGACGACGTCGCGCGGATCCTCCTCGACACGGTGGCCGACGGCCTGACGGCCGAGAACGTCGCGGCCGAGACGGTGACGGTCGGGGCGCTGGCCGCGCTCGCCGAGGGCCGCGAGCCGGACGGCGAGGCGCCGCTTCACTACGCGAGCCCGTTCACGTATCGGCACTCGGTCCGGGAGTACCTGCGCGGATGAGGTTCCTCGTCACGGGCGCCACGGGCTTCCTCGGCTCCCGCGCGGCGGACCTCCTCGCCGGGCGCGGGCACGAGGTCGTCCGCCTGGCACGGGCGGGCGGGCGCCCTCGCACCGGCGCGGACGAAGCGGCCCTGACGCGGATGGACGCGGGCGACCCGGCGGCGCGGGCGCTCATCCCGGGCTGCGACGCGGTGCTCCATTTCGCGGGGGTGCCGAACCCGGCGGCGGCCGAGGACGATCCGGCCGGCGCCGTCCGGGCCAACGCGGGGACGACGCTCAACCTCCTGGAGGGATGCCTGGAGCACGGGGTCGGCCTCGTCTACCCGTCGACGATCCGCGCGGCGCTCGACGACCTGCCCGATGTCTACGCGATCTCCAAGCGACTCGGCGAGGAGTGCTGCCGCCGTCATCGGGCGCCGTCCACGGTCGTCCGCCTGACGTCTGTCTACGGGCCCGGCCAGGTCACCCGGGAGGGCGCCACCGGCGCGATCGCGAGCTTCGCCGCGGCGGCGCTTGCCGGACAGCCGATCGTGATCCCCGGCGACCCCGAGCGCGGGCGCGACTTCGTCTTCGTCGACGACCTCGTCCCCGTGCTCGAGCGGATCGCGGCCGACGGGCTCTGGAAGGACACGATCACCGTCGCCGCGGGCGAGAGCGTGCCGCTGCGCCGGGCCGCGGAGCTCGTCGTCGCGGCGGCGGGCACCGGCGTGCCGATCGAGATCCCCGGCGGTGACCTCCCGCCGGGCGAGAACGAGACGTATGGGGCCGACCCGCCGCCGCCGCGACTAGGCTTTCGACCGCGCCCGCTGGAGGAGGGAATCGCAGCCTATGTCGAGTGGCTCCGCCGCCATCCCGCAGCTCAAGGCAGCACCGCGGACTGACCAGATCGCCGAGCGCCTGCAGGGCGGCCCGTGGCGCGGCCTCGAGCTCGCGCTCATGCCGCCGGACGTGGCCGACGACGACGCCCTCGCGCGCGCGGTCGAGGCCGTGCGCCACGCGACCGACGGCGCAGGGCTCGCCCTCACGGCGGAGGCGCCGGTCTCGTGGCCGAGCGGCGCGTTCGTCCGCGTCGACCGGCTGACCGACGAGGCGCGCACCTGCATCGAGCGGAGCGCCGACTTCGCCGCCGCGATCGGCTCGCCCGTCCTGACGATCCACCTCTACGCCCCGCTCCCGCCCGACGAGTACCGTGAAGCCGCGCCCCTCGACGAGGCGGCCGTGCAGGCGTTTCTCGAGTTCTTCGCCGGCGCGTGCGCCGCCCGCGAGGTGGTTCCGCTGATCGAGAACGTGCCGCCGGTGCTGCGCATGCGGGTCGGCGGCCTCTTCCTCTCGCAGGTGGGCGGGCACTGGCGCGACCTTCGCCGCTGGCACGCGCGCGTCCCGGCTCTCCGATTCACGTTCGACACGTCGCACGCGGCGCTCTTCCGCTCGTTCGCGGCCGCCTACCCGTCGCTCTTCGGCCTCGACTCGGACGAGGAGCTCGACCTCGCGCGCTACGTCGAGGAGCTCGCCCCCTCGCTCGAGGTCGCGCACGTCTCGGACGCGCACGGCCTGCTCGGCGAGGGCCTTCCGCTCGGCGACGGGGAGCTCGACCTCGACCCCGTCGTGCGCCGCCTCGGCGAGCTCTGCCGCTACGTCGTGGCCGAGGTGAACGAGCCGGATCCGGCGCGCTCCCCGGCGATGAAGGCGGGCTACCGGCGCATCGAGCGCGTGCTCGCCGAACCGCCCGCGCCGCTCGTCCGGGCCCCGCGCCGGCTTCCGGTCGAGACGCTCGACTGGTCGCGCGTCCTCGAGCGGCGCGACCCGGTCCCGGCCCTCCTCGACCTGCAGGAGCGCTTCGGCGGGCGGCGCGTCCTCCTCACCGGCGGAGCGGGCTCGATCGGACAGGCGCTGACGTCGTTCCTGCTCGGCTTCCGGCCCGAGCAGGTGACCGTGCTCGACGCCCACGAGGCCGCGCTCACGGCCGACCGCCGGACCCGCGGCGCCGAGGTGCGCCACGTGCTCTGCGACGTCCGCGACCGCGGCCGCGTCGGCCGCGAGCTCGCGGCGGCCCGGCCCGACGTGGTCTTCCATCTGGCCGCGTACAAGCACGTGGACTGGGCCGAGCTCTTCCCCGAGGAGTTCGTCGACACGAACCTCCAGGGGAGCTGGAACGTCCTGCGGGCCGCGGATCGCGCGGGCGTCGACACGGTTGTCGTGGCCTCGACCGACAAGGCCGCGGCGGCCGCGAGCATCTACGGGCGGACGAAGCGCCTGATGGAGCAGGTGACCGCGTACTCGGCCCGCGAGACGGGCGGGCGGCGGATCGCCGTCCGCTTCGTGAACGTGCTCGGAACGGCCGGATCGGTCTCGGAGCTCTTCCTCCGCCAGGCCCGCGCCGGGCTGCCGCTCACCGTCACGGACGGCGGGATGGTGCGGTACTGGATCACGATGGCCCACGCCGCGAGTCTCGCCGCCCAGGCCGCGCTGCTCGCCCCCGAGGGTGCGCTGCTCGCGACCGCCGCCGAGCCGGCCACGCTGACCGTGGGCGAGCTGGCCGGACGGATCTGGCGCGAGTCGGGCCGACGCGGCGCGCCGGCCACCGAGGTGATCGGCATCCGGCCGGGCGAGACGATGAGCGAGATCCTCGTCGGCGCGTCCGAGTCGGTCGGCGACGAGCGCTTCCAGGGGATCGCGCCGATCGTCGGCGGCGTGCCGACCGCGGCGCCCGCCTGGGTGGCGGAGCGGCTCGGCGACGGAACGGCGCGGGACGAGGCACGCGCCGTGTGGCTCGAGGCCCTCTCCCGCCCGGGCCTGCTCGCTCCGGCCCCGCGCTAGCGGGTGCCGAAGAGCCGGTCGCCGGCGTCACCGAGCCC
>Ga0210143_1000259_pt1 | contig 11785 bp, 14 predicted proteins | sample MayberryNW_TuleC_2_FD_185527 | JGI IMG/M metagenome (GOLD analysis project Ga0210143, IMG submission 185527) | Wetland microbial communities from San Francisco Bay, California, USA, that impact long-term carbon sequestration - MayberryNW_TuleC_D2... | ecosystem: Environmental > Aquatic > Marine... | reverse complement strand
ATTTCCACATATTGCAATCACCACTGTCTAGCGCCTCCGATACGCCTTAAAAGGCTAAACCAGTATTGTTTCCAATATTATAATCCAAATTAGTTCCATTTGTTATATTCGGACCTGGTTGACCGTATGTTCCATTAGGACCAATTGGACCTTGTATACCTTGAGGACTTGTTGTAAATCAATAACTGATAAGAGCATAATTTGAGTTTGCAAAAATAATTTATTAGGATTCTGTCTTGGTTTTGTAGGATCAATTTTATATTTTTTAATTTGAAAAATATATTTGCTTATCACAGATCCGGCTGCTTTGTTCATAAGATCTTGATGATGCTGATCTATATCATTAGTATTTTTGTTTATCATTTAATTTAATTCTATTCCTCCTACCAAATTCTAGTGCTTTGACATTCGAAAAATTTATGCTAGTAAAATGTACTAGCATTATTATTAATGACGCGATCAACGAGAATAGATTGAAACTTATTGTTGATTTGTGCACTAAATTTTTAGATCATGTAAAATATAATTGAAGTTCTAAAGTACATTTGCTAACATAGTATTACTAAATTAGATTAGTACATGTTTATTATAATTTATAGTTGCTAATATTTATTAGTTAAATTCACTTATAAAAAGAATCTCTTAAATTTTTTGTTACTAAATATCGTATCAGTTTTAGTCTAAAATTTTTCTATCTTTAGATATTTATTCTATATTCACTACAAAAAGATAGGAAGTTATTACTAATATTAGAATCTTATTAATGACCTTTCCCTTCCAACATATTAAATGCATGGAATACACTAGGTAAAAGAAGATCTAATGATTCTGATACTGCTTTAGTGCTTCCAGGTAAATTTACAATCAAAGTTTTATCTCTTGTCCCCGATATCCCCCTAGAGAGCATTGATAATGGTGTTCTCCTTTGACCATATGATCGGATAGCTTCAGAAATTCCATTTGTCTCTTTATCAATAACCATTTTAGTAGCTTCAGGAGTTACATCTCTTCTACTAAAACCAGTACCGCCAGAAGTTATTATTAGATCTACTTTTTTCTCATCAGAATATTTGATAAGGTATGCCTTAATTTTTTCTATATTATCAGGTAATACTTCATAGCCTACAATTTCAGTATTAGTAGCATAAGTATTTTTTAACTTATCACTGATCATGTTCCCTGATTTGTCAACTCTTGTACCATTAAAAGTAGAATCACTTATAACAAATATAGCAACAGTAATTTTTTTATCAAGATTTTTTTCAATAAAGTCTCTTTTACCACCAATTTTACCTAACAATTTTATTGATTCTATTGATAGATATTCATCTATTGGTTTGAGCATATCATATACAGCAAGTGCAGCAATACTGCAGCCAGTTAATGCTTCCATTTCTACTCCTGTTTTCCATACACTTTTAACACTGACTTTAATTACTATTGTGCATTCGTAGAATGATAATTGGGTAGAAATATGATCTATAGGAATAAGATGACAATAAGGTATCAATTCCCATGTTTTTTTTGCTCCAAGTGCAGCTGAAATCTTTGCAGCTTCTATGATATCTCCCTTAGGTGTTTTGTGATTTTTTATTAGATTTACAGTTTCAGGAGTTACTTTAATTATTGCTTGTGCAATAGCATACCTTAAAGTGTCTGCTTTATTAGATACATCAAACATTCCTTTATTGTAATTATTAATTGTTTGTTCATTCATTTATCATAACACCTTCCACCCATTCAGAATTCCCAGATTCCATTTCCTCCTTTTTCCAAATAGGACATCTTTTTTTAATGTTATCAATTCCATAACTACATGCTTCAAATGCCTCTTTTCTATGTTCTGAAGACACTCCAACTATTATACTTATTTCTCCAACTTTAAGATATCCAATTCTATGTATTGCAAAAAATTTTTTAATATTCCAATTTCCAGATACCTCTTTTTCAATTTTTTTTAATATCTCTTCGACCATTTCTTCATATGCTTCATAAAAGATACCTTCGACTTTTTCCTTGGAATTATGATCCCTAACAATTCCAGTAAAAAATACAACTGCACCAGAAGAATTATCTTTAAGTTGTTCTAAAATTTTTAATTGATCAATTGTATCTTTTGTTATTGAAATCATATTATACCTCTTTACTATTTTTATCCTCCACTTATTGGTGGTATTAGAGCAATTTCATCAGATGAAGTTACTTTGACATTTTCGTTACGTATTACTTTATTAACAGCAAATACAAAATTAAGCTCATTTTTAGAGAGGTAAGGATAAAATTCTTTAAGATATTTTTTGATTTCTTCTAATGAAATTGAATTGTTATTAATAGGAATATTAAGAGTATCACTTTTTAATTTCTCTCTTACTATTCCAAATACTTTTATCTTCAATGTCGTATCTTGGCAGGAGTTCGTTTTAGTTATTCAACCACCTATTGTATGCATAAGATTTAGGGTTGGCCTAAGTCGATTAATTCGAATTAATTCAACTATTCCTTCTGGTTTCATTTTATAACAATTTACAAGATATTCCCTCATTTCTTGATCAGTAGCCTTTGCATTTCTAATCATTTTCTTCAAGTCATATCCTTCTTTTTCAAAAAGACAAGTAAGAAATCTTCCATCAGATGTCAATCTTACCCTATCGCAATTTGAACAAAATGGATCTGTAATTGATGGGATAAATCCAATTTTTCCTTTTCTGTCATCAAAATTATAAATAGTAGCAGGATCAGATAGATAAGAATTATTTTTATCCAAAGAAATAACATTATGAAAATTAGTTTCTATTATTTTTATTATTTCTTTTTTAGTCATAACAAGATTATAATTCCAGATACCGGATCCATCTAAAGGCATAAATTCTATAAAACGTACGGTTAAATCCATCTCCTTAGCAAACTTTACGAAGTTAATTATTTCATCATCATTCCAATTTCGAATTATTACGGTATTGATTTTTATTTTTACACCTAGTTCTCTTGCTTTTTGAATACCTCGAAGAACTTTATTTAAATTAGAAATGCCATTTAAAGTTCTAAATCGTTCTTCTTTAAAAGTATCAAGACTAATGTTTAGAGAATTTAATCCTGCTGATTTTAACTGGTTTATATTCTCTTCTAACAAAAAACCATTAGTAGTCATACTAATAGTTTCTATATTTTTTATCTTTATCAAATCACTAATTAAATTCTCTAATGATGGTCTAAGTAATGGTTCTCCACCAGTAAGTCTAATTTTTGTTATTCCTAATTGTGTAAAAATAGATACTATTCTAATTATTTCTTTAAAATTAAGAATTTCTTTATCATCAATCCATTTAATGTTACCATTTGGCATACAATAAATACATTTCATATTGCATTTATCAGTTACAGAAATTCTTAATTTTCTGGCTACTCTATTATAACTATCTTTCAAAATTTTAGGAGAATTAGTTGGTATTTGCTTGACTCTTTTCACCATATAAATCGCTTGTTATTTCTTTGAATATGATAATTTTTCAAGAAAATAATTTTTCCAGCCTTGGGGAAGATCTCGAACTTTAACTGTTTTTTCCAGAAGTGTTGTGTTCTCTTTATCTTCTTTTGTAATAAGCTCAACTATATTTTTTATTGTGATGTTATTATTGTCTTTCTTAATTAGTTTAATAGTATCATTAATGACTATTCCTCCTTCCTTGATTACTTTAAAGTAAATTCCAGATTTCTCACTCTTTAGAAATTTCTTTATTATGTCCATTCTACCAAACTTGACACCAAGTTTGTAACATGGCATTCGTGGCTGAGTTGCAACTAATTGTGCAGAACCTATTTGAAATCTGTCTCCTACATTTACTTGAGATTCAAAAAGACCTTCGGTAGTTAAATTTTCTCCAAACATTCCCCAGTTAAATGATATATCTGGAAACTCTTTTCTCCAAAAATCATAATATTCGTATGGATAGGAATATACTGCTTTATCAAGTCCACCGTGAACAGTCAGATCAGCTTGTCTATCGCCTTCGAGATTTAATTTCTTTAAATTTATCCTTTTATCAACCGGATTTTTGAAAATTCCAGTAGTGACAATTTCATTTCCAAATTTAACTTTTACTGGTAATCCAACATTTACAGAAATTAGTTTCACTGTTTATTTTAGTCTCGCGTCTCAAATAAACTTTTTATAAATTAGTAACAAAATTTTATATAGGCCTCCATAGATCTAACGGCTCTGTTAAGTTAAGCAGTAAAAGCTATAGCTAGGAATATTACATTCACGTTATGAAAATTTGATTTGAAAGAAATAAAACATCTATAACTGCCTTGCTCTCAGCTGCAGCAATAATTTTTTATCCTCATATAGTGTGGTCATCATATTCTCCTTATGTACAATCTCTTAAATTAAAGAGTGTTCATATTTAAGTAAACAAAGTAATTAACTATTCATTTTCTGATGTTATGGATGGAAGGAGCGTTAATCTAGGTATCTATACTTAATTGAAAACTGTCCAAATAACTTCTAATGAATTTGTTAAATTTGTATAGGTTTAGATAGTAACATCAAAAAAATTAACTATAAGGAGAACAATACAATACAGTTGTTAATTAATTGTCTATAAATAATTATTAGAAACATTTTATTCTGGTTCTGTTATCTTATGACACTTATTAAATTATCAATTACTATTTTTAGAAATTAGCTAAATTATGCTATCATTGTTTAGCTTGTAGATAGATACAATTCATATATTCTATGATCTCTATCTAATGATATGTCCGATACACAATCTCAACAACAATCCCAGACAACAGCATTACAACCTGGTATTACCGCACCTGACTTTACTCTACGTACTACGCCAGATCAATCCATATCGTTGAATCAATATCGTGGTAATCCTGTGATTCTTGTGTTTTATCCTGCAGACTTTTCACCAGTATGTGGGGATGAAATGACTTTATTTAATGAACTTTTACCTGAATTTCAACGCTTAAATGCAGAGGTTATTGGAATCTCAGTAGATGGTGTTTGGTGTCACCTTGCTTTTTCCAAGGAAAAGAATCTTAAAATTCCATTGCTTACGGATTTTGAACCAAAAGGTGAAGTAGCAAAAAAGTATGGAGTATATCGCAAAAAAGATGGTATTACAGAAAGAGCTCTCTTCCTATTGGATAGAGATGGAATTATTAGATATAGTCATGTTTCACCAATTGGAGTCAATCCAGGGGCTGATGGGGTTTTGAAGGCCTTAGAATCTATCTCTCAATCAAAAGGATAACAATAAGAAGATGGAATGAAAAAGAAATAATGAGTAGAGAAGAAACAGCACAACTAACTCCTCCTGTCAATGAGAGCCGTGACAATATACATGGTTCCCAAAAAGCACCCGTTACTTTGCTTGAATATGGCGATTATGAGTGTCCATATTGTGGACAGGCTTATTCAATCATCAAAAATGTACAAAATATTCTTGGTAACAGTTTATGCTTTGTCTTTCGTAATTTTCCCATCACGCAAAGTCATCCTCATGCTCAACACTCTGCAGAAGCGGCTGAATGTGCAGGTGCTCAGAATAAATTTTGGGAAATGCATGATATCCTATATGAACATCAACAAGCACTTGATGATAAGCACCTAAAGAAATATGCAGAAGTTCTGGAATTAGATAAATATAGGTTCAAAAATGACATGTCTAACCATATTTATGCAAGTCGTGTCCGTGAGGATTTTCTTAGTGGAGTACGGAGCGGCGTAAATAGTACACCATGTTTTTACATAAATGGTTTACGCTACGATAATTCTTGGGATTTTGAGGCTCTTGTTAAAACACTTAAATCTCATATCAAGAAACTTGCATAAATTGAATATATTCAATACATATATTATAAAATGATAATAAATTTTACGCTATTAAATTCCATACAAGACTTAATTACCACGTTTTGAAGTTGTGAATAATATTTTATTTAAACTATTTGACAAAAATGTATCTGAATTTTACTTTTTGTCATACTTCATTCAGTCTTTCTAATTGTGGTACATTTAAGAAAAGTCAAATATGGTTCACTTTTCTTTAATATTTGAAAAATTGTATAAATCCACGAATATATTTGCAGAATTCTAGTCCCTTGTAAACCTCGAAATCTTATTTATAGCAAGCAAGGATAATGGTCAGAGATTTGGAACTATAATAAATTTAATGCAGGGATTATCTTAAACCTTATTAATTTTTTAAGACTATATGTTATTATAGTCTTCTAGTATTGAAACGAATTAAAAAATAGCTATGAAATACTGCTCTATGAATAATATTTATTCTAGTGAAAAAAATTGAATTTTGTCATTTTCATTTTACGTTTTATATGAGGTTATTTAGTTTCTAATTCATTTAATTTTTTTACTATTTCATTATTTGTTAAATACGGTTCAGGAAATCCCAAATCCGTTCTTGGTTGTGGGCAGCCAAAACTTCCCAACATAGCCTTTCTAATTACGTCATCAGATATTTGTACAGTAGAATTATCAGACAATGGTTCGCCTTCTACAGGACTACAGGTCCAGGTAGCTCTAAAGTCAGAGCCATTTATGTTACCAAATAAAGTATAATTATAGGTAGTTTCTATTGTTGGAAAAAATACAGCTTCATAACGACCAGGATTTTGATATGCTGGTTCAAAATTAAGCACTTTTTTCTTATCACCTGCTGCTAATTCTACTTTCAAGATATTTTCTAATCCCTCTATAGGTTTTGTTCCATTTGCTTTGGAATCAACAGGATCATTTGGATCTGGAGAATATGCAGCAAAATCTACACCTGTTTTATCATCTAAAAAAATAGGTTCGTTTAGAGAACCAACAACAAATAGATAGTCAGTATTACCAATTGTAAATAACTGTCTTTGATGCGCGTATACATTTTGGTGAAGTAGATAAGAAGATACAAGAAGAATGGTCATCACCATGATTACAATTAAACTTAGATACTTGTTAGTTTTTACCATTAACTATGTTAAAAAAAAGATAATATATAAAAAATCTAGTACATTTCACGAATATATTACTAAGAATATTACTTGTTATCCGTGAAGTCTTAAATTAAATCATTGATACAATATATCAAATAATAATCAAGTAAAATAAATGGTAAAATAAAATTTTAAGAATTAAGACAAGTTCAAATGAATGAAATCAATAACTGATCTATAATTTTTAATTGTTACGTTTTACCAACAATCAGGTGATGCAAAATACCATTTCGAATCAGATGCTTCAGTCCTATAATTGGAAAGACAACTACAATGAAAAGAGATCGACTTAAAAGAAGTTTTTAATACAACTATTATAGAAGTGAAAGGAAGTTTTTCTATTGAAACCTATGAAAACTAAATATTTCAAATTTATATCTTTTTGTTATTTTAATAAAATTTGAATAGATTCCTAGCTTAACCTCAAGTCAATGTTTGCAGTTCTACAACAGTCATGGAATTCCACAAGCTGTGAACAATTGAACAATTTTATAACAAAACTTAATTTTGTTAGATTAGGATATGTTATTGAATAAATCTCCAATTCTTTATTTTGATTATAATAATTAAGAAAATTAATTTTTATCAAACCAGATTCAAAATATACAACTCTCATTTCATAACAATGTTTAATAATTACATTATTCCCTAACAAATATGTCAGAATCAATTGCAAATATAGTCGAACTTGTTGGTAGTTCTGATAAAGGATGGGAAGAGGCAGTGGAAGTTGCGCTCCAAGAGGCAACAAAAACAATACGAGGAATTACAGGACTTGAGGTTGTAAGTAAAACTGCGGTCGTAGACCCAAATAACGGTATGATTACGAAATATCATGCTACCATAAAATTAGCATTTGGTATAGAACGCTAAGGTAAAAATACTATTATTTTTTAATTATTAATGAAGATCAAAAGTAAATCTTAAATTCTATTTTTTTTACTAAGATTAACTTATTTTAAAATCGCTCCCGGTATTTCTTTCGGAACACATTCACAAAGGTATTCAATAGAGGCTATTAATAGACAGAGTTTCTAATTTCTGAGAATAAGTAAAAATATTTTCATTAATGTTATAATAATTTAAAATGAAAATGATGTCTTAAAATTAAATATAGTATAATCACTTCTCTCTGGCAAACGTTCGAATAACGGTTTAATTCTTTCTGTAATTATATTAAACCATTTATTATTAAGCTTATGATATGTATCCATATCTTCTTTTGTTTCCCAAAAAGTTAATGCTATAGTTTCTTGTAAATCATTTGCGCTATTCATTATTATAAAACCCTTGAATCCTTTAATTTGTTTTTCATATTCATTGAAAAAATTTGTAAGTATTTTTATTCCTTCTTCTCTTTTATCTGGTTTAAATCTTGCCTTGTTGTGTTTGATATACTTGAATCCAAACATCATTATCTTATAGTTTGATATACCTCTTTATAATTACTAAATCTTTTGGTATTGTGGTTGGAACAAATTGTTTATCTCATTCTGGTAATTAATAAGCATTTTCTTAAATTATTTTTATTAATATTTAGTTTATCTATTGCTTCTAATATTTTCAAATTAGTTTTTAATTTTTTATAATTTTGCAGTACATCAAATAAATGTACATAAGTTACAGATTTATATGATCAATCAGCGTAGCTAAAAATTAAATATAAAGTAAAAGTAGTTTATATATAATATACTTTTATTTTAGCACAGCTAGTTTACCAACAAAGACCTTGAATTTCTTCAGAAAATATTGGAGTAATTGCTAAATCTCCTTTTCATCACGAACTTCTAATACAGTCATTCTTCTTTGATTAAGAATAAAACAAAATCATATAACTATTAAATCATATATTGACAATAATAAAATATGTCATCTCATCATCCAGGGGCTTATCAATGTGAAGCATGTGACGTGGATTTTAGTTCCGAAGAAGAATTTGAGAAACATAGAAAAAAAGAACATAGCAGTGACAGTATTAGTAATAGTTAAAAAATAAATTGTAAACGGTGTTAAAAGAATAGAATAGCAACACGACTTCTAACAATCAATCTCTTATTTATATATGAAAACTCCTATTATGTTTCTAATAAAAATAATATACGCATCTCTTAATACTATTTTTATTGGATACCAAAGTGCTTCTATCGATAAATAATTTGTTTCACATTAAAGAATACTATAATGACACAAACCGATAATGAAAAAATATATAATTGTCAGTGCGGAGCCGCTTTTGCAACATTGAAAGAGTTAGACAAGCATAATCACGAAGCACATTAAAGTTCCACTAAACCTTATTTTTCTTTTATTAAATTATTTAAATAGAGAATTAAGTTTTATTTTTTCTTACTCAAAAGTTTGAATTTTGATATTATATATTCATAATTGCCATTAGGCAATTGTTAATGTTTAATAGCAATTTTAATTTATAGCTATAATGATGGGGATATCTCTATAATTCAACTTTTAAAAAATTGTAATATTTTCAATTTCTTTCTGATTTTTCTTCTATACTCTTATTGAATGTGTCATTTGACAAGTTTTTATAATTTAGTGGGCTGTGTTAATTTAAGATACATTTACCACGATTTTCTTGCAACTTAATAATTATAGTTATTATTGTATATTGTATTATTATAAAGTGATACAAAGAAATGTACCCAGTTATACACGTATAATAAGTTACAATCATCTTGCATACAAGGATAGTAGTCATCAAAAGATTGTCTTTTTTTGTATTAGTTTATTTCTTTAGTTAATTTGAAATCAATTTAACAAATATATAGATGCTAAGATAATGTTTAACACATATATCTAACATCTATACAGATTTCAGGATTTACATCCCTAGTTCTGTAAGATATTTTTTAATACAAAATATATAATAATTTGAGACAAATATCCTACCATTCTACAATCTGATAAAGGTAGGTAGAATAAAACCATAGCCATCATTAAGGAGCAAACAGAAATGAAGATGGCCGTGGTTGGTTAAGTCTCTTGCTTACCTTATTGTAATTAAATTAAAAATATAATATATAATAATTATAGATAATTTTGTTTTTCTTAGAATTAATCCTAGGGGGAGGCTTCTATAGTATTACTGGGGTCAAAGAGGGATATAGTATAGTATTAAAATCCTTCTTGTATGGATTTTTAATGTATGTATATAGTATTTTATAATTGGAGCCAAAGTTTTAATTTGGACTAACTACAATGAGATAATTCATACTGCAGTATACACTGTAAATTAAAAGGAACACAAATTTATCCAAACTAATTCTTTTTAGATACTATAATAGCATATTCTATTTAACTTAACATGTGATTTTCATAACTACTTAGAACTCGTATGAAAATTCGTTAATATAACCTATTCTAATATTAATAATACTAAAAATTATGAAACGATACAGAAATAATCCTAAATCTGGTAATAATAGCCTGCTAATGCGATTACTGGGTTATGCTCTAACTACTTTTGTCATTCCATTTATCCTTACTATGATACGAAAGAAAATTATTGATCAACAACGCCTTTCATGTAATAAATGTCATGGAAAATTACAAGTAATTGATAAAGAAGGTAATCTATATTGCAAGAATTGCAAAATAATTAAAACGAACCGTTATTAATTAAATTTTTGATTCATTTATCTATTTTGAATTAATCTTTGATATCTCTAACTCTTACACGTGTTGTATATCTTAACATATAATGAAGTGTTCTATTGTTGTTGTATTATACAAAATGAATACATTCTGTATTATATTAACTCAATTTAATCTTCTATATGATATTTAAATAAAGGGGAATCGGATTCTGTAAACTATCTGTTGTTCATTAGGGTTGTAAACTAAATGACATATTTTTAACATCATTAATTCAATTTTTTTATGTTTGAAGAATAATGTAAAAAAAGAAAAATGGTTAAAGGAATGCTGATTATATTCTTAAAAAATGAAGTGTTAAGTTAATATAACATTTTGAACGTATAATAAGAAAATTGTATCTTCATAATTTTTACCAAATATACAAATTAATAATTACAATCTCTTTTATCATAATAATAAACGGCTTTCTTATTACATTCGAATATAATCTTGCTTATTCACAATCAAATTCCGAGGATACAGATACTGAGAATTGTATAAATAACCAAATTGAATCTGTTTTATCATCTAGTGATGACTTGGGTTCTGATTCTTATTCTTCAGACTTTCACTTTGTAAAAAAATTTGACAAAGATGGAAATATTATAGATAGTTGGGGCAATGTAGGATCAAAAAATGGACAGTTTCTTCATGCTCACGGAATAACTATTGATTCTCAAGATAATGTATACGTGAGTGATGCCGAAAATTGCAATATTCAGAAATTTGATAAAGATGGAAATTTTATTACTAAATGGGGTACAAAAGGCATAGGCCCTAGTAAATTTTTGCAACCTGAAAGTATGGCTGTAGATTCTTTAAATAATATTTATGTTGCTGAATATTCAGGGAAAAATATTCAAAAATTTGATAGTGAGGGCAAGTTCATCAAGATGTGGGGTAAAGAAGGTTCAAAGAAAGGTGAATTTAAAAAACCATGGGGAGTTGCAGTAGATTCAAAAGAAAATGTGTATGTTAGCGATCAAGCCAATCCAAGAGTACAAAAATTTGATAGTGAGGGCAAGTTCATCAAGATGTGGGGTAAAGAAGGTTCAAAGAAAGGTCAATTTGTTCATCAACATGATATAACAGTAGATTCAAATGATTACGTCTATGTCAC
>Ga0210143_1000258_pt1 | contig 11787 bp, 9 predicted proteins | sample MayberryNW_TuleC_2_FD_185527 | JGI IMG/M metagenome (GOLD analysis project Ga0210143, IMG submission 185527) | Wetland microbial communities from San Francisco Bay, California, USA, that impact long-term carbon sequestration - MayberryNW_TuleC_D2... | ecosystem: Environmental > Aquatic > Marine >... | reverse complement strand
AGGTGACGTTCGTCGCGAGCGTGACGGCTGGGCACGCGCCGAGGCCGTCGAGGCTCGTGTCGCCGTCCCACCAGAAGCCGGGGACGAGCTCGTGCGGATCCGGGCCCGGCCCGGGAATGCCGCTCAGGACGTCGGATGCCCGGCTGCGCGAGACCGCGCCGATCGGCGTGAGCTGGGCGTTCGAGATCGGCGGGTCGCTCGTCACCGCGTAGGCGCTCCAGGGTCCGTACGAAACGGCCGGGATCCGGTTGGACGTCGTCCCGGCGACCTCGCGGACCGCCCGCACCCGCCAGGTCGCGTTCGCGAGGCTGAAGTAGTCGTTGTGCAGCGTGTAGTACTCGCGCAGGTCGGCCGCGGTCGTCGCGGTCTTGATCTTCTTCGAGAGCCCGGAGCCGAGGTCGTAGAGGAACGTGACCTCGTAGGCGGTCGCGCCGTCAACGGGCGTCCAGCGGACCATGCCGGGGTTCGGGTTCGGCCCGCTCGAGAGGCTCGTCGGCGCCGGGGGCGACTTGAGGCGGAAGCCGTAGGCCGGCGTCCAGGCGGATGCGGCGCCGGAGGGCACCCTCGCCCGCACGCGCGCGTAGAAGGAGTAGGGCGACCCGGTCATCCAGGGGAGCGTGATCGGGATCGTCGTCAGCGGCGTCGTCAGCCCGGACTTCCGCCAGACGACGGCGTTGTCGGCGAACCTCGGGCCGGTCGCGAGCTCGAAGTCGTAGCTCTTCGCGCCGGTGACCTTGTTCCACGCGAACGAGGGGGTCCGCGCGTACGTGCGGCCGACGGCGAGGGGCTCACCCGACGTGAGCAGGAAGGGATGCAGGTTCCCCGGCGTGGGCACGGCCGCCTGTCCCGCGGGAGCGAGGACGAGCGCGACGAGCAGAGAGGCGAACAGGCGAGGGGCCATGGCTCATGGCTGTTGTCGGCACCTCCGCCGCCCCCGCGTTCCCTCAAACGGGGTAGAGGGCCCGCTCCAGCGCACGCCCGGCGGCAAGGACGAGCGCGTCCGTCCCCGGGCGCCCGCTGATCGAAAGGGACGCCGGGAGACCGTGCTCGGCCGGCCCGCAGGGCAGTGCGAGAACCGGCCAGCCGAGCGCGTTGAACGGGAAGGTCAACCGGATCACCGGCCAGCGGAGCTCGTCCTCCGCCTGCCCGACCGGAGGCGCCGCGAAGGGAAGGGTCGGCGTGACCAGCAGGTCGAAGCCCGTCAGCGCCTCGAGGCACGCCTCCTCGTAGCGGCGGCGGGCGGCCAGGCCGGCCTCGTACTCCTCGTCGGCCACGGCGAGGCAGCGCTCGATCTTCACCGCCACGCCCCGCCCGTAGAGCGCGCCGTGCTCGGCGTAGAGGTCACGGTGGACGTCGGCGACCTCCCGCATGAACACGGGTGTGACCCCTTCCGGGAGCGGGAACGCGAGGGGTCGGGCGCCCGCGATGTGCCCCGCCGCCTCCTCCACCCGGGCGCGGACGAGCGGGTCGGCGAGCGCGGTCCAGGCCACCCCGGCGCCCAGCTCGGCGAGGTCGACCTTCTCGTGCTCGAGCCCGGCGAGTGGGCCCATCATGGCCGCGCAGTCCTCGACCGAGCGCGCCATCGGCCCGGCGTGGTCGAAGCTCGGCGCGAGCGGGAAGACGCCGTCGACCGGCACGAGGCCGTGGGTCGGCTTGAAGCCGACGACCCCGCAGCAGGCGGCCGGGATGCGGATCGAGCCGCCCGAGTCGGTCCCGAGCGCCGCGTCCGCGAGGCCGGACGCGAGCGCGGCGGCGCTCCCGCCGCTCGAGCCGCCCGGGATTCGCGTCCGGTCGAGCGGGTTCCGAACGTCGCCGTAGTGCTCGTTCTCGGACGTGACCCCGTAGGCGAACTCGTGCAGGTTCGTCTTGCCGACGAGCGCGTAGCCGGCCTCTTCGAGCCGGGTGACCGCCGTCGCGGTCCGCTCCGGAACGTGGTCGCGGAAGACGGCCGAGCCGTACGTCGTCCTGAGCCCGGCCGTATCGAAGAGGTCCTTGACGGCGAGCGAAATTCCCTCCGCCGGCCGCTCGGGCACGGCGAGAAAGGCATTGAGGTCGTCGGTGCGCACGGCGCCGGGCCGCCGCTACGCGAGCCGGTTGTAGAGCTCCGCGACGACGATCGAGCCGGCGAAGAGCAGGAGCGCGACCAGGAGGACCGCGAGGCCGAGGCGGACGTTCTTCCGGGCGAGCTCGGGATCCATCAGACGAGGAGCGGGTCGAGGGCCAGGGCGACGAACAGGAGCGCGAGGTAGGCGAGCGAGTACGAGAAGAGGCGCCGGGCGCGGACCGGCGTCGTGCTCCGCCGCAGCGCTTCGGCGAGCGCGAGGAAGGCGCCGCCGAGGACGACGGCGCTCACGAGGTAGACGAGCCCGACCGTCTGGGCGGCGACCGGGAGGAGCGTGATCGCGACGAGGACGATCGAGTACCGGAGGATCGCGCGGGCCGTCTCGGCGTCCCCGCGGACGACGGGCAGCATCGGCACGCCCGCCGCCTCGTAGTTCCGTCGGATGAGGAGCGCGAGCGCCCAGAAGTGCGGGGGCGTCCAGAAGAAGACGATCAGGAAGAGGAAGAGCGCCGGCAGCGTGAGGCTTCCGGTCGCCGCCGCCCACCCCACGACGGGCGGGATCGCGCCCGCGGCGCCCCCGATCACGATGTTCTGCGGGGTCGAGCGCTTCAGCCAGCGGGTGTAGACGAGGACGTAGAACGCGCCGCCGACCAGGGCCAGCACGGCGGCGAGGAGGTTCGCGAAGCTCGTCAGCACGACGAACGAGAGCGCGAGGAGCGCGAGCCCGAACTCGAGCGCGCGCGCCGGCGCGACCCGGCCGGACGCGACGGGGCGCGCCTCGGTTCGCGAGCCCATCAGCTTGTCGATGTCGCGGTCGAGGACGTGGTTCAGCGCGGAGGCGCCGCCGCAGGCGAGGGCGAGCCCGCCGAGGGCCGCGACCGCGAGCCCGAGCGAGGGCAGCCCGTCGGCGCCGAGCACGAGGCCGCCGGCGCCGGTGATGAGGAGCAGCGACATGATCCGGGGCTTCGTGAGCGTCACGTAGTCGCGCCACGAGCCGCGCGGCGCCTCGACGCCCGGGCGGAACGCGAGGGCGGCGGCCACGCACGCGGCCGCGAGCGAGACGGCGCCGAGCCCGATGTGGGCGCCGCCCGCGAGGCCGCTTTCGCCTCCGAGCGCGACCGCGCCTCCGATGACGATCTGCACGACGAAGAGGGCGAGCGCGCAGGCCGAGGCGACCTGCAGCGTGCGGAGGTCCGGATGACCGAAGTACGCGCAGAGCCAGACCGCCGTGAGGAGCGCGAGCGCGGTGAGCACGCTCGCCTCGTGGGAGCGCGCCCACTCCCCGGTCGCGACCACGACGCCGACCGAGAACGCCGCCGACACGGCGAGGAGGCGGAGCCACGGGCCGGGACGCGTCGGAGCGTCCGTCATCGCTGGGCCTTCAGCCGGAACCGGAGGTCGCGAAGCGGCCGCGGGCTCGTCACCGGCGGGAGCGAGTCGAAGTTGTGCGGCGCGGGCGGGGAGTCGGCGTACCACTCGAGCGTGTCGGCCCTCCACGGGTCCGGGCCGACCCGCGGCCCGTTCCGCCAGCTCCGGATCATGTTGAACACGAAGATCAGCAGGGCGATCGTCATCACCCACGTCCCGATCGTCGAGAGCAGGTTGTAGAGCTCGAAGGAGCCGGTGCGCGAGTACGTGTAGACGCGGCGCGGCATCCCCAGGAGCCCGACGAGGTGCTGGAAGAAGAACGTCATGTTGAAGCCGATCAGGATCAGCCAGAAGTGCCATTTCGCCAGGCGCTCGTCGTACATCCGTCCCGTGATCTTCGGGAACCAGTAGTACGTGCCGGCGAAGAGGCCGAAGGCAGTGCCGCCGAAGAGCACGTAGTGCATGTGCGCGACGACGTAGTACGAGTCGTGCGCCTGGTAGTCGACGGGGAAGGTCGCGAGGACGATCCCGGAGAGGCCGCCGATCGTGAAGAAGCCGATCAGGCCGAGGGCGAAGAGGAGAGGGGCCCGGTACTCGAGGTGGCCGCGCCAGAGCGTCGCGAGCCAGTTGAGGATCTTGACCCCGGTCGGGATCGCGACCGCGAACGAGGCGACCGCGAAGAACCCGTTCAGCCACACCGGGAGCCCGACCGTGAACATGTGGTGCGCCCACACGAGCATCCCCGCGAAGGCGATCCCGATCGTCGCGAAGGCGATCGCCTTGTAGCCGAAGATCGGCTTCCGCGCGAAGACCGGGATGACCTCGGAGATCATCCCGAAGGCGGGCAGGATCATGATGTAGACCTCGGGGTGCCCGAAGAACCAGAACATGTGCTGGTAGAGCACGGCGCTCCCACCCTCCTGAGGAAGGAAGAACCCGGTGCCGGCCTGGCGGTCGAGCAGGAGCAAGGTCAGGGCGGCGGAGACGGTCGGCAGGGCGAGGATGAGGAGCACCGCGTACGTCTCGATCGTCCAGACGAAGAGCGGGATCCGCATCCACGTCATCCCGGGCGCGCGCATGTTGTGGATCGTCACGATGAAGTTGATCGCCCCGGCGATCGACGCGATCGTCGTCAGGTGGATGCCGAGGATCCAGAGGTCCTGGCCGTTGCCGGGGTACTGCCACGAGATCGGCGGGTACGCGTACCAGCCCGACTTGGCCGGGCCGCCGTCGGCGAAGAAGCTGCCGAGCAGCACGAGGCCGCCGGCCACGTACACCCAGTAGGACATCGCGTTCAGCCGCGGGAACGCCATGTCGCGGGCACCGATCATGAGCGGGACGAGGTAGTTCCCGAACCCGGCGAGGACCGGGACGATGAACAGGAAGATCATGATCGTCCCGTGCATCGTGAAGAGGGCGTTGTAGGCGTCCTTCGTGATGAAGTCCTGGTTGGCCTGCATGAGCTGGATGCGCATGAGCAGGGCCATGACGCCGCCGGCGAGGAAGAAGAGGAAGGCCGAAACGATGTAGAGGATCCCGATCCGCTTGTGGTCGACCGTCGTCAGCCACGAGAGGACCGGCCCGTCGAGCCAGCTCGGGCGCTCGCGCTCGGCGGGCGGGACGCTAACCGCCACCCTGGCCTCCCGGCGGCGCGAGGATCTCGTTCGAGTTGATGTAGGCGATCAGCGTGGCGATCTGCGCGTCCGTCCAGCCGTAGCCGACGGGCGGCATGTAGCCCTCGGTGCCCGGGGTGTCGAGGCCCTCGTAGACGAGCGTCTTCAGCTCGGCCGGGCTTCCGAGGATCGGGTTCTTCGCGATCGGCGGCCCGACGTCGCCCTCGCCCTCGAGGCCGTGGCACTTCGCGCAGGCGGCCTTCCACTGCGTGGCTCCGAGCTCGACATCCGGAGCGGCGCGCTGGTCGGCGAGCCACGCGTCGTAGTCGCCCTGCTCCAGCACCCGGACCTCGGTCGTCATGCGTGCGTGCTGCGTCCCGCAGAACTCGCCGCAGACGCCGCTCGTGAACGTCCCGGCCTCCTCGGTGCGGAAGCGCAGGATGTTGACGCGCCCCGGGATCGCATCCCGCTTGCCGGTCAGCTCGGGGACCCACCACGAATGGTCGACGTCGGCGGAGACGATCCGCAGGACGATCGGGCGGTCGACCGGCAGGTAGAGGGTGTCGTACGAGTAGCGGCCCTCGCCGTAGTCGTACTGCCAGTAGAACTGGTGCGCGGTGATCTCGACGTGGACGGCGTCGGGCCCGGCGTCGCCGGTCGCCTGCACGCTCGGCACCTGCGCGAAGGTGTAGATCGCGAGGGCGATCAGGATCACGGTGGGGATGAGCGTCCAGGCGACCTCTACCCGCGCGTTGCCGTGCACCTGCGGGCCCTCTGCTTCCTGGTCGGCGTGCGGCCGGCGCCGGTAGCGGATGACGAAGGCGATCAGCGTCGCCTCGACGAGCACGAACACGATCGCGACGATCGAGAAGACGACCCAGTAGAGCTGGTTGATCGCCTGTCCGCTGTCGGTCGCGCCGGTGTGAGGGGCGACGCCGGGGAGCGAGAGGGCGACGAGGACGGCGGCGACGGGCAGCGTGGCGGCGAGCAGGGCCAAGACGACGCGGTTCCCGGACATCCGCCGCGATTCTACGGGGGTTCCCGAACGAGCCGCCACTAAGCAACGGGTCGCTCGAACGAGGGATTGTGTTTCACCCTTTTTGTGGTTCAGTGGGAGCTAGGTCTTCACCCTCGGACGGGAGAGCCGCAGCACCAGGGGAGAGCGTGCCGGACGTGGGCGCGTGCGGAGGGGCGGCAGTCTAGGCTTCGGCGCTGCGGTGGCCGAAGCCTGGACTGTTCCGCTTCCGATCGACGTGACCGAGCCGTTCGAGGTCTTCGTGAACGGCGTCCCGCAGGTGCCCGGCCGCGACTACGACGTGGAGGGCCGGGCGCTCCACTTCCGCCGGCCGCTGGCGAAGGAGGGCCGACTCGGGCTCCTGCGCTGGACGAGCATGTTCCTCGGCGTCGCCGGGACGTACCGGAAGAACGACAGCGTCGACGTCGTGTACGAGTCCGGCGGCCGGCGCCGCGTCGCTTCGGGTCTGCCGATCGTCCCGCCGGACGAGTGGGAGGACGCCCGAGGGCGCTAGGCAAGACCACGTCGTCGAGCCCCTCCTCAACCGACGCACGCGGGTAATGGGGAAGCCGCCCCCACCCCTGCTTCAAACGCTAGCGAGGAAATCCGCACGCGTGGTGCGCATGTCCGTGCCGGGTTCTCCCGGCGTCCCGGTGGTCGGCGAGCCGACCCGGCCGGCGTGACGGGTCCGGTGCACCGGGATTCGGTCTCCCCGGTCGGGACGTAGGCTTCGCCGCATGGACGTCGCGCGCCTCGGCGACCGGTTGCGTGCGATCTGCGGCCGCGAGCACGTCTTCGCCGACGCGGACCGGCTGCGCACCTACGAGTCGGACGCGCTCGGCCACCTCCGCGAGCTTCCTGCGCTCGTCTGCCTGCCCGGCACGGCGGCGGAGGTCCGCGACGTCGTCCTGGCGCTGCACGAGGCCGGCGTGCCGTGGGTGGCGCGCGGTGCCGGGACGGGGCTCTCCGGGGGCGCACTCCCGGTCGCCGACGGCGTCGTGATCGGGCTCTCGCGGCTGCGCCGGATCCTCGACGTCGACCTCGCGAACGGCCGCGTCGTCGCGGAGCCCGGCGTGGCGAACCTCGCGGTGTCGGCCGCCGTCGCGCCGACGCACTTCTACCCGCCCGACCCGTCGAGCCAGGTGGTCTGCACGGTGGGCGGCAACGTGGCCGAGAACTCGGGCGGCGCGCACTGCTTCAAGTACGGCTTCACGACGAACTACGTGACGGGGCTCGAGGTCGTGCTCCCCGACGCGGAGGTCGTCACGCTCGGGGGCTCGGAGCTCGACCGGCCGGGACTCGACCTCGTCGGGGCGTTCGTCGGGTCGGAGGGCACGCTCGGGATCGCAACGCGTATCACGCTCCGCGTCGTCCCCGTGCCGGAGACCGTCCGGACGCTGGTGGCGTACTTCGACACGATGGAGGCGGCCGCTCGCACGGTCTCCGACATCGTCGCGTCGGGCGCCGTCCCCGGGGCGATCGAGATCATGGACCGGCTGTCGCTCCGGGCGGCCGAGGAGGCGACCGGGGCGGGCAACCCGCTCGACGTCGGCGCCGCGCTGATCGTCGAGCTCGACGGCCCCGCGCTCGAGTGTGAGGCGCGGCTCGAGGCCGTCCTCGGACTGCTCGAGCGAAACGGCGCGCGCGGGAGCCGCGTCGCCGCCGACGAGGCGCAGCGCGAGCTGATCTGGCGCGCGCGCAAGGCCGCGTTCGCCGCGATGGGCCGGGTCGCACCGAGCTACTACGTCCAGGACTCCGTCATCCCGCGCACGCGGCTCGCGGAGGTGCTCGGCCGGATCGACGAGCTGGCCGCCGAGTACGGCTTCGCCGTCGCGAACGTCTTCCACGCCGGGGACGGGAACCTGCACCCGCTCGTCGCCTACGACGCGACCGTGCCCGGCCAGGCCGAGCGGGCGGAGGAGCTCTCCGGCGAGATCGTCCTCGCGTGCGTCGAGGCGGGCGGGTCGATCACGGGCGAGCACGGAGTCGGGGTGGACAAGAAGCGCTACATGCCGGCGATGTTCGGGGACGCGGATCTCGCCGCGTTCCAGAAGCTTCGCTGCGCCTTCGACCCGGACCAGCGGGCGAATCCCGGGAAGGTCATGCCGACGCCGCGGCTCTGCGGCGAGGTCCCCGGCCCGTACCGCAGGCACCCGCTCGAGGCGGCCGGCGTGGCGGAGCGCTTCTGATGGACGTGGTCACTCCCGCCTCGGCGGCCGAGGCCGCGGAGGTCCTCGCCTCCGGGCGGACGGTCCGCCCCCGCGGCGGTGGCACGAAGTGGGCCTGGGGCGGCTTCGCCGACCCGGAGGTGGCGCTCTCGACGGAGCGGCTCGACCGCCTCCTCGAGCACAACGCCGGCGACCTCACCGCCGTCGTCCAGGGCGGCGCCCGGCTCGCCGACGTGCAGCGCGCCTTCGCCGAGGCCGGGCAGATGCTGGCGCTCGACCCGCCCTGCGCGGACGCGACGCTGGGCGGGATCGTCGCCGCCGCGGACTCCGGGCCGCTCCGGCACCGCTACGGCGCGCCGCGCGACCTGCTGCTCGGCATGACCGTGGCCCTCTCGGACGGAACCGTGGCGCGGGCCGGAGGCCGCGTGATCAAGAACGTGGCCGGCTATGACCTGGCCAAGCTCTTCGCCGGCTCGCTCGGGAGGCTCGGCACGATCGCCGAGCTCGTCGTCAGGCTCCATCCGCGGCCGCCCGCGACGGCGACCGCGGTCGGCGAGACCGACGACCCCGCCGCGCTCGCCCGGGCCGCGCTCGAGCTCGCGTCGGCGCCGCTCGAGCTCGAGGCGCTCGACGTCCGCTGGAGCGCGGGCCGCGGCGTGCTCCTGGCGCAGGTCGGCGGGGTCGCCGCGCCGGCGCGCGCGGAGGGGGCCGCCGCCCTCATGAGTCTCGACGTCACCGTGCACGAGGACGACGCGGGTCTCTGGGCCGCGCAGCGCGACGCGCAGCGGTCTGCGGACGGGATCGTCCTCCGGGTGGCCGGGCTTCCGGCGGCCCTCGAGGCCGTGGTCGCCGTCGCCGAGCGCACGGGCGGCTCGCTCGTCGGACGAGCGGGGATCGGGACGTCCTGGCTTCGGCTGCCCGACGCCGCCGCGTTCGAGCACGCCTGCCGCGAGCTGCCGCCGTTCCCTCGGGCCGTCGTCGACGGGCCCGTTCGGGACGGCGTCGGCGAGGAGCGCGATCCCGCCCTCGCGCGACTCGAGCAGCGCGTCAAGGCGCGGTTCGACCCCGCGGGGGCGCTTCCGTGACCGCCTACGATGCGCACCGGCCGCCGAGCCCGGCCGACCTGGACGCGTGCGTCCACTGCGGCTTCTGCCTGCCGGCCTGCCCGACCTACGTGCTCGGCGGCGAGGAGATGGACTCGCCGCGCGGCCGGATCGTGCTGATGGCCGCCGCCCACGAGACGGACGTGCTCTCCGAGGCGATGGCGACGCACTGGGACCGCTGCCTGGGCTGTCTCGCGTGCGTGACCGCGTGTCCGTCGGGCGTCGCGTACGACCGGCTGATCGCCGACGCCCGCCCGCAGCTCGAGCGCAACCGTCCGCGGCCGCGCCGTCAGCGACTCGTCCGCAGCGCCGCGTTCGGGACGCTGACGCACCGCGGCCGGCTGCGCGCGCTCGCGCCGCTCGCCCGCCTCGGGGCGGGGCTCGGCGCCCGCCGGCTCGGCCGCCGTCTGCCGGACGGCTCGACGCTCGGCGCCGTCCTGCGTCTCACGCCGCGTGCCCGCCCGCGCGCGCGGGTCGCCTCCATGACGAGCGCCGCCGGGGAGCGGCGCGGCCGCGCCGCGCTCTTGAGCGGGTGCGTCCAGGGCGCGTATTTCTCGGGCGTGAATGCCGCGACCGCCGGGGTCCTGGCCGCCGAGGGCTGGGACGTTCTTCGGCTCGACCGCCCCGGCTGCTGCGGCGCGCTCCACCTTCACTCGGGCGCCGAGGAGGAGGGCCTCGCGCGGATGCGGGAGCTGATCGAAGCGAGCGAGCATGCGGACGTCGTCGTCGCGAACGCGGCTGGGTGCGGGTCGGCCATGAAGGAGGCGCACCGGCTGCTCGCCGACGACCCCGCGTGGTCGGATCGTGCCGCGTCCTTCTCCGCCCGCGTCCGCGACGTGACCGAGCTGCTGGCGGCCGTCGAGCCGCGGGCGCCGCGCGGCCCGGTGCCACTTCGCGCGGCGTACCACGACGCGTGCCACCTGGCCCACGGGCAGGGCCTGCGCGCCGAGCCTCGCCTCGTGCTCTCCCGGATCCCCGGCCTCGAGCTCGTCGAGCCGGCCGAGCGCGACCTCTGCTGCGGCTCGGCCGGGCTGTACAACCTGCTCGAGCCCGCGACCGCCGCCGCCCTCGGCCGGCGCAAGGCGGCCGCGCTCCTGGCGACCGGCGCAGATGCGATCGTCGCCGCGAACCCCGGCTGCACGCTGCAGCTCGAGACGTACTTCGAGGAGGCCGGGCGGCCGCTCCGCGTGCTCCACCCGGTCGAGCTTCTCCAGCAATCCCTGCGGGCTGCCGATGCGACCGTGAACCGGCGGCGTCCGGAAACCCAGTAGCTATCCTCGTAGCAGGTGGATCCAACGAGGCTCGAAGACCTCAACCTCGGGTACGTCGAAGAGCTCTTCTTCGATTATCTGAACGCGCCCGAATCCGTCCCGCCCGAGTGGCGGGCGCTCTTCGAGTCCCGGCCCGAGGCCTTCGCGGCGCGCCTGCCCCTCGCCGGGCACGTCGTTGCGAACGGCGCGCCCCCCGCGACGAACGGCCAGCCGGTCGAGGCCGAGGCTCCGCCGGCGGCCGAGCCCGACGAGGAGCTTCTCGGCGGCGTCGCCGCCGCGATGGCGCTGGTCAAGGCCTACCGCATGCACGGCCACCGCGCCGCCCGGCTCGACCCGCTCGGCACCGATCCGCCCGGCGATCCCGCGCTCGACCCCGACCGTCTGATCCCGAGGCTGACGCCCGAGCTGCAGCGGCGGATCCCGGCGGGCATCCTGCGCCTCTACTGCCAGGGCGAGACGCTCGAGGAGACCCTGCCGAAGCTCCGCGCCGTCTACTGCGGAACGCTCGCGTACCAGATCGAGCACATCTCGAACCACGAGGAGCGCGTGTGGCTGCGGCAGGCGATCGAGTCGAGCCGCTACCGCCGGCCGTTCGCGCCCGAGGAGCAGCGCGCCCTCCTCACGCGCCTCTCCGAGGTGGAGGGCTTCGAGCGCTACCTCCGCCGGGCGTTCCTCGGCCAGAAGCAGTTCTCGATCGAGGGCCTCGACGCGATGGTGCCGATGCTCGACGAGGCGATCGCGCGCTCGTCCGAGACGGGGGCGAACGAGGTCGTGATCGGCATGGCGCACCGCGGCCGCCTGAACGTGATCGCCCACACGATCGGCCGCCCCTACGACGTCATCCTGCGGGAGTTCGAGGGCGAGCGGCTGATCGAGGCCGTGACGCACGACCCGGAGGGCGGGACGGGCGACGTCAAGTACCACTACGGCTCCGAGGGCGTCCGGAAGACGGACCACGGCGACGTGCACGTTCGCCTCGCTTCGAATCCCAGCCACCTCGAGGCCGTCGACCCCGTCGTCGAGGGCGAGACCCGGGCGCTCCAGACCGACCACGACTCGCCGGAGGCGACGCACGACCCGCGCTCGGCGCTCGCCGTCCTCATCCACGGGGACGCTGCGTTCCCCGGCCAGGGAATCGTCGCGGAGACGCTCAACCTCCAGGCGCTCGACGGCTACGCGACCGGCGG
>Ga0210143_1000257_pt1 | contig 11813 bp, 11 predicted proteins | sample MayberryNW_TuleC_2_FD_185527 | JGI IMG/M metagenome (GOLD analysis project Ga0210143, IMG submission 185527) | Wetland microbial communities from San Francisco Bay, California, USA, that impact long-term carbon sequestration - MayberryNW_TuleC_D2... | ecosystem: Environmental > Aquatic > Marine... | reverse complement strand
GTATTTAGAAATGAAAATAGTCCTGTTATTACGATTGTTATAACAATCAAACTAATGCTTGATAATTTTGGTTGCTTATTCATTAATCTATATAATGCTTGATATATTAATAAGTAAATTGATACAAGTATTAAAATAATTTCTCATTTAAGGAACAAAAGTGATTTTTCAATTAAATACTTGTATTACAAAATTGATTATTTATATCTGAATTAATGTGATAATTGATAGTTTTTAAATAGAAAATAAATTAATGGTTGCTTATTAATTATCTCCTTCTAATAAATGCTAAGAAGAATAATATTAATATCATAAGTGATATTATGGCTAGTAATATGTCTATATACGGAGTATCCAATGCCGGCAAAATATCTTCTAAATAATCAATAAATGATTCAACTGCAAATAAACCAAAGGCGGCTATAGCAAAAATCATTTTTTTTAAATGTATCGTTTTATATGCCGAGATAGATAGTGCAAATAAAAATAATGCGAAAATACCGACAATTATTTCTATAATTTCATCAGTATTAACTAAATCTAACACTCTTTATTCCTGATATAGTACTTCTTATAAAGATTGATATAATTTGAGAAAGGTAAATTTTTGTATTTTATTTTATTATCATTTATTCTTTATCATTATGAGATAAGGAAAGAAATGTTTCTGCTATTCTGCTACTCCATATATTCCAAATATTAGGATAATAATTTTTCATTAATGCTATTAAATATTTTGAATCCACATTTAGTTTATATCTTTTAAATTTTCCATCTTTACTCTCATTAATTAAATCTAATTCAAGTAAACGGGAAATATGCCAATTTACAGCAGCACTAGATATTCCTATTGAATAAACAATATCAGATTGTGAAGGATTTTTTTTTTCCACTATGAAAAATAGTATATCTCTTGCAGTCTCTTGATTCAGAATTTGTAATAAATTTCTCTCTTTTGCTTGGAACATGCCTATTGGGAAATAATATTTGTACAATCCATTTCTAACAGAAGTAATCTTTCCATCTTTTTCTAATCTATTCAGATGATGTTGAACTGTACCCATAGAAATCTCCAATTCCTTTTTAATTTGTCTAAGATGACATGCTGGTCTTTGATGAATGAACTTTAATATTCGATCAGTATTGTTATGTAATGTTTTGTCTTGTTCATTCATTCTTATCCCTTGCTTATTATTAGTAGTGGTACAAGCACTTAAATGAATAAATGTATTTAGCCGTTATCTTAACATTCACTTAAAGACTCGTATCAATTATTTTATTAACACAGATGTAACTATCTAATAGAAGAATAATATGAAACTAAGGAAAATCCCTATCTTGAATGTATATGGAATTTTATTATTAATATCTGTTGTATTTTTGCTTATTTCTTTTGACAATAATGATATCAGTGCTGCAAATTCCTCTAGTTATAACGCTACACTGTTATTTGTTGATAAAAAATATAACATAGTTGCTGCAGGTGATTGGTATTGCAATGAAGAAACAGAAAGAACAATTCAGAATGTGTTAAATATCAATCCTGACTTGATAATTACAACTGGAGATCATGTTAAGGATGTAAAATCTGCAGCTTGCTGGATCGAAATGTCTAAAGACATAAAAGATAGGATGAAAATTGCAGTAGGGAATCATGATGCTGAATTTAAAAAAATTTATAAACAGATTATTGATTATCATCAACTAGATAATCCTTATTACTCTTATGATTTTCAAAATGTTCACTTTATCAGTATGTCTACAGAACATCCGTATGAGGAAGGTAGCAAACAATATGAATTCATTAAAAATGATCTAGAAAAGATTTCACAAAACGCAAATATTGACTGGATAATCGTTCATCAGCATAAACCATTATATTCTACTAAACAGGACAAGCAAGAGGCAAACGATCTTAGGGATGTTTATCAACCTTTATTTCACATTCATGATGTTGACCTAGTATTATCTAGTCACAATCAATATTATGAAAGAACTTATCCAATTCTGTATAACGAAAATGAAGAATTAACAAATGACAAATCAGATACACCCAATCCAATAATAGCAATAAATCATCAGTATGACTATCCACCTACAGATGGTATAGTATTCCTCTCAGTAGGTACTGCCGGTGATGAACTAGACCCTGTTAAAGAAACACACGATTATCATGTTATTCAAGAAAGTAAACACGGATTTCTCAATTTAGAGCTGGCAAACCAAGGTAAAAAACTTTCAGGAGAATTTTATACTAATGATGGTAAAGTCCTTGATCATTTTACTTTACATGAGAGTTGATTGAGTTGAATCAGATAAATCAATTATTTTCACTATTATTACCAAGTTCATATGTTTACCTAGAAAGTAATAATATTCTTCATAATATATAACAAATTATCTCAATTTGATCATTCCTGATCAGACTGGTAACAATAATGAAACCTACAATACTATACAATACTATACTAATTAGAAAATAATAAAGAAGAACAAGAAAAAGTCAAAAATAATTTATATTCCTCTTGAAAATATAAAAGATATAAAAAATAAAAATTATTGAGATGGTAAAAGGTCAAATTAATTAATAGTCATTGATATAACTCAAGAAGAATTCTATAAAATCTGTAGATATACAACATGTATAAATATTACTTTGATAGATAAAAAGATGACAAAATATTTAACTTATGGAACTTATAAAACATGTATAAATATTGTTAGATAATTGGCAAATAGGTATGCAACTTGATTTTCTAATAGACATTATAATAGCTCTTGCTGCAGGATTTGTTATAGGAGCCGAAAGAGAGTCAAGAGGTAAGCCAGCTGGTATAAGTACAAATTCTTTGGTAATAGGTGGTTCTATGTTATTTACATATCTCTCTGCTGCTGTCGATCCTAGTTCCACTTCACGCATAGCAGCGCAGGTAGTAAGTGGAATAGGATTTTTAGGCGCTGGAATGATTCTTAAAGGAGAGATCGATAAAAAAATCACAAACTTAACTACTGCAGCAAGTGTTTGGTATTCTGCAGCCATAGGGATGGCTATAGGATTTAATTTCTATATCATAGCGTTAGCAGCAGTGATATTTGCTGTACTAGTACCTCGTATACCTCACATTACAAAAATAAAAAGTAATATAGAAGAGGATGATTAAAAGTCAATTTATTTCAATATAATACCACATAGAATTTTTGAAAATAATTTTTTCTTTAAGAATTAATTCGAGATAAGTTACAATATAAAATACATGGGATGTATATGGATTTATAATAAAAATTGGTTATTGCAATCTTTCTTGTACTTACAAGTTATATTGATGTTAAAAAATATTATAATTAAAACAGTTCTACTTAGAGACTCTATATACTTTTATATCAGGGTAAGAGATCACAAGTCCAAAATTAGAAATATGCTATCAAAACCATTTTTAACAATATATTTAGCCCATATCAACACTGTCAGTGTATATTTTGTATCCTCCATTCATCACAAAAATTAAGATTAAGAATAACAACTGAATCAACAATAACACAACTCGCTCTAAAACTACAAATAAAAGCACTTTTCTTATATGTTCGTTTTATCATACCTTCTTTATTCATAATCAAGATTATATTTTATTTATAGTAATAATTATTTCGTGGGTATTATTAGATCTAGTGGCCAAAATTCCTCTAACAAGTTGTTTAAAAATAAATGTAGTCTATAATTGTACATGATAAATTATAAAAATAGAATCTATTAGCTAGATGTCAAAAGCAGGAAATACTATATTTTAAGGAATAATAGAAGGTTATAATGATATGAGTGTATAGTGCCTAATTTATAGTAATTAGGATAATGATTTAATAAATTATCTTTCATGTTTTATTGTAGTGAATAAAAAATAATAAATGAAAATTATTCAAATATATTTGTAAAGAGATCGTTAATACCCTGTAACATAAATACTCTTTTTGATTATCATACACGAAACGGTGCGTTAGAAAGACTTGTTCCTCCTTGGAGCGGCTTGGAAATAGCAGACCATAAAGGAGGAATTAATAATGATGATAATTCGATTTTTCGGATTAAGTTAGGTCCTATAACTTTCAAATGGGTTGCTAAACATTTTGGTTACATCCACAATCTACAATTTCAAGATAAAATGATAAAAGGTCCGTTCAAAAAATGGATCCATACTCATTCTTTTATACCTCAAGGCCAAAATCAATGCATCATAGAAGATAAAATAGATTACATGCATAGATTTGGTAAGATAGGATCTAAAATTATACAAAAGAGAATTAAAAATTACTTGAATCAATTATTTATTTACCGTGAACGTATTTTAATTAATGATACTATTCTCGAAGAAATGACACGAGAAAAGGGAAAAAATATTCTTATTACTGGTTCTCATGGAGTGATAGGATCTTCCCTTATTCCATTATTAACCAATATAGGAGGACACAAGATTACTCGTCTTGTAAGAAAGATAAATAATAACAATACGTATTCAAGCCCTACAACAAATAAAGAAGATAAAAAAAGTATTTTTTGGTATCCTGAATATGATAAATTAGATCATCATGAACTTGAGGGATTTGATATAGTCATTCATCTTGCAGGAGAAAACATATTTGGAAGATGGACAGACATAAAAAAACAAAGAATATTTAATAGTCGTGTTGGAAGTACTAAACTTTTAGCGAAATCTTTAACAAAGCTATCCAATCCGCCTTCGCTATTAATATGTGCATCGGCAATTGGATACTATGGAGATAGACCTAATGAGTATATAACAGAGGATAGTATTCCTGGCAAAGGATTTCTCTCTGAAGTATGTCAAAAATGGGAAAAAGCTACTCAAGATGTAACAGAGCTAGGAATAAGAGTAGTCAACACACGTTTTGGTGTTATATTAACTCCAAAAGGAGGTATTTTACAAAAATTATTAAGTCCTTTCAAATTAGGTTTAGGAATAACAATTGGAAATAAAGATCAATACATCAGCTGGGTCTCAATAGAAGATGTTATAAAAAGCATTTTTTATTCAATAATAAATACTTCAATTAAAGGTCCGGTTAATGTTGTATCTCCAAAACCTATTACAAATTTAGAATTTTCAGATACACTAAAAAAAATATTTAATCCAAAACTTTCAGTGTCAATAAATCAAAATATACCCAAACTAATATTTGGTGAAATGTCAAAGGAATTGCTTTTTACAAATACTTATGTCATTCCCAAAAAATTAGTTTCAACAGGCTACAAGTTTTTTAATTCAGAATTAGAGGATTCACTTAGATTTTTACTTGGAAAAATAGAATCAAAATAATGTCAAAATAAAGATTTATTATTTTATAATCTAAGGATCATAGTTATTAGATAATGTCCAGAATAATTTACAAATTAAATCCCTCAAGATATATCATTTTTGAATAAATTCAACAGATCCGCATTTTTGTATAGTTATCATTCGTTAATTATATTAGTTGGCACTATGTCTAGTTGGCACTATGTCTATTTTTATATGAGAAAGTTTATGTGATAATAGTGCTTAAACACGATCATAGTTCAAAGTATTTGATATTGTATTCTACATTCGCAGGATTTATATCTGCTTGGGCAATATCGGGATTATTAGTTATTGTTGATATTGTATCACAAACATCTATAGGTACTTTCTTTGCAGTAATAGGAACTTCCCTTGGTTTCTATGATCCCGCTGTTTCCCAATATATTGGATTTGGATTACATATTGCAACAGGTACTGTAGCAGGTAACATTTTTGGTCAAGTAGCATTATTTTGGAACAAACTATTTCCCTCTAATTTCAAGCGAGGAATAACTTTTGGAATAATAACAGGTGTTTCTCTATGGATAGTGTTATTCCTACCTCTAGCCACATTCATAATTCAACCCAAACTAGATGCCTTTGTTGTATCTGCGCCAAACCAATATCTATTTGGAATAGCAGATCACTTTCAAGGACTTTATCCACTTGTCGCTATAGGATCTTTAGGATTTCACATAATATACGGTATTTTATTTGGGTTTATGGTATGGAGGATGATCGAATTAAAAACTGTTGGGCAAACCAATAAAGAATAAATATATAAGTCTTAAAGAGGAAATCCAATAATAGATATGAATATTTTTACAAGAAACATTAGAAAAACAGAGAAGATAATTCATTTTTATTTATGTCTACTACCATAAATATAAATGTCTAAAATAATGTATTCAATAAAAATTATTAGAATGAAAGTAGATTCATATGTTATAGTTATTTTAAGGCTAATTAGAAGGATAATAAATTAGAATGGCAAAAAAATGACAATCCTTTATACACATAATATCAAATGAAATTCTATTTAAAAAATAGACCATATGTAGGAATTGTAAATGTACAATAGCAAAAATACAAAACAAAATTTAAGGATATTAGTAACTGGTGCAACAGGATTTATTGGTAGTAGAATTGTCAAGAGACTATTAGCTGATGGACATTATAAAGTTAGGTGTATGACAAGAAATCCTGAAAATATTTATAAACTTTTTAATTTAAGTGGAGATATTGTTGAAGTAGTAAAAGCTGATGCTTCTAATTATTTAGAATTAGTCGACGCTCTAAAAGAAGTGGATATAGTTTTTTATCTCATACACTCTATGGAAGGCTCAACAAAAAAATGGCAAGAGTTCTCAAAAAGAGATAGAATTGCAGCTGAAAATTTTGCTAAGGCAGCCTCACAAACAAATACAAAAAGAATAATTTATCTTAGCGGTCTTATTGATATGAAACATAAAGATTTATCTGAACATATGCAGAGTCGAAAGGAGGTTGGAGATATCTTAAGGACCTCTAAGGCGGAAGTTACAATATTTCGCGCTGCTGTTATTCTAGGTCAAGGAGGTGGTTCTTTTCAAATGTTACAGTACTTGGTAGAGAGACTTCCTGTAATGGTTTGCCCAAAATGGGTTCTGACTAAATCACAGCCTATATCAGTAGATGATGTGGTAACTTATTTAATAAAGTCATTAGAAGTGGAAGATACAGATAATAAGGATTTTGATATAGGAGGCCCTGAAATTCTTAGCTATCTAGACATGATGAAAAGATATTCAGCTATTTTAAACAAATCATTAAAAATTGTTATTATCCCATTTTTAACACCTAGACTCTCGTCTTATTGGGTAGATTTGATTACACCAGTAAAAGCATCTCTTGCTAGACCTTTAATTGATAGTTTAAAACATGAAGCAATAGTCCATGATAATGAAATTCAAAAGTTAATTCCAATTAAACTAATGAACTTTGAAGAATCTATCAAAACTGCTATGAAGGAACAAGTAAGAAAAGCCAAGATAATAAAAAAGCAAAAGACATCTGATTCTCTTAATAGAAAAATATTAATTTTTTCATTAATTTTATTAGGCATAATTGGAGCAACGTATTATTTTTTAGATAATAAAAATGATTTATTCACTCCTCTTTGGATAGTATTAGCCATTGTATGGTATTTTGGAATTCTATTTGCATTATTTTTTGTCAAGGATGGTGCACGATTAGGTTCCTTGGTAGCCGGTATTATAGGATGGATAACACTAATTTTTTGGGGATTCAATAACTTATATTTGATATATGATAATTCGATTAATTTATACTATCTAAATGTTTTAGTTGCTATACGTAATTTTATTGGAGCTATTGTAGCCGGATTGGTTATAGCTGCGTCACATAACCTCTTTCATAAAATTAGAGTACTAGGAAAATAAATTTATTAATGAATTATTTTTCTTATTAGAAGAGATATAAATTAATTTTGGTTGATTTCAAAATAAATCATAATCAAAAAGGTTCCTGTTAAGTTAAGACTATTTCACCTCCAATTTTGAATAGAATTGTGTTTCTGATTTTTGCATTATATAGATAAACAAATAATTTGATCCAATTGTATACACGCTGTAGATCACAATTTTGTTTATTAATACAAGGGTAGTAATCATCAAAAGATTCAGTTCTGTCTTTGAAATACTCCATCAATCTTTCAATCATACTCTTCTTTAGTGGTGAATGTAATCTATCTTTTAGATGTAGAAAAGTACAGGTTTGAGGATACCATATACTGCCATCTGTGTAAACTGTATGTTTGCCATATTTGTCAACCAAAGAATGAATAAAGTTCTCTTCTACAGACATGTTTCTTTCTTCTGAAATGTAGATTCCAAGCATAGATTTATGATTTGGTTCAATACAAATCCATAACCAGAAATAACGATCTTTTATCTGAATAATAGTCTCATCTATTATGAATGCAGAAACTCTTTTCCTTTTGTAAATATGGCATGAACCAAATCTCTGTATCCAATTCCACACAGCAACATGACTTCTTTTTTGATCCTTAAAAGGTTCCGATGCATTAGATGTATTTCTTTTACTGAGACCAAGAAAATACAGATACAATGAGTACATAACAATAAAGGTGATGTTCTATTTTTTTCAAATAATCTAATAACCATAGATTAGAAATAGATATCCACAGCTAAATCTATTTCCTTAAATTAACAGGTCCATCAAAAATAACCATAAATGAAATACCTGTTAATAAATAAGAAATATACGAAATCTCTGTTTACATGTTGTATATACCATATACTTGCACATTCTTAATCCTAATTATCTATTAGTATCTTTATATTAGTAATTAAATTACCAAGTTTCTCAAGATCAAAATAAACTTTATCATATGTTTCTAATAATTGAATTTGGGAGTTTGATGCAAATTTTATTGCATTGCCACCCACAATTATAGGAATATTACAAGAATTACGTATTTCTATTACGAATCTAATCACTGAATCTAAATTCTCTTCTAAAGTTACTGAAATAAGTAATAGACCGAACTTTATATTATTCAAATAAGTTATAATAGAATTGGTTGGGAGAGGTGAAGTAATATTATAAACTTTGTATCCTTTTTCAAGCAATAATGATTCAATTATTTTACAACCTATACTATGAAGCTCTCCTTCTGGAATACATAATACTATTGATTTAGTATCTCCATAACTTTTAGAATTTTTCTTTGTATTTTTTTGATTGATTAAATCAATTAGAGTATTTACTGCATTACTGCATACATGTTCTGTTGCAACATCAATTTCTCCATTTTCCCATTGATCACCTATCTTATATAATATAGGTATCAGTAATTTCTCATAAAAATCTATTAATAAATAATTTGATTTTGTATATTCATTGTAAAATTTGATCAAATCGTTTATCTCATAGCTTTTCAACATTTCAAGCAACTTCTCTTGTAATGATTCATTGTATTTCATAGATTTTGAAAAATCAAGATTATGAGAAGATAAAAATTTTATAATTGTTGATTCATTTCTATATTCTTCTGGAATTTTATTAATATTCATTTGAGCTACTGAACCTAAATACTGTTTTATAATTTGTTGAGAAGTGTGTTTTTCTTTGTTCCATTTACTTTCTACAAGATAAGCATAATCAATATTTTTTATTTTTTTTATTCTAATATACACCATTCTAATAATATAAACATATCCAACTTCTGTTTATAATAGATCTATCATTATAATATCTAGTGCCTAATATGGGACGGTAATGCTCATTAAGATATTATTGAGATAGCTGTCTGATTGAATTAAAATTATTAATTTGTGTTCTTTATTAAATTTCTTACATGAAACATATTTTATGGTTATCTCAAGAATTATGTTTAGATAAATTTACCATACATATATAACTTAATGAAAAGGAATGATATTCAAAGTCTGGTATGTCCCATTTGTATGATTTGGATCTTGTAAACTATATTTTTGTAAATTATACTTTGAATTTCATCCAGTTTCTTCCCATATATTTGTTACCATATTCAAACTCTATTTAGTAATTTATGTTATTATGTAAATATTCGAAAATTTAAAAGTATTAGAAATTCGAATTTTCTTTAATGCCAAAAATCTATCTTCGTTTTATATTATAGTAGATATTGTTCTAAATTTGTTTTTCCTATGGAGATGGCAGGATCAATTTTTTTATATTGTTTTGCAATATTTGCCAGTGATATTTTTACAGCATCAGTTTTATTTTTTGGATCGGTTAATGGATCAAGTTTTATAGTTATTTGATTATTCTTTTTCATTGCCATAATATAATATGTTTGAGGTTGATTAGTATTTTCTATGACTATAGTTTTAATTAATATAATATTCTTCAATTGATTTGAGAAGATCTCCTCAAATCTGATTATGGTGTTTGTTTGATCTTTCTCATTCTTAATAATCAATACTTCCTTTTTGAACTTATTATAAAAACTATTGAAATCTGAAACATTCGTTAATACTATGTGAGGCAATTTTTAAGATCCCTTTAAAAATATGGTATTATAGCGTATTATAATAATGCACTATGAGTAGCTGTATCTGTTCCACTTCCATAGATTATAGTTGAATCTACTACGAAAAATAATTCTTGAATGCCCTCTATCATATTTTATACTAAATACCTACATTTAGCATTATATTGATATATTATCTATAGAGAATGAGGGAAACAAGTGAATGTATATTATGATAATAGTAGGAAATTGTAAGAATAATTTTTCCTGCTAACTAACGTATTAACCATAACCATAAGCAAGAAAAAAAATAATGCAATGAAAAAATAATAATAAACTTATCTATGAAGGGAACAATAAGATAAAAAAGGAAAATACTGAAATCTTTCATGGTATTGAAGATGCAAATAATGCAATTTTAAATTTCGTCTATAAAGCAAAGTATAGAATTGATGCCTGTCTGGATTCAAATAGCTCAGATTTTAAGTAATAATAAAGCATGTAGATGCTATAAAAATAGACCATTTGATAGAAAATATGGCCTTGATTGTAACAGGATAATGAGAAGTAAACCAAGAGGAATATCTAGTAAAAATATGAATGTATCTAGGGCTTTTTTTAGATAAAAAATTAATAAAGTTCTATTGATTTAAATCAAAATGATGATTTTATAAATTATTTGCACATGATGTAACTTTTTTCTGATATTTTGAATATAAAGAAATTAAAGTTGATTAATACTTATGTCCTAACTTATTATAAATTGAATTCCAATACACAGTTCATATACTTACATAAATTCTTTTTTGGAGGTGTAACCACATTTACTGCACATTTAATTTATACAATTGGAATCTCAGAAATAAAAAATAATAACGTCATTCTACGTCCTATAAGTAGTAACAAGTCAGAAAATAGATTACGAGATTTCGGTTATGGATTACACTATAAGAATATATCTTCTAAAGTACTCCGCAATATACAATATCCTTTTTTAACTATGATTAAAGATGATTATTATCCCATAATATTGAACCTAATTAATAATACTCAAAGAGAACGAACAGATAATATTGTAGTAGTAATTCATGATCCTAGAGATATTTCAAATAGAATTAGTGAACTGATAAGAAAATGGAAAATAATCACTATCAGGAGATCAGTTCAACAATACATACAGCAGAAATATAACTTGAATTCAGTTTTTCTTTATCACCCATTCTATGTATACCCAACTATTTCTTCTATACTTAATAGAAAAGGAGCCGTCTCAATTTCTAGAATAGGATTTGGAAAAAATATTGATATAATACTCAAAGCAAATAAAATTTTAGAATCTTTTGGAATTAACGGTATCCGTTTATATGGTTATCCAACACCATTGTATATTTATCTCCATCTAAATGGAAAGAATGGTGCTGTTGAATTTAATAAATATTATTATGGAA
>Ga0210143_1000255_pt1 | contig 11827 bp, 12 predicted proteins | sample MayberryNW_TuleC_2_FD_185527 | JGI IMG/M metagenome (GOLD analysis project Ga0210143, IMG submission 185527) | Wetland microbial communities from San Francisco Bay, California, USA, that impact long-term carbon sequestration - MayberryNW_TuleC_D2... | ecosystem: Environmental > Aquatic > Marine... | reverse complement strand
TCATCGAGAGCAGGTCCGCCCCGGGCGACAGCACGGCTCCAGCGATGAAGGAGCAGACGACGGCGTAGCGGCGGAACCGGTGCAGCTCTCCGGGCCCGATCACTCCCAGCCAGGAGAGGATCACCATCACCAGCGGCAGCTCGAACGAGAGCCCCAGCGCGAGCACCACCTGGAGCACGAACCCGAACCAGGCGTCGTACGTGATGAACGGCGCGATCGCCTCGCTCTGGAAGCTGAACAGCACCCGGAGGGCCTGCGGCACCACGAACAGGTACGCCAGGGTGGCGCCGGTGAGGAACAGGAAGAGTCCGACGAACAGGGACGGCACCAGCGCCTTCTTCTCCCGCTCGTAGAGCGCGGGGGCGAGGAAGGCCCAGAGCTGCCAGAGGATGACCGGGGAGGCGAGCACCAGTCCGACCACGAACCCGAGCTTGAACACGATCATCAGCGGCTCGGTCGGACTGGTGACGATCAGCTTGCCGTCTGTGAGATACTTCGCGATCGGGGCCTTGAGAAGGCTGACGAGCTGGAACCGCTCCACCGCCCAGAGCCCGATCGCGAACCCGACCACCACGGCGGCCAGCGACCGCAGGATTCGCAGGCGCAGTTCCTCGAGGTGATCGAGGAACGGCATCTCCCCCGCGGAACCGGTCATGAGGGTGGGCTGGCGCCCGGGCTCAGCGCCCGAGCGCCTTCAGTCGGTCGCGGGCCAGAGCGGCCTCGTCGGACTGGGGATACTTCTGGGTCACCCGCTGGTACGCGTCGCGCGCGCCCGCCATGTCCTTCCGCCGCTCGGCCAGGAGGCCGAGATTGTAGAGCGCGGACGCCGCCCGGGGCGACGTCGGGTACTTGTCCACCACCTCGCGGTAGTAGGCGGCCGCGGAATCGGGATTCTCCGAGGCGAAGCTCTGGCCGATGAAGTAGAGCGCGTCCGGCGCCCGCTCGCTGGTGGGGTATTGGCGCAGCATCTCCCGCAAGCCGAGGCGCGCGGTGGAGAGACTGCCACGTCGGAGCTGCGCCAACGATGCCTCGTACATCTGATCCGCCGACGCGGTGCCGCCTCCCGGGGTGGGCCGCGCGCTGTCGCCCGGAACGGGCGAGGCCTCCATCTGGGCGCCGCGGGCCTCCAGCCGGGTGCGAAGCTCGGTGAGTCGCTGCTGGCTCTGACCGGTGAGCTCCTGCAGCTGCACCAGCTGCTGCTGGATGTTGTAGAGATCGGTGGAGAGGTCGCCCCGAACCTGCGCCACGGCGCGGCGCGTCACGTTGAGCGAGTCCATGATCTGCCGCTGCACCTGGATGACCTGGTCGAGCTGCGCCGCGCGGGCCGAGTCGCGCCGGGCCATCTCGGCCTTCAGCAGCACCACTTCGCCCTGCACCAGCTGCACGTCGCTCTTCGAGGCTCCGCAGCCCTGGAGCCCCGCCCCCGCGATCAGCGCGGGGGCGAGGACGCCAGCCAGAAATCCGGCACGCGATCTCACTGCGGTGCGACGAGATTGTCACCGCCCGCGGTCACCTCGAACTCGTCGCGGCGGTTCTGCGCGTAGGCGGTCTCGTCGGCGCCGGGGTTGAGCGGACGCTCCTCCCCGTAGGACACCACCTCGATCCGCGCGGCGTCCACGCCCTTGCTCTCGAGATAGCGCTTCGCCGCGGCCGCGCGCCGGTTGCCCAGGGCGAGGTTGTACTCGTCGGAGCCGCGATCGTCCGCGTGGCCCGCGATGCGGATCCGCACGTTCGGGTTGGCGGCGAGGATGGCGGCCTTGCGGTCCAGGGTTCCCTGATCGGCGGAGCGGATGTCGGCCTTGTCGAATTCGAAGTTGATCATCGTGCCCAGCTCCGCGGCCAGCGCCCGGGCGCGCTCGGCGGCCTCGCGCTCCATCCGCTCGCGCTCGAGTCGCTCCCGCTCGGCGCTGTCGTCCACGGGCGCGGGAGCCGGCGGCGGGGCGGGGGCGGGAGTGGGCTCGGGGGCCGGCTCTTCGGGCGGATTGCCGCCGCCACAAGCGGCCAGCGCGAAGGCAGCCAGGAGCATCAGGGAAGAAGCGCGCATCATCACTCCGGGTTCATGGGTTCGAGGCAACCGTGGCCCGGCCGAGGCGCCGGGACCACGCGGGAAGCCGGGCCGCTCCTGGCGTCTGGAGCTGCCGTACCCGGCCAGTTTCGGTGTCGATGATCCAGATCTGCCGGCGTCCGGTACGGTCGGAGATGAAGGCGATGTGGCGTCCGTCGGGACCCCATGTCGGATCCTCGTTGCGGCCGGACGAGGTGAGCTGGGTGACGCGACGGCCCGCGACGTCGACCAGAAAGATCTGCGGGCTCCGCGACACGTCGCGGTGGAAGACGACCCTGGCTCCGTCCGGCGACCACTCGGGGGCGTTGGACGCGCCGGTCGCACCGTAGTCGAACGGCGCCAGCAGCTCCTGGTCGGTGCCGTTCGCGGCCATCACGTAGATCTGCGGCGGGCCCGAGCGCGTGGACACGAACGCGATGCGGCGGCCATCTGGGGAAAAGGTTGGTGACAAGTTGTCAGCGAAGCGCCCCACGGTCAAGCGTTGCGCGCAGCAGCGATCGACGAAGTTCGCGGTGAAAATATCGGTGCCGGTCTCGTCGGAGCGCGCGAAAGCCAGCGTCCGGCCGTCGGGCCCGAACGCGGGCGTGATGTTGAGGGCGCTCTGCGCGCCCGGGGCGACCTGCGCGGTGCCGCCGGCCAGCGGCTGCACGATCACCCCGCCGCGTCCGCCCTCGAGCCGGGTGTACGCCATCGTTCGTCCGTCGGGCGACCACACCGGCGAGAGGGCGGTCACGCCGTCCGGCGTGAGCGCCACGGCCTGCTCGCCGTCGCTGTCGATCCGGTACACCCGGCCGTTGGAGACGAAGAGGAAGCGGGTCGCGGCGAGTCCGGCCGTGCCGCTGGCCCAGCGGGCGATCTCGTCCGAGACCCGGTGGACTTCCATCCGGTACTCGGGGTCCGTCTCCGCCGGCAGCGGGAAGGTCTGCGTGTTCCGCACCTTCTGGCCGCTGATGTCATGGAGCCGTGCGGTCACGCCGCCGGCCGCCGCCGTGAGCTCGACGCCGAGCTGGGCGCCCATGGTCCTGTAGATCCCGTAATTCACCGATCCAGCCTGGCCGGCCGACCCTTCCGGGCCCGTGGCGGCGAAGTCGCCCAGCATCTCGAAGCGATCGGTGTAGTCGAGGTCCCGCCGGACCACGGCACGAGCCGAATCGAGACCGGCGCCGGGCAGCACCACCAGCCCCGGGCGGTTCACGGCGTAGTCCACGCCGATACGGATCGGCTGGTCCTTGGTGACAGTGGTGTCCTGCGCCGCCAGCGGCGCGGCGGTGAGAACGGGCAGCAGGATGACGGACAGTCGTCTCATTGATCCGCGGGCTTGAAGTAGAAGCTCACCGGGAGCACGTCGGCGTCCCAGCCGTCGGGCAGCTGCCCGAACGCGAGCGAGTTGCCCGCGGCCTCGATCGCGCCCTGGGCGCTGAGGTCGAAGGCGAAACTACCCGAGCGGGTGACGAACCGGATGTCGTGCACCGAGCCGTCCCGTCGGATCATGAAGCTGATCTCGGCGAACCGGTTGCCGCGCCCGTCTTCGCGGTCCCACCGGGTGTAGATCTGGTTCACGATGTTCCGCAGGTACTCGGGATAGGGAAACTCGAGCCCCGGCGTCTTGATCGTCACCACGTCGGCGCCGGTGCTCGGCGTCTCCCCCTCCGCCGGAGTCACCGGCGCCTGGGTGGGCGCCGGTGCCTCTCGGTCGGGAGGGGTCGGTGCCGGCGGCTTGGGCTCCGGCTTGGGCGGCGCCTTCGGCGGCGGCTTGGGGCTCGGCTTGACCGGGGCCGGCTTCTCCTGCGGCGGTATGGGAATCGCCTCGCGCGCGATCCGCTTCCGCTCCGTCGGGGCCGGGGCCGCGACCAGGTTCACCGCGTACACCGGCGGCGTGGCGGCCGTGGTCCGCACCTGGCTCACCAGGAACAGCGCGGCCCCCGCGTGAACCACCAGCGTGCCGATCCCGCCGGCCAGCTTGCTGCGCGGATCCTTGCGATCCGGAGCCCGCAGGTTCACGACGACTCTTCCTCCTGCGCCACCAGCCCTACGTTCTGCACACCGGCGCCCCGGATGATCGCCAGCACCCGCACGACCTCTCCGTACGGCACCCTGGTGTCGGCCTGCAGATAGACGCCGCTCGGCTTCCGGGTCGCGACCAGCGACTTGAAGGTGACCCGGAAGTCTCGATACGACACGGGGGTCTGATCCACGAAGATGCGGCCGTCCCGATTCACGGACACCACCATGCCTTCCTTGGGGGACAGCGGCCGCGCTTCCGCCCGTGGAAGCTCAACGTCCACCCCGCCCTGCATCATCGGTGCCGTGATCATGAAGACGATGAGCAGCACCAGCATCACGTCCACCAGCGAAGTGACGTTGACGTCGGCGTTGAGGTTCATCTCGCCGCGCTGGCTGCCCAACCCTCCGCCGAGGCTCGCGGCCATCTAGACCAGTCCTTCCCGGGCCATGGTGCCGATCAGCTCGTTGGCGAAGCCCTCGAGCTCGCCGGCGAAGAGCCGCACCCGATTGACGTAGAGGTTGTAGGCGATCACCGCCGGGATGGCGGCGGCCAGGCCGGCGAACGTCGCCACCAGCGCCTCCGCCACACCGGGCGCAACCGCCGCCAGGTTGCCCGATCCCTTGGTGGCGATGCCGGTGAAGGCGTTGATGATGCCGATCGTGGTGCCCAGCAGGCCGAGCAACGGGCTCACCGAGCCGATCGTCGCCAGCCAGGGGATGTAGTGGCCCAACAGGTCGCGCTCGGCCGCGACCTCCTTGCCGAGCACCATCTTCAACGCCTCGAGCTGGGTCATGGAGAGCGAGCTCCGGTCGGCTCCCCGCTCCTCCCGCAGCGAGCCCGGGCGCAGCTCGGAGTAGAAGGTGATCGCTTCGCGGAACAGCCGGTTGTACGGCGACGGCGGCTGCTTCATCACCGCGTGGTAGGCGTCCTGCAGGCGCGTGGTCCGCTCCATCTCCGCGAAGAAGCGATCGGCCTGGCGGTTGAGCCGACGGAACTGCCACCACTTGAAGATGATGATGAACCAGGAGACCAGAGAGAAGATCATCGTGATGACGAGGACGATCTTGGTCTCCAGGCTGGCGGTCAGCACCAGCTCGATCGGAGTGCGGGGGATCGCGCCCCCGGCCTGAAGGATCACCGCCCCTCCTTCCGGAACCACTCCACCAGCTGGGGAAGCCCGTCGTGGAATCCGCTCTGCGGCTTCCAGCCCAGGACTCTTCCGGCCTTGGTGATGTCGAGCGAGCTGCGGAACAGCTCGCCCGGCCGCGCCGGCGCCATCTCGATCACCGGCTTCTGCCCCATCACCTTCCCCACCAGCTCCCCCAGCTCCAGCACGTTGGTTTGGCGGCCGGTGGCGATGTTGAAGGCGGTGTCGTCGATGCTGGTGCCCGCGGGCACCGGCGCGGTGCTGGCCAGGACGTTGGCGCGCGCGACGTCGCGGACGAAGACGTAGTCCCGGGTCTGGAGCCCATTGCCGAACACGGTGAGCGGGCGGTTTTCGAGCAGCCGGGAGACGAAGATGGAGACCACGCCCGCCTCCGATTTCGGGTCCTGCCGCGGCCCGAACACGTTCGCGTAGCGCATGGCCACCGCCTCGAACCCCCGGAGGGCGGCGAGCGCCCTGAGGTAGTATTCGCCGGAGAGCTTGCTGACGCCGTAGGGAGAGATCGGCGCCTTGGGCGCCGTCTCGGGTGTCGGTACCACCTCGGGATCCCCGTACACCACACCGCCGCTGCTCGCGAAGATTACCCGTTTCACTCCCCCCGCGCCCGCGCCCTCGAGCAGGTTCGCCAGACCGACCACGTTGATGGAGGCATCGAGCGCCGGCTCGTCCACCGAGACCCGGACGTCGATCTGGGCCGCATGGTGGTTGAGCACCGTGAAGCCATCCTCGGCGAGCAGCTTGCGGGCCTCCGGAGAGCGAATGTCGGCCCGGACGAACCGGGCGCCGGACGGGACGTTGCGCTGGTGGCCGCGGGAGAGATCGTCCAGGACGACCACCTCCCAACCGGCGGCCAGGTAGGCTTCCGCGATATGGGAGCCGATGAAGCCTGCGCCGCCGGTGACCAGAACTCGGCCGCTCATTCGCTGCGTCTCGTCATGTGCTCTCCAATTGCCATGAACCAGGGGAGGCTGCGGAACAGCCAGCAATGTAGGGAGGTGTGGCGGTCGGACGGTAGGGCGCGTCGCCGTGTCCCGCGCGAGCGCGCAAGCAAAGGTGACCAGGAAGCATACGCCCAAGCCACGACGTGCAGCGGGGCGGAGACCGAAGCCCCCGCCCCGCTGTACGTCGAGTGGCGTCCCGGTGCTACGGCAGCTTCGCCACCTGCCTCGCTTCGGTGCCCACCGGAATGTCGGGCGAGATGACGTTGAGCACCCGCGCGGTGGACGTGTGGTCGCGGACGTGGACGACCTGGAGGGTCGCCATGACATCGTCCACCCGCACCGTGCCGTCGTCGAGCCGCTCGGCCCGGCGGCGGATCTCGAACAGGTCGCCCGGGGCAACGCCGGCCTGCCGACCCTTGTCGAGGAAGACCACCATCTGCGGCGCCTTCAGGTCCTGGCGACCGTTGCCGCCGAGCAGAGTGGCGCGCACGCCGTCGCTCACCGGTACGGCCCGCGCGTTCCCCGGCTCGCCGAACTGCTCGAGCGGGAGCACGCTCTGGCCACCGCGGATGGTGCCGTAGACCGCCACGACGCTGGCGACGTATTGCCCATCGGCCGTATCCACCACCCGGAGAATGCCACTGGGTTGGATCACCTTACCGTAGCCGCGCACCTCCCGGCCGATCACCACCGACAACAGGCTGTCGCCCACCTGATAGGTGGCGCCCTTCGGGGCGGAGACCGAGACCAGGGTGTAGGGCAGCGCGTTGGTATTGAGCGGCGTGGCCTGGATCTGCGGGGGCGTCACGGCGCCGTGCACCTTCCCGTAGGGCAGCTTCTGGTCCTCGGTCAGGAACCCGGACGAATGGAACTCGCTGTGGCGGAGCGGCCGGTACGGCTGCTCGGTGTAGGCCCGCATCGTTTCCTTCATCATCTGGCCCGGTCGGGGCCCGCCGAAGAGCGAGGGCTGCTCCGATTCGGGAGGCGCCTGGGTGAGGGAGGTATAGCTGGTCGGCGGCGCGGGGTCGGCCTCGGTGCCGGCGGCGACCGGCTCCGTGGCCTCGTCGACCACCGACGCACTGTCGGCAGCCGGAGGCGCAGGCGTGTCCTCAGCCGGAACCGCGGCGACCGTGGCGGTACCCGACAGCTGCAGCACCTCACCCGGGTAAATCCAGTGCGGATCCTCGACCACACTGGTGTTCATCCGGTAGATATCGGGCCAGAGGAACGGGTCGCCCTTGTAGTGACGCGCCAGATCCCAAAGCGTATCGCCCTCGCGGACGGTGTGGCTCTGCGTGGTGCCGTCCCGCGCGACGGTAGCCTGCGCGGCGGTGTCCTGCGCGCTGGTGGCCTGCGCGGCGGTGTCCTGTGCGCTGGTGGCCTGCGCGGCGGCGAGGGTGGGGCCGGCAGCCAGCGCGAGGGCGCCCAGCCAGGACCAACGGAACGTGCGCTGCATTCGGGATCTCCCGAGAGGGACGGAATTCCTGACGGTTCAGGGCGAACCCGAGCAAAACCAACGCCAGGGGTACCCGGGGCTGGGCCGAGCGCCTCAAGTGATTGGCGCTTATGCGGTTGTGGCGCAGCGCCCAGGCCGTGCCAGCGCCCCGAATTCCGGGCGCTCCCGCGCGGCGCGAGAGCGGATGGCAAGTCTCTAGTGCCCCTCGGGGGTGCCCCGTGGGGGTGCCCCTCGGGGTTCGGGCCCGAGCCGGACACCGGCCCGACCGAGCGGCGGGCCGGTGAAGCCGGATCAGAACGGCAGGTCGTCGTCCTCGGAGTCGAGCGCTTCCGGGAAATCCTCGAACGACTGGTCCTTGCCCTTCGGCGCGGAAGCGGAAGCCGCCGCCGCGACCTTGTTGGCCGGCGTAAGGGACTCGCCCCCATCGCCGCGGCCGCTGAGCAGAATGACCTCGCGCGCCGTGATTTCGGTGGTGTAGCGGGTCTGGCCCTCGCGGTCCTGCCATGAGCGGTACTCGATGCTCCCCTCGACGTAGATCTTGTCGCCCTTCTTCATGTACCGCTCGGCGAGATCGGCGAGGGTGGAGCCCTTGTTGTTCCACAGGATGACGCGGTGCCACTCGGTCTTTTCCTGCTGCTCGCCCGCCTGGTTCTTCCACCGGCGACTGGTGGCGAGCGACAGGGTGGCGACCCGCGACCCGTTCGAGGTGCTGCGGACTTCGGGGTCCGCCCCCAGGTTCCCGATCAGGATGACTTTGTTGAGACTCCGGCTCACATGCACCTCCAGGATGCTGACGATGGGCCCTCGCTGCGGACCCGGGTAAAGATGCGGTTCGGCGGACGTCCTGCCAACCAGCGCAACGCCGCCGGTGCCTTGCTCACGCGGGCTGACGAAGCGCGAGGCGGAGCACCAGCGCGTCCTCGCGCGGATTGCGATAGTAGGCGGCACGCTGACCGACCGGACGGAAGCCTCGCGCCAGGTAGAGCGCCTGCGCCGAGTGGTTCGACTCCCGCACTTCGAGAAACACCTCGTTCGCGTGCCGCTGGCGGAACGCGACGAGCCCCTCCTCCAGCAGCGCTCCGCCGACCCCGCGTCGCCTGACCTCGGGCGCGACCGCCAGGTTCAGGATCTCGCCGCTTCCCGCCGCCTCGCGGCCGACCAGGTAGCCGGCCGCGCCCCGACCGCCGTCCGCGACCAGCGTGAAGGTCCACTCCGACGAGAGCGCCTCCCGGAAGGCCGCCTCGCTCCAGGGATCGCTGAAGCAGCGCCGCTCGATCGCGACCAGCGCGGGAGCGTCAGCGAGCGCCGCCGGTCGGATCCGGTAGCGGGCGTCCATGAGCGATCTCCCACCTGGCCTGCGCTTCCGCCGGCCGGCCATAGAACGGCTCCCATGCCGAGACATCGGGCACCTCCCGCGCCCCGCTCTCCAGCCCGGCGAGGGCGATCAGCGCCGGGGCTCGAGGCGCACCCTCCGGCGGGGTGATCATCGCGAGCCCCGTCGCGCGCTCCAGCACCTCACCCGCGGCAGCGGGCACCTCGCCCACCAGAACGTCGGGGCCGAGACCGAGCGCCACGAGCGAGTCGGGCCGCCACACGCGGGGCTCCAGCTCCGTGACCACGCTTCGCTCGCCGAGACGAAACGCACCGGCATACACCTCCCCCCGGAGCGCATCGCTCACCGCAAGCACGAGCGACCCGGGCCGGCCCGCGACCCCGGCCGCGCGGGCCAGGAGGGAGGGCGCGGTGCGGAGCGGCAGCCTTCGCGCGCGGGCCAGCGCTTTCGCCGCCGTGGCGCCCACGCGAAGTCCGGTGAAGCTCCCCGGCCCATCGCTCACGATGAGCCCCGTGATCGCATCGAGCCCGATGCCTCGACGCCGCAGCGCGGCCTGGATCATGGGAAGCAGCGCGCCCGCGTGGCGCCGCGCGCCGGTGAGGCTCTCCTCCACCGCGTCCGCGGCGGTCCGTCCCACCGCGACTGACGCCCGGTCGGTCGCGGTCTCCAGGGCGAGCCACATCAGCCCGTCTCCAGCCCCCGACGCTCGGGATCCGGCAGGTGATGGAGACGGAACCGGCGCGTCGGTGCCGGCAGCCACTCGCCCGCCCGCTCGGGCCATTCCACCAGGATCGCGTCGCCCTCCTGGAGCAGGCCCTCCCAGTCCAGGTCCGCCGCCTCCTCGGGCGAGCGGAGCCTGAAGCAGTCGAGGTGGAAGACCGGCCCCCGGCGTGCGTGGTAGCGGTGCACCAGCGCATACGTGGGACTGCTCGCCTCGCCCGCCACGCCCAGCCCACGCGCGATCGCCTTGATGAAGGTCGTCTTGCCCGCCCCGAGGTCGCCTTCGAAGGTGAGCAGCGCACCCGGCGGCAGCGAGCGGCCGAGGGCCTGTCCTTCGGCCTCGAGCTCGTCCCGGCTGAGGCTCCGGATCACGCGCGGCGACGCGCCCGGGCCTCATCCCCGCGGCGCACGTCGGGCGCGCCGAGCGCGCGCAGCTCGTTCACCTGATCGCGCAGCATGGCGGCCAGCTCGAACTCCAGGTTCGCCGCGGCCTGCCGCATCTGCTTCTCCAGCACCTGGATCGCCGCGGCGCGCTTGGCGGGGTCGCGCAGGTCCACCCGCTCCTGCACCGCCAGCCTGGGGTCGGGCCGCTCGCTGCGGGCGTCCGCCACGTGGGTGGACAGCCGCACCTCCTCCATCGACTTCACGATCGAGCGAGGCGTGATCCCGTGCACCTCGTTGTGGCGGCGTTGGATCTCCCGCCGGCGATCCATCTCCTCCAGCGCGCGCCGCATCGAGCCGGTGATCCTGTCGGCATAGAGGATCGCCCTGCCGTTGATGTTCCGCGCGGCCCGGCCGATGGTCTGCACCAGGCTCCGATCCGACCTGAGGAAACCCTCCTGGTCGGCGTCGAGGATCGCCACCAGCGAGACCTCCGGCAGGTCGAGACCCTCCCGGAGGAGGTTGATCCCCACCAGCACGTCGAAGTCGCCCAGCCGCAGGCCCCGCAGGATGTCCATCCGCTCGATGGCGTCGATGTCCGAGTGGAGATACCGCACCCGCACCCCGGTCTGCTGCAGGTAATCGGTGAGGTCCTCCGCCATCCGCTTGGTGAGCGTCGTGACCAGCACCCGCTCCTCGCGAGCCTCGCGCACCCGGATCTCGTTCAGCAGGTCGTCCACCTGGCCGCGGACCGGTCGCACGTCCACTTCGGGATCCACCAAGCCGGTCGGGCGGATGATCTGCTCGACCACCACGCCGCCCGAGAGGCTCAGCTCGTAATCACCCGGGGTGGCCGAAACGGCAATCATCTGGGGGACCAGTGACATGAACTCGTCGAACTGGAGCGGCCGGTTGTCCAGCGCGGAGGGCAGCCGGAAGCCGTACTCGACCAGGGTCAGCTTGCGGGCCCGGTCGCCGTTGTACATCCCTCCGATCTGAGGCAGCGACACGTGCGACTCGTCCACCACGACGAGGAAGTCCGCCGGGAAGTAGTCGATGAGACAGGCGGGGCGCTCGCCGGGCCGGCGCCCGCTCAGCGGGCGGGAGTAGTTCTCGATGCCGGCGCAGGTCCCCACCTCCAGCAGCATTTCGATGTCGAAATTGGTGCGGGACTCCAGCCGCTGTGCCTCCAGCAGTTTGCCGGCCGCCTTCAGCTCGGCGAGGCGCTCCGCCAGCTCGGTGCGGATCTCCCGCACCGCGCGCTCGATCTTCGGACGCTCGGTGACGAAATGCTTCGCGGGATAGATGGCGAACTGGTCGAGCTGCGCGATGGTGTCGCCCGTGAGCGGATTGATCTTGCTGATCCGCTCGACCTCGTCGCCCCAGAACTCCACCCGGATCGCCTGCTCGGCGTAGGCCGGGAAGATCTCGACCGAGTCTCCCCGCACCCGGAAGGTGCCCTGCTCGAAGCTGACGTCGTTACGGGAGTACTGGATCCGCACCAGTTCGGAGAGCACTTCGTCGCGACCCCGCTGCTCGCCCCGGTGCACGTTCACCATCAGCTTGCGGTACTCGGCCGGATCGCCCAGGCCGTAGATGGCGCTCACGGTGGCGACGATGACGACGTCCTCCCGTTCCATCAGACTCGTGGTCGCGCGCAGCCGCAGGCTTTCGATGTCCTGGTTGATCGAAGCGTCTTTCTCGATGTAGACGTCGGTTGAGGGGACGTAGGCCTCGGGCTGGTAGTAGTCGTAGTAGCTG
>Ga0210143_1000254_pt1 | contig 11856 bp, 10 predicted proteins | sample MayberryNW_TuleC_2_FD_185527 | JGI IMG/M metagenome (GOLD analysis project Ga0210143, IMG submission 185527) | Wetland microbial communities from San Francisco Bay, California, USA, that impact long-term carbon sequestration - MayberryNW_TuleC_D2... | ecosystem: Environmental > Aquatic > Marine... | reverse complement strand
TCGGCGACGTCCGGCAGCATCTCCTCGGCGTTGCAGACCATCGTGCGGAACTTGTAGACCGTGAACATCGCGCCGTCACGGCCGACCCGGACCTGGCGGAAGATGACCGGGCCCGGGCTGGTGATCCTGATGGCCGCGGCGATGAGCATGAGCACCGGACTGATCGCGATCAGCGCCACGGCGGCGGTGAGCCGGTCGAACGCCTCCTTGACCACCCGGGTGGGGCCGGTGAACTCCGGCTGCTCGACATAGAGCAGCTGGAGGCCGGACACCGGGCGGACGTGCACCCGCGGGCCGGCCACGTCGGTCAGGGCGGGTGCGACGACCAGGTCGACGCCGGCCCCCTCGAGGTCCCATCCGAGCCGCTTGAGGACGCCGCTGGTGAGCCCGCGCGACGCGGTGACCGCGACGGTGTCGACCCCGAGCCGGGTGACCGCCTCGGGGACGCTGGTCAGCGAGCCGACGACCGGCACCGAGGCGCCGGCCACGGCGTCGCCCGGCGGCATGCAGGCGCCGACGACCTTCAGCCCGGCGTAGGGCTCCCGCTCGAGCTCCGCGACGAGGTCCTCGACCTCCTCGTGGCCACCGACGACCAGGACCCGGTGCGACCACCGGCTGGACCGCCGACGTGCCTGGTGCAGCACCTTGCGCGCGACCCAGCGGCCGAGCAGCAGCAGCCCGGTCCCGATCACGAAGGACAGGCCGAAGGCCAGCCGGGAGAACTGGAAGCGGGTCATGTAGCAGACGACCGCCACCAGGGCCCAGAAGTACATGCTGGCCCGGACCACGCGGCGGTACTCGTCGCCGCCCACGCCGAGGATGCGGCCGTCGTACGTCCGGGTGAACAGCAGGAACAGGGCCCACGCGAGGGCCAGGGCCGGGCCGAGGACGAGGTACGACGTCGGACGGAGGTTCGCGACCTCGCTGGTGATCGAGATGGCCTTGTAGCCGGGACCGAAGACCCAGCCGAGGGCGACGCCGATGGCGACGGTGACCAGCACCGCGTCCAGCAGCAGCAGGCGTCGGCCGAGACGGCGCAGCCAGCGGGTGTCGGAGGCGACCGCGCGGTCGGCGAGGGACACCACGACCGGCCGGTCGGCGGGGCTCTGGGTCCGCCGCTGCTCCGGCCCCTGGGTCGGGCCGTCCTGGACCGGCAGCTCCTGCCGCAGGGCGTCGTCGGGCGCCACGGAGGTCATGCCGGTCCCCCTCCCTCTGTCGGTCCGACTGCCGGGTGGCCTGCCGTGGATGCCGTGGACCGGTGGCCCCGGTCGAGCACGAGCAGCGTAACGGACGGTCCGAGATCCGTCACATCAAGCCACAAAGCATGTCGGAGTGGTGCAGATCGGGCGGTACTCCCCGTCGGTCGAGACCCACACCTGTAAGAGTCTCGAGCGGCCCGTTCGGTTCACTCGAATCTCGAGGAACTTGTGCGTCAGGGGCTCGGTGGCATGGTTCGGGGCGGTTCGTCCTCGCGGGTGGCCCGCTCGTCGTGCGGCACGCCGCGCGCGGAGAGCACGACCATGAGCACGCCGGCGACGACGATGGCCGAGTCCGCCAGGTTGAACACCGGCCATCGCGGCAGCTCGAGGAAGTCGACGACGTGCCCGCGACCCGGGCCGGGGCTGCGGAGCATCCGGTCGGTCAGGTTGCCCAGGGCGCCCCCGAGCACCAGCCCGAGGGCGACCGCCCACCACGCACTGGTCAGCCGGCGGGCCATCCGCAGGATCACGACGACGACCGCGACGGCCACGCAGGTGAAGACGATGGTCATGCCCTGGGCCATCCCGAAGGCCGCGCCCGGGTTGCGGACCAGCCGCAGCGTGAGCAGGCCGCCGAGCAGGCTGATCGGCTCCCGGTCGCTGAGCTCCTCGACCGCCAGCAGCTTGCTGAGGACATCGAGTGCGAGGACGCCCGCCGCCACAGCGAGCAGGAGGGCGAGCCGGCCGGGTCCGCGATCCCCGTCCGACGCGGGGATAGGCGGGTCGGGCTCGTTCAGCGGCGCTCCTCGCGCTGCTTGCATGTCATGCACAGGGTCGCCCGGGGGAACACCTGCAGGCGGGCCTTGCCGATCGGGTTGCCACAGTTCTCACAGACGCCGTAGGTGCCGTTGTCGATGCGGGCGAGCGCGCGCTCCGCCTGCACCAGCATGTCACGGGTGTTGTTGGCCAACGACATCTCGTGCTCGCGCTCGAAGGTCTTGCTCCCTGCGTCGGCCGCGTCATCTCCGGCGCCGTCGCCGGAGTCGCGCAGCATGTCGTCGATCTCGTGCTCGGCCAGGTCGAGCTCGTCCCGCAGCCGGCGGACCTCGTCCCGCAGCTCGGTGCGCACCTCGTTGAGCTCGGCCTTGGTCCACGGGTCCTCGTCGGCCCGCACCACCAGCGCCTGGGGGCCCGCGGCCGGACCGGCCGGACCGGCCGCCCGGCGGGCCGCCGAGGGGCGGCTGACCTGCTTCTTCGCGGCCGCGACCGGTCGGCCCTCTTCCAGGGCCTTCTTCGCGGCGGCCCGGGAGGCCGCGGTCTGGGCGACCGGCTTTCCGGTGGGAGCCGCCGCCGCTTCTAGGGGCGTCGTGGGGGCCGTGCTCGGTGCGGCGGCCTTCTTCGCCGGCGCCGCCTTCTTCGCCGGCGCCGCCTTCTTCGCGGCGGCCTTCTTGGCCGGCGGCGCCTTCTTCGCGGCGGCCTTCTTGGCCGGCGCGGCCTTCTTCGCCGCGGCCTTCGTCGCCGACGCGGTCTTCTGCGCTGGCGGCGCCTTCGTCGCGGGGGCCTTCTTGGCCGGGGCCGCCTTCTTGGCGGCCGTCTTCTTGGCCGGGGCCGCCTTCTTGGCCGGGGCCGCCTTCTTCGCCGGCGCCGCCTTCTTCGCCGCGGCCTTCTTCGCCGCGGCCTTCTTCGCCGGCGCCGCCTTCTTCGCCGCCGCTTTCTTCGCCGGCGTCGTCTTCTTCGCCGCGGTCGTCTTCGCCGGCGCCGTCTTCTTCGCCGCGGCCTTCTTCGCCGGCGCCGCCTTCTTCGCCGCGGCCTTCTTCGCCGGCGCCGCCTTCTTCGCCGCGGCCTTCTTCGCCGCGGCCTTCTTCGCCGCGGTCGTCTTCGCCGGCGCCGCCTTCTTCGCCGGCGCCGCCTTCTTCGTGGCGACCTTCTTCGTCGTCGCCTTCGCGGCCTTCGTCGTCGCCTTCGTGGCGACCTTCTTCGTCGTCGCCTTCGCGGCCTTCGTCGTCGCCTTCGTGGCCTTCGTGGCCTTCGTGGCCTTCGTCCCCTTGGTGGCGCGCGCGGGCGACGTGGCGGCGGGTCGGCGGATCGGCGCCGACGCTCGACGGACGGCGGTCCGGGCGGCGGCGACCGCCGAGCGCACCCGGGACGGGCGGCCCGCGCCGGTCGTGCTCGTGCCCTTGCTCTGCTCCGCCATCACGGCCCCCTTGCCGGCGACTACCTGGCGAACCGCGCCGATCTTCCGGCGCGACGGTGCCGGAAGGATAGGTCTCCGCAGGTCACGCGACAAATGACCACGCCGGGTGACCGGCCGACCGCTTCGTGCCACGGCAGGACCGTTCCCGGCGCCAGGGACGCCTCCGCACGGCGGTCCGGACCCCTCAGCCCGCCGCGCGGCGGAGCACCGCGAACGCTAGGGCGATCTCCCGGTGCCCTTGGGTGCTCGGGTGGAATCCGTCGGCCGCGGTCAGGCCGGCCAGGTCGTCCTCCCGCGCCAGGTCGACCAGTCGAGCTCCTTGCGACCGTACGACCCGGGCGATCGCCGCGTTGAACGCGCTCACCGTCGCCTTGATCTGGGACCGGGCCGGCACCACCGGCAGCCGACAGCGCACGCCGTCGACCGGGCGGCCGCCGCTACCCGGCAGGCAGGCCCGGTAGGCCGGCAGCCGCCACAGGTCCGGCACGTTGCCCACCAGCACCACGGCCCGGCCGCCCTGCCGGAGCGCCCGGACCAGGCGGGTGAGCGCCCGCTCGTACCGCACCACCGGGACCCCGGCGACGGCGTCGTTGACGGCGAGCCAGACCGTCACCACGTCCGGCCGGGCGGCCAGCGCCGACGGGAGCTGGGCGGCCAGCGCGGCCTGCAGCGTGCTGCCCGAGACCCCGACGTCGACGAACCGGCTCTGCGGCAGGGCGGTGTCGTGCAGGACCCGCGGCCAGGCCTCGGTGGCCGGGTCGTCGGCGCCGACGCCGACCGTCTCGCTGGCCCCCACGGCCACGTAGACCTCGGCGCCGCCCGCCGGGCCGGCGGGCGACGACCCGGACGGCGAGCCCCCCGCGGTGGTGGCCGACCGCGAGGAGGGCGACCCGTTGCCCGCCGGACCTCCGGCGTCCGGGTCGCCCGAGCAGCCCGCCAGCAGCCCGGTCGCGACCAGGAGCGCGAGCGCCGCGGCGGCCGGGCGGGGGTGTCGGGGCACCCGCCCAGGCTAGGCGCCGGTGGTCGCCCCACCCCGGACGGTGCGGCTGCCCTCCGGATCTGAGGCATCCCGCCACCGGACCTAGGTGGTCTTCCCGATGCCCGGTCGCGTGCAGCGCGCCTAGCGTTCGAGCACGTCAGCAGGACGAGCGCCCGAGAGGAGTGACCGGCATGAAGCAGCAGCAGATCGTCAAGCGGACCACCCGCTCGACCCAGCAGTCGCTGGACCTGCGGTCGCCGTCCGGCCGCCGCCTCCCCTTCTGAGGGCGAGCAGCCGACCGTCGGCGCCGTTACAGTCCGGGACATGGTCCTGCGCGTCGTCTTCGCCGACGACAACTACCTGGTCCGCGAAGGCGTCTCCGCCCTGCTCGCCGAGGCCGACGACATCGAGCTGGTCGGCACCGCGGCCGACCCGAACTCCCTGGTCAAGTCGGTGGCCGAGCTGTCGCCCGACGCCGTGCTGACCGACATCCGGATGCCGCCGACCCACACCAACGAGGGCATCGTCGCGGCCAAGCGGATCCGGGCCGAGTTCCCCGGCACGGGGGTTGTGGTCCTGTCGCAGTACGTCGAGGAGGACTACGCGTTCGAGCTGCTCGCCGACGGGGTGGCCGGGCTGGGCTACCTGCTCAAGGAGCGGGTCTCCGACCTCGAGGAGCTGGTCCGGGCCCTCCACGAGGTCGCCCGAGGCGGGTCCGCGCTGGACCCCCGCGTGGTCGAGGGTCTGCTCGCCCGCAAGTCGGCCGAGGACCGCTCGCCGCTGCTCGGGCTCACCGACCGCGAGCGCGAGGTCCTGCAGGAGATGGCGAGCGGGCGCAACAACGCCACCATCGCCAAGACGCTCTTCATGAGCGACCGGGCCGTCGAGAAGCACATCGGGTCGGTGTTCCAGAAGCTGGGTCTGGTCGACGAGCGCGAGGTCAACCGGCGGGTGATGGCCGTCCTGGCCTACCTCGAGGCGGTCGGGCCGGCTCGCTGAGGACGCGCCACGGGGTTTGCCGCACTCCCACCGTGGGGTGAGCCACCCGGCTGGACGCCGGACACCGTGCGGGCACCCCGGAGACCGGGACGGTCTGCCCGATCGGCGGGAGGCCCGCAGATTCCTAACGTCGGCGGAGACGGCCGACCCCGGTCGTCCTCCCACGACCGAAGGACACCTCATGTCTCGTCTTCTCTACCGGGTCGGCCACTCGGCCGGCCGGCACCCCTGGCGCGTCCTGGCGGTCTGGCTGCTCATCGCGGTCGGCGCCTTCGTGCTCAACGGCGCCGTCGGAGGCGCCGCGAACGACACGTTCTCCCTTCCCGGCGCTGAAGCCCAGGTCGGCGCCGACAAGCTCACACGACAGTTCCCGGCCCAGAGCGTCTACTCCTCGCAGGTCGTCCTGCACTCGGACGAGGGCCTCACCACCCAGGCCGCGGAGGGGGCGGTGGCCGAGGCGGCCGAGGGGCTCGCCGACGTCCCGCACGTCGTGGACGTGAGCAACCCGTACGACCCCCGCGGGCCCACGATCAGCGAGGACGGCACCACCGGCTTCGTGACCGTGGCGTTCGACACCGACAAGATCGAGCTGCCGGAGTTCGAGGCCGCCGAGTCGGCCACCAAGGTGCTGCGGGACGCCGGCATCCAGGTGGAGTACAACGGCCTTCTCGGCGTCGCCAAGGGTGACGAGGAGCCCGGCAGCGAGATGATCGGCATCGCCGTGGCGATCATCGTGCTCGCCATCGCCTTCGGCTCGCTGGTCGCCATGAGCCTGCCGATCGCCGTGGCCCTGATCGGGCTGCTCGTGGGCTCGAGCTCGATCGGCATCCTGTCCGGCTACCTGACGGTGCCGTCGATCACCACCATCGTCGCCTCGATGCTGGGGCTCGGCGTGGGCATCGACTACGCCCTGTTCATCCTCGCCCGGCACCGCCAGCACCTCGACGAGGGCATGCCGGTCCCCGAGGCCGTCGGCCGGGCCAACGCCACCGCAGGCCTGTCGGTGCTGTTCGCCGGCGTGACCGTGGTGGTCGCCATCGCCGGGCTGCAGGTCGCCGGCATCCCGATGCTCACCATGATGGGCTGGGGCTCGGCACTGATGGTCGGCATCGTGATGCTGGCTGCGGTCACCCTGCTGCCCGGTCTGCTCGGCCTGGCCGGTCGCAAGGTGAACAGCCTGCGGGTGCCGTTCGTGCGGCAGCGGCCGGCGAACGACCCGACCTCCCGGTCGGCCCGCTGGGCGGCCCGCGTGGTCGCCCGCCCGGTGCGCTACGGCATCGTCGCCGCGGTCCTGCTCGGCGTGCTCGCGGCTCCGGTCGCCGCCATGCGGATCGGCTTCTCCGACGACGGCAACCTGGCCAAGGAGAACACCCTGCGCAAGTCCTACGACCTGCTCGCCGACGGCTTCGGCCCCGGCTTCAACGGCCCGGTCCAGGTCGCCGTCGAGACCGACGGCTCGGCGGACGACGCCGCGGCGGTCGAGGCCGTCGGAGCAGCCATCGCGGCCGACCCCGGCATCGCGTCGGTCTCCCCTGCGGCCATCAGCCCCCAGGGCGACCTGGCCGTGATCGTGGCGCAGCCGACCACCGCACCGCAGGAGGCGGAGACCACCGCGCTGGTGGACCGGCTGCGGGCGGACGTCATCCCCGGCGCGGTCGCCGGCCACGACGTGCAGACCTACGTCACCGGCGGCACCGCGTTCGCGGTCGACATCTCGGAGCGGTTCTCGCAACGGATGCTGTGGTTCATCGGGGCCGTGATCGGACTGTCGTTCCTGGTCCTGATGGTCGTGTTCCGCTCGATCCTGGTGCCGGTGAAGGCGGCCGTGCTGAACCTGATCAGCATCGGCGCGGCGTACGGCGTGCTGGTGGCGGTCTTCCAGTGGGGCTGGGGCGCGAGCCTGATCGGCGTCCACGAGACGGTGCCGATCAACCCGCTGGCACCGATGCTGATGTTCGCGATCCTGTTCGGGCTCTCCATGGACTACGAGGTGTTCCTGCTCAGCCGGGTGCGTGAGCAGTACCTCAAGCACCGGGATCCGAAGCGTGCCGTCGTCGAGGGTGTCGGGTCCACCGCACGGGTCATCACGAGCGCCGCGCTCATCATGATCAGCGTCTTCGGGGCGTTCATCCTCAGCCCGGACGTGACGACCAAGCTGTTCGGCGTCGGCCTCGGCGTCGCGGTCCTGCTCGACGTGACGCTGGTCCGGATGGTCCTCGTGCCGGCGGCGATGAGCCTGCTCGGTCACCGCGCCTGGTGGCTGCCCCGGTCCTTGGAGCGGGTGCTGCCGACGATCGACCTCGAGGGCGTCCACGACGACACCATCACGCTGCCGGCGCCCCGTCCGGCCGGCGACGCCGAGCCCGAGGAGGAGAGGGAGCGCGAGCCTGCGCTCGTCTGACCAGACCGGCACGACCGTCGAGGGGCCAGCCCACCGGGACACCCGGGGGCTGGCCGCTCCGTCGTGCGGTCCGCGCCCTGCCGGTGCCGGTCCAGGGTTCCTAGCGTCGTACGCATGACCTCGACGACTGCTCCGGCACCCACGTCCGACCCGGCCGGGCCGGTGCCCGGCTCCGCGCCACGGCCCTCGCGCCGCCCACCGTGGCAGGTGCGCGACCTCGGGCACGCCCTGTTCGTGGCGGCGTCCGGGGTGATGGCGCTGCACGTGGTGGACGACAGCCTGCTCCGGCCGGCGGCCGGGACGTCCCGGTTCGACCACCTGGCGAGCGGCCTCGTGCCGGTCCTGGTGCTTGGCGCGCTCGCCGTGGCCTGGCCGCGGCTGCGGGCCGGCTGGCAGGCCTTCGTGGCGATCCCGCTCGGCGCGATCCTGGTCGTCGCGGGCGCCACCGGCGCCGGCCACCACGCGGTGTCGGTCGGCCCGTCGGGGACCGACCTCACCGGCCTGCCGACGATCCCCGCCGGGCTGGTCCTGGCCGGCCTCGGGCTCACCCTGCTGTGGACCTCCCGCCGCCGCGACGACCACCCGGCCTGGCGCTGGACCCGCCGGGCGCTGATGCTCTCGCTGGTGCCGGTGGTCGGGCTCTACCTGGTGCTGCCGGTCGGCGTCGCCTGGCTGGCCACCCACTCGATCACGCACACCGTGCCGACGGCCCACCTCGGCGCCGCCCACGAGGACGTCACGCTGCACACGAGCGACGGCCTAGACCTCGCCGGGTGGTACGTCCCCTCACGCAACGGGGCCGCCGTCATCGCCTTCCCCGGGCGCGGCGGGCCGCAGAAGCACACCCGGCTGCTGGTGCGGCACGGCTACGGGGTGCTGCTGTTCGACCGCCGCGGCGAGGGTGACAGCGAGGGCGAGTCGAACCTCTTCGGCTGGGGCGGCACCAAGGACATCGACGCCGCCGTCGACTTCCTCGAGCGCCGGCCCGACGTGGACCCGGACCGGATCGGCGGCATCGGTCTCTCGGTCGGCGGCGAGCTGATGCTCCAGGCGGCCGCCGAGTCCGGCCGGCTCGACGCGGTCGTCTCGGAGGGTGCGGGCACCCGGTCGCTCGGCGAGGAGCTCGAGGAGCTCACCGCCGGCCAGCTCGCGCAGGGCCTGCCCACGCTGCTGGTCAAGGCGGCCGCGCTCTCGGTCTTCGCCAACTCGGCGCCGCCGGCGAAGCTCACCGACCTGATGCCGCGCGTCGAGGCGCCGGTGCTGCTCATCTGGGCACCCAACGGCGGCAACCTCGAGATCATGAACCCGGAGTACCGCCGGCTCGCGGGCGGCCCGGCCTCGATCTGGCGGATCGACGACGCGATGCACGTCCAGGGCATCACCGCGCACCCGGAGGAGTACGAGCGCCGGGTGGTGGGGTTCTTCGACGACACGCTGGTACGTCGCTGAGCCGGTCACCGCGACCACCCGGGGGCGGACCCTCAACCGGCGACGAGGCTCCGCTCGAGGCCGTCGAGGACCAGGTCCAGCCCGAACTCGAAGTCCTCGACCCGCCCGTGCCGCATCACGTGGGTGATCACCTCGACGACGTACGGGAACTCCTCGGCCGACAGCGTGCCGAGCACGTCGGCGGAGACCTGCGGCGCCTCCGCGGCCTCGAACGGCAGGCCCAGCTCCTGCAGGGTGAAGCCGTAGATGTGGCTGTCGAGGGTGTGCCAGGCGTCCAGCGCCCCCTCGACCGAGAAGCCGCCCTCACGTAGCCGCCCGAGCGTGGCGTCGAGGTAGCGGGTCATGCCCGGCCCGATGCTGAAGCGCGACATGATCTGCAGGGCGGCCCACGGGTGGGCGAGCAGCACCGCGTGGGCCGAGACCGCACGGGCCCGCATCGCGTCGCGCCACGGCGTCCCGGCCGGCGGCACCTCGATGTCACCCACGACCAGGTCGACGATGCCGTCGAGCACGTCGTCCTTGTTGGCCACGTGCTTGTACAGCGACATCGCCTCGACACCCAGCTCCTGGCCGAGCCGGCGCATCGTGAGCGCCTCGATCCCGCCCCGGTCGGCCAGCGCCACGGCGGCGCGCAGGACCCGCTCGCGGCTCAGCGGCCGCCGGGTGTCGGCGAACGGCAACGCGGCCTCCAGGGTTCTCGTCGGACCGATCCGGACACGGGCTGGTCTGGACACGGGGTGGACAGGACGGCCGGACCAGACTAGCTTACGTCGTAAGCATACAGCGTAAGCCTCCGGTCGGCGGCTACGCCCCACCACCAGGGAGACCCCGATGCAGGCGATCGTCCAGGACACCTACGGCCCCACCGAGGTCCTCGAGCTGCGCGAGGTCGAGCGCCCCCGGATCGGCCCCGGCGAGGTGCTCGTGCGGGTGCACGCCGCCGGCGTCGACCGGGGCGTCTGGCACCTGATGACCGGGCTGCCCTACCCGGTGCGGCTCGCCTACGGCCTGCGCGTGCCGAAGAGCCCGACGCCCGGCATGGACCTGGCCGGGGTCGTGGTCTCGGTGGGCGCCGGCGTGACGCGCTTCGGGCCGGGGGACGAGGTCTTCGGGATCGGCGTCGGGACCTTCGCGGAGTACGCCCGCGCCCCCGAGGCCAAGCTCGTCGCCAAGCCGGAAGGCCTCTCCTTCGAGCAGGCCGCCGTCGTCGCGATCTCCGGCGCGACCGCGCTGCAGGCCGTCCGCGACCACGGCCGGGTCCGGCCGGGTCAGCAGGTGCTGGTGACCGGCGCCTCCGGCGGGGTCGGCAGCTACGCGGTGCAGATCGCCAAGGCGTACGGCGCCGAGGTCACCGGCGTCGCGAGCAGCGCCAAGCTCGACCTGGTCCGGTCCCTCGGCGCCGACCACGTCCTCGACTACACCCGCGAGGACTTCGCCGACGGGACCCGGCGGTACGACGTCGTCATCGACATCGGCGGCAACTCCTCCTTGCGGCGGCTGCGACGGGCGCTCACGCCGTCCGGGACGGCGGTCATCACCGGTGGCGAGACCGGCGGCCGCTGGCTCGGCGGCTACGACCGGCAGCTCCGAGGGGCCGTCCTGTCCCCCTTCGTCGGGCAGCGGTTCACGACCTTCGTCAACACGGAGGCCCTCGAGCAGCTGGAGGCGCTGGCCGGGCTGCTCGAGGCAGGACAGGTCGTCCCCGCCGTCGACCGGTCGTTCCCGCTCGCCGAGGCGGCGAAGGCGATCCGCTACGTGCAGGAGGGTCACGCGCGGGGCAAGGTCGTCCTCACCGTCGCGTGACCGCGCAATCCATCGCTCTCGGAGATCATCTGTGCCGGATCGGCGGTCATGAGGCGCATGAGGCCGCCGACTCGGCACAAACGATCTTCGAGCGGCGGCCGGCTCCCGGCGGAGCCCCGTGAGCAGACGGCAATGGCGAAGGGGATGCAGGTGGCTAGGGTCGGCCCATGGCCGAGATGAGCATGAACAAGGCGATCCACGGGGCGATCCGTCGGGACCTGACCCGGTTCGTCACGGCGCTGGAGACCTTCCCGCCGGGTGACACCGGCAGGTCGCAACAGCTGGGCCGGGCGTGGGAGAACTTCGACGACCTGCTGACCCACCACCACGAGGGCGAGCACCGGATCGCCTGGCCGGCCCTGCAGAAGGTGGGGGTCGACCCCGGCCTGCTGACCGCCATGGACGCCGAGCACGACGTGATGGCAGCGGCGCTGGCCGACGCCCGGGACGCGGTGGGAGCGCTCACCCGGAGCCCCGGGGAGGCCGAGGCGGCAACGGCGCTCGCCGCCATCCGCACGCTGCAGGAGGTGACCGTCGCGCACCTCGACCACGAGGAGGCCGAGATCGAGCCGGTCTACCTGGCCAAGCGGGACGCACCGGAGATCAAGGCGATGGGCAAGCAGTTCGCGAAGGTGAGCCCGGCACTCGGTGGCCGGTTCTTCGCCTGGCTCCTCGACGGGGCCTCGCCCGAGGAGCGCGCCGCGGTCACCGGCGAGGTGCCCGGCCCGGTGCTGACGGTCCTCACCACGGTGTTCGGGAGGGGCTACCGCAAGAACGTCGCCTCGGTCTGGCGCTAGACGGACCGAGCGACCGGCACAGCGAGCCGGCGGGG
>Ga0210143_1000253_pt1 | contig 11856 bp, 13 predicted proteins | sample MayberryNW_TuleC_2_FD_185527 | JGI IMG/M metagenome (GOLD analysis project Ga0210143, IMG submission 185527) | Wetland microbial communities from San Francisco Bay, California, USA, that impact long-term carbon sequestration - MayberryNW_TuleC_D2... | ecosystem: Environmental > Aquatic > Marine... | reverse complement strand
GTGGGCGACCTCACGCCGCGCAGCGCGTCCGCACCGTGAGAGTCGCCTCTTCGCGGCGAATCGCCCATTGCGCAGATTGCGGGCGCGCGTCTCGGCCCTGTGTGGACGCCGACACACCAGCCCGCCCGGCGTGTCTGGTGCGGACGCGTCCACAAAGCCGGGGGGTGCGCGGGCGGATAGGCTGGCCGCGAATCCAGCCGCACCCCAGCCAGAGCCCGCCGATCCCGCAGGAGCGCCCGGATGGCCCGCGTCGTCGTCGACGTCATGCTCAAGCCCGAGATCCTCGACCCGCAGGGCAAGGCGGTGGCGCAGGCGCTGCCCCGGCTCGGCTTCGACGGCATCAGCGGGGTCCGCCAGGGCAAGCGCTTCGAGCTCGACGTCGAGGGCGAGGTGACCGAGGAGCGGCTGGCCCAGATCCGCTCCGCGGCCGAGACGCTGCTGTCCAACCCGGTGATCGAGGACTTCACGGTCCACGTGGACGACCCTCGATGACCACCCCACCACGTCGCTCCTCCGTCGCGACGCGTCGGGGACCTCGATGAGGGTCGGGGTCGTCACCTTCCCCGGCTCCCTCGACGACGGCGACGCCGCGCGCGCGGTGCGGCTGGCCGGCGGCGAGACGGTGCGCCTCTGGCACGGTGACGACTCGCTGCGCGACGTCGACGCGGTCGTCCTGCCCGGCGGCTTCTCCTACGGCGACTACCTGCGCTGCGGGGCGATCGCGCGGTTCGCACCGGTGATGGCCCCGCTGGTCGACGCGGCCCGTGGCGGGCTGCCGGTCCTGGGCATCTGCAACGGCTTCCAGGTCCTGTGCGAGTCGCACCTGCTGCCCGGCGCCTTGATCCGCAACGACCACCGCAAGTTCAACTGCGTCGACCAGGAGCTCGCGGTCGAGAACGCGTCGACGGCATGGACCGGCGGCTACTCGGTCGGCCAGCGCGTCGTCGTACCGCTGAAGAACGGCGAGGGCGGCTACGTCGCGGACGAGGCGACGCTGGACCGCCTCGAGGGTGAGGGGCAGGTCGTCGTGCGGTACGTCGGGGACAACCCCAACGGGTCCTACCGGTCGATCGCGGGGATCACCAACGAGCGCGGCAACGTGGTGGGCCTGATGCCGCACCCGGAGCACGCCGTCGAGGAGCTCACCGGGCCGTCGACCGACGGGCTGGCCTTCTTCACCTCGGTGCTGACGGCGGCGGTGACGGCGTGACCTCGGTGCAGACGTCGGAGACCGTCAAGCAGGCCGAGGCGACCCCGGAGGTCGAGCAGCCCTACCGCGAGCTGGGGCTGAAGGACGACGAGTACAAGCGGATCCGCGAGATCCTCGGCCGCCGCCCGACGTCGTCGGAGCTGGCGATGTACTCGGTGATGTGGAGCGAGCACTGCTCCTACAAGTCGTCGAAGGTGCACCTGAAGCAGTTCGGTGACAAGGCGCCGGACACGGACGCGCTGCTCGTCGGCATCGGCGAGAACGCCGGGGTCGTCGACATCGGCGACGGCTGGGCGGTGACCTTCAAGGTGGAGTCGCACAACCACCCGAGCTACGTCGAGCCCTACCAGGGCGCGGCCACCGGGGTCGGCGGCATCGTGCGCGACATCATGTCGATGGGCGCCCGCCCGGTCGCCGTGATGGACCCGCTGCGCTTCGGCCCGGCCGACGCCGAGGACACCCGCCGGGTCCTGCCGGGCGTCGTCGCGGGCATCGGCGGCTACGGCAACTGCCTCGGCCTGCCCAACGTCGGCGGAGAGGTGGTCTTCGACCCGTCCTACGCCGGCAACCCGCTGGTCAACGCGCTCTGCGCGGGCGTCCTGCGCCACGACCAGATCAAGCTCGCCCACGCGTCGGGCGCCGGCAACCTGGTCGTCCTCTTCGGCGCGACCACGGGCGGCGACGGCATCGGCGGCGTCTCCGTCCTCGCGTCGGAGACGTTCGACGACGCGCATCCCACCAAGCGGCCTGCCGTCCAGGTCGGGGACCCCTTCATGGAGAAGGTGCTCATCGAGTGCTGCCTCGACCTCTTCGCCGCCGACCTGGTCGTCGGCATCCAGGACCTCGGCGGCGCCGGGCTGTCCTGCGCGACCTCTGAGCTGGCGTCCAACGGCGACGGCGGCATGACCGTCTGGCTGGACCGGGTGCCGCTGCGAGACTCCTCGCTGCGCCCCGAGGAGATCCTGATGAGCGAGTCGCAGGAGCGCATGTGCGCGGTCGTCGAGCCCGCGAAGATCGACGCGTTCCTCGAGATCTGCACCCGCTGGGACGTGCTCGCCACCGTCGTCGGCGAGGTCGACGGCAGCGGCCGGCTCACCGTGGAGTGGCACGGCGAGACGATCGTCGACGTGCCGCCGCGGACCGTCGCGCACGAGGGCCCGGTCTACGAGCGGCCGTACGCCCGGCCGCCGTGGCAGGACGCGCTGCAGGCGGACGGTCCGTCGTCACTCGCGCGGCCGACGAGCCCCGCCGAGCTGCGCGCGACCGTGCTCCGCATGGTCGGGTCGCCCAACCTCGCGTCGAAGTCGTGGGTCACCGACCAGTACGACCGCTACGTCCTCGGCAACACCGTCCTCGCCCAGCCCGAGGACTCCGGCGTCGTCCGGGTCGACGAGTCGAGCAACCTCGGCATCGCCCTGGCCACCGACGGCAACGGCCGCTTCGCCAAGCTCGACCCCTACGCCGGCGCGCAGCTAGCGCTCTCGGAGGCCTACCGCAACGTCGCGGTCACCGGTGCCCGGCCGCTCGCCGTGACCGACTGCCTCAACTTCGGCTCGCCCGAGGACCCGGACGTGATGTGGCAGTTCGCCGAGGCGACCCGCGGGCTGGCCGACGCCTGCCTGGAGCTCGGGGTCCCGGTGACCGGCGGCAACGTCAGCTTCTACAACCAGACCGGCGACGTCGCGATCAACCCGACGCCGGTGGTCGGTGTGCTCGGAGTCCTGGCCGACGTGCGCCGCCGGGTGCCGATGGGCTTCGCGTCCCCCGGCGAGGTCGTCGTGCTGCTCGGCGAGACGCGCGACGAGCTGGCCGGGTCGGAGTGGGCGCACGAGGTCCACGGCCACCTCGGCGGCCTCCCGCCCCGGGTCGACCTGGCTGCCGAGAAGGCGCTCGCCTCGCTGATGGCCGAGGTCGCAGCAGCCGGCGTCGCGACGGCCGCCCACGACGTGTCCGACGGCGGCTTGGCGCAGACCCTGGCCGAGATGACGCTGCGCCGCGGCGTCGGTGCCACGGTGTCTCTGGACGAGGTCGCCGGGGGCGACGCGTTCGTCGCGCTCTTCGCCGAGTCGGTGGCGCGGGCCGTCGTGACGGCGCCCGCCGACCGGGTCGCGGACCTCGAGACGTCGGCAGCGACGTACGGCGTCAGGGTGACCCGGCTCGGCACCACCGGCGGCGGCTCGCTCGTCGTCGGCGACATCGACCTGGCGGTCGACGAGCTGCGAGCGGCGTCCGAGCGCACGCTCCCCGCGCTGTTCGCCTAGCGGCGGGCCTCCCGCACCGCCCACGCCGCGGCGGCCGCGGTGAGCAGGATCGCGACCGGCGTGCTCGGGAAGCGGCGGAGCGGGCCGTCGGTCCGGCGGCCGAGCACGCCGCCGTCGGCCTGGTAGGACAGCACCGAGACGTTGCACTGCGCCGACAGCAGGGACAGCTCGCTCTGCCACGAGCCGACCGAGAAGAGCGACATCGCCGAGCCGATGCTGCCCACGCACCCGACGCAGCCGACGCTGCCGATCGACAGCACCGAGCCGGTGGACCGGATCGAGAGCACCGAGCCGGTGGACCCGATCGACAGGATCGACCGGGTCGACCGGCGCGAGCGCCAGGAGTCGTTGCGCATGGAGCAGGCGGCTGGTCGCGAACCAACACCTCCCCCCTGGAAGGGGGGCGCTCTAGCCGGTTGAGCTACGCCTGCAGGTGACAGCGCCCCCACCCTAAGGGGGTCAGTCGACGGCCTCGAGCAGCGGTCGGACCTCGGCGACGAACGACTCCGCGCTCAGCCGCTCGGACATCAGCAGCCGCCGGAGCACGAAGCCGGGCACCAGGGAGAGCAGCACCCGCCCGACCCGGTCCGCGTCGGTGACGCCGGCCCGCTCGCAGGCGAGGACCAGGCCGTCACGCAGCATCGTGTAGTTCTCCTCGACGCGTGCGGCGAGGGCCGGGTCGCGCAGCGCCTCGGCCCAGACCTGCAGGGCGATCCGCAGCGACCCCTCCGGCCTGGCCTGCGAGTCGACGAAGGAGAGCACCTGCTCGAGCGCGTCGGCCGGCGACGGTGCCGGTTCGGCGGCGGTGACCTCGGCCAGCCGTTCGGCCAGCCCGGCGCCCGCCTGGCCGGCGATCGCGGCGACGATCTCCTCCTTCGACCGGAAGTAGCGGTAGACCGCGCCGGCCGACAGCCCGGCCGCGTCGAGGATGTCGGCCATCGAGGTGCGGTGGAAGCCCTCGCGGGCGAAGCAGCCGCGGGCCGCCTCGAGGATCTGGGCGCGGCGGGCGGCGAGGTGCTGGTCGGAGACGCGGGGCATGTGGCCAGCATAAAGCGAACGTTCGTTCTTGACGAGCCGCCAGGCCCGTGGCACTCTGCGGGCACCATAAAACGAACGCCCGTTCTCTTGAGGAGGAACCCATGTCCGCTCCCGTCGCCCGGTCACCCCGTCGCGCCACCCTGCTGGTCGTCGGCGTCCTGGCCACCCTGCAAGCCCTGATGGTCCTCGCCTTCGCCTGGCCGGCCGGACGCACCGACCCGCGCGACGTCCCGGTCGTGGCCGCCGGGAGCCCGGCCGCCGTAGCCGGCTTCACCGAACGGCTCGCCGCCGAGCACCCCGGCGCGCTCGAGGTCAGCCGGGTGCCGGACGGGGAGCGGGCCCGGGAGGCGCTACGCGACCGGGACGCCTACGGCGCGGTCCTGCTCGACGGCACCCGACCGCAGGTCCTCGTCGCCTCGGCCGCGAGCCCGGCGGTCAGCCAGCTGCTGTCGTCGATGGCCGCCGGCCTGGACGGGTCGGCCGGCCCCCCGGTCGAGGACGTCGTCGCGACCGGGCCGGACGACCCGCGTGGTGCCTTCCTCTCCGCGGGGCTGCTGCCCATCGTCATGACGTCGGTCATCGCCGGCGCGGCGCTCGCCCTGGTCGTCGGCGCCGCCGCCTGGCGCGCGGCCGGGGTCGGCCTGCTCGCCGTGGTGGGCGGTCTCGTCGTGACCGGCATCGGTCATGCGGTCGGCGGCCTGCAGGGCGGGTACGTCCTCGAGGCCGGTGTGGTCGGGCTGACCGTGGTCGCCGTGGCGGGCTCCGTCGCCGGGGCCGGGTCGCTGCTGGGGCACGCCGGCATCCCGCCGGTCGCCATCGTGATGATGCTGCTCGGCAACCCGCTCTCCGGCGCGTCGTCGGCCCCGGAGATGCTGCCGCAGCCGTGGGGCGCGCTGGGACAGCTGCTGCCGCCCGGCGCGGGCTCGCAGGCCCTGCGGTCGGTGACCTACTTCGACGGGGCCGCGGCCGGGGCGCCGCTGGCCGTGCTGGGCGTCTGGGCCGCGGCCGGGCTGACCCTGGTCGCGCTGGCCGGGCTGCGCGCGCGACGTACCGGGGTCTCCTCCGGCGCGACGGCGGAGCCGGACCAGGCGGCGGCGCCCGCGCTCGCGGCCTGACTAGGGTCGGGCGGGTGCCAGTCCCGACACCGCAGGAGTTCCACGCCAGAGTGCTCGCCCACGCCGGCCCGGGAGGTCGGCTGCGGGTGCCGGAACAGGCCTGGTGGGAGATCTTCCCGTTCGAGCCCGACTCCCTCGTGGTCAAGCCGCTCGACCCGTTGACGCTGCCCGAGCCGCCCCGGTCCGGCGAGGGCGGCGTCGACTGCGGTCGGTGCGCCGACCCCTCGGCGGACGCCGTCTGGGCGAACGAGCGGTGGACGCTGGTCGGGTTCGGCGAGCCGCGGCTGCCGTTGTCGGTCATGGTGATGCCCCGCGAGCACCTGGACTTCGGCGACCTGGACGACGCTATGGCCGGCGAGCTCGGGGTCATCTCGGCCCGGGTCGCACGTGCGGTCGAGGGGCTCGACGGCGTGGGCCGGATGCACGTCTACAAGATCGGTGACGGCGGGGCGCACCTGCACCAGTTCCTGCTCGCCCGGCCGACCGGGATGCTCCAGCTCCGCGGGTCGTGCCTGACCCTCTGGGAGGAGATGCTGCCGGTCGTCCCGCCGGACGAGTCGGCGGCGGTGCTCCGGGTCGCGGTGGGGGCGCTCGCCGACCTGGGCGAGAGCCGGCTGTAGAGATGGCCGGACCACGTCGCAGGGTCGACCCCGAGCACGGCCGCGAGGCCCTCAACCGGGTGCTCGAGGCGCACACGATGGAGCCGGCCGACCTGCGGGACGCCGTGTGGTACCTGCTCGAGGAGCTCGCCGACCGCGAGCCGGGGCGGTCGGTCGAGGTGCGCGTCCCGCCGTACGGCGCGGTGCAGTGCGTCCAGGGGCCGCGCCACACCAGGGGCACGCCACCCAACGTGGTCGAGACGGACGCCATGACCTGGGTCTCGCTGGCCACCGGCGACGTCACCTGGGCCGAGGCGATGGCCGAGGGACGGGTCCGTGCGAGTGGCGAACGCGCCGACCTGTCCGGATTCCTGCCGGTCGTCTGACACCCTGGCCGGGTGCCCGCACCTCGCACCATGGTCGCCCTCGCGGCAGTCCTCTTCGCCGCCCCGCTGACCGCGCTCGGCGCCGGGTCGGCCGCTGCCGACGACGTACCGCTGCCGGTCACCACGACCCGTGAGGTGGTCGGGACCTCGGTGCGCGGGCTGCCGATGACGGCGGTCCACCGGACCACCGAGGGCGCCACCCGGCGGGTCCTGGTCATCGGCAGCATCCACGGCGACGAGCGGGCCGGGCTGCGGGTCGTCCGGGCGCTGCGCGACCGGGTCGACCTGCCCGACCAGCTCGACCTGTGGCTGGCCCCGACGGTCAACCCGGACGGCACCGCTGCCGACCGGCGGACCAACGCCCACGGGGTCGACCTCAACCGCAACTTCCCCTACAACTGGCACACCAGCAGCCGCGGCGAGACCTGGTCCGGCCCGGGCCCCCTGTCCGAGCCCGAGTCGGTGGCCCTGCGCGGCCTGGTCCGCCGGGTCGACCCGTGGCTGGTGGTCACCTTCCACCAGCCGCTGTTCGGCGTCGGGGTCAACGACGACCACCTCGGGGTCGTCCGCGCCCTCGCCCGGGGGATGCGGCTGCCGCTGGACGACTTCGCCTGCTCGGGCGTCTGCTACGGGACGTTCACCCAGTGGGTCAACAACCGGACCGACGGTGTCGCGGTCACCGTGGAGTTCGGTGCCGGCCGGGTGCCCGACTGGCGGATCCGGGCCGCCGCCCGGACCGTCGTCGACGTCGGTGCGAATCGACCATAAGGCGGCGAAAGTGCGCCTCAGACCACGGTTTCGACCACGATGTGGCGACTTTGCCACGGAATCCGTGGCTCGGCGGGGTCACCGCCGCTAGCGTGACCGCCCGTCGGGTCCGGTGGGCCCCCTGGGCGGACGTCAGGAGGTGTCGGTGAGCGACCAGCAGGCCGACGCCGTCCCCGCCCCCGTTCCCGCGGTGCGCCTGGTCGGCCTGCGCAAGGTCTTCGGGTCCGGCGCCGGGTCGGTGGTGGCCGTCGACTCGGTCGACCTCGACGTCGGCGACGGGGAGTTCTTCGCGATGCTGGGGCCCTCCGGCTCCGGGAAGACCACCGTGCTGCGGATGGTCGCCGGGTTCGAGAGCCCCACCGCCGGGCGGATCCACCTCGGCGGTCGCGACGTGACGTCGGACCCGCCGTTCGACCGCGACGTCAACACGGTCTTCCAGGACTACGCGCTGTTCCCGCACATGTCGGTGCTCGACAACGTCGCCTACGGCCTGATGGTCAAGGGTGTCGGCAAGTCGGCCCGCCGGTCGCAGGCCCGCGACGCGCTGGCGACGATGCGGCTCGCGGGCATGGACGACCGGCGGCCGGGCCAGCTCTCCGGCGGCCAGCGGCAGCGGGTCGCGCTCGCCCGCGCCCTCGTCAACCACCCCAAGGTCCTCCTCCTCGACGAGCCGCTCGGTGCCCTCGACCTCAAGCTGCGCGAGCAGATGCAGGTCGAGCTGAAGTCGATCCAGCGCGAGGTCGGCGTGACGTTCCTCTTCGTCACCCACGACCAGGAGGAGGCGCTGACCATGAGCGACCGGATCGCGGTCTTCAACGACGGCGGCGTCGAGCAGGTCGGCACGCCCACCGAGGTCTACGAGCACCCGGCGACGCCGTTCGTCGCGGGCTTCGTGGGCACCTCGAACCTGATCTCCGGTACGGCGTCGGGCGAGCTGCTCGGCGAGGACGGCACGTTCAGCATCCGGCCGGAGAAGATCACGCTGCGTCCGGGGGGGACCGCCGAGGGGTCGGTCGACGGCGAGGTCGTCGCCACGGGCGAGGTCCGGGAGGTGGTCTACGCCGGCCCGTCGACGCGGTACGTCGTCAGGCTGGACGCCGGGCCCGAGCTCGTGGCGCTGCAGCAGAACACCGGACCCGCGTCCGGCCGGCCGGCCGCCCCCCGGGGCAGCCGGGTCCGGCTGGGGTTCGCGCGGGAGAACGTCTACCGCGTACGGGGCGCAACCAGAGAGGAAGGGACGACATGACCCGAACCAAGCTGCTCGCGATCACCGCGGCAGCCCTGATCGCGCTCACGGCGTGCGGGGACGACGGGGGGGACGACGCCTCCGCGGACGGCGGTGACACGGGCACCAGCACCGACCAGGGGTTCACCCCGCCGGACCTGAAGGCGCTCGACAAGCTGGGCGAGCCGGAGGGCGAGGTCAACATCGTCGCCTGGGCCGGCTACGTCGAGGACGGCAGCACCGACCCGGCCGTCGACTGGGTGACACCGTTCGAGGAGGAGACCGGCTGCCAGGTCAACGTCAAGACCGCGCCGACCTCCGACGACATGGTCAACCTGATGAAGACCGGTCAGTACGACGTCGTGTCGGCGTCCGGGGACGCGTCGCTGCGGCTGATCGCGTCCGGCGACGTCGAGCCGGTCAACACCGACCTGGTGCCCAACTACGCCGACGTCTTCGAGGCGCTGAAGATGAAGCCGTGGAACAGCGTCGACGGTGTCGCCTACGGCATCCCGCACGGTCGAGGCGCCAACTTGCTCATGTACAACACCGAGGTGGTGTCGCCGGCGCCCGACTCGTGGTCGGCCGTCTTCGACGACGCGTCGGCCAACTCGGGCAAGGTGACGGCGTACGACTCGCCGATCTACATCGCCGACGCCGCCGTCTACCTGATGGCGACCCAGCCCGACCTCGGCATCGAGAACCCCTACGCGCTCGACGACGAGCAGTTCCAGGCCGCGGTCGACCTGCTCAAGGAGCAGAACGCCCACATCGGCGAGTACTGGTCCGACTACACGAAGGAGATCCAGGCCTTCAAGAACGGCGACTCGGTCGTCGGCACGACCTGGCAGATCATCGTCAACCTCGCCCAGGCCGACAAGGCGAAGGTCGACGCCGTGCTGCCCAAGGAGGGCGCGACCGGGTGGTCCGACACCTGGATGGTGGCCACCAAGAGCGAGCACAAGACGTGCGCCTACAAGTGGATGGACCACATCATCTCGCCGACCGCCAACGCGCAGGTTGCCGAGTGGTTCGGGGAGGCTCCGTCCAACTCCAAGTCGTGCGCGGAGACGGCCGACGCGAAGCACTGCGAGACCTTCCACGCCGACGACGAGGCCTACTTCGACCAGGTCTGGTACTGGACGACGCCGATCAGCCAGTGCCTCGACGGCCGCACCGACGTCCAGTGCAAGGACTACGGCGACTGGACCACGGCCTGGCAGGAGATCAAGGGCTAGTCCTCGCATGAGCCAGCGGGACACCCGGCAGCCGTCGCCCGCGCGGCGGCTGTCGGGCGTCCTGCACCGGCACCCGGTGCTGCGGCTGACGTTGCTGCTCGCCGCACCGATGCTCGTGCTGGTCGTCATCTACCTCGGGGCACTCGCCGTCCTGCTCGTGTCCGCCTTCTGGACCACGGACGACTTCACCGGCGAGATCGTGCACGAAGCCACGTTCGACAACTTCCGCTCGATCGTGACCACCGAGGTCTACCGGACCGTCACCCTGCGCTCGATCGGCGTCGCGGCGGTGGTCACGCTGATCTGCGCGGTCGTCGCGTTCCCGATGGCCCTCTTCATGGCCAAGGTCGCCTCGCCCCGGTCGCGCCGGGTGCTGGTCGTCCTGCTCCTCACACCGCTGTGGGCCAGCTACCTGGTCAAGGCGTACGCATGGCGGGCGATGCTGGCCGGCGAAGGCGTCGTCAACTGGGCGCTGGCTCCCTTCGGCCTGGCCGGTCCGGGCTTCGGGCTCACCGCCACGGTGATCGTGCTGACCTACCTGTGGCTGCCGTTCATGGTCCTGCCGGTCTACGCCGGGCTGGAGCGGCTGCCCGACACGATGCTCGAGGCGTCGTCCGACCTCGGTGCCAAGGCCGGCCGCACCATCCGGTCGGTCGTCGTGCCGCTGGCCTTCCCGGCGGTGGTCGCCGGCGCGATCTTCACGTTCTCGCTCAGCCTGGGCGACTACATCGCGGTGCAGATCGTCGGCGGCAAGAGCCAGCTGATCGGCAATCTGATCCAGGGCAACGCGGGCGCGGCGAACAACCTCCCGCTCGCCGCGGCCCTGGCTGCTGTGCCGATCCTGATCATGGTCGTCTTCCTGCTCGGCGTCCGTCGCACCGGCGCTCTGGACAACTTGTGACCTCCCCACGAAGTCCCTCGCTGCGCTCGCGACTCCGCGGGGGCCCCGAAACATGGGCAACGAGTCTGAGGGACGCCCGGTGATCCTGTCCCGAGGGGCGCGGACGGCCCTGGCCGCCGTCATGGCGCTGGGCCTCGCCTTCGTGTACGTCCCCCTGCTGGTGGTCCTGATCTCCTCCTTCAACACCGACCGCACGTTCGGCTGGCCGCCCTCGGGCTTCACCGTGGACTGGTGGCAGCGCGCCTGGCACAACGAGGGCGCCCGGGAGGCGCTGCTCACCTCGGTGAAGGCCGGCCTCGGCGCCACCGCCATCGCCCTCGTGCTCGGGTCGATGGCGGCGTTCGCGGTCGCCCGCTACCAGTTCTTCGGCCGCGAGGTGGTCTCGATCCTCGTCGTGCTGCCGATCGCCCTGCCCGGCATCGTCACCGGCATCGCCCTGTCCAACGCGATCACCACGTCGCTGGAGCCCCTGGGCGTCGAGTTCGGGCTCTTCACCGTCATCGTGGGTCATGCGACGTTCTGCGTCGTCCTCGTCTTCAACAACGTGCTCGCGCGGCTGCGCCGCACCGGCGGGTCGCTGGAGGAGGCGTCCATGGACCTGGGCGCCGGCGTCTTCACCACGTTCCGCCACGTGACCTTCCCCGCCGTCCGGTCGGCGCTGGTCGCGGGCGCGCTGCTCGCGTTCGCCCTGTCCTTCGACGAGATCATCGTGACGACCTTCACCGCGGGCGCCAGCGTGCAGACGCTGCCCCTGTGGATCTTCAGCAACCTGGCCCGGCCCAACCAGGCGCCCATCGTCAACGTCGTCGCGGCGGTGCTGATCCTGCTGTCCGTGGTGCCGGTCTGGCTGTCCCAGCGGATCTCCTCGGACACCGCGGGCGGCCGGCTGTAGCCGGTGTCCGGCCTGCCGGGCGGGCGGCCGGCTGTTGGCGGTCAGCCCAGCACGCGCGCCAGGAACCGGTCGACGGTGGCGCGCACCTGCTCCTGCCGCGGACCGTCGAGCATCTCGACACCGTGCAGGCTGCCCGGCAGCATGACCACGATCTCCGGCCCGGGGTGCAGGGCGCGCAGCCGTCGCGCGTCGGCGCCGTCGAAGTAGGGGTCCTGAGATCGGA